>Ga0209415_10003222_pt1 | contig 30316 bp, 28 predicted proteins | sample PeaSoiSIISIP2007_FD_187696 | JGI IMG/M metagenome (GOLD analysis project Ga0209415, IMG submission 187696) | Peat soil microbial communities from Weissenstadt, Germany - SII-SIP-2007 (SPAdes) (version 2) | ecosystem: Environmental > Terrestrial > Soil > Wetlands > Peat | place: Germany... | reverse complement strand
GTTCCCGCCGAACTGCGCCGAGCACTCCGCCGAGCCCGGGACACATGTCGCGATCTGGGGGACGTAGCTGGCGGGGGTCGGACCATCCTGGGTCCCGTTGTACGCTACGAGGGATTCGTAAACGTTCGCGATCGGCTCATCACAAACAGTATAGTAACAAACGCTTGGGTCGGCTTCGGATGGACCGCCACCGGTGGCTTCCCAAATCTCGAGGGTACCAGGGTGAGGACCTTCCGGGCCATTGGCGGCGGGTGTTACCGCGTTCTGCGTAACCGATGCTTTGGGGGCAGCCGAAATAGCGCCCACCGTCACCGCCGGCGTCGAGGCGCCCGCGCCGCCCACGAAAGTGGTAGCGGGCACGAAGCTCACCAGGAACAGACCGGCGATGGCGATGGCTACAAGGGCGGCCGTCCATCTTACTCTGCTCTGCATTCTCTAACTCCTTCTACGTTGAGGACCCGGGGGCCCCAATCGGCGGACCCAACGTCGGTCTCAATATAAACCTTACAAGGAACGATAACGCCGTTTAACTCGAAGGCTCGGTTTGGACACATTGACACGAGCTCCTTCGGTGCGAGCCCATTCGGGACGCCGGGCGCGTTGAACTCTTACCTCGGAGTCGGGGGGGACTGCGAACCCGCGCGGTTTCGCTGGTCCGGCACGAAATCTCCGAGCCCACCGGCTGGGTTCGACGGGCCTCGGCAGCCACCTTTTGAGGAATCGGAGCCGCCCATTCACCGGGGCCGAAAAACCGGACCGACCTGGCGGCGCTCCAACGACCTCGATGACCGCGAAGGTGATACGGCTCCGAAGGGCCCGACCCATGCCAAGGCATATGATAGGGATAAAATAGTTCCCACGATGAGGGGGTTAGGCTTCCCGGGGAGCCGCGTAGTATGCGGATGTGGATTTACATTCTACGGCGATTGATTCTCCTAATACCCGTGGTCATGGGCGTCATGACCATCACCTTCGTGCTGATCAGTGCACTTCCCATTCCTACGCGATTGGCTTCGCTCTATGGCTCACCGCCCCTGCGGGACGCCAGGATCTATTACCCGACTGGACCGTGCGCAACCGACTCGAGCAAGAATTGCACCAACCCGGCTTACGCCCACTATCTCGACAAATCTGGCTTGAACCAACCCATCCCCTACCAGTGGGCGCTCTACATTTACAATAGTTTCACGTTGAATTGGGGTACGGTGGGCAACGGAAGTACGGCCGGTTATTACTTCGCATCCGCCCAGGGGCAGTCCGTGATCACGGTGCTCGGCTGGTTCCTCCCCTACACGCTGGAGCTCGCAGCCTTATCTCTGGCGATCATCCTCGCGATCGCGTTGCCGTTGGGCAACCTGGCCGCGGTCAATCGCAACCGACCGATCGACCAGTCCGCTCGGGTCCTTTCCTTCTCCGGGTACGCGCTTCCCGGATTCCTCCTAAGTTCCCTCGCTTTGATGGGGGCAGTGATCGTGGTGGGTAGCGGAACCCATTTCTTCGCCTCCTCACCTTGGTGCTCGGTTGGCGAGACGACCTGGTCAGAGTTTTCGGGCTCGTGGCCCGCCCAAAACTGCTACGGGGTCATCGGAAACTCAGGATACCCCCTCTGGCTCACGGGAGGATACATCAGCCATCCTACGGGATTCCCCACGATCGACGCGATCGCGAACGGCGCCTACTGGCTCGCCCTTGACTCGGTCGTGCGGCTCATCATCCCAGCGTTAGTGATCGCTTTCGGCTCGATCGCCATCCTCCTCCGCTTCGTCCGCAACAGCATGCTGGAAGTGATGAACCTGGACTTCGTACGAACCGCACGAGCGGAGGGTGTCCCCGAGCACACGGTGATCAAGCGGCACGCCGGACGTAACTCGCTGAACGTTACGATCACCGTGCTGGGGCTGACCTTCGCCGGCTTCATCGGGGGCTTCCCTGTGATCGAGGATGTGTTTCATCTCAACGGCGTTGGGCTCCTCCTCGCCCTTTCCGTCGAGACCGCTCACGGAGGCATTGACTTCGGTCTCGTCTTCGGGGCGACCCTGCTCTTCACCCTCATCGTGGTGGTCGCGAACATCATCGTCGACGTCCTGTACGCTTACCTCGACCCGCGGGTGCGTCTTGGGTGAGCTCCCTTGAGCGGTGTAGCTTCCACGGGCCCCCCGGTGAAGGCCGCCCGTAGGGCGCCTTCCCGACCTCACCCTCGCTTGGACGCATACAAGCGGACGTGGTTCTTTCTCCGTCGGAACACCCTGGCCCTCTTCGGGCTCGGGGTGCTGATCTTCTTCGTCTTCGTCGCCATCTACGCGACGACCCAGCCCCTTCCCTACTACTCAATGAACTCCTATTGCGCCACGAACAACTCCAACCCTACCACCTTCACTTCCCAGAACACGACGAACTCGGTCCCCGCCCCCGGCCTCCCCAACGGCACCTATTCGTGGAAGGTGCTCCCGGTCACCGAGTCGGGCCTCAGGTACGCGGCGACTCCGTCGAGCGGTACTATTCATGTCGACGGAACGAGGGTAGTGGTCTCGATCGTCTTCGGCGCTGGGGTTCCCTCCAGTCCCAGTGCCGCCTCCCCGTCCTCGGGGCTGAGCGCGGACATCAAAGCTAGCTACGGGGTGACCTTCGTCGAAGCCGACTTACCGTTCGAGACCCCGTGGACGATCTCGATGAACTACACGTCCCCCAACCTCTGCATCTCCCAAGTGGGGACGGTCTGCACGTATCCCGCCGGCTCGGCGGTACCGGGGCCCGGCTGCTATGAAACCCCGTTCGAAAACCCCTCCGACATCGCCCCCACCTTGAACCTCGCGAAATTCTCCGCGGGCCCCCTCCCGCTCGGCTCACTGACCCTCAACCCGACCGTGTCGAACAATTTCTTCAGCGTCTACGCGGGCCTCCTGAGAGGTTCGGACTGGTCGCTCCTATTGGCGACCTCGATCGTGGTGAGCGGGGCGATGATCGGTCTCGTCGTCGGCGCCATTTCCGGGTTCTTCGGCGGAGTCGTGGACGAAACGCTCATGCGGCTCGTCGACATTTTCCTATCGATCCCGCAGATCCTGTTCGTCATCGTCGTGATCGCGGTCATCACCCAGGGCAATCACACGTTCCTCGGCCTGGATGCGAACAATACCCATATCTTCCTGCTCATCGTGGGCTTCCTCGTTACGTGGTGGCCGTTCTACGCGCGGGTCGTGCGCGGACAGGTTCTGGTGGTCCGCGAGCAGAAGTACGTCGAGGCCGCGCGCGCGGCGGGGGCGGGGAAGGGCCGGATCATCCGCCGGCACATCATCCCGAACTCGATCTACCCCGTCTTCATCCAGATGTCCCTCGATGTGGGCACGATCCCCCTGCTCATCGGCGTCCTGGTCTACCTCGGCTTCAACATCTTCCCGTCATCCTACTTCCCCGAGTGGGGGGCCATCTCGGCGAATTCGGTCCTGGAGCTGCAGCTCTTCCTGGACACGTGCACTCAGGCCACCGGATGCATCGTGCCGTGGTGGCAGATCCTCTTCCCCGGGCTGGTCCTCTTCTTCTTCGCGATCAGCGTGAACTTCCTCTCCGATGGTCTGCGGGACGCCCTCGACCCGCGCCTGAGGCGGTGAGGCGGTGCCCGCGGCGGTAGCGATCCCATCGGGCGCGAACGCCGCTCCCCTTCCGGACTCACGAACCCCTCGGCTCTCCGCAGAACCGGTAGCGCCGCTCGCCTCGGTCGACGCCGCTCCGGACGACTCGACGATCCTGAAGGTTCGGGAGCTGCGTACTTACTTCTACACCTACGACGGGGTCGTCAAGGCCCTGGACGGGGTGACGTTCCGGGTCCACCGGGGACAGACGACGGGGCTCGTCGGCGAGACGGGCTGCGGCAAGAGCGTGACGGCCTTCTCGATCACCCGGCTCATCGGCGACCCGCCGGGCCGCATCATGAGCGGGGAGGTCCTATTCCAGGGCGCGGACCTTCTTTGGGGGCTCGGAGATGAGGCGAAGTACTTCCCGATCGCCGACTCGGGACGCGTGAAGGTAAAGCGCAAGTTCCGGCGGATCAAGGCGGCGAACGAACGGATGTCGGCGGTCCGCGGCCGCTCGATCTCCACGATCTTCCAGGAACCGACGCAGGCGATGAACCCGGTATTCTCGATCGCGGACCAGCTCAGCGAGGTACTCCTGCTCCATCGGGGGATGGCGATCATCGATGAACTGATGGCCGCCACCCCCGACTCGCCGGGAGTGGGGAAGGCGGGGGCCGAGCTCATCGACGCGGCCCGCTCGGGGGTTCGGGAAGAGATCAAAGCGGCGGCGAAGAAGTTCGGGGCCGCGGCCCGCGCGCCGTCGCTGGGGACGCAGGCCTTTTACATCGCGCGGGCCACGACGAGCCGTCCCGAGGAACTCCGTCGCGAGCTCGGAAAGTCGCTCACTCGCCTCCGGCTCAACTCCACGATACGGCGCTACTTGCACTACCAGCGCCGGCAGCTGGAGATCCAGGAGAAGCTCAACGAGGTCTACTTCTCGGAGATGACCGACCGCGCGCCGCACACGGTCGCGCGACTCGGGCTGCGGCGGCGGGCCGGCCAGTTGGGCTTGACACATCTCTACTACCGTATCCCGTTCTTCCGGGCGCGCTTGAGCAATCCGCTGAAGCGCGAGCTGTTCTGGCGCGTCGTGAGCTTGCTCGAAGGGGTTTCCATCGCCAACCCGGTCCAGATCGCACGGGGCTACCCGCACGAGCTCTCGGGCGGCATGCTCCAACGGGTGATGATCGCGATGTCCCTCTCCTCCGAGCCGGATCTCCTGATCGCCGACGAACCCACGACCGCGCTCGACGTCACCATCCAGGCCCAGATCCTCGAACTGATGCGGGACCTCAAGTCCCGGGTCGGGACCGCGATCCTCCTCATTACCCACGACCTCGCGGTCATCGCCGAAGTCGCGGACGACGTCTGCGTGATGTATGCCGGACGGATCATCGAGCAGGGTCCCGTGCGGGAGATCTTCCGGCGACCGCTCCACCCTTATTCCCAGGGCCTCCTCGCCTCCATCCCCCGGCTCGACCAACCGAGCAAGGAGCTGGCCTCGATCCCGGGGTCGGTGCCGAACCTCATCAACCCCCCGACCGGCTGCCGGTTCCACCCTCGCTGCCCCTACGCGATGCCGATCTGCAAACAGGAGATTCCGCCGATGACGAGTGAGGGCCCGGGGCACCTCGTCGCCTGCTATCTATATCAGGGTCCTGTCGTCCCACCGTGAACCCGGGAGGGAAGGCATGAACGCGGAGGGAACGGAGCCACCGGTCGTTCTCTCCGTCCGTAACCTCCGGAAGTACTTCCCGATCCGTGGCGGCTTTTTCGGCACGCGGGTGGGGGATGTCCGGGCCGTCGACGGGGTCAGCTTCGACATCTTCGAAGGCGAAACGATCGGCCTGGTCGGCGAGTCCGGCTGTGGGAAGACGACGGTCGGCCGGATGCTCCTGCGGCTCATCGAACCCACGTCGGGGCACGCCTACTATCGACCCACCCCCGAGGTGCAGGACCGCCTCGACGTCCTCTACCGGCAGCTCCCTGCGACCACGGGCGGCGACAACAACGGGAAGGCGAAAGGACCGGCCGCCGAGCAGACGATCCAGGAGCTCGACCAGCTGGCCACCAAGTACTCCCTCTACCGGAAGTCCCCTCGGGCGATGCGGAAGCTCCGCGGAAAGCTGCAGATCGTCTTCCAGGACCCGTTCAGCTCCCTGAGCCCCCGGATGCTCATCAAGGACATCCTTTCCGAGCCCCTCGAGGTCCACCACGCCGGCACGAGGGCCCAGCGCGCCGCCCGGGTGACCCAACTCTTGAAGGACGTCGGGTTGAACCCCGAGCACGAGTGGCGCTTCCCGCACGAGTTCTCCGGAGGTCAGCGGCAGCGGATCGGGATCGCCCGGGCCCTCGCGCTGCGCCCGGAGTTCATCGTGCTGGACGAGCCGACCAGCGCGCTGGACGTGTCGGTACAGGCGCAGGTTCTCAACATCCTCAAGAGGCTCCAGGCCGACCAGCGCTTGGCCTACCTGTTCATCTCCCACCATCTTTCCGTCGTCCGGGCGATGTCGCACCGGGTCGTCGTGATGTACCTAGGGGTCGTAGTGGAGACGGCCCTGACCGACGCCCTCTTCACCCAGCCCCTCCATCCGTACACCCAAGCCCTGCTGTCGGCCATCCCGATCCCCGACCCGGAACTGAAGCGGGAGCGGGTCGTGTTGCAGGGCGATGTTCCCAGCCCCGCCGCGCCCCCGTCCGGCTGCCGGTTCCATACCCGCTGCCCGGCGGTGATGCCGGTCTGCTCCCAGGTCGACCCTCCGATGCTCGAGGTGCGCTCTCGGCACTGGGTGGCGTGCCACTTGTACCCGCAGGGGATCCACGACACGACCTCACGCGAGCCGGCCAGCGACGCAGCGGACCCCTTGGCCGATGCCCCCATGACGGCGACCGCAACGTAATCTTTCGGAGACGATCATGGGCTCCTTTTCCCCCCTAGGCTCGCCCGCCGAGCCGACCGCGGAAGAGGAAGTGGACTTCCGAGAGCGACTCGAGCAGGTCGCCGAAGAGAAGCGACGGGCGCTCGAGGATCCCGGGCCTCCGTGGAAGGAGTGGTTCTTCCACGACGGCGCGAAGTGGTGGGTCGGGCTCGGCTTCCTCATCGTCGATACGTGGCTCGTCGTCGGCGGCTTGGAGGCCGGCCTGACGGCCGTCGGCTTGCTGCTGATCCTGCCCGCGACCTACTTGGAGCTCCTGCTCTGGCGGTGGCTATGGTACCGCCCTCCCATCGACCGCCCCGTCCGAGGCGATTTTCACCGCTCGTGGCTCCGCCCGGTGGAGTTCGGACGATGGACCCCGGAGGGCCTCGTCGTCCGGACCCGAGGGAGGGACGCCCTCGGCCCCCAGGGACCCAACCCGAAAGAATTCCTGTAGGCACTCGGCCTTCGCAGTGACCTAAATAGGGCGCCGCCGTGCGGGGCCCCGTGCCGCCGGCTGCTCATCGCCTCCGGCTCGCCCCCTCGCTCCTGAGCGCCGACTTCGCGGCGCTGGGCGAGGCGATCCGGGCCGCGGAGGCCGGGGGGGCCGATGCATTCCACCTGGACGTCATGGACGGGCACTTCGTCCCGAACATCTCGTTCGGGCCGGCGCTCGTCGCGGCGGTGCGCGCGCGCACCCGGCTTCCCCTCGACCTCCACCTCATGATCGAAGAACCGCTCCGCTACGTCGAGGCGTTCCGCGCCGCGGGCGGGGACACGTTGGTGTTCCACATCGAGGCGCGCTCCGACCCCGAGTCGACCATCCGCGCGGTCCACCGGTTGGGCGCGGGCGTGGGGGTCGCGATCCGGCCGGAGACGCCGTTCTCGGCGGTGGAAGGGTTCGCGGACCGGGTCGAGCAGATCCTCGTGATGAGCGTCCACCCCGGCTTCTCCGGGCAGAAGTTCCTCCCCGACGTCCTCCCGAAGGTCACGGCCGCGCGCCGACGGATCGACGCCCTCGGGTCCGCGGCGGACGTTTCGATCGACGGCGGGGTCACGGCGGAGACGGCCGGGCCGGCGGCCGCGGCGGGAGCGACGTTCTTCGTCTGCGGCAACTCCGTCTTCACGGGCGGGTCGGTACCGGAGAACCTCCGTCGCTTGCGGGCCGCCGTGGAGGCGGGGAGCGGTCATGCAGTTCTCTGAGCTGGCCGCCGCCTACGAACGGCTCGAGGCGACCAAGAAGCGGCTGGAGATGCGAGCCATCCTCGTCGAGCTCCTGCGACCGCTCCGGCCCCCCGACCTCGGACGGGTCCTCTACCTTTCCCAGGGCATGTTGCGACCGGAGTACGAGGGGGTCGAGCTGGGGGTCGCGGACTCGCTCGCCCGCAAGGCGGTCGGTCTCGTCACGCACACCTCGGAGTCCGACGTGGCCGGCCGGACGAAGGAGACCGGCGACCTCGGGAGCACGGTGGGTCGCCTGTTCGAGGAACAATCCCGGCTCGCGACGGAAGACCCGCTGACGGTGGCGGTAGCCTACCACGAGCTCGAGACAATCGCGGCGGCCAAGGGACCGGGCTCCCAGGAGGTGAAGGTGCGCATCCTGAGCACGCTGCTCGGGCGTGCGACCCCGGTCGAGGCGAAGTTCCTCGTACGCTTCGTCCTCGGGACGTTGCGGGTGGGTGTGCGCGAGATGACGATCCTCGACGCGCTGACCGAGGTGTACGCCGACGGTTCGAAGGCCGCCCGGGCCCGGATCGAGGCCGCGTTCAACCTTTCCAGCGACCTGGGCCTCATCGCCGATGCGCTCGTCGACGGGGGACTCGCGGCCCTCGACCGGATCGGACTCGAGGTGGGCCGGCCCGTCCGACCGATGCTGGCGGAGCGGGAGCCGAGCCTGGACGAGGTCCTGAAACGAATGAACGGCCCCGCCGCGGTCGAGTACAAGTACGACGGGCTCCGGGTCCAAGCGCACGTCGCCCGCGACGGGACCGTCCGATTGTTCTCGCGTCGCCTCGAGGAGACCAGCGGCCAGTTCCCGGAGCTCGTGCGTGACCTTCCGACGGCGCTCTCCTCCCTGCCGGCGATCGTGGAGGGCGAGTGCGTCCCGATCGACCCCGAGACCGACGAGATCCAGCCGTTCCAGGAGGTCTCCCGGCGACGCGGGCGCAAGCACGACCTGGAAAAAGCCCAGAGCGAGATCCCGGTCTGCCTCTTCCTGTTCGACGTGCTCCTCGCGGGGGGGAACCCTGTCTGGGAGCGCGACTTTCCCGAGCGACGGGCCGCTCTCGCGTCGATCGTGCGGCCGAGCGACCGGGTCCGCCTGGCGACGCAGAAGGTCGTCACCACCGTCGACGAGGCGACCGCTTTTCTGGACGAGGCCGTCGCGGCCGGCGGGGAAGGGCTGATGGCCAAATCCCTCGCCCCCGGGAGCAGCTATCATGCCGGAGCCCGAGGGTTCTGGTGGATCAAGTACAAACGCGACTACACGGTCGGCCTCACGGACTCGATCGACGGGGTCGTGGTCGGGGCGTTCCAGGGACGCGGCCGTCGGGCGGGGGGGTTCGGCGCCTTCCTCCTCGCGGCGTACGACCCCAAGAAGGACCGCTTCGAATCGTTCTGCAAGGTGGGCACCGGCTTCGATGACGCGGCGCTCGCGGAGATGCCCCGACGCCTTTCCCGCTTCGCCTCCCCGGAACGGCCCCCCGAGGTCGATTCCGGGGTCGTCCCCGACCAGTGGTTCCGGCCGGGCATCGTCCTCGAGGTCCGGGGGGCGGAGCTGACCTTGAGCCCGGTCCATCGCGCGGCGCTGGGAGCCATCCGGTCCGGCGTCGGGTTCGCCCTCCGGTTCCCCCGGTTCACCGGCCGGATCCGGGAGGAGAAGGCCCCGACGGACGCCACGAGCTGTCTCGAGCTCGTCCACATGTACCGCTCCCAGGTCCGGCAGTCCGCTTCCGAGCCCGATGAGGCTCCGACGGAGTAGGGGCGCCCCCCCTTTCTTCGCCTCCCCTTCCTTCCGGCGGTGGTCGGAAAGGTCAAGCCGAGTCCCAGGAAGAGGTTCGGGAGGCGACCTTCCCGATGCGACTTTGGGTCTACGTCCTGCGACGGATCCTCCTCCTCCTTCCGATCATCATCGGGGTCTCCACGGTCACCTTCGTGCTGGTGAGCGCCCTCCCGATCCCCGACCGATTGACGGCCATGTACGGGAGCCCGACCCCCCGGAACCCCTGGATCTACGACCCGACCGAACCGTGCGCGCCTCCCCTCGAGTCGCAGCAATGCTACAACCCGACCTACTACCACTTCCTCAACCGTTCCGGCCTCGGCCAACCGATCCCGATCCAGTGGGTGAACTACCTCGAGAACATCTTCACGTTCCATTGGGGGATCGTCAGCAACTTCAGCACGGTAGCCGCGACCTTCCCCGGCACCGGAGGAGTGCCGGTCTCGACCGTCCTCTCCTGGTTCCTCCCCTACACGCTCGAGCTCGTGGGGCTCTCGATGGTGATCCTCCTCGCGATCGCGATACCGGTGGGCCGTCTGGCCGCCTCCCGCCGGAACCAACCGGCCGATCATGCGGCCCGCGCCCTCTCGTTCTCCGGGTTCGCGATCCCGACCTACCTCTTCGGGTCGATCCTCATCACGGCCGCCGCGATCGCCATCGGGTCATCGAACGGGTACTTCGTCCACACTCCCTGGTGCCCGCTCGGCGAGGTGAGCTGGAACGAGGTCGTGGGTTCGTGGCCGGACTCGCTCTGCTTTTCCGGGGACCAGTACCCGGTGTGGATCACCTCGGGGGTCATCAGCCACCCGACGGGCTTCCCGACCGTGGACGCGCTCCTGAACGGCGCCCCGTGGCTCGGGCTCGATTCCCTCCTCCGCCTCGTCCTGCCCGCGTTGGTGATCGCCTTCGCCCACCTCGGGCTCATCCTCCGGTACGTCCGGAACAGCTCGCTCGAAGTGATGCACTTGGACTACGTGCGAACCGCCCGGGCGGAAGGGTTCAGCGAAAAGGTCGTCCTGAACCGGTATGTCGGGCGCAACTCGATGAGCCTGACCGTCACCGTGCTCGCGGTCTCGTTCGCGACCTTCTTCGGTTGGCTGCCCGTCGCCGAGACCCTGTTCAACCTCAACGGCGTGGGGCTCATGGTGGCGCTCTCCGCCCAGGACCCCGTCGACTTCGCGGTCCTCACGGGGGCGACGCTGATCCTGATCTTCATGGTCGTCATCGCGAACGTCATCGCCGACCTCCTCGTGGCCTACCTCGACCCCCGAGTGCGACTCGGCGAGACGATGAGCGTGTGAACCGAGCGGATCTCCACCCGCCCGAGGAGGCTGAGGCGTACCCATTCGGCGAGGTGCGGCTCCGCCCAAAGGCATAAGAAGGGACGACCGCGTCGGCGCACCACAGGAAGAGTCCATGCTTGTCGAGATGACCGAACTCATGGGTCGCCAGATCTACACCCCCGACGGACGTTTGCTCGGGGAGGTCGACAACGTGATCGTGGACGTGGAATCCGCGAAGATCGATGGGATCTACGTGGACGAGACCAGCCCGATGTTAGTAGAGGATTCCCGCCCCACCAGCGTCCCGTACCGCTGGGTCGCGGCCGTCAACGACGTCGTGCTCCTCAAGTACTTCCCGCGCCGCGTGTCGGTCAAGAAGGCCGCCGCGCGCACGGCGCAGGCCGAGGAAGCCGCTGCCGTCCCGGCCGTCCGCTAGCCTCGCGGGGATAGCCAAGCCCGGTAACGGCGCAGGACTTAAAGGCCGGTTCGCCGGCGAAGAGATCCTGTCGCGTAAGGCGTTCGCCGGTTCGAATCCGGCTCCCCGCATCGCCGCACCCCAGCGGTCGAGGACGCGAGTCGCTTTCCGCCGGGGGGCCTAACGCCGCCGTGCGTCGCTCGGACCTCATCCGCCGGATCGAATCCGTCCCCCCGTTCGCTCGCCCGCGCCCCGAACTGGAACAGGTAGCGACCCCGGCCGAAGCGGCCGTGGAGCTTCTCGAGTCGGCCCTCGGCCACGCTGGGACCGAGGGAACGGCCGTCACGGACCTCGGGTGCGGGACGGGCCGTCTCGCCATCGGGGCCGCTCTGCTCGGAGCGGCCCCCGTGGTCGGCGTCGACATCGACCCCGCGGCGCTCGCGGTGGCGCGCGCGGCGGCGGAAGCGGCCGGCGTCTCGGTCGAGTTCGTCGAAGCGGACGTCGCCGCCTGGGAGGACCCCACCGAGGTCGTGGTGATGAACCCCCCCTTCGGCGCCCAGCGACGGCACGCCGACCGACCGTTCTGGGACGCGGGGCTCCGCGTCGCCCGGCGCGGGGTCTTCGCGTTCGCCCTCGCGGACTCCCGAACCTTTATAGCACGCTGGGCGGTCGCACGCGGCGCCCGTATCATCGAGACGCATCCGGTCGAGTGGACCCTGGGGCGGACGTTCCCGCACCACACCCGCCCCCGAGTGCCGATCTCGGTCGACCTGTGGGCGATCGCGACCGGTGTGGAACCATGAGTGACCCTGAACTGCCCAAGCTCGTCCTGCCCGGAGATTACCTTGGCGCCGCGGAGGAGTTCCTACCCGGACGGGGAACGTACGAGAACCGAGGGCGGATCTACGCCTCCCTTCTGGGCACGCCGCACGTCGACCCCCGCGACCGCAGCATCCGGGTCGAGGCCCGGAACGGGATCCCCGAGATCCAGGAGGACGACCTCGTCTACGCCCGCGTGGACGAGCTCAAGACCGCGATGGCGATCTGCACGATCCTCTCGACCGCGAACAGCTCGCGCACGGTCCCCGGCGCCCCCGAGGGAACGGTCCATATCTCGAAGGCCAAGGAGGGGTACACGGAGAGCCTCTCCGGGGAGTTCGCCGTCGGCGACATCATCGTCGCCCGCGTGCTGCAGGCCCACCCCTCGGTCAAGCTGACCACCGCCCCGGCTCCGCTCGGGGTCGTCGCGGCCCGCTGCCAGGTCTGCCACGCCTTGCTACGGATCGGCCCGAAGGAGCTGGTCTGCCCCCGCTGCGGCCACACCGAACGTCGCAAGCTCGCGCAGGTCGCCCGACCGGGCGCGCCGGGGCGGAATGAAGGATCCCCCGCCTAACGAGGAAGCCCGACTCGCCCGTCTCGTCCGCGCCCACGACCGGTGGCGCGGGCGGGAGGTGTTCAACCTCCTCGCGAGCGAGAACGCCGTCTCCCCGACGGCCCGCAAGTACCTCTCGAGCGACCTCGCCGGACGCTACACGCTCCCGGTCGAGTCCAACTTTCACGGCGAGACGATCGACAACAGCTACACCGGGACCCGCTACACGGACCAGATCGAGACGCTGGCCAACGCGGCGGCGGCCCGCGTGTTCCACGCCCGCTTCGCGACCACGCGCCCCCTCTCGGGCCATATCGCAGCCCTCTCGGCCCTGGTCCCGCTCCTCCCCCCGAAGTCCCGGATCCTCGCCATCGCCCCGGACGAGGGAGGGTACGACGGGTACGCGCCGGGCTTCATTCCCAGCCTGTTCGGGTACACGGTCCGCCCCCTCCCCGCCGACGGTCCGGGCCTCTCGGTCGACGCTGAGCGCGCGGTCGCGACCATCCAGCGGGAGCGACCGAACGCGGTCGTCCTCGGCCAGAGTTTCTTCCTGTTCCCGTACCCGCTCCGAGCGATCGCCGAGGCCGCGCATGCGCTGGACGCGCTGGTCTTCTACGACGCCTCGCACGTCCTCGGTCTGCTAGCGGGCGGCGAGTTCCAGGACCCGATCCGGGAGGGGGCGGATGTCGTCTTCGGGAGCACCCACAAGTCGTTCCCGGGGCCGCAAGGCGGACTCCTCTACACCGACCGAGAGGACCTATTCGCCCAGATCGACCCGGCCCTCGTCTGGCGGATCTTCGATAACGCCCACTGGAACCGGATCGCCGCGCTCGGCCAGACGCTCCTCGAGCTCGAGCGGTGCGGCCCCGAGTACGCCCGCACGGTGGTCGCGAACGCCCAGGCGCTGGGCCACTCCCTCACCGAGCTCGGCGTGCCGCTCGTCGCCGAGACCCTCGGCTTCACCAGGTCCCACCAGATCCATCTCGACCGGCCCCGCCTCGAAGCGACGGCCCAGGTCCGCTCCGGCCAGCTTGCCCGTCGACTCGAGGGCCAGCGTCTCCTCATCGACTTGGTCGGCCGGATCGGGACGGCCGAGGTCACGCGTCTCGGCCTGACGCCCGCCGACATGCCCCGGATGGCCGAGCTGCTCGTACGCGGCGGCCTGCGGTCCGAATCCGTCGGCCGCGAGGTCCTCGCCTGGCGAAAGACGTTCCCCCGCCTCAAGTTCGCCTAGTCGCGGGACCACGATGGTTCGCCCGATCGCTCTGACCGGCACTCCGGGAACGGGGAAATCCAGCGTGGCCCGCCGGCTCTCGCCGCTGCGCGCGGTCGAGGTCGCCGACCTCGCCCGTGCGTGGGGAATCGCCCGAGCACGAGGCGGCTACGTCGAGGTCGACCTCCCCGCCCTGATCCGGGCCGCACGAGCCCCGGGGTCCCTCGCGGAGGTCGACGTGGTCGTCGGACACCTCGCCCACTTCCTGTCGCTCCGGGACGTCGTCGTGCTTCGATGCCATCCCCTCGAACTCGACCGGCGCCTGCGCCGGAGCCCGCGGGGCGGTGCGAGAGAGCGGAGGGAGAATGTCGTCGCCGAGGCGACCGACGTGATCCGGTGGGAGGCGGTCGGCCGGGGTCGGCGCGTCTGCCAGATCGACACCACGGGCCGTTCCGTCGCGTCGGTCGCCCACGACGTCGTGCGGTTCGAGCGTTCGCGCGCGCCCGGGCCGGCCCCACGGATCGATTGGCTGGCCGACCCCCGGGTCACCGACTATCTTTTGGACCGGGCACCGTAGGGACGACGCATGGTGCTCGAGGAATACCGGGCTCGGGTCGCCCCGTACGTCGCCCGGCTCGCCCGCCCGTTCCTCGGTTGGCGGCCGGATAGCTTGACCTGGCTCGCCCTGGGCCTCGCGGTCGCGGCTGCCGTACTGGCCGCGCTCGTCCGCTGGACGACACCGCTCCTCTTCCTCCCGGTGGCCGTCCTCATCTTCGGGACCGGGCTCTTTGACGTCCTGGACGGGGCCGTCGCACGGGCCACCGGACGCACGTCGATCCGGGGCGACTTCCTCGACCACGTCTTCGACCGCTACGCGGACGTGGTGATCGTGCTCGGGATCGCGGCCTCCGGCTACGCGAATCCGGTCCTGGCCCTCCTCGCGCTGGTGAGCCTACTGCTCACGAGCTACATGGGGACCCAGGCCCAGGCGGTCGGCCAGGGCCGGCTCTACCACGGGTTGCTGAGCCGGGCGGATCGACTGGTCGTGCTGGCGCTCGCGACGTTCCTCGAGTTCGACTGGTCGCTGCCCTGGCCGTGGGCCACCACGGAGCCCTGGTCCCGTTTCCACTGGGCCGGGCTCAGCTTCACGGTGATCGACGTGGCCCTCCTCTACTTCGTGATCGCGGGACAGTGGACGGCTATCGATCGGGCGGTCCGGGTCTATCGCGCGCTCCCCCCTTCGGCCTGACCGGAGACGCGGCCTCCGCCTCGCCGCGCTCGACCACGGTGCCGCCGCGGATACGATAGTACTGGAGCGGGTGACGCAGCCGCTCCTCGAAGCACAGCGGGTCCCGGGCCCGGTCGATGGGGCTCTCGGCACTCGCATCCCCCTCCCTCGCGCACAGGCCGTGGCTGCGGAGGGTCTCGCATTCCGGGGGCTCGTACCCGAGCCCTCCCGAATGTTGCGTGATGTGCTCGACCTGGTAGCGGGTGATCGACTCGTCGAAATCGGGGGCGCCTCGGTAGGCGTCGACGATCGTTTCCGGGTCCGCGCCGGCTCGGTGGAGGAACGCCGCGAGGGCGAACCGCCCGGCGTGGGAGAGGTTCTCGCCCTTCTGCAGGGTCCGGCGCATCTTGCGGATGCACGGCGGGAACCGTTCGGGCCGGAGGACCCCGCCGCCCGCGGCGGGACGAGCCACCGGCAGCGGCATCCGGGCCGCGACGTCGCCGAGGAGCTCGGATTCGCGCTCGCGTACGAGGGCGACGACCTCCGGAGTGAGGGGGAGGGGCTCGGCCAGCGTCCGCCGGATCGCCTCTTCGAGCAGGCGGGCGGCGCGCTTCGGGCGGACCACGACCTGACCTCTCCTCACGTCCTGGCGGACGAGCCGGTAGTCGGCCTCCCGGATCGGGGTCGCGAGACGGACGTAGTCCACCAGCGAGATCTCCATCCCATCCGGGCCGGTCTGCATCGGGGTCAAGAGGGCGTCGGCGACCGCCTCGATCTCCGCCGACTGTTCGACCCCGTGGAGCGACTCGAGGCGGCTCGAGCTCCGCTTCGATTCGGCGACGGCCCACCGGCGCAGCGGGGCCGGCGAGGGGGCCGCGGCGAGGACCAGGCGGGCGAACAGGAAGGAAAGGTACCGGACGTCCGAGGCCGCGCCCGCGAACTCCGCCACGTCTTTCACGGCGCGGGGGTCGTCCGCGGCGGCGAGGATGCGGGCGCGGCCGAGCGCGCGCGCGGACCCGTACGCCGGCTCCTCGAGCAACGTTCGGACGGTCCAGGATTGGCCGCGAACCAGGCTCTCCGCGCCCGGCAGGAACGGGTACTCCCCGAACAGGGAGGCCGCGTCTAGAGGAGCCGAGGCACGATGAACTGCCATGCGAGGAGCACCAACACGAGAACGGAGGAAACGATTACGGCCTGTCCCCCGAACTCCTCGAGGCGGTCCGCGGTCCAACCTTTCTTGAATCGCGCTGCGATGGAGGCCGAGAAGTCCCGGAAGAGCAGCCCGCCGTCCAACGGGACGAGGGGCAGCGCGTTCGAGAGCCCCAGGAGAAGACTCATCCAGGCGATCCAGTAGAGGATGTTCGCCCCAATCCAGAAGGTGTTCGGGTCCACCCCCGCGAATGCGCCGGTGAGGTGGAAGCAGTTCATCGCCGACCCGCTCAACGGCTCGAGACCCGCGATCGGCAGGACGAGCCAGTCGATCGCGCCCACGACGGGACCGTTCGAGCTCGACAGGGGCGAGGCGAGGGTCTGCTGCAGCTCGTTGGGGGTGAGGAAGTACGGTTCCACGCCGAGGAATCCTCGGTCCTTCACGGTCGAACTCGGGGCCAGGACCACCGAGACGGCGGTGAGAGCGTGGTGGGAACTCGAGTAGTAGTCGACGGCGACGGTCTCGCCCGGGGTCGTGTTGGCGAGCGACGACTCGAAGAGCGCCACGCTCGTGGTCGCCGTCCCGTTGATCGATGTGATGATGTCCCCCGGAACGAGGCTCACATTCGCGGCCGGTGACCCGGGCTGAACGTACTCGATCCCGACCCCGCTCGCGTTCGCCGCGACCGAGGTGGAGATGACCGCCGCTAAGAGAACGAAGAAAACGACGGCGATGGCGAAGTTGGCGAGAATACCCGCGGCCCCCACCCGGTCGCGGCGTCGACGGCTGGCCGCCGTCATGTCCGCTTCGTCCTGTTCGACGAAGGCCCCTACCGGGACGACAAAGAGCAGGATCCCGAGGCTCTTGACCCCGATCCCCTGGGAGCGGGCGACCACCCCGTGGGCGAGTTCGTGGAGGACGATCCCCACGATGAGGGCCACGATCCCGTAGCCGAGGGGGATGAACGGGTTGATCCCGGGCAATCCGAGGGCCTCCTGCGGGGACGGCGCCTCGGAAGCGGGGAGCCGGGTCGAGACGATCGCTCCAAAGAAGAGGATGGCGATGATGCCGGCCATCGCGATCGCGGCGAGGGCAATGCCGAGGTCGCTGACGACCGTCCAGAATCGCCGGAAGCGAGCCCAGCGGTCGATCGCCGCACGCCCGCTCCGGGTCTTGATCATGAGGGCGGGGCCGAAGAACGAGACGACCCGGTTTGGGGCGATGTAGCCCGCGCGTCCGAGGAGGATGATCAGGACGAAATAGGCGGCGACCACCACGATCGCGATCTCGTAACCGAGGTAGGGGTCCACGAACGCCTCGGCGCCTCACGCCGGGTGCGGTTTATGAGGTCTTCATAGCAAACGTCGTCGCGCGTCCACTAGAGTTAAACAGGGTGGTCGCGTCGATATCCGGGTGGTGCTGCGCCCGGGCCGGCCGACCCGCATTCGGGTCGCTGCCCTCTCGATTCTCGCGGGCCTCGTCGTAGCTCTTTCGACCGCCGGCGGCGCAGGATCGCTCTCGGGAGTTCCGCCCTCGGACCCGGGCGCTGCAGTTCCTTCCTCGGGGCCCGTTCTCGTGGCGGGCGGCTACTCACCCGGCCCGAGCGTGCACCTCATGGGAGCACTCCCCGCCCGCACGGGAGTGACGGTCCTGGTCGGTCTTCCCTCGCAAGATCCGGGCGGCTTCACCGCGTACGAATCGGCCGCCTACATTCCGGGAACCGGTGCGTTCCATCAATTCCTCTCCCCGGGCCAGATCGCGAGTCGGTACGGCGCCTCGTCGGCCGCGGTCGCTTCGACCGAGAGGTATTTTGCCGGCTTTGGAGTTCGCACGAGCCTGAGCCCGGACGGATTACTGCTCACGGTGTCCGGATCCTCCGGGTCCGTGGCCAGCGCGTTCGGGACGTCGTTCGACCAGTACCGCGCCGCGGACGGGCGTACCTTTTTCAGTCACCCGACCCCGGCCCGGCTCCCCGATTCCCTGCCGGTATCCGGCGCGTACGGACTCGGGAACGTCACGCCCCTCCGCCCGCTCGACCTCACACCGGGGACGGAGAAGCCACTCGTTGGCCCCGCCGCGAGCTGCACCACCGGTCCGGCCGGGCTCTCCCCCTGCCAGATCTGGGGCGCGTACGATTCCGCCGGACTCATCGCCAACGGGACGAACGGTGCGGGGGAACGGATCGGCGTCGTCGACACCTACGATGCGGCCGAGCCCGAAGACCAGCTCGCGAGCGATCTCGGCAGCTTCGACTCCCTCTTCGACCTCCCCGCGCCTCCCGTGACCTTCAACTACCCGGTTCCGGCCTCGCAGAACCTGAACTCCACCTTCACCGGTTGGGGTACCGAGGAGGCGCTGGACCTCGAATGGTCACACGCCTCCGCCCCCGGCGCTTCGATCGCCTTCACCTTCGCCCCCAACTCGGGGGTGGGACTCTACCTCGCGGTGGACTGGCTCGTCTCCCACCGCCTCGTCGATGTGATCTCGCTGAGCTGGGGCGAGCCGGACGTGGGGACCTTCAACGCGTTCAGCGGAGCGTGCACGTCCGAATGCAACGCGACGACCGATGGGTCCTACGAGATCCTGAGTCCGGTATTGCAGGCGGCCGCGGTCGAAGGGATCGGCGTCTTCGTAGCGACCGGCGACTGCGGCGCCGCGGACGGGACCAGCGGAGTCTCCACCGATTATCCGGCGTCGGACCCCTCGGCCGTCGCGGTCGGCGGGACCGACCTTTCCGTGACGTCCTCGGGAATCTACCAGAGCGAGGTCGGGTGGAGCGGGAACTCTTCAGGCGCGAGTTCCCCCGGTTGCCAGAACCAGGGCGGGTCGGGGGGCGGTTACTCCCCGTTCCCGCGCCCCTACTGGCAAGCGGGTCTAGGCGTTCCCTCGTCTCCGGCGACCCGCGGGATCCCGGACGTCGCCGCGGACGCGTCGCACGGGGTGACGATCGTCCAGGGGGGCGGTGATGGAGGCGTGGGTGGGACCAGCCTCTCCACGCCGGTCTGGGCGGGCATGGCCGCCATCGCCGACCAGTATGCCGGCCACGACCTGGGTCAACTGGACCCGGCCGTCTACGCCACCCTTCGAAGCGCGAATTACTCCACCGACTTCCACGACATCGTGAGCGGGAACAATGGTTACTCGGCCGGAACGGGGTGGGACCCCGTCACGGGGGCCGGTAGCCCGATCGTGGGCCAGTTGGTGAAAGACCTGGGTCGTCCGAGCCTCTCCGAATCCTCCCTGCGCGTACTGCTCTACTCGAACCGGACGTATGGCTCGACTCCCCTCACGGTACGCTTCGGGGTCGCTCCCACGGGAGGGACCGGGTCCTACCCTCTCGAGGGGGTCTACTTCGGGGACGGAACCTCGGAGCTCGCGCCCGGTGGGATCGTAGCCCATACGTTCTCGCGGGCCGGGGTCTACACGGCCGTCGCGTTCGCGGCGGATTCTTCGGGCAACCTCACGTCCTCGACCCCGGTCGCGATCGTCGTCGGTGGGGGAGGTCCTCTCAACGTGACCCTCACCCCATCCATGTCGAGCCCGGGGGTGGACGCACCCGTGACCTTCTCCACCACGGTACAGGGCGGGACGGCCCCATTCAGTTACGTTTACGACTTCGGGGACGGTACGTTCCTGAACCTGAGCTCCGCGGCCACGGTCGGGCACGCCTACGGGACCGCGGGAGGATTCTGCGCCGCCGTGGTCGCGGAAGACTCGGCCGACCCCCCCGACGGCGCCCGCAGCGCTCCCGTGTCGATCGCCGTCGGAGGAGCGTCGTCGCCCGTCTGCTCGAATGCCTCCGCTCCCCTCACGGTGAGCGCCGACGCCGTGCCCGGAGTTCGGGATGCGCCGGCCGATTTCCCCTCCCTCTTCCAGGTCAGCGGCGGGGTGACGGGGAGTGGGGGCTCCGGAACTACCGAGGTCCTGACCTCCTCGGACCCCTACGTCGCTGCCTGCGGGTGCACCATCTTCCGGGCCCCGGGGACCTACAGCGTCTCGTTGACCGCCACCGATCTGATCGACGAGCGGGCTACGAACGAGACGAATGTCACCGTCACCCCTCCGTTGAGCGCCACGTTCGCCGTGACCCCGACCTTTGGGCCGGCCCCCCTCACCGTACAGTTCGAGGTGGCGCTGCACGGAGGCTACCTCGCCGATGCGAACCAAACCCGCTGGAACTTCGGTGACGGGACGGGAGCGACCGGAGCGCTCATTGAACACACGTACACGACCCCGGGGTTCTACTCGGCGACCGGTGGCGCGGCGGACCGGGGTCAGGGGAACGCGAGCGAGGGCTTCCTCGTCGACGTCCTGCCGTCGGGCAGCCCGAGCACTCCCGGGCTGACGGCGACGTTCGCCCCCGCGGTCAACCTCTCCTCGGGAACGACCGTGCATTTCACCGCCCACACCGTCTTCCCCAATGGATCCGCCGCGCCGGCCCAGGTCTTCTGGGACTTGGGCGAGAACGGAACGGCCTGGGGACCCGCCGCCGCGCAGACGTACTACGCGGGCGGGTCAGGCCCGCTCGAGTACCTCTATGCGACCGTGACCGCCAACTGGTCCGGAGGAGCCCCGAGCACCGAGGCGACGCTCGTCTCCCCGCAACTTTTCGCGTCCGAGGCGGGCGGGTTCGTGCCGGCGATCGACGCCCTACACCTCACCGCCTCGGGCACCCCTCCCTCGGGGTCGCCGGGACTCCTGTGGTCCGGCACCACCCACCTGCTCGCTCCCGGCACCGGGTCCGTGAACTGGAGCTTCGGCGACGGCGGCGGAGCGACGGGACCCTCCACCGTCCACTCCTTCCAAACGGCAGGGGCGTACACGGTGAACGTGAACGCGAGCGACTCCTGGGGCGACACGGCCTCGGCGTCGTTCGGGGTGCAGATTGGGGCGGGGGTCGCGGTAGCCCTCTCCGTCGGGGGCGGTCCCTCGACCGAGTCCGGCGTTGCCCCGCTCTCGGTCACCTTCGCGGCCGACGCGACCGGCGGAGCGCTCCCCTACTCGTTCGCCTGGCAGACGGGGGATGGGGGTTCGAACGCGAATGCGAGCTTCCTCCATGCCTACGGCACACCGGGGACCTACACCGCACGATTGACCGTACGCGACAGCGGCCACGGCTCGGTCGAACTGAACTGGACGATCCTCGTCGTGTCGGCTTCGACCGGCCCACCGGGAGGCGGGAACCCGTCGTTCGTGATCTACGTCATCATCGGCGGCGTGGTGGCGGCCCTCGCGACCGTCTCCGCCGTCACCTGGGGACGCCGGCGGGACCCGCCGCCTACCCCTTGACGACCCCGAGCGGGGTCAGGCGAGCCACCCGGCGGGTGAGGCCCGCGCCCTCCGCCACCCGCACGACCTCTTCGACGTCCTTGTAGGCGCCCGGAGCCTCTTCGGTGACGCCCTCACGGGAGGCCGACCGGACGATGATCCCCTTGGCCCTCAAATCCCGCGTGACCTCCTCGTACCGGAACGCGCGCACCGCGGCGTGCCGGCTGAGCCGCCGGCCGGCGCCGTGGCACGAGGAACCGAACGACCGCTCCATCGACGTGGGGAGTCCGACGAGCACGTAGCTCGCCGTGCCCATGTCACCCGGGATCAGGACCGGCTGACCGTACGGGCGGTAGGCGGTCGGCACCTCCTCGCGTCCGGCCGGGAAGGCGCGCGTCGCCCCCTTGCGGTGGACCAGGAGGCGCTTCGTCCCCCCCTCGACCTCGTGGGTCTCGACCTTGGCCATGTTGTGGGCGATATCGTAGACGACCGAGAGGTCGAGCTCCTCGTCCGGACGCCCGAACACGGCGGAGAACGCCCGCCGCACCCCGTGCGTGATCGCCTGGCGGTTCGCCCAGGCGAAATTGGCCGCCGCCGCCATCGCGCCGAGGTACCGCTCCCCGTCCTCCGAACCGACCGGGGCGCACGAGAGCTGCCGGTCGACGAGGGTGACCCCCTCGGTCGCGAGCCGGTGGTCCATGCGGGCGATGTAGTCGGTCGCGACCTGGTGGCCGAGACCGCGCGAACCGGTGTGGAGCATGACGACGACCCGTCCGGGGACCAGACCCAGGACCTCTGCAAACTCCGGCTCGAAGACGCGGTCGACGGTCTGCACCTCGAGGAAGTGGTTTCCCGAGCCGAGGGTGCCCAGCTGCTTCAAACCCCGCTTGCGGGCGCTCTCCGAGACCTCGGCGGGGCGCGCGCCCTCGAGGCGGCCCTCCTCTTCCTGGAATGGGAGGTCCTTCGGCCGGCCGAGCCCCCGCTCGACCGCCCACTTCGCGCCGCCCGCCATCACCTCGTCCACCTCGCTCGGAGTGAGGTGGGTCCCGCCTTTCGACCCCACCCCCGACGGCACCTCGTGGTACAGCCGCTCGATGAGCTCGCCGAGCCGGGGACGGACCTGGTCCACACTCAGGTTCGTCCTGAGGAGGCGGACCCCGCAATTGATGTCGTAGCCGATCCCCCCCGGGGAGACGACCCCCTCGTCGAGGTCGAACGCCGCCACCCCGCCCACGGGAAACCCGTAGCCGAAGTGGATGTCGGGCATGGCGAGCGCGTTGCGCTCGATGCCCGGGAGGGTCGCCACATTGGCGAGCTGGGCGAGCGAGGGGTCGCCCTCCACGTTCGCGAGCAGCGCCTCGTCCGAGAACAGGATCCCGGGCACGCGCATCCCCGGCTGCTCGGCCGGGTCGATGCGGTACGTGAATTCGTCCAGACGGACGAGGTTCGGGACCTTCTCCATGGCGGGCGGCCAACCCGGCACGGTATAGAAGGAATGGCCCCGGGCCCACCCCGAAGCGCCCGGCCCCACCCGACTGCGAGGAGCCGACCCGAGAGGCGACCGACCGTCGCATAAGTCCATGAACTACGGCCCACTAAGGTATTCCCCGAAGGACCGCATGCTCTTGCGTACGCTGCTGACCCTCGTGAACCTGGCCACGATCGCGGCCGCGATCGGCGTACTGTTCGCCTACCCCCAGTACGCGGGGGTCGCGTTCTACATCCTGCTCGGCTGGATGGCCGGGAGCCTCGTGCTGGTGTACGGGCCGTGGTCCAACCGGCAGATCGGCCGCCGGAATCCGACCGGAGCCGCGCCCCCCCCGATGGCCCCGACGCGACCCTCGCGCCCGCTCCCGTCCGACCTGGGGTTCTGCATCTACTGCGCGGCCCCGCTCGCGCCGGGAACCCCCACGTGTCCCGCGTGCGGGCACGTCACCCCGTCGTTCTAGGTCGTCGCGACGTGCATCATCGGCTCGCGGGCGCGAACGTTGGTTCCCGCCTGGACGCGGAGTCCCCGCACGACGCCTCCGACCGGGCTCGTCACCTCGTTGCGCATCTTCATCGCCTCGAGCACGAGCACGACGGCCCCGGCCTCGATCCGCTGGCCCTCCGAGACCCGGAGCTCGATCACCTTCCCCGGCATCGGCGGCAGGATCGGCGTGCCTCCGCCCGGGGGGGCGCTCGGAGCAACGGTCGGAGGGAGTTCGGCTCGCGCCGGACGCACCGAGCCGGAGGGTCCCGGGGACGGGCCCGACGATCGCTCGAGCGCGACCACGGCCCGCTCGCCGTTCACGTCGACCGGCGCCGGCGGGTCCGGGAAGTGGTCCGGCCAGTTCTCGACCACGACCCGCTCGCCCCCGATCTCGAGCTCGACCCGCAGCGCCTCCGAACGGACGACGACGACGGGGAACGTTCGAGCCGAGACCGTGACGGAGGAGAGGTCGGAGGCGACCTCGACCTCCTCGGTCCTACCGTCCCGAACGACGCGTAGACGCATCGACCCACCTCCGCTGCGCGTGAAGGCGTGCCCGACCTTCGTGGGCCCACGGGCTGACCCCGCCCCCGGGAGCGGACGTCGCGCTCGCGGCCCGGGTCGGGGGCGCGGGGGCTCTCAGCGCGCCGATGACCCCCAGCGCGGCCGAGGTGAGCACGTCGGCGGTGAGCCCGCGGTCGACCGCCGATCGATACGCGCGGTAGACCGCGGGGAACAACGCGTAGCTGAGCCCCTCGGCGTCGTCGGCGGCGGGAACGAGGGTGCGGACCTCCGCCACCGCCTTCGCGAGCTCGGGGCCGAGCAGGTCGGCCGGTCGCCCCGTGATCGCCGGGGCCGAGGCGGTGACGGTGCGGAACAGCTCCGGGTCGATCGGGGCCGGGGGTTTTCCGTACAGCCCGCGCACGTAGTCCCGGACCTCCTGCGTCACCTGTCGGTAGCGGACCCCCGTGAGGACGTTGACGACGGCTTGCACCCCCACGATCTGGCTGGTCGGGGTGACGAGCGGGGGATAGCCCAGGTCCGCGCGGACGCGGGGCACTTCCGCGAGCACCTCGGCGAGACGGTCGAAGGCATCCTGCTCCGCCAGCTGGCCGAGGAGGTTGGAGAGCATCCCGCCCGGGATCTGGTGCGTCAGGATCCCGGGGTCGGTCTGGAGCGAACGCAGGTTCAGCAGCGGGCGGTACCGATCCATCACCTTGGCGAAGTAGGCCGCGAGGTCCCCCAGGGCGGTGAGGTCCAGCTTCGGGTCGAGCGACGTGCCGCGCATCGCGCCGACCAGCGTCTCCGTGGGAGGCTGGGAAGCACCGCCGGCGAACGGGCTCAAGGCCCCGTCGACCGCCACCGCGCCGGCCTCGGCGACCGCCAGGCACGTGAGGGTCGACATCCCGCTCGCGGAGTGGGTGTGGACGACGATCGGTAAGCCGACCTCCGTCCTCAGCGCCCGAACGAGGGCCGCCCCCTCCTGGGGAGGAAGGAAACCTCCCATGTCCTTCACGCAGAGCTCGTCCGCGCCCATCTCCGCAAGACGGCGGCCGAGGGCCACGAACGACGCGAGGGTGTGCACGGGAGATTGGGTGTAACAGATCGTTCCCTGGGCCCGGGCCCCCGCTTTCTTGACGGCGGCGATGGCGACCGACATGTTCCCGGGGTCGTTCAGCGCATCGAACACCCGGAAGATGTCGATCCCCTGACGGGCCGACTCCGCGACGAACTTCTCGACGACATCGTCCGGGTAGTGACGGTACCCGACCAGGTTCTGTCCCCGAAGGAGCATCTGGAGCGGCGTGCGGGGCATCGCGCGCTTCAGCTCGCGGAGACGCTCCCAAGGGTCCTCGCGGAGGAACCGGAGGCAGACGTCGAACGTCGCGCCCCCCCAGACCTCGAGGGAGCGATAACCGACCGCGTCCAACCGCTCGGCGGCGGGGAGCATGTCCCTCGTTCGCATCCGCGTCGCGATAAGCGACTGGTGTCCGTCCCGCAGGACCGTCTCGGTGATGCCGACCATCGTGGACCGACCCGTCCTCAGAGCGGGATGTTCCCGTGCTTGCGTGCGGGCCGGTCGTCGCGCTTCGTGGCGAGGAGCTGGAGGCCGTCGACGAGCCGGGCCCGGGTCTCGGACGGGTCGATCACGTCGTCGATGTACCCCCGCTCGGCGGCCAGGTAGGGGTTGAGGAACTCTCCGCGGTACTTCGCGATGAGCTGGGCCCGGACCCCGGCACGGTCCGCCTCCGGCGCGCCCTCGATCTCGCGGCGGAAGAGGATGTTGACCGCGCCCTCCGCCCCCATGACCGCGATCTCGGCGGTCGGCCAGGCGAGGTTCAAATCGCCCCCCAGGTGCTTGGAGCACATGACGTCGTACGCTCCGCCGTAGGCCTTCCGCAGGATCACCGTCATCATCGGGACGGTCGCTTCCGCGTAGGCATAGAGGAGCTTGGCCCCCTGCCGGATGATCCCGCCGTACTCCTGAGCGGTTCCGGGAAGGAACCCCGGGACGTCGACGAGGGTCACGAGCGGGAGGTTGAAGGCGTCGCAGAACCGCACGAAGCGGGCCGCCTTGACCGAGGCGGGGATGTCGAGCGTGCCGGCGAGGACGGCCGGATTGTTCGCGACCACGCCGATGGGCCGCCCGTCGAGGCGGGCGAACCCGACTAGGATGTTCGGGGCCCACGCCGCGTGGATCTCGAAGAACGAGCCGACGTCGACCACCCGCTCGATCACGGCGTGGGTGTCGTACGGGAGGTTCGAGTCTTCGGGCACGACGCCCGCGAGCTCGGCCGCGGCCGCCTCGGTCGGAGCGGACGGGACCGTGACGGGCGGTTCCTCCAGATTGTTGAGCGGCAGGTAGGAGAGCAGGCGGCGGGCCAGCGCCAGCGCATCGGCGTCCGAGGTGGCGGTCAGGTGGGAGACCCCGCTCACCGAGGCATGGGTGTCGGCGCCCCCGAGCTGGTCGAACGTGACCTCCTCGCCGGTAACGGCCCGGATGACGTCCGGGCCCGTGATGAACATCTGGGCGGTCCCGCGGACCATGATCACGAAATCGGTGATCGCGGGAGAGTAGACCGCTCCGCCGGCGCACGGGCCGAGCACGAGGGAAAGCTGAGGGACGACGCCCGAGAGCGACACGTTCCGGAAGAACACCTCGCCGTACCCACCCAGGCTCATCACGCCCTCCTGGATGCGGGCGCCCCCCGAGTCGTTGAGGCCGACGATCGGGACCCCCGCCTTCCGGGCCGTCTCCATGATCTTCACGATCTTCATCGCGTGGGCTTCGCCGAGGGCGCCGCCGAAGACGGTCGCGTCCTGCGCGAACGCGCACACGGGCCGCCCCTCGACCTCCCCCCACCCCGTGACGACGCCGTCGCCGGGGACCTTACGCTCCTCGAGGCCGAACTTGTCCACGCGATGCGTGACAAAGGCGTCGATCTCGGTGAACGTGCCGGGATCGAAGAAGGCCTCCAGCCGCTCCCGGGCGGTGAGCTTCCCTCCGGCCCGATGCTTCTGGACCCGCTCGGCGCCGCCGCCCTCCTTCGCGGTCCTCTTACGCAAGGCCCAGCGGTCGAAGGCTCCCGTCATGCTTCCTCCACCACCAAGTCTCCCGAGCGTATGGCGACCGCGCCCGACGGGGTGTCGAGCCAGAGTTCTCCTTCCTCGCCCAGGGTACGAATGACCCCCGTGAGAGTTGCGTCGACGGTCGCGTGGAGGCCGACGCCGTGCAGGGCGGAGCGGCACTCCCCGAGGATCTCAGCCGCGCCCGACGGCGTGGCGACGGAGGCGACGGCGGACGCGGCTGCCGCGGCCGCGACCTCCTCCACGTCCATCAGGTCCGGGGGAGAGGGCATCAACTCACCGAGGGAGACGACCCGGGCCCGAACCTCCCTGGGGTAGGACTCGGACGCCGCGCGGACGTTCACTCCCATCCCCACCACGGCCGCGACCCCCAGGGTCGGAGACGGCACCGCGTCGACCAAGATCCCAGCCAATTTTCGCGGAGGTCCGTTCCCCAGCACCAGCAGGTCGTTGGGCCACTTGAGGACGCTCCGGACCTGGAAGCGCCGTTCCAGGGCCGAGCGGAGCCGCGCTCCCACCGCGAGGGGGAGGAGGGTGCGGTTCTCGATCGGAGCTCGAAAGATCATGCTGAGGTAGAGGTTCCCTTCGGGCGAGGCCCAGCCGTGGTCCCCCCTTCCCCGGCCCGCGCTCTGTCGACGCGCGACGACCCGGGCGCCGGCGGCCGCCCCTTCGCGGGCGTGACGAACCGCCTCGGTCTGGGTCGAGGGGAGCTCCGCCCGGAACTCGCGGAGTTCCACTCGGACTCCTCCACGGACGGGGACGAGTGGTCGGCCTTAAGATTTTGTCTCGCCCTCAGTCGGGCGTCAGCCTCATAGGAGGCGAACGGTGCGAGCGGTCATGACGACGACCGCCCAGCTCTTGGGAAAGGTGGCCCCGGAGATCGAGAAGGAACTGAAGCCGCGCCTCCACGGGTTGATCGGCTCGTTCGTGCGCGCCTACCTCCCCCAGGTGTGGGTGTTCGAGACTGACCGTGACTCCGCGAGCGTCCGGGTGGACACGACCGGCTCGGTCACGGTCACCCCGGGCCCGACCGCCTCCCCCGACGTGACGATCCACGCTCCCAAGGCCCGTCTCGAGAAGATGATGGCCGCCCGCACCCGACCGGCGAGCCTGCCGGCCGACGTGAAGGTCGTGCCGCACACCACGAAGGGCCGGGTCGCGTTCGACCAGGTCCGCGCCCGCTTCGGCCTCTAGGCCGGAGGAGGCACGCGCGGGGGCGGCGACGCGGCCGGAAGGGTCGCGGGCGCCGGGGGCGCTGCGCCCCCTTTCGTCAGCGTGACGTAGAGGTTCCGCTTTCGCCCGACCCGGAGCGCGCAGAGGACGCGGTAGACCCGGGGGAGGCGGTGCTCGACATGCCACTCCCGGAACCCGAACGGGTAGGCGGAGCCGAACTCCCGGTCGACGCGGATCGAGCTCTTCTCGAACAGCGGCTCCCGGCCGACCCCGTCCGGGCTCTCGAGGGAGTAGACGCCGGTCCAGAGGTCGCGGCTAAAGTGGGTCCACGTCGTCTCGTTGAACACCCGGCGGTGGGTCGGGACGCCCCAGGCATACCTCGACTGCTGGTGCGGCGTGATGATGACGAGCTTACCGCCGGGCTGGAGGACCCGGTGGATCTCGCCCATCACGCTGAACAGGCCGTCCTCGTACTGGGGCTCGAGCGAGAAGGGGATGTGCTCGAGGACGTGGATCGCGTAGACCGTGTCGAACTTCCCCGACTCGAACGGCCAGGGGGTCTTCCGGAGGTCCCACACCACGTCGACCTGCGGACCGGGGTAGATGTCCATCCCGATGTCGCCGCGCTTCTGCTTGCCGCAGCCGACGTCGAGCGATACCATCCGACGATCCCTCCGGCCTCGGTGTCTCGGGGGCGACCCGCCGCCTACTCGAGGTCGCGCAAGCGTCGGACCATCTTCACCGCCGCGCGGACCGCGTTCCCGGCGTTCTCGATGCGGTCCTGGGCCTGCAGCCGGGTCTCCCCCGGCCCGGAGATCCCGAGCCCGAGGGGCTTTCCATGCTCGACCGAGAGGTCGGTCAGCTTCCGCGAGGCCTGGTTCATGACGACCTCGTCATGGTCGGTCTCGCCCTCGATCACCGCGCCCAGCGCGACGACCGCGTCCACGTCCTTCCGGCGGTAGAGCGCCTGGACCGCGAGCGGCATGTCGAAGACCCCGGGCGTCTTGACGACCGGCCCGAGCGTCGCGCCCAGGAACTCGATCTCCTCCTTCGCCCGCTCGAGCATCAGGAGCGTGATGTCGTAGTTGTACTCGCTCGCCACGATCGCCACGCGGATGCCCTGCCCGTCTCCTTTGGATTTCGCCATCGTTCCTTCCTTGGTACGTACTATCGTCGCCGGCGCGCCGGCCCCGCGTCCGGGAATCCCTGACGCAGGCCCTCCCCCGCCCGTCGGGCGAGGTCGTGCGGCCGGAACAACAGGGAGTAGGCGTTGAGGGCGTGCTCTTCGGCCCGTCGCCGGGCGAGGGTCTCGAGCTCGCGCGGTCCGTCCGCCTCGCCTTCGAAGACGAAACACTCGACGATCGGCTTCGCCTCGAGGACCGAGGTGAACAGGAGGCCGAGGGAGGCCTCGTGGGCGCAGGTCTTGTCGTACTCCGCCTTCCCCGGCATCCCGAGGGCGAGGCAGAGGTCGACGCCGTCCTCGAGGAACAGCTGGCGGCAGGCGACGGGCAGGTCCTTGATCCCGGGGACGGTGCGCCGGACGACCCGGAACCCGGTACCGCGCCCCTTAAGGGCCCCGATCGCCGCGTCGGCCATCCCGACCCGAGCGAACGTCGTGTCGGCGACCCCGATCTTCTTCACGACCTTGCCTCCCGCGACGGAAGCCCCCGCTCGAGGATGCGTTCGACGATCCGCTTGCTGGCCAGGTCGTCGTGGGGGAACGGCCCGATCCGTGCGACCTTGACCGGAACCCCACGCCGGGCGCACTCCCGCTCGACCTCGGCCTCGTTCCAGATCTGGTCGTAGCCGAGCGCGATGATGGAGGGGCGCTCGAGAACGACGGTCTCGTAGATGTCGGTCGACGAGCCCAGGATGGCGCGGTCGACCGGCTTCAACGCCTCGACCATCTCCCGGCGCATCGCCTCGGGGACGTACGGCTCCTGCTTGAGCCGCCGGGCGGTACGGTCGCGCGCGACCACGACCACGAGCTCGTCCCCGAGCTTGCGCGCTTCGCTGAGAAAGTAGACGTGACCCGGATGGAGGAGGTCGAAGACCCCCGTGGCCATTACGCGGACGACCATGTCCGCCAGGCTCCGAGGATCGTGTGGCCGTCGAGGAACGTAAACCCGTGGGTCTCCGCATACTGGCGGGCGGCGTCCGGACCCCGGG
>Ga0209415_10003220_pt1 | contig 30330 bp, 28 predicted proteins | sample PeaSoiSIISIP2007_FD_187696 | JGI IMG/M metagenome (GOLD analysis project Ga0209415, IMG submission 187696) | Peat soil microbial communities from Weissenstadt, Germany - SII-SIP-2007 (SPAdes) (version 2) | ecosystem: Environmental > Terrestrial > Soil > Wetlands > Peat | place: Germany... | reverse complement strand
ATTCGTCGTCGTCCACAGAATCATGAAAGCCGCGTAGAATGGCCACTCTTACGAATTCCTGCGGAGAGCCGGTTTTTGAGGGGAGAAGATACCGATGCATCGCTACCGGAGCACCACCATCATTAGAATCGCTTTCAGTTTGCTCGTGCTCGCATTTGCAGCGCAGGTTTTCGCGCATGAGGGCTTCGATCACGTCACCGGAACCATCGCCAAGGTGAACGGCAACGTGGTCACCGTCAAGACCGCAAAGGGCAATGTCGACGTGAAGCTGGACAGTAAGACCGAGATCACCAGGAACGATCAGAAAGCCCAAGTTGCCGATCTCAAAATCGGCACCCGAGTTGTCGTCGACGTGCCGGAGGGCAGCAAGGACATGGTGGCGCATTCCGTGAAGATCGGCGTGTCCAGCCCCGCGGCGCCCGCCGCGCATTAGCTTTCGAACGCTCCCATGCGGTATCGGAGCTGGCTGCTTGGCCTGCTGTCCCTGGTATCGGCCGGCTGACCGCCGGATCCGGGCCGCGCTGGATTCGCGCCCAGTCTGCTGCGGTCGCGTCCGTCGCGCTCCGTCTTGGGCGACCACGACCAAGCCCGATTCCTCGCCGGGAAGCTTATGGAAGCTTCGAAAAAGCAGCCCCACCCGATAAGCAGTGGGCCCAGCGTTTCCCTGGACTCGCTGAAATAGCTAAGCGTCTCCCTGGCCGATCTGTACCTCTCCCGCCGGTCCTAAACGTCACAGGAACAGTGCGAGTTTGGGACTTTACTAGCTTGACGCCGCTCTTGAAAAGGCGCATGATTGATGGTATTAGGAGGAGACTTCTCCATGATGGCGCGACTTCCGTTGATTCTAGCCTTGGCCTTGGCTGGTTCCATATCCGTGTGGGGCCAGAGCGCGATCTCCGCTCATTCCGGCATGATCCATTACGTGGAAGGAAAGGTCCTTCTGGAGGGTCAACCGGTTGATCCCAAGTTCGGCGAATTCCCGGAAGTCAAAAACGATCAAGTCCTCCAAACCGAGGAAGGCCGCGCCGAAGTGCTGATGACGCCGGGCGTCTTTCTGCGCATTTCCGAGAACAGCTCCTTCCGGATGCTGTCCAACCGCCTCTCCGATACCTCGCTGGAAGTGCTTTCCGGGTCTACTATGTTCGAGGTGGATGAACTGCTTAAGGACAACGCGATCACCGTCCGCTACAAGGATGCAACCGTGTCTTTGAGCAAGCGTGGATTGTACCGGTTCGATGCGGACGCCGAGCGCCTGCGCGTATACGACGGCGACGCTGAAGCCATCTATGGCGGTAAAACCGTTGAGGTGCACAAGGGCCGGCAGGTGCAGCTGGATGAAACGCTGACAGCTTCGAACTTCGACCTTAAGGATACGGACGCCTTCTATAATTGGGCTTCGCGCCGATCGGAATATGTGGCTGCGGCCAACGTTTCCTCGGCTCGCGCCGCGGGCACCTCAGGCCTCGGATCTGGCTGCGGCGGGTTCGCGACCACCAACGGAACTCTTTGCAATGGCGGCTACGGAGGCTACGGAAACTACGGAGGCTATGGAAGCCCCTATGGAATGTGGGCCTGGAATCCATACTATGGAATGTTCACGTATCTTCCTGGCATGGGCTATGGCTACAACCCCTTCGGATGGGCATTCTACAGCCCTTACACGGTGGGGGCGCTTTTCGTTCCCGGCTACTATTCGCCCTACGCTACAGGCGCTCCGCGTTACACCAACACCGCCGCCGGCCCGACGGCTTTGGGCGGTGCGCGCCAGTCGCCGGCTTCGTTATCGTCTAGCCCCAGCCCCCTGCGCGCGTCAAACACCGGCGCGATATCGAACAACTCAACGAGCTCCACTGGTGCCCGCAGCGCCGGCGGTTCGATGGGCGGGGGCTCATCGAGCAGCGCTTCGATGGGCGGCGGCGCGCGTGGTTCATCCGCTGGCGGCGGCCACAGGTAGCGGACATACACCGCACCGCACTCCGCCGGAATCAGAATCGAAACCAATGCCGATCTTCGAGTACGTCTGCCGCGACTGTGGGGCGAAATTCGAAAAGCTGGTGCTCAAGCCTGCCACTGAAGTAGTGGCCTGCCCTTCCTGCGGAAAGAAGCGCTTGGACCAGCAGATCTCTTCGTTTCTCTCACCGGTGCCGGGGAAATTCAAGCCGGCGCCCCAGCCGCATCCGGAGTATCCTTACGGCTACCTGGGCAAGCACGACGATTGATTCGGGGGCGAACGCCTCAACTCAGCTCGGCGGACAGCCTCTCCCATTCGGCCATGCGGGCCTCCAAGGTCTTGCGGCGGTCGGCGACCAAGCCGGTCAAACGCATGGTTTCCTCCATGTTCTTGAAATCCGCCAGCGCCGCTTCATGACGGGCGATTTCAGACTCCAGCGCCGCGACCTCTTTTTCAACTGAGCCGAGCCGATCTTTGAGCTTCTTGAGCTTGAGCGGATTGACGCGCTTGACGGCATCCTCGTGGGCTTCCTGACCGGCGGGGACCGGAACGGGTTCCGGCTCAGGTTCGGGTTTGGAGACGGCTTGATTGAGCGTCTCCGGACCACCGGCCTTGCGCCACAGGTAGTCTTCATAGTTGCCCGGGTAGACATGCACGTGGCCGTCTTCGATCTCGAAGACGCGGGTGGCCAACTTGTCGATGAAGTAGCGATCGTGCGAAACGAAAACCACGGTGCCGGTGTAGCTGGCCAGTGCCTCCAACAGGACGTCTTTCGCCCGCATATCCAGGTGATTGGTGGGCTCGTCCAACAATAGGAAATTCGCGGGAGCCAGCAGAATGCGCGCCAGCGCGTAGCGATTGCGCTCACCACCCGAAAGCACGCCGATGCGCTTGAACACGTCGTCTTCGCTGAATAGGAAGCAGCCCAGCAGGCTGCGAAGCTCAGTGGTCTTGGCGCGCGGCGAGGCGGAGCTGAGATCGTCCAGCATGCGCGCGTCTACATCGAGCTCCTTGTATTGGTCCTGCGCGAAGTAATCCGGCAGCACGTTATGGCCGAGCGTGTATTCGCCGGAGGTGAGCGGCTCGGCGCCGGCCAGCAGCTTGATCATGGTCGACTTTCCCGCGCCGTTGATGCCCACCAGCGCTATGCGGTCGCCACGCTCGATCAGGAAATTCGCGCCGCTGAACACATGCTTCGTGCCGTAACTCTTCGAGACGTCCTTGAACTCGGCCACGATGCGGCCACTGGGCTTGGGCTGGGGGAAAGAGAAATGAATGGTTTGCTCGTCCGGAGGAATCTCGATGCGCTCGATCTTTTCCAGCTCCTTGATGCGCGATTGAACCTGCTTGGCCTTGGTGGCCTGGTAGCGGAAGCGGTTGATGAATGCCTCCAGTTGCTCGATGCGCTCGCGCTGATTCTTGTATGCGGCTTCGAGCTGGGCTTTGCGTTCGGCCTTCTGGAGCAGGTACTTATCGTAGTTGCCGCTGTAGAAATAGGCGCGCTTGTTCCACAGCTCAACGGTTCTATTCACCGTGATATCAAGGAAATAGCGGTCGTGAGAGATAAGCACGTATCCGAACGGATAGTTGGCGAGGTACGACTCCAGCCAATTGCGGGCTTCGAGATCCAGGTGATTGGTTGGCTCGTCGAGCAGCAACAGGTTCGGCTTTTCGAGCAGCAGCTTGGCCAGTGCCAGGCGCATCTGCCATCCGCCCGAGAACTCATCGGTGAGCCGGTCCCAATCCTCTTTGCGAAACCCGAGGCCGTCAAGCACCGCGCCCACCTGCGCCTCGATGGCGTAGCCGTCGCGATTGCGGAATTCGCTGTCGATCTCGTGGAGGCGGTCGGCGGCGGCCCCATATTCGACGCCGGCTGGGTCGAGTTCGGCGAGCGAATGATGCAGCGTTTCCATTTCCAGCTCCATCTCGCGCAATCCCGCGAACACGGTCATGCATTCGGCGAATACGGTGCGGCCGGAGAGCGTCAGGCCGTCCTGCGGCAGGTACCCGAGCCGGATTCCCTTGGGAAAGCTGATGGTGCCGTAGTCGAGCGTCTCCATTCCGCACAGAATCTTGAGCAGGGTGGATTTGCCGGTGCCGTTGGCGCCCACCAGGCCGGTGCGCTCCTTGGGGGTGATCAGCCAGTCGAGATTTTCGAATAGAAGTTTGTGGCCGAAACGTTTTCCGGCGCCTTGGAGTTGAATCATGCTCGGGTGCGGGTCTACATCAAGTTTAGCGGACTGAAGTGACGGGGCGGTCTTTCTGGAAGATTGGGTTGGCCGAACTGCGATTCCAATTCAACTGCGCGGCAAGGCTCCCCGCTCGCGGAGCGCCCCGTTCTTCCGCCCTAACGGTTCTTGGCCATTCTGACCAAATCACCCAAGACGATTCTAAGCATGTCGGAGGCGAAGAGGTATTTGGCCGGGATACGAGTCCGTAGCGGCCTCTTCGGAGGAAACGAAACGGTGACCAGTGGGTCGCCTCCATCGAAGGGCGCAACGGAGACGTGGGACCGATCGCTTCCGGCTGCCTCTAGGATTATGTCGTCCATGACTGCTCTCCTTTCTCCAGCTCGTTAGGCGACGGGCCGCGGAGAGCCATGGCATCTAGCCTCTTCGGTACGCGGCGTATTTCGTATCTTATCGTGCCTACCGGTCTCACGCCACTGCGCCAGATCGTGGTCGCCGCCGGTAAGATCGCGTCATCAATAGCCACGCACCCAGAGTAACTAATCGAGCCATGTTACTTGACAGTCCGGGTGCGACCTGTGCAGCGCAAATCGGAAGGCCTTTTTTATTTCTTCGATTCCACCTGGTTTGTGCTGCGGGTGAATCCGCAGTGTGATTCGCCGTTGTTCGGAGCTGATGAGCAGCGCTGGGCTGCTCGAAGGCAAAGGCTCTCGCTCGGCTTCCCAGAGTTTCTTCAGTTCACCGGTCGAGATGTCGCAGCTCAACTCTCCGGTGACTGATTCACCCGTCCAGCGGTACACGACCGCGTCCTCAAACTCGAGCCATTCCGGCCCGGCGGCAAGCCGACTCGATCCCCTGGCCAAGGAGTAAAGGGACCGGAATTGCGCTGATTCGGGATCGAGTAACGAAATATCCTCTAGCGTAATCCCAACCAGTCCGATCGACCGCAGCAGCTCGTTCAGGCGCTGATAAGCGGCGGCGCCACCCTGCTGCTTGACGACGGGTGAAGCGATTACCAATCGCCAATAGTCCTCATCCGGCAAATGCGTCCAAAACATCGACTCCACCGGAAAGTCTTGCCGGTCGAGTTCGTGCAGAAGTCTCGCGCCGTCCCTAATGAGCCCTTCTACCAGTTTCTTCTTAACCATCGTAGTACTCCATGCTGAGGATCGTTGATTGCCGCCAGGATCTCCTCCGCCTGCTGTTGTCCACGGCCTTGATATCTGGTCTCTTCATTCCATTCCTTCACAACCGCCCAGTTTCTCTCGAAAGTCGCGTCCTGCTTCACCTCCTGTTCATAGGCTACCTCTAAACCAGCGGCGTCCCGCAGCTTCAAGATATCGTGCGTATAGTACCTCGCTGCCTCTTTCGGAGGGAACTCATCCTGCTTTGTCTTTCGGGCAATGCACGCCTTTAGGGCGCACTCGATCGCGTACCCAGAAATGTAGTAGGCACCCGCATATCGTCCCGCTCTAAGCAGAGCAGAGGCATCGTCCAGTCTCTCGGCCGCCAGAATCTGAAACTCGAATCGATTCATCGCCGCAACCAACGCTATCGTAATTGTATTAAATTCGGCGAACTGCAAATCGAGCAACAGGATTGGGCGCACCTTCCTCAGCTGACTCAATCGCAGAAGAAGCGCAGCGACCGCGCGATGTAGTTTTTCAACTCCGCCCGCTTCACCACCGCGTCCAGAAACCCGTGCTCCAGCAGAAACTCGCTGCGCTGGAATCCGGCGGGCAGCTTCTGGCGGATGCTCTGCTCGATGACGCGGGGGCCGGCGAAGCCGATCAGCGCTCCCGGCTCGGCGATGTTCAGATCGCCCAGCATGGCGAAGCTGGCGGTGACACCTCCGGTAGTCGGGTCGGTGAGTACGCTGATATAGGGGATCTTGGCGTCGTCCAGGCGCATAAGCGCGGCGGAGATCTTGGCCATCTGGATCAGGCTGACCGCGCCTTCCTGCATGCGTGCGCCGCCGGTGGCGGAGACGATGATCAGCGGAGCGCGGCTGCTCAGGCTGCGCTCGATCGCGCGGGTGATGATTTCGCCCACTACCGCGCCCATGCTCCCGCCGATGAACTTCGACTCCATGGAGCACATGTTCACGCGACGCCCCGCCACGGTTCCGGAAGCGGAGATCACGGCATCGAAGAGCTGAGTGGAAGCTTCCGACTCCTTCAGCTTCGCCGTGTAGGGACGGGAGTCCACGAAGTTGAGGGGGTCGGTGGAGCGCAAGTCCGCGTCGAACTCGTCATAATCGCTGTCGAGCAGCAAAGCCAGACGCGCGCGGGCGTCCAGCCGGAAGTGGTGATCGCACTTGGGACAGCACTGGAAGTTCTCGTCCAGGGCCTTCTTCCAGATAATCTGGGAGCAGCTGTCGCACTTCAGCCATAGCCCTTCGGTGCGAATCCGTTTTTCCTCGCCCTCGGCCGACCCTTCGACTCCAGGCTTTTCCCGCGTGAACCACGCCATAGCTACTTTTCCTACCGTAGCAGACGGCGGGCATAACTGAAACTATTGCACCGCGATGGTGGTCCCCGCTGGACTGGTCGCGTTGTCGATCGTGATGGTGACCGGCACGGCGTTCCCGGGCGTAACTCCCTGCGGAATCAGAACGTTAACCTGGAGCACTCCGGTCACGTCGCCGGGTGCTTCGCCCGCGAATTCGACTGTGGCGGGAAGGCCGCCCACGGTTGCGGTCACGTTCGGAATAATCAGCAAGCCGGACGGACTGGTGGGAACCGGCGTGACGCTTCCGGTCACGCTGATGGGCGTGGTCTGGCCTCCGCCGGTACCGTAGAGCGCAATCACGGTGCCTCGCGGCGCGGGCTCGAAACCCGAACCGGGCGCTCCATTGACAGTGCTATCTTGATTGATTGCCGCGACCTGGCCCGACCCCAGGAAATTGTCGGTGAACAGACCAGGCGCGGCCGGGGCCACGGTTAACTGGAACGGGGCTGACGCAACGCCGTTGTACGTGACCACCATTGTGGTGCTCTGGCGCCCGTTGATTTCATATGGGACCATTACGTCGATCTGGTCGGCGGAGACGAAGATCGGAGTCCCCGGATTGTTGTCGAACAGCACCTGGACGCCATTCAGCGTGTTAGAGACTCTGCCAGAGGAGTTCACCGAGAAGAGCACGCCGGCGGCCGGACTGGAGGGCCCCAGATTGCTTCCCTTGATGGCGAGCTCCTCGCCGGGTGCGATCACCCCCGCTGCACCCGTCGCGTTGTTGAGGATCACAGAGGGTGCAGGTGGAGGTTCAGCGCTGATGGTGAGCGTCACGGGTATTGAGATGGGCGTCGTCAGCACGCCGGGCGCGGTAATCGAAATCGATCCGTTATAGGCCTGGACTGCCAGTCCCGAAGTGTTCACCGACACGTTAATGGTCTGAGGCGTGGCGCCGCCGGTACTGCTGACGGAGAGCCAGCCGCTGGAGCTGGAACTGACGGCGACCGTTACGGGGCCGCCGGTGCTGGTAATGTTGAGTTGTTGCGAAGCGGGCTGCGCCGCGCCGACTTGGTAGGCGAAGGCGAGCGAGGTGGGCGAGGCCGCGACCGTCTGGGACGCGGTTACGTTCAAGACCACGTTGACCGTGGCCGAAGTCGTGGCAGCGCCCTGATACACGAAGGAAATCTGCGCCATGTAGCTGCCTTGGGAGAGCGTATTCGGCAGGATGCTGACTTGGATCGGGCCAGTGGCGCTGCCGCTGGTGGGAGAGATCTGAAGCCAGTTCGATCCCTGGGAGTAGGAAATTGAGGCAGTGTAGGTGGCCGAGCCAGGACTACTGGTGAGTGTGAGAGTCTGCGCCGCCGGGATCGATCCTCCCTGAGGCTCCGTGAATGTGAGCGAGGTGGGCGACACAGCGACGGTGGTGGTGGAGGTTACGGTCAGCGTCACCGGAATCGAGTACGATCCTGACGATGGCAAGCTGCCAGAGCTGATTTGTAGCGTGGCGGTGTAGGTGCCGGGGTTCGTCACCGCGGAGGGAATGTACTCAAGAAACAGATTCTGCGGGGTGGTTCCGTTTGTGGAGCCCGCGATGCCCACCCAGGGTCCGCTCGCATTGACCACCGAAGCGCTGAAGCCCACCTGAGTGGACGGATCCGTGCTGGTCAGAGAAACCTGTTGCTCGACCGGGGGCGACGTCTGGCTAAGGGTGACGAGGCCGAAGCCCGGCGTGGTGTTGACGCTCAGTTCCGCGCCGTTGCTCACGTCCAGGGTTATGGGGATGGCAAGGCTGGTGGGCGCGAGGCCGTTGTTATAGTTCAGCAGAATCGTTCCTGAGCAGCTCCCCGCCGTCAGGCCGGTGGTCACTGCTGAAACCGTGAGTGTCGTATTGGAGGTCGCCTGACCGGCCGGCGTGTTTTGCGATGCCGACAGCCAGTTTGTTCCGCAACTGCTGGGGCCGCCCGAAATGGCGAACGACAGGGGCTGGCCGGTAGTCATGATCTCTACCTCTTGGGGTTGGGGCTGCTGCTGGCCGATCTCATAGCTGAACAACAGGCTCTGGGGCCCCGCAACCAGTTGCGACGCCGCACTGACGCTCAGCGAAACCGCGATCGTCCTAGTGTAATCATCGCCGTTGGTTGGCGAGACCGTGATCGTGCCGGTATAGTTCTGAGCCGCGAGACCGGCGGGATTCGCCTGCACTGTCAGCGTTGCGGGCGTGGTGTTCGACGATGCGTTCGCGATCAGCCAGCTCGCGTTCGAGCTGACCGTGAACCCGACCGAGGCGCCGCCGGAGCCGGTTACCGTCACCGACTGCGCCGTGGGCGGAGATCCCGCGAACGACCCCGCGAAGGAAAGAGTGTTGGTTGAAAGCTGGATCAGCGGGTGCGCGGCGACCACCAGGGTCACGGGCACGGGAGGCAAAGCCGCTTCGCCGCTCGGGGTGATGATCAAGCTGGTGGTGTAGGTGCCAACCCCCAACCCGTTCTCCACCGGTGTCGCGTTCATCGTGATCGAGGTGGCCGTGGCGCCCGCGGTGCCGCCGAGCGGGCTCACCACCAACCAAGCGACCTGGGGGCTCTGCTGAATACTGAACGCGAGCGAGCCTCCGGCGGAGGTGATCGACAGTGTCTGCGAAGCAGGATCCGACGTCGTCCCGGCCTGAAAGAGGAACGGCTGCGGGTTGGTGGGTGTGACGCTAAGCTGGGCGGTGGAGTTTAGCGTCAATTGCACGGGAATTTGCACGGTGTCGTTCGTGGTGCCCGAGGTGGTGCTGGTAGCAATAATGGTTCCGTTGAAAATAGCCGGGTAAGACGAAGCCATGAGCGCGGACGGGTTCACGCTTACGGTGAACGACGACCCTGCGGTAGTCCCGCTCAGGGCGCTAAGCAACAGCCAACTGCCGCCGTCGTTGGTATGCGTCTGGAGAGTGTAGCTGAGCGGCCCACCGCTGCTGAGGATCTGCACCGAGGTTCCGTTGGGCGTGGCGGTCGAGGCTCCCTCTTGCGCGGAGAACGTCAAGCTCGGCGGACTCGCGTAGAGCAGGGAGGCTCCCGTGACGTTCAGACTGACATACACCGTGACGAAATCCGGCGTGGATGAGTTAGCGACGCTGATGGTAAAAGAGCCATTGTAGTTGCCGGCACTGAGGTTGGTAGTGTTGGCCTGAACGCTGAGCGTGGCCGGAATATTTACGCTTTGGGCAGGGCCCACGCTTATCCAGGGCGAAGACGGGCTGACCTGGATAATCACAGACGCCGTGGTGTCATTCCCGGTGCTCACCGTGATTGTTTGGGCGACACTCACGCCTCCGCTGGGAACGTTGGTGAAGGCCAGTGGAGTGTTCGAGTTGGTCACGCTCGAAGGAGTCACTATGAGTTGGGGTTGCGCAGAGAGTGTGTCGCAACAACCCAGGACCGCCCAAGCAGCCAAAGGGGCGAACATCAAGTGCCTAAAACAGTTCATGACAACCTCGTTTCTATCATCGCGGCATACGAAAGCAATCGGACTTCCATTGCTATATAGAGGAGAACACAAAAGAAAATGTTTCCTCGCGGGATGGGTTTCGAGTGCCTGAGGGAGGCGCCGCGAGGGCTCCCGCCAGGCGCCGTGATTACTCGATTTCCTGAGTTATAATTTCCTCGTGGAGGACAATGAGCAAAGAAGACTGCATTGAAGTCACCGGAACCGTTGTTGAGAAATTCCCCAGCGGCTTGTTCAGCGTCCAGCTCGATCAGGATCGCAGTGTGCTGGCCCACTTGGCCGGAAAGCTCCGGCGCAACCGCATCCGCGTGCTGGCCGGAGATCGCGTCACGCTGGAGCTTTCGCCCTACGATCTGACTAAGGGTCGGATCACATACCGCCACAAATAACCTCCCGAATTCGCTATAAATCCGCGAACTTAGCGGTTTTCCCTCCTGTTCCCTTGCCATGCGGGGAAGACAATCGAAAGCGAGAGGAGACCTTCCCTTTGCCTGGCCCACCCATTCCCATTCGGCCGCGCCGTCCGCCGCCGGGCAGTCTATTCGAGCAACTCGCAAACCGGGTTATCGGACAGCCGCAGGCGATGGCGCAAATCGTACCGTACGTACAGATGCATCGCGCAGGTTTAGCCGCGGAGGGGCGGCCCGTGGGAGTGTTTCTCCTGCTGGGACCCACCGGCACCGGCAAGACCAAAACCGTGGAGGCACTCGCGGACGTGCTGCACGGCAGCGAGAAGAGCATGCTGAAGGTCGACTGCGGCGAGTTCCAGATGGAGCATGAGGTCGCCAAACTGATCGGCGCGCCTCCCGGCTATCTGGGGCATCGCGAAACTCAGCCCATGCTCACGCAGCAGAAACTGAGCGGAGTCACCAGCGAAAACTCGAACCTGTCCCTGGTGCTGTTCGACGAAATCGAGAAGGCCGCGCCGAGCATGACTCGGCTGCTGCTGGGTGTGCTGGACAAGGCCGTCCTGCGGCTGGGCGACAACACCAGCGTGAACTTCGAGCGATCGATGATTTTCCTCACCAGCAATCTGGGCGCGGCGGCCATGCGCAAGGAGCTGTGCCCGGATTTCGGTTTCGAGTCGATGGTGCATGCGGCGGGGGAGGCCGGGACCCGCGGAGGCCTGGCGAAGCTCGCCAGTATCGGCATGGGTGAGGTTCGGCGCAAGTTTTCGCCGGAGTTCGTCAACCGCATCGACGGAGTGATCACGTATCAGCCTTTGTCGGCGGAATCGCTGGCGATCATTTTCGAGCAGCAGATTGCCGCGCTCGAAAAGCACATTCGTGTTCGGCTGGAGGAACGGGCCTTCGCGCTGGAGTTGAGCGGAGCGGCACGGGGGCTGCTGCTGCGGCTCGGGACCAGCGCGGAGTTCGGCGCGCGCGAGTTAAAGCGGACCATTCTCCGCAAGCTGACGCAGCCTCTGGCGGCGATGCTCGAGAGCGGCAGGATTCCTCCGGAATCGTGCGTGAGGGTGGAGCTTGCCGCGGACGGAGAAAATCTGGAGTTGATCGTCCTTGAATAAACCAGGAAGAGGATTGATCTTCCAGCTATTGCAATTTCGCGACTTCGGTTTCGATGGCGTCGCGGCCGATCAGCGGAGCTTCGATGTTCGCATGTTCGTTCTCGTCCAGCTTGACCATGGCTGCCTGGCTATCGAATTTGATGCGGAAATCAGTCACCAAATCCAGGCCGTATTCGAGCTCCTCCCATGCCGCGATCAGGTATTCGCCAGGCGGGAGGTTGCCGAAGCTGAACTTCCCAGCGGGACCGGTCAGGCCAGATCTCACGAAGGCGTCAGCCCCATCCATTGGAGCGCCCGGTGTCCACAGCGTCACGATTACAGTCTCCAAAGGCATTCCATCGGCGCCGTGCACGATCCCGCCGATATCCGCGGCATTCGCCGCCAGCACGACATCCAGCGTTCCACCGCCGCCGGAGGTTAGATCAAGCGCGGCATTCGCAACGTCCCGACCATTGAAGCTGATGGATTTAACGTAGGTTCCCGGCGGCAATGACGCCACCACCACCTCGTATTGCCCGGGTGGGATATTGTGGGCCGCGAACGTCCCGTCATCGTTGGTCTGGGGCCGGGGAACAGAATTGAGCAAGCGTTCCTTGGAGGCCAGAAGAACGGTTGGACGCGGGCTCATAGGCGCGGCTCCCTCGATCGAGATTTTGCCCGTGATATCGACGCCGGTGCGGAACTCTACAACCACGTCATCGACGTCCGCACTTCCCACGGTGACGATCTGCCGCGCCATTCCAGAGGTCATGGTGCGCGCTCCAACCGCGGATGTTACCGACTGCGCCACCGATTGCAGAATGTAGACGCCCGGCAATACGCCTTCGAACTTGAACACGCCGTCTCGAACGCCGGCCGATATAGGGTTTATAGGCGGCCCATCTTTGGGATCGAGACGCAATACGGTATTCGGCATGGCAGATCCGCTGGCGAGGTCGATGGCCGTGCCTCGAACCCGATAGGCGCGGGCCTTGCGCAGACGGATGTCCGCGCCGCGTACGGTTTCGCCCGCCGCGACTTGCACTGCAATCGCCTTTGAAGGATCGGTGACACCGGGATAGTAGGTCGTCATGTAAGCTTCCACTGGACCGCTCTGCGCGGGTATCGACGGACCTATTTGATGCATTGCCAGGATGAAATAAGACCCCTTCGCAAGGTTGCCGATCGCGAAGTCTCCCTCCGCATTCGAAGTGATGGAGCCGCCAAACAGCTGAAGACGCTTCCGTCCATTCTCATAGCCCCATCGAGCAAGGTTTATGCGGGCGTTCGGATAAGGATCGCCGTCCTCGTCGCTGATCCTTCCAGAGATCACAGCCTGCCGAGTCATCTTGATCTCGATGCCAGCGAGCGTTTGGCCGGCTGCGAGGTCGATCTCCTTTATTTGGATGCCCATGAATACGCGTTCACCATAAGTCGCCTTCAAATAGCCGTTCTTCTCGGAAGAAAGAGTGTAGCGCCCTGGCTCCAGATCCTCGAAAGTGAAGTTGCCCTTCGCGTCGGAGTCATCCGAATACTGCAACGCTCCACCGCGCGCGCCCCGCGGCACGTCCAGCCTCTGCAAACTGATCATAGCGTTGGCCAGCCGCTCTCCAGCCGCCGTGGTGACAGTGCCGCTGATGCTGCCGTTTTGCTGGGCCGCGCACACCAACGCCAGCATCGGCGCGAGCAGGGCTGCTTTCTTGAGATTCATTGCAACTTCGCAGCTTCGGTTTCGATGGCGTCGCGGGGGATCAGCGGAGCCTCGATGTTCTCATGCGCGTTCTCGTCCAGTCTGACGGCGGCGGCTTTGCTCTCGAACTTGATGCGGAACTCGGGAACGGTGCCGAGTCCAGGCTCGATCTGCTCCCAGGCGGCGATGCGGTACTCGCCCGGCGGGAGGCTGGCGAACTTGAACTGGCCGTTGACATCGGTCGCGGTGGTCCTGGTGAAGTCTTGAATTCCTTCCATCGGAACGCCAGGCGTCCAAAGCGTCACGAACACGCCCATCAGAGCCGTTCCATCCGCTCCATGTACGATTCCGCTGATGTCTCCAGCATTCGGCGACAGGACGACATTGATCGCCCCGCCGCTGCCACCGCTGAGATCCAGCGGCGTCTTCATCAGGTCCTGGCTGCCGAAGCGGATGGATTTCACGTATGTTCCGGCCGGCAGGGATTGCACGCTCACCTGATAAGTCCCGGGCATAATATTATGGATCACGAACGTCCCATCGTCGTTGGGCTGAGGCTGCTGAAACGAACCTCTGACGCCGTCAGCCGCCATAAGAAAAACAGTCGGACGCGCATTCGTCCCGGGCGTGCCGGGTTGCTGTGGCTGGGGCGGCGGAACCGTTCCGTCGATCGAGATTGTTCCGGTGATTTCGGCGCCCGGACCGAGTTGTACAACCAAGTCATCCACATCCGCATTTCCGACGGCGACCAGCTGCCGGGCCATTCCGGAGGAGGCGCGGCCCGGCATGGCTTGCAGAATGTAAACGCCGGGCAATACGCCTGCGAAAACGAACGTGCCATCCCGCACCATAGCGTTCGGTGTGGGGCCCGGCAAATTGGGACCGTCCTTGGGGACCAGAACCAGATTGGCGTTGGCCGGGGCAGCTCCGCCGGCAAGGTCGACCAGCTTCCCTCGAACCCGGAAAGCGCGGGCCTTGCGCAGGCGGATCTCGATGCCGCGCGCAACCGCTCCCGCGGCGACTTGCACCGCAATCGCGCTGGCGGGATCGGTCGCCCCGGGATAGTAGGTGGTCACGTAGGTTTCTTCCGGCCCCGGATGGATTCCGAGCGAGGGCGGTACAGACGGAGGCGTTGCTCCGATGTAATAAGAGCCTGCCGCAAGGCTGCCGATGGCGAAAACTCCTTCCGCATTCGAATTGACGACGTTGGAGGGCTGGAGCCGCTTCTGTCCTCCCACATACATCCATTTGGTAAGGTCCACGCGGACGTTGGGATACGGTTCGCCGTCCTCATCGGTGATCCGTCCGGAGATCAATGCCTGAGGGGTCATCTTGATGGCGATGCCGGTGAGAGTTTGACCGGAAGTGAGATCGAGTGAGGCGACGGGGCCGTTTGAGCTCGTCGAGTAAGTCGTCCGAAGATAGCCTGCCCTTTCCGATGAAAGAGTGTAGCGGCCCGGTTCCAGATCCTGGAAGGTGAAATTGCCTTGCGCATCGGAGGAGGCCGAATAAGCCAGCGGCTGGGCGGCCACGCCGGAGTTCCCACTCGAGGGCTGCCCTTGCAACCTCAGCGTGGCGCTCTTCAGCGGTTCGCCGGTGGCGCTTGCGACGGTGCCGCTGACGCTCCCTTTTTGCTGGGCAGTTGAGGGAGCTTGCGCGCAGCAGACGGCCGCGGAGATGAGCGCGAGGAGAGCCGCTTTCAGCATGAGTCACCTCAATAGCAATTTATCTCAAATCGCAATCATTTGGACGAATCGGGATCGATAGTGTTAGCGCCGAGCGCGGGCGTATACTTTCCGGTATGGAAACGGTTTCGAAGGGACGGCTCGCCTGCGCTCTCTTGCTGACGAGCGCGTTCTTCCTGAGATCTTCCGCAGGAATTGCCGCGGACCCGCCGGTCATTTTCCTATGGCCCAATGGGGCGCCAGGATCGGAGGGGAAAACCGCTCCGGAAGCCGTCCGCACCACGCCGCAGGGCGAGCACATCATCTCCAGCATTCATCGACCTTCCGTAACTGTCTATCTGCCTTCGAAGGAAACCGCCACGGGAGCCGCGGTGGTCATCGCTCCGGGCGGAGGGCATAGCGAGCTGTGGGCGGATCACGAAGGCTTCAACATCGCCGCGTTCCTCAGCAGCCATGGCGTCGCCGGGATAGTGCTCAAATACCGTCTGGCGCGCGAAAAGGATTCGACGTACACGGTTGAAGGGGACGCGCTGGCCGATACGCAGCGCGCTATTCGGCTCACCCGCAGCCATGCGGCGGATTGGGGCATCAATCCCGACCGCGTCGGCGTGATGGGATTTTCGGCGGGCGGCGAATTGGCGGCGCTGGCGGCCACGCGGTTTGATAACGGGAACCCAGGCGCGGCCGATCCCATCGATCGCTTCAGTTCTAAGCCTTCGTTTCAAGGGTTAATCTACCCCGCGATTCCGAAGGACATGAAGCTTTCGAAAGACACGCCTCCGGCATTTCTGGCGTGCGGAGAAAACGATCGCCAGGATATTTCGCAAGGGCTGCCGGAGCTGTACCTGGCGATGAAGCGCGCCGGCGCAATCGCGGAACTGCACGTCTACACTGGCGTCGGCCACGGGTTTGGTGTGCGTGGGAGCACCAAGGGTCCCGTGGCCGGCTGGCCGTCGCGCTTCCTCGAATTTCTGGATGCGCGCGGTTTCCTCAAGAAGTAGCGACTCCTACTTCGAACCGACGCGGAATACGATTCCCGCCGAATAGCGTAGGTTATTTTGGACCTGATTCACGTTCACCAATGAACTGGGAAGCTGCGTCATGAAGTACTCCACTTGAATTGGCTTGACCGCGAGGTGGTCAGTGAGCCGGTAGTCCACACCGCCGCCGATCGCGGCCGCAAATGTATTCTCACTCCCTCCGATAACCGGGAAAGGGGATCCGGGGTCATATGCGTTCGAAAATCTTGCCCCACCCACCAGCGTCTGCGCGTAAAGCGTCAGCCGGGACGTCCGCCAATTCACGCGGGGGCCGAACAGATACGTGAAGGTTGTATTGTCGACGGGAAACCCATTGACGTTGCCGATGTAGTTTGCGCCGAGATCGGCAACCAGTCCCAGGACGTGATTGACATTGTATTCCACGAATCCTGTGCCGCCATTGGCGGTATAAGAAGTGAGATAGCCGCCCGGATTCACGCGCGTGAATGTATAGTCGAGTCCGGTTTCGATCTGTGGGGTTGTCGGCTCCTGTGCGTAAGACACGACACCCGAAGTAACGATCGCCCCAAGAATGATGGTGCGTAGCTTCATAAGCGTTCTCCTCATAAAATACGAATTGCGCCGCATCGCGAAATACGAATTGCACCGCGTCGCAGCGCTAGCGAGTTCTGTTTCTATGAGGTTGGATGTTTGCTTAGCGCCGCTGGTTGCCCGCCATTCGGCAGGTTCGCGAGTCGTGGAATACGGTTCTATTTCAAGTCCGCGGTGAACACGTTGAATTCGTATTTGCTCTGGCCCTTATAGCTGGAAACAAACGCCAGCCTGGTGCCGTCCGGCGAAAATTCGGGGAATGACGTAAATCCGCCGTAGTTGGTCACCTGCTCCAGACCGGTTCCGTCGGTGTTGATCAGGTACAACTCGAAATCGCTGCTGTCGCAGTGATGCTTGTTGGAGGCGAATAGAATCTTCTTGCCGTCCGGCGTGAACGTCGGGGCGAAGCTGGCGCATCCGAAATTGGTGATCTGCTTCGCGCCGGAGCCGTCGGAGCGGGCCACGAACAGCTCCATCTTCATCGGGGCGGTCAAATTCTGCTTCAATAGCGACCGGTACAGATCCAGCTTCTCCGGCGTATCTGGGCGATAGGCGCGCCACACCATTTGCGATCCGTCGCGCGAGAATACCGCGCCGCCGTCGTAGCCTTCCGTCTTGGTCAATTGCTTCTTGTCGGAACCGTCTTCGTTCATGCTCCAAACGTCCAGGTCGCCAGATGCCATCGAGGTGTAGATAATTCTGTGGGTCTTCCAGTTGACGGTCGCCTCGGCATCGTAGCCGGGAGTGTCGGTCAGCTTCTTGATGATCTTCCCGTTGTCCTCGGCCAGATAAATATCGAAGTCGGGATAGACTGCCCAAAAGTAGCCCTTGCTACGATCCGGCTTGGCCGGGCACGACGCGGAGCCTTCGTGCGTGGACGCGTAAAGGATATGCTTGCCGTCGGATAGAAAGTACCCGCACGTGGTCACACCCTTGCCTGTCGACACCAGATGCGGGTCTGAGCCATCCGCGTTCATGATGTACTGCTGGTCGCAATCGTGGCCATCGCGTGTAGACTGGAAGATGAGACGCTTTCCATCAGGAGCCCAGTACGCCTCCGCGTTCTCTCCCCCATGGGTCAACTGCCTGAGATTGTCGAGTTGGACGTGGTCGATTTGGCGTTCCGACTCGACCTGGCTGCAACCCCCAAGAACGAGAAGGAGCAACGCAGCCCCAAGCCACGGCGCCGTGCAAAGTAGACCTGTGCAGAGTAGCTTCCTCATAGGCGACCATTGTAATTGAAATCGAGACCGGCATTATGAAACTTGGCATCGACTTCGGAACCACCAGAATCGTTGTGGCAGCCGCCGACCGTGGGAACTATCCGCTTGTTCCGTTCGAGGCTGCAGACTCGACCTTCGAATGGTTCCCTCCGCTGGTGGCTTTGCGCGGCGGCGACCGCCTCTATGGATGGGACGCGTGGCTCGCCCAAGCGGATTCATCCTGGACCGTCATTCGCTCCCTTAAACGTTATCTCGAGGACGCGGGACCCGAGACGCTGCTGGAAGCCGGAGGAGACGCAGTCCCTCTTGCCGATCTGATGCACGGCTTGCTCGGCGAGCTGCACAAGCAGCTAACGGAACACATTGGAGCCGCCGGCGAAACTCTGGAGATCATGCTGGGGGTTCCCGCCAACGCCAATAGCAACCAGCGATTTCTCACTGTCGACGGGTTCCGGCGCGCCGGATTTTCGGTGCTCGGATTGTTGAATGAGCCTTCCGCGGCCTCCATCGAATTCGGCCATCGGCAGAGCATCACGGGACGGATTCTAGTCTACGATCTCGGCGGCGGCACCTTCGACGTCTCGCTGGTGGAGCTGGATGCCCGCACTCATACCGTGCTCGCCACCGAGGGCATCTCGACGCTCGGCGGCGACGATTTCGACCGCATCCTGGCGGAGCTTGCGATCGGCGCCGAGGAAATGGCCGCGCTCGATTCCGCGGCCGCCTTCCGCTTGGAGGAGGAATGCCGCCGTCAAAAAGAGGCGCTGCATCCCAACTCGCGGCGCATGGTGGTGGATCTCGATTTGATCGAGGAAGGCCGCGGCCAGGTGATCATTCCGGTTGCCAGCTACTACGAGTTGTGCCGCCCTCTGATCGAGGAGACCGTGGCCGCGACCGTGCGTCTAGCCGGCGACCAAGCGATCGACGCGCTCTACATCACCGGAGGCGGCAGTGAGCTGCCTCCGATCACGCGCATGCTCCGCGAAGAGTTCGGCCGCAAGGTCAAACGCAGCGAGTATACGCGATCGGCGACCGCCATCGGGCTCGCCATTCAGGCCGATGCGGCCTCCGGCTACACTCTGCGCGAGGTGTTTACGCGCAACTTCGGCGTGTGGCGCGAGTCGGAAGCCGGACAGCGCATGATCTTCGATCCGATTTTTCCCCGTGGCACGCGACTCCCGGCGGCGGGAGAGCCCCCGCTGACCGTCACGCGGCGCTATCAGCCGGTCCACAACATCGGAGACTTTCGCTACCTCGAAGCCGCGAACGTCGATGCGGACGGCCAACCCTCCGGGGATATCGCCGTTTGGGACGAGATCCTTTTCCCCTTCGACCCCGCTCTGGCAGATATGCGCGCACTGGCGGGCATCGCGGTGGAAAAATCCCCAGCGGCCGCTTCGCAGGAAATCGAGGAGCGCTACGAGTGCGACGCCGCCGGCAGCGTCACCGTGACGATCCACAACACTGTCTCCCATTACGGCCGCGAATTCAAGCTGGGACGCTGGAGCGGGAAGACCAAGGTGGTCCGGCCCTCGGCCCGCAAACGGGCGCGCAAGGCTTCGACTTAGAGTCGCCGCGCAGACATGTTTTACCTGTTCCACGTCTTCCGCTCCTTCATTCCTCTGCGCAATCCTATCGGCTTCGGCGCCAGCGACTTTGTCGAATTGTTTGTCGCGGCGGTGCTGCTACTTCTGGTGCTGGCGCGGAATCACCTGGCGCGGTTCGCCCGAAGCTTCGCGGAAAAAACTGTCTGGTGCATGCTGGCGCTGGGCGCGCTGACCGTGCTGCTTCGGTTGGCGCTGCTGCCGCAAGCGGGAACTCCGATTTCCAGTTCCGCCGACGACGGCAGCTATCTGTTGCTCGCCGATACTCTCTCCCACTTCCGGCTGGCCAATGCAACGCATCCTTTTTATCGCTTCTTCGAGAGCAACTTTGTGCTCCAGCAACCCAGCTACTCCTCGATCTTTCCGCTGGGTCAAGGCATCGCACTGGCGCTGGGCCGCGCGATTTTCGGCCATCCCTGGGCGGGAGTTCTTCTGGAAGAAGCCGTCCTCTGTGCGCTGTGTTACTGGATGCTGCGCTGCTGGATTACCGCGGGATGGGCGCTGGCCGGAGGGATACTGGCGGTCTTCCAACTCGGGCCGCTGACCTATTGGATGAACTCCTACTGGGGCGGCGCGGTTTCGGGAATCGCGGGCTGTCTGGTGTTCGGGGCGCTGGGGAGGCTGCTGCCAGGGAAATTGGCAGGTCAGGGACCTGCCCCACGTGGCGCAGGCCTCCGGCCTGCGATTCTTCTGGGTATAGGCCTCGGCTTGGAGCTGCTCACCAGGCCCTTCGAATGCGTGTTCCTGGCCGCGATTGTCGGGCTGTTCCTGCTATCCAACTGGAAGCGCGTTGCTCTCGCCGTGCCGCTGGTCATCGCCGCAACGCTGCCCGCCTTATCCCTGACTTTGGCCCAAAACAAGGCCGTCACCGGAAGCTGGACCACCCTGCCTTACATGTCCAGCCGGTATCAATACGGCGTCCCCACCACCTTCACCATGCAGCCTAACCCCGTGCCGCATCGTGACCTCACTCCGGAACAGCAGCGCGGCTACGACGTTCAATCCGAGACTCACGACCGGGAAAGCGCCCTGAGCTTCTGGGAACGGCTGCTGGAACGCGCCGGCAGCGTCCGCTTCTTCCTTTCCCCCGCGCTGCTGGCCGCACTGCCGGTTTTTCTTTTCTCCCTGCGCGACCGCCGTCTGTGGTGGCCTGCGGCATCTATCCTGCTGCTGCTCGCCGCCACGGCCTTCTATCCGTATTATTATCCGCACTACATCGCGGCGGTGGCGTGCGCGTTTCTGCTGGTGGCCTTGGTAGGGCTTCAGCGCATGCCGCGAATGGCCGCGAACACGATCCTGTTTCTTGCCGTGGCGCACTTCGCGTTCTGGTACGGCGTTCACGCCTACGGCAATCAGGATTTCCTGGACGCCTTCGGCCCCTTCGAGCTCTTCGATTTCGTCAATCACGGCGATCCGGAGGGCCGCCGTCCGATTCTGAAGCAGTTGGAGCAAGCGCCCGGCGACCAGCTCGTGTTCGTGCGCTATGCCCCTTTTCATCCTTTGCGCGAATGGATCACCAACGCCGCAGATATCGATCGGTCAAAGGTCGTTTGGGCGCTGGACTTGGGCGCTGAAGAAGACAGCCAGTTACGGGAATATTATCCGGACCGCACTGTCTGGCTGGCCGAGCCGGACGCACGACCGCCGCGGTTGACTAAGTGGTAGCACCCGAATAGTCCTCTCACTGGCCACCCAGTTGCTCGATTGAGGCCGTCATGCTGGATCCGACAACGGCCAATCTCGTGCATTACATGGACCTGCTTAGTACGCGGCAGAAGCTGGTGGCGTCCAACATCGCCAACGCGGATACGCCCGGTTACAAGACGCAAGATATCGATTTTCAATTTGAATTCATGAGTTTAGTGGAAGGCCTGCAACCGCAGACTATCGAAGCCGAGGATCTGACCGAAAAGCCAGATGGGAACAACGTCAGCATGGATCGGGAAGCGCGAATGCTGGCCGAGAACGCGATGCGTTTCAATGTGGCATCCACTTTGGTACGGGGACAGTTCAAAACCATTCGCGAAGCCATTGATGAAGGGAAGGGCGCATGAGCCTGTTTTCGTCCTTGCAGGTCAGCGCGTCGGGCATGGCGGCGCAGCGCACGCGCGCGGAGTTGTTGGTGCAGAATATGGCCAACGCCGAAACCACGCGCACTCCGGAAGGCGGGCCATATCGCCGCAAGGACGTGGTGTTCTCGACCCAGGTACAGGCCTCGCCGTTCTCGGCGGCGTTCCAGAATGAATTGTCCACCGGCGTGAGCGTCGTGGACGTGGTCACGGACGACCGCGCGCCGGAGTTGCGCTACATGCCGGGCCATCCCGATGCCGACGCCAACGGTTACGTAGCGTTTCCCAATTTGAACCCAGCCGAGGAGATGGTGAATTTGATGAACGCACAACGTTCCTACGATGGCAATGTCTCCGCCATGGCGGCGGTCAAGGACATGATCAATCACTCGATCGACATCATGAAGTAGCCTCTCGAATGAAGTAACCCCTGCATGAAATAGGCAATGTATGACTCCGATTCTTCCTGTCAATCTCAACATTCCGCCAATTCCGTCAACCGCGGCGGCGGCCGGAGAAACGCTTGGCGGCGCCACCCCGGGAGGCGCGTCGTTTCAGTCGGCATTCAATGACGCCGTGCAGATGGTGGAGAATTTCTCGCAGAACGCATCCACCAGCATCAACAGCTTCCTTTCCGGCGAAGGCGAGGAGCTGCACGACGTCGCCCTCAAAACGCAGGAGGCTGAGCTCTCCTTCGAGATGTTCTTGCAGGTGCGCAATAAGATCGTCTCGGCCTACCAGGAAGTGATGCGGATGCAGGTCTGATCCGGCCGGACGTAAATGAATCAATTCACCCTGCTTTGGAGAAAGCTCTCCTGGAGCCAGCGAATCTGGATCGTAGCTGCCGCCATCGGCGTCATCGGAGGGCTGGCGGAGCTGAATCATTGGAATCAGGAGCGCGACTTCAAGCCCTTGCTGTCGGGGCTTGCGGCCGAAGACGCCGGCACGGTTACCGCCAAGTTGCGCGAACTGGGAGTGGATTACCGGCTGGACGACAACGGCTCGGCAGTCTTGGTTCCATCCGACAAGGTGGCCGAGGCCCGGCTGCAACTGGCGTCCGCGGGCTTGCCCAAAAGCGGGCGCATCGGCTTCGAGCTGTTCGACAAGACCAATTTCGGCGCCAGCGAATTCGCCGAGCAGGTGAACTATCATCGCGCCATCGAGGGGGAACTGGAGCGCTCGGTGATGTCCATCCGCGAAGTGGAACAGGCGCGGGTTCACATCACCATGGCCAAGGACTCGCTCTACAGCGAGCAGCGTGAGCCGGCCAAAGCCAGCGTCCTGGTAAAGCTGCGTAGCGGAGCCCCGTTATCGCCGGCGAACGTGGCCGCGATCTGCCAGTTAACCGCCAGCGCCGTTCCGGGATTATCCCCGGATCAGGTCGCGCTGGTGGACGCCAACGGCAACCTGCTGAACCGTGCGCGCCCAGGCAGCTTGGGCGTGGGCGGCGAAGAGGGTTCGGAAGCCGCGCTCGATTACCGCAAGACCATCGAGAAGGACATGCAGAACAAGATCGCGCAGACGCTCGATCCGCTGCTGGGCGCGGATCACTTCCGCGCCGGCGTTTCGGCCGAAGTCGATCTCACCAGCGGCGATCAAAGCGAGGAGTTGTACGATCCGCAGAAATCCGTGATGGCTACGTCGCAGACCAGCGAGGACGGCCCCGCGCTGGTCGCGGCCTCGGGAGTCCCGGGAACGGCTTCGAACCTTCCCAATCCCACTTCCAAGCCGTCTACCGGCGCGACCAATTACGCCCGCCATACCGACAACGTGACCTATCAGAATAGCCGCGTGGTGAAGCATACCAGGCTCCCGCAAGGGACGCTGAAGCGGCTCTCGCTGTCGATCCTGGTGGACCACTCGCTGCGCTGGGAAAACACCAAGAAGATTCTGGAGCCGCCGTCAGCCGAGAAACTGAAGGTGATCCGCGATCTGGTGGCCGCGGCAACCGGCTTGAACATGGAACGCGGAGATCAATTGGTGGTGGAAGCGTTTCCCTTCGAGGCCACTCTCACGGCGGAGCCGTTAAGCCTGACCTCGCCCGGCGCGGGGCCGGCGCAGGCTCCCTCGAACCTGCCCGCCTGGCTCCAGAAGCTCGCCGGGCAGAAGAATTTCGCGATCATCGCGGGGATCGGCGGCGTGGCCGCGCTGGTGCTGGTGGGTGGCTTGATGATGGCGCTGAGCCGAAGGAGCAGGAAGAAAACGATTGCCGTGGAGGCGACGGCCGCTCTGGAGGCGGCCAACACCAAGACGCTCGCGCCGACGCCGCAAGAGATTGAGCGGAAGCTTCAGGAACACTTGGCCGAGCAGTCCGCCGAGAAGGCGAGGCAAGAGGCCGAGACGTTGATGAAACTCAAATTGCCGGCCGTTTCCACGAAGAAGGCCGAGGTATTGACCAAGCACATTGTGGCGGAAGCCAAAAAGGACCCCACGGCGATGGCCCAAGTGGTGCGGACGTGGCTGCGCAGCCAGCACTAGACCGGTAAGGGGCGCGCGGAGCCGGATGCATGGCGACGATCAAGGATAACGACCAGCTCGAAATAATTCCAGGTCTGCGCAAGGCGGCCATTCTGCTGGTGACGCTCGGCGAGGAGACCTCCAGCATCATCCTGCGCGGGCTGGACGAGGACGAGGTTCAGGAGATCAGCCGCGAGATCGCGCGCGTGCAATCCCTCAACTCCGAGGAAGCCGAAGGTGTTCTCGAAGAGTTCTACCAGATGGCCGTGGCCCACGACTACGTGGTCAAAGGAGGCATCGACTACGCACGCAAGGTGTTGATCAACGCGTTCGGGCCGGAGCAGGCCAAAAAGATGCTGGAGCGCCTGATGAAGACGCTGGGCAACGAAACGCTCAGCTTCGACGCTCTGCGCAAAACCGATCCGGCCCAACTCGCCAAGTTCATCCACAGCGAACATCCCCAGACCATCGCGCTGATTCTTTCGCATCTAAATTCGTCGCAGGCGGCAGGGCTGTTGGTCTCGCTTCCGATGGAGCTTCGCGCCGACGTGGCCCTGCGCATGGCCAGTCTGGACCAGATCTCGCCCGAGATCATCTCGAAAATCGCCGCGGTGATCGGCACCAAACTCAAAGCCTTGGGGGAAATGAGCCGCGAGGCGTATGGAGGCGTTCACGCTGTCGCGGAAATGTTCAACCGGCTGGATTCCAACACCACCAAGGACATTCTGGAAAGCATTGAGCAGGTCAATCCCAGCTTGGTGGAGACCATCCGCCATCTGATGTTCGTGTTTGAGGATCTGCTGCTGCTGGACATCAGCGCCGTCAAGGAAGTGCTGGCCAAGGTGGACCGCAAGATCCTGACCGTGGCCTTAAAAGGAACTAGCGAGCAGATGAAGAATCACATGTTGCAAGCCATGAGCCAACGCGGCGCGGAGATGCTCCGCGAGGACATGGACGCGCTGGGCCCCATCAAGATCAAGGAAGTCGATGGCGCGCAGCAACAGATCATCGCGGTGGTGCGGCAACTGGAGACCGAAGGAGTCATCAGTTTAAAGGGCGCCAGCGGGGAGCAATATGTCGTCTAGGATTATCCGGCGCGGCGGCGCGGCGGGCCCAGACCCGGGCAAAGACGCGGGCAGAGAAATGGACGTGCGCCCCATCCAGTGGCGCCTGCAGGGTCAGGCTCCCGCTGCCGCCGGCGACCGAGCTCATGCAGCGGCGGATTCGGAACGCGAGGCGGAAGCTCGGGCGGCCGCGTACCGGCAAGGAGTCGCGGCGGGAGAGGCTGCCTCGGCGCAAAGCGCGCAGGCGCGTTTCGAGCCGGCGCTTGCCGCCTTTGGCGCGATGGTAGCGGAGCTGGACGGCATGCGCAAGAATCTGCGCGCCGAAGCGGAGGAGGCGGCAGTGACTCTGGCTCTGGCGGTGGCCCGGCGGGTGCTTCACCGGGAGATCGCGGCGGATCCCGACGCAATCCTCGGGCTTGTAAAGGCCGCGTCTCAGAAGTGCGCCGCGCGGGAGACGCAGCGTCTGCGGGTTTCGCCGCGAGACGCCGAGACGATTCGAGAACAACAGTCCCGCTTGAACCTGCCGCCGGGGCTGGAGATCGTGGCCGACGCCAATTTGGAGCGGGGCAGCGCGATTTTCGAAACCTCGCGCGGAGACTTGGACGCGAGCGTGGACACGCAACTGACGGAGATTGAGCGCGGCTTCGTGGACGTGCTGAAGAGGCGGCACTCGTGATGCTGGAAGACTACTTGGCGGCGCTACCCGGCGTCGATCCCTTGCGTTGGTCGGGGCGCGTGCGCGAGGCGGTGGGATTGGTGGTGGTTTCCGACGGCCCAGCGGCGGCCATGGGCGATTTTTGCGAGATTCGCTCCTCCGGCCGCGTGGCGCGCGCGCAAGTGGTGGGGTTCCGAGAAGGACGCGTGCTGCTGATGCCGCTGGAGGAAATGGTGGGCTTGCAAGCCGGCGACACCGTGATCGCCCGTCCAGGCGACGCGCGCATCCAGGTCGGCCCGGAAATGCTGGGGCGGGTGCTCGATGGCTTCGGAAAGCCGATGGACGGACACGGCCGGATTGCGGCCGAATCCACGCGCGATCTGTATGCCGTGCCGCCCGGGCCGCTCCAGCGCGAACATATCGCCGAGCGGCTGGTCACCGGCGTTCGTGCCATCGACAGCCTGCTGCCCTTCGGGAAGGGCCAGCGCATTGGCATCTTCGGCGGATCGGGCGTGGGCAAGAGTACTCTGCTGGGCGCCCTCGCCCGGCATCACTCGGCCGATGTCAGCGTGATCGCGCTGATCGGCGAACGTAATCGAGAGGTGCGGGAGTTCCTGGAAAAGGAGTTGACGGAGGAAGGGATGAAGCGCAGCGTGGTGGTGGTGGCGACCTCGGACATGCCCGCCCCGCTGCGCATCCGCGCCGCTTTTGTCGCGCTAGCCGTCGCGGAATACTTCCGCGATTGCGGCAACAGCGTGCTCTTGGTGGCCGATTCCGTCACGCGTCTGGCCATGGCCCAGCGCGAGATCGGCCTGGCCGCGGGCGAGCCGCCCAGCCAGAAGGGCTACACTCCCAGCGTCTTTAACTTGCTGCCCAAGATCTTCGAGCGCGCCGGCAACTTCGAAAAAGGCTCTATCACCGGATTCTTCACCGTGCTGGTGGAAGGCGACGACTTCAACGAGCCCATCGCCGACGCGGTCCGCGCCATTCTTGACGGCCACCTGGTGCTTTCCCGCGAGCTGGGGATGCGCGGCCATTACCCCGCCATTGACATTCTCAATTCCGTCAGCCGCCTGGCCGGCAAGGTGGCCCAACCGGAGCAGCGTGAAGCCGCGCGCAAGATCCGCGAGGCGTTGGCCGCCTACCGGCAATCCGAGGATCTGATCAACCTCGGCGCCTATGTTGCGGGATCGAATCAGCGTCTGGATTCGGCGATCAAGCTCCAGCCGCTTTTGCGCGACTTCCTGCGCCAGGAGCCGGATGTGAATGAGCCTTTGGAGAAAACTCTCCAGCAGTTTTACGCGCTGGCAAGCCAGACCACATGAGCCGGGCGTCATGAGGAGGAAGTTCGCGTTTCCACTCGCTCGAGTGATGGAATGGCGCGAAACTCAGGTTCGGATCGAGGAAACCGCGCTGAAGATCTTGCAAGCCGAGTTGCGCGGCATTGAAGCCCGCCTTGTGGAGACTCGCGCCGCGCGGGAGCATGCGGTGAAGGCGCCGCCGGTTGGCGGGTTCGTGACTGGCGCGGAGCTGGGCGCCCTCGACCGGTTCAGGAAGGCGGCGGCGGTGGAGTGCGTGAAGCTGGCCGAGGCCGCCGCGGAATCGCGCCAGCGTACCGCCGCGCAGCTCCAGGTGGTGATCCGGAAGCGCAGGGACTTACGGCTGCTCGAAAAGCTGCGCCAGCGCAAGCTGGATGCATGGACGAAGGATCTGGAACGCGAAATCGACCGGGAGGCGTCGGAACTGCACCTCGCCGCGCACGAAAATGCGGGGCGGAGAAAAGCGGGGCGATGACAACTTTTTTGACAAAGGGCGGGTTTGTAAGGCCGGCGGGCTTACTCGCCGTTAATGCGTCGCCGCGGGAGACATCTTGATTTCGGGCACATGGACCGTCTCACCCGGATACAGCGTAACTAGAGGAACCGTATAATCCCGATACCCGCTCTTTTTGACCAGGATCGAATAGCGCCCCGGCGGAACATCAACAAACCGATAGGTCCCCTGTTTATCGGCGCCCGTTGTCCGGCGGCGCGACTCAGGTTCAACGCTATCGATGTTGGTTGCCGTCAGAGTCGCGTAGGGAATAGGTGCTTGATGTTGATCCTTAATCGTACCCTGTATGGACCCGACTAGCGGTTGCTGGCTCTTGACCGGAAATGAACAATCCAGCAATGAGAAGGTAATGAGCGAGAAGGTAATGAGTAAGACACATTCTCTCATGGGGCTCTCTCCATTCCGCGGCGCATTCACGCCACTTAGAGTTCCCAATTTGAGGGCTCGGGGGTGGTCGCCCCCTAGGTCGTCAATGGTTGCAGACGGTGCGACCGCAATGCCAGCGCGAGCATCACTCGGGCCCAGCCGCTGAAGATCAAATGGATTCCTATGAACATCCCGAGCACCCACAGACCCGTCACCGGCCATCCGCCCCAAACGATGATTCCGAGAACGAGACTGACGATTCCGCTCGTCAGTAGCCATCCCCAGTGCGGAAGGCGCAGCGCGAGCGCCCCGACAATGCGAAATATTCCTGAGATCACGAAATAAGTGGCAACCAGCATAGTGAGTGCGATCGCGCCGCTCACGGGGCTCCGTAGCAACAGGGCCCCTATCACAATGGCAAGCAGCGCTTCCAGTAAGTACAGAATTAAGTGACCGCGCTCGCGATGCCGGACCGCGTAGGCGCCTTCCAAGAAACCGCCAAAAATCATCAGCCACGCCAAAAAGATCACTGAAACCAGAGTCGCGATGACGGAGTATGCGATTGCCGCCATGCCGGCTACGATCGAAATGCACCCGCATGCCAAAAGCCATCCCCGGTATCCCCAAATTTCATGAGTATTGTCCATTCGTCAAACCTCATGCAAGAGATGGATTTGGGGGCCAAAATGTTTCAACAGGAATGGTCCCAGATAAACGTATAAGGCGAACTTTGGCCCAGCGTGTCGGCAAGTTGTTGAAGAATGATGGGCGGTCCCAGACTCGAACTGGGGACCTCCTGCTTGTAAGGCAGGAATCAGTCACTTCCCTCGGTTCACTTCAATTAACTTACGGCTCCGCGAAGGTCAAGAACGCCCACGAAATTGGGTAGTGGGTCCGTTTGAAATTTCCGAATGTATAAAGCTTTACGGCGCAAAGTGGCGCGCTCGGGCGAGTACGGCTCAACTTGAAATACAATGATCTAACGCTTGGAGCAATTCTCAGGATGCTGGGCATCGCGGCGCTATTTGGCGCTGTCTGTTTATATGTGATTGTGCATCGTAAGGTTCCACAACCGGTAGCGATGATGACAACCGAGATCTATCCTTGGCTCGGCGCTCCGCTTGCACCCCCAGCGACGACTTCAAATAGAAGGCTAGACCTAAGATCACCAGAACAGAAGATATTGGATGCGGCACCGAAGGCAGATGTGCATTTTCATCCGTTTTCCGCAGGTGGTCCCACGCATTTTGTGCAGGGCACTCAAATGATAGTCCGTCTGGAAATCGGGCGTTCGGAACTCCTAGAGGAGATTGATAAGGTCAACTCGGAGTTTGAAGCGGACAAGAGGCGCGGTATTCCTATGACTGCAAGCCTCAAGCCTTATCTGACGTGTGATACGTCCATCGAATGCCTACCTGTTGGTTCCGATATTGGCGAGACTTTCCCTGGCTTCACCGTCTGGAAGTGGCTACTGACGCCAAAGAGTAGCGGCGATCATATGCTTGCCTGGAGGCTATATGCGGTGTTGCCAGGAAAACGTGAAGTTGCCATAGCAGATGGACAGGATATCATCCAAGTCGAGTATAGCTGGCGGTACTCCATCAGGCAGTGGTGGGATGGAAATGTGATTGGAGCTATAGAGGGGTTGCTGCTTGTAGCACTAGGTGCAGCGCTCAAAGCAGGTTGGGACTCGCTTCAAAATCGAAGAAAGCCAACGCAGAAAGCAGCCCCATAGTTTTTACTTCAGACCCTTCCCTCCCAGCGCATCCCCGAACGGACCGTAGGAGCGCTCGTTTAATTCTTTCTCGTGGTCGCGGCGGTATTCCTCGACCAACTTCACGATATCCTCGATGCTCCACAGCCGATCCGTAACGCCCGCTTGCATCGCCGGGGTGACCTTCAGAGTCTGGTGGATTCGCACGAAATTGTAGTACATGAAGTGGAGCGACACCGCCGCAATGTGATTCTCCAGCTTTTTTGAAAATGCGTTAGTGAGCCGCGTGAAGCGGCGCATTCCCATACGCATTGTAAGATTCTGGCGCTCCACGTACGATGTGGAGATGTGTTTCATCTCGGGCGTTCCGGTGATCGGCTTGCGCTGCGATCCGAGGCACTCCGCAGGGCTGTAACGTTTCTCGGGCTCGCTGGATTCGCCGTAGACCTTCACCAGCATGGCGTAGTCGATATCGCTGCCGAAGGCGCTCTCAACGGCGTTCGCGTACACGCTGTAGCCATCGGTGGTCAATTGAATGCGACTCGACAAGCGCCCGGCTAGATCTTCCATGAACGCAAAGGCCGCTTCCGCGCTTCGGTTGCCGACCATCCAGGAGCAAATCAGTTTGCTCTCGGCATCCAGCGCCGTCCAGGTCCACACGCTACCGATGCCGAACTTCCCTTGCTTGTCGGCTGGCACGTTCTTGTCCTTGGCTCCCACGAACGCCCAAATCTCATCGCACTGAACCAACTTGCACTGAAGATTGCGAATCGCCTGATCCTGGAACTTGGCGCACG
>Ga0209415_10003219_pt1 | contig 30340 bp, 24 predicted proteins | sample PeaSoiSIISIP2007_FD_187696 | JGI IMG/M metagenome (GOLD analysis project Ga0209415, IMG submission 187696) | Peat soil microbial communities from Weissenstadt, Germany - SII-SIP-2007 (SPAdes) (version 2) | ecosystem: Environmental > Terrestrial > Soil > Wetlands > Peat | place: Germany... | reverse complement strand
ATCGCGGTGGTTCCGCCGGACAAACCGTAGCTTACGTTTGCTTTGCCATGCGGGGCGGGCGCGCAAGCGTCCGCCCTATGTGCAAGCAATGCAAAACCGGGGGTTGGCGGGCGGCGCAAAGGGATAGTTGACGTAAAATCGCCATATGGCTCATCGACAATGGGCGTGTTGGCGCGGTCGCGACGGTTATTGCGTGCCCACTTTCGGGGCGATGCAAAAGAGTAAAAGGCCACCAGGCCTGAGGCACTGGCGGCCATACTCTCCCTCACTGTGAACATTAAGACGCATCAGTCTGGGAATTTACTAACAGCAGGCCGTTGGCGAAACATCGCCATTACACTCAAAACCTCCAAACCGCTTGCTCACCCCGCGCCGTCAGCCCCCATACTCAAGCCTTCAGCTCTTCCAGCATCGCCGTCATCTCCGATTGGGCGTGACTATTGCCCGTGCGGCGCGCCGACGCGATTCCCTCCACCAGCATTTTCTTGGCTTCGTCAACGCGATTGGCACTGGCCAGCGTTTGCGCGGCCATGAAATATCCCGCGGTGTAATCAGGATGGCTTGCCAGTAATTTCTCGAATTCCTCCAGGGCGCGTTCAACTTCGCCTTGCTTTGAATACTCCATGGCGAGCCCGTAACGCGCAAAGGCATCGTCCGGATTCTGCGAAAGGACTTCGTTGAGCATAGCGATGCGGTCCATAAGAATCCTAAATTCCGGCTTTCAGTAATTGTAGCCAGTGCGAAATTCCGTAAGTCATCGGGTTGTTGTTGTTTCCCAATCGGTTCTCAAGAGCTCATAGAGGCATATGACACGCCCGCTTGCCGGAATTTCCTGGAGGCTTACGGATTGGAATCCCAATTTCTGCAAAATATGTTCCGACGCTGCGTTCCCTTTTTGAACATCTGCCGAAATACGAGGCAAGCGCAAACGCGTAAATGCCAGATCAATAAAAGCCTTGCAAGCCTCCGACGCCAAATGTCTTCCCCAGTAAGGCCGGGCAATATAGTAGCCGAGATGCGCCCCACCTCCGTCTTCCGCGCGACGTAGTCCACAAGACCCTATGTATTTTCCCTCTTCTCTCAGAACCGTCGCCCACAGACCATAAATCTTTGTGGGCCGTCCCAGATATTCCCTGCGAAAACGATGCAAGGCCTTCTCCAAAGGCCAAGCGCTTCCTCCCACGTAGCGCCGGACTTCTGGATCTGTGTGCATTTTGACGAAATCATCTTCGTCCTGAGGCTCATGTGACCGAAAGAGTAGCCGCTCCGTCTCGAGAAAGATCATTACTGAGATAGAGCTTACTACAAGGCATTTTTCCGTCGTGGCGGACCCGGTATTGTGATCGTTATTGGCGGCGCGCTTCCTTACTGAGTACAATTGCGATCATCCGAGAACTGGAGGTTAGCTTGGCCTGCCCATTTTTCCTGCCTACCAGCCAACTCGACGATGGCGGATGGTTGCACCCGTCTCGCTTGCCTCTCGGCGGCGGATGGGCTGGGCGCTGCGCCGCGCCCGGCCATGAAGGAGCAGAACCGACGAATGAGCAACTGCGGGAACTTTGCAATCTGGGCTACGCCGCTAGCTGTGCGCGCCTGCCCAAGCAACGCTCCTGCGATGCGGTGAGGTTCTCAATCGCCCGCGACCGCGGCGCCCAACTCGATCTCTGGTATGTCTGCGAGTCTGGCCATCGTCCTGCCAGTCACGGCACGTTGGAATACGATCTCGCGCTCGGAAAGTGGACGACCTCGCATTCCGATCCGCGCATCCAGAAAATGGCGGAGTGTTATCTGCAATCTTACTTGCCACGTAGAATCCAGCCTGCTCCGGCGGGCCTGGCCTCGAGCCCAAATCCATGAACCAGACCGATGATCTCATGCTGCCGCGCCCCGTCCGCGATTCGCAGTCCGAAATGGCCGAGATTGTTCTCCCCAACGATGCCAACCCGCTCGGCGCCTTGCTAGGCGGACGCCTCATGCATTGGATTGACTTGGCCGGAGCCATGGCCGCGCATCGCCACGCACGCAACTACGTCATCACCGCCTCCATCGATCACATGGATTTTCTGGTTCCCGTGCATGTGGGTGATCTGGTGATCCTGCGCTCCTCGGTGAATCGCGTGTTCCGCACCTCGATGGAGGTCGGCGTCAAAGTCTGGGTGGAAAACTACATCCAGGACGATTGCCGGCACGTCAGCTCGGCCTATCTGACCTTCGTAGCCGTGGACGCTGGCGGACGCCATCTCCAGGTCCCCGCCATCGTTCCCGAAAGCGACGATCAGCGCCGCCGCTACGACGACGCCGGCCGGCGGCGTGATCTCCGACGCGAAAATCTGGAACGCCGCCGCAGCAATGCGCAGTAGCTAATGAATGTGACGGCGATCACATCCAGATAGATTTCCACTCGCGATAATCCTCTTTCACAATCCAGCGAGATCTCAACATGGATAGCGCCCTGCTCGTTCATCGTCTGCACTTTGCCTTTACCGTGACCTTCCACTATCTGTTTCCCCAACTCACCATGGGGCTGGCGCCCCTCATTGTGGTGCTGAAAACCCTCGGCCTGCGCCGCAATGACGAAACTTACAACCAGGCAGCCCGCTTCTGGGCTCGCATCTTCGGAATCAACTTTGTGCTCGGCGTGGTCACCGGGATTCCCATGGAATTCCAGTTCGGCACCAACTGGTCGCATTTCTCGCGTTTTGCGGGAGGCGTCATCGGCCAGACCCTCGCCATGGAAGGCATGTTTGCTTTCTTTCTGGAGTCTGCTTTCCTGGGGCTTTTTCTGTACGGCGAGAAGCGGCTCAGCCCGCGTGCCCACTGGTGGTCCGCGGTCGCGGTTTTCCTCGGCTCCTGGTTGTCCGGATATTTCATTGTTGCGACCGATGCCTGGATGCAGAATCCGGTGGGCTACGAGCGCGCCGCCGATGGCTCGGTGCAGCTCAGCAGTTTCTGGGAACTGGTGCTGAATCCCTGGGCCTGGTGGCAGTATGCCCACAATATGAGTGGGGCTGGAATCACCGGTGCTTTTGTGATGGCCTCAGTGGGAGCGTTTTATCTGCTATGGGGCAAGTTCGCAGAGCACGGCCGGATTTTCGTGAGAACCGGCGTGGTGGCTGGTTGCATATTCAGCCTGCTGCAACTGTTCCCGACAGGAGACGGACAAGGCAGAATGATCGCTCGGTATCAGCCGGTTACGCTGGCGGCGATGGAGGCCTTATTCACCAGCCAGCCGGGAGCGCCGCTGGTCATCATCGGACAGCCCGATCTGGATGGACAGAAAATTGACAATCCGCTAATCATCCCCAAGGCACTCAGCTTCCTGACCTATCGCCGCTGGCAGGCGCAAGTGCAGGGACTTGATGCTTTTCCCCCGCGCCTGTGGCCGCAAAATATCGAACTGCTCTACTACAGCTACCACATCATGGTGGGACTGGGGACCGTCTTCATCGCAACTATGGTGGTGTCTGTTTTCCTGCTGTGGCGCGGCAAACTTTTCAACGCGCGCTGGATGCTCTGGATTCTGCTTCTGAGTCTGCCGTTCCCTTACATTGCGAACACCGCCGGATGGATCACCGCGGAGCTTGGCCGGCAACCTTGGCTGGTCTATGGCCTGATGCTTACCGCCGATGGCTATTCCAAGCTGGTTTCGGCGGGAAACGGCATGTTTACTCTGCTGGGATTCATGGGGATGTACATGGTGCTAGGCATTCTTTTTCTGTTCCTGGTACGCCGCGAGATTGAGCACGGGCCGGTGGCGGAACGGGTGGGTCACTAGGTCGCGCGGGGTGCGTTCACGAAATAAGCCGATGTCATCCTGAGCGGAGCGAAGGATCTGTGCATTTTTCAAACTAAATACATAGATCCTTCCCAGCCTGAAGGCTGCTCAGGATGACAGCGCAAGAAGAGGTTCTTATGGAAACATTGTGGTTCATCGTCGTCGCTGTAATGGTAACCGCGTACGTGGTGCTCGATGGGTTCGATCTCGGCGCGGGCGTGATCTATCTGGGTGTGGCCAAGACTAGCGACGAGCGCCGCATGATCTTGCGCGCCATCGGGCCGGTGTGGGACGGCAACGAAGTCTGGTTGCTGGCTGCCGGAGGCACGCTCTACTTCGCCTTTCCCCAACTCTACGCCTCCAGCTTCAGCGGATTCTATTTGCCGCTGATGATCGTCTTGTGGCTGCTCATGCTGCGCGCCATCGGCATCGAGTTTCGAGCGCACATGGAAAACCCGGTGTGGCAGGGTTTCTTCGACGTGATCTTTTTCGGCGCCAGCGCTCTGCTTACGATTTTTCTTGGCGCGGCATTGGGCAATGTGATCCGCGGGGTTCCTCTGGGTGCTGATGGCTACTTCTTTGAGCCTTTGTGGACCAACTTCCGAGCCGGCGCCCATCCTGGCATTCTCGATTGGTACACAGTCATGGCGGGCGTAATCGCGCTCGTGACCTTGACCGCTCACGGTGCACTTTATATCGCGATCAAAACTGAAAACGACTTGAGCCTTCGTGCCCGCGGGGTCGCGGTGATGCTGGGACCTGTCCAGCTCTTGTTGACTTGTGTTGGCCTGGTTGCGACGTATTTCGTCCGGCCACAAGTCATCGACAACTATCGCGAGCATCCCATCGGGATCCTTGTGCCGCTGGTTGTGCTGGCCAGTTTGGCAGTCATGATCTGGGCCGCGCCCAAGAACAAAGAAAAGCTCGCCTTTGTAGCTTCAAGTCTCTACATCACTGGCATGCTGGTGGGCGCCGCGTTTGCCCTGTACCCGGTCGTGCTCCCCGCCAGCACCGATCCTGGTTACAGCTTGACCATCTACAACTCCGCCGCCGGACACCACGGGCTGGCGGTGGGAATCGCGTGGTGGTCGATTGGAATCGTGCTGGCGCTCGCCTACTTCGTCTTCATCTTCCGCATGTTTCGCGGCAAAGTGCGATTGGAGGGCGGAGGGTACTGACTTCTTGCTTGTGTTTTCTCTGTGCGCTCCGTGTCCTCTGTGGTTCCTTTCTTATTTCCAAACCACAAACGACTTCGGCAATCCCACACACCATTCCGTTCGTATCTTGCATCCCGGAAATAGTTGGGCCAGTTCTGCTCGCGTCAGCAATCGTATCGAGCTAATCAGAGCCGCCGAGGTCGCCGCATCCGGCTTGTAGCGCCAGCCGTGAAGCGTCAAATAGCGGTCGACAAAATGGTTAAACCATCTCCGTGGCAGCCAATGCACGAACACGCCCAGGAAGTGCGGCTCGACCGGGAACCACTTGTTGGGCGTCTGGCAGTAGACGCGACGGCCCACGCGCAGCATTTCGTTGGCGAAGCGCCGCTGGTCATCGAAGTCGCCCACATGTTCGATGGCCGAGTTGGAAAATGCCAGATCAAACGCGGCGTCGGGGAAGCGCGTGTCTCTGCCGTCTCCTCGGATATAAGTAAATCCCGGCGGCAGATTCTTCGGAGACTCATCAACATTCAAGAGCGTGATGCGTTTTCCCAAGCCGGCCCCATTCCACATCTCCACCGTCCCGCCTAGATCGATCACCGTCCCGCACTCGCGGAATTCGGAGGTAAACCACCGCTCTCGCCTGCGCCGGAAATATCCTCCGCCCACGCGGTAAATGTTGTGGACAAAATTGTGGACTGCTTTCAAAGTCGAGCCTGCTTTTCCTTACTGTAACTCCTGAGACCCACGCCTTTGCGAGTCGCCCCCGCCAGAAAGTTCGCCGATTCCCGAAGCGGAACCGTCTCATCTAAACTGAGGCTTGGCGTTCGACTACCTCTTTTTTTGCAGTTGTTCTGTGAGGGCGGCGTCCAGTACCATAGAAAACAGGGTAGCGATATGACTTCAGATGAAAAGCCGAACGCGAGGCCGGTTGTTGCCCGTGTCCAAGAAGGCGTTGCGCATAAGGGTGTAGAGCAGATGCGAGATGGCTACAAACCTTCGAAACCCGCGAGCGCCGTGCAACCAAAACCAGTGGCTATTCCGCGTCCTCCCGCGACAAACGGTTCAAAGGCTTCGAACAGTTGAACATATCCGATAAGTAGAGGGCTAAATGCCTGAACTAGGCTTTCAAGCTCTGTCCGTGCTTTTCCTGTTGCTGCCGGGTTTTCTCTGCGTTCGTCTTGTGCGAGCTTTGTGTGTACGGTCGAAACAGACCGAACTGGACAAGATTGTGGAAGCGTTGTTGTATAGCTTCCTAGTCTATGTGGTCTATGCTCTGTTCTTCCATTCAATCCCTCTTGCGTTACGTGTCGAACACCAGAGTGCTGCAGAGCGATACTTCATTGAGACCGATGCCAAGTCGTTGCTGCTTCTGGCTCTATTTTCCGTTGTCCTGGCAATCGCGGTCGCATTGATTACGAACAACGATATTGCCTTCAATTTGCTTCGAAGGGCTCGGATAACTCAGCGGACTGCTCGAACCTCCCTGTGGAGCGATGTATTCCACACCTTCGGCGGCTATCTGCAGGTCGAGTTGGCAGATGGCCGTTCCGTGCTGGGATGGCTAAGATATTACTCAGACAGCCCCGATGAACCCAGTCTCTTCCTCGAAGACGCCGCCTGGGTCAACGAAGCGGGTGAACCGGTGCGAATCCCTGGCCCGGGCATCATGCTGACTAAGGATTCCGGCATCCGCAATGTTCACTTCCTCAGCCAGCGTGAACTCGGAGACTGATTCCTTCTTGCGCCTTGCCAACAAAATCGCGATTGTGACCGGCGCGGGCAGCGGCATCGGTCGGGCTTGCGCTCTTGCGCTGGTGCGCGAAGGCGCTCAGGTCGCGCTCGTCGGCCGCCGCAAGGATCGTCTGGACGAAGTGGCCCGCGAGATCGGCGTCTCCGCACTGGTGGTCGCAGCCGACGTTTCGAAGAGAGGTGAAATTGATCGCGTCGTCGAGCGCGCGGCTGCACACTTCGGTGGCATCAACGTTCTGCTCAACAATGCCGGCGTCCTTCACATCGGCACCGCCGAGCAGATCACAGAAGAGCAGTGGGATGAGACTTTCAACCTCAATGTCCGCGGCCTCTGGCTGCTGTCCCGCGCGGTGCTGCCGCACCTGCGAAAGGCAGGAGGCGGCTCGATCATCAACATGGCTTCTGTCCTGGGAATCAATGGAGCCCGCAGCCGGGCGGCGTATGCGCCCTCCAAGGGCGCAGTAGTCCTGCTGACGAAATGTATGGCCATTGACCACGGGCAGGAGAATATCCGTGTGAACGCGATCTGCCCGGGGTTTGTGGAGACTGAATTCACCGCCAATGTGCTTCGCCAAGCTCCCGATCCCGAGGCCGTGCGGCGGGATCGCATTGCAGCCCATCCGCTCGGCCGCCTCGGCCAGCCGGAAAACATAGCCGGGCTCGCAGTCTATCTCGCCAGCGATGAGTCTTCGTGGGTGACCGGCGCGGTGTTCCCCGTGGACGGCGGATATCTGGCAGTGTAGCCAGCCGTCTGCACTCATCCAACGTCAGTACTCAGGTGGGGGCAGACGCCCTCGGTGGTCCGATCTGGCGATCCCTAGGCCCGGCTGACCTTGGATGCTGAGAGCTGAGAGCTGAAAGCTGAAAGCTGACAGCCTGATCGCGGTGCTACCTCCGCGGCTTGTATAATCAAAGTCAGGTCGAAACCCTCATCAGAAAGGCATATCCTTGAACACTCCCATGCCTCCCCGTCCCGGACAGCAGCCGCCAGCACCGCAGCCTCTCCCCGGCGTGAACACGATTATCGCGGTTGGTTCCGGCAAGGGCGGTGTAGGTAAGACCACCCTGGCCGTGAATCTGGCTCTTGCGCTCTCTAAACTCGGGCACACGGTTGGTCTGCTGGACGCTGATGTTTACGGCCCCAATGTGCCGCTCATGCTGGGCACCAGCGCCCAGCCGAAAGTGCTCGGCGATAACCGCATCGAGCCGCTGGAAGTTCACGGGTTGAAGATGATCTCGGTCGGTTTACTCAATCCCGGGGACAAGCCGCTGATCTGGCGCGGTCCCATGCTGCATTCCATCATCAAGCAGTTTTTGGGTTCGGTCGTGTGGGGGAACCTCGATTACTTGATCGTAGACCTGCCTCCCGGCACAGGAGACGTTGCGCTCTCCCTCATTCAGACCGTGCCGCTGACCGGCGCCATTGTGGTTTCCACACCATCCGACGTCTCGCTGCAGGACGCGCGCAAAGCCATCGAAATGTTTCGCCAGATGAAGGTGGATATCGTTGGCATGGTTGAGAACATGAGCTACTTCGTCTGTCCGCACTGCCAGCACGAGATCGACATCTTCTCTCGCGGAGGCGCGGAAAAAACGGCAAAGCAATTCGACGTCGCCTTTCTGGGCAACGTGCAACTCGATCCCGACATTCGTAAGTCCGGCGACAGTGGCAGGCCCACGGTTCTCGAGGGCGAAAATTCTCCGCACGCCAAGTCCCTGTATGACTTTGCCCGCCGGGTGATCGCGCGGGTGGATGAAATCAACTCCAGCGCGAGCCAAAGCGTGATCCAGATCCAGTAACGCGTCGCCGGCAAACCCGAGATATGTTCCACGTGGAACATTCACGCAAACTCGAGAAGTGTTCCACGTGGAACATATCGTCGTGACGAACAAGGCTATACAACACTGTCATGACACCTAAGTCCAAGAGAGCAAAGGGGGACTGGGGACACACGGGACGTCCACCGGTTTTCTTGCGGACTAGAACTTGGGGTACGTTCCCTCTGTCCCCGAATTTCCGGTGACTGTATCTCAACAGCGGTTGGGAAGACGCGTGGCCCAGCTTAGTGCCGCACGGATGAATGAAGTGTGTGCTGCCCTGCGGTTTCTCTTTGGGGTGTGATGCGGACGAGTTACTGGGAACGTTCCGTCCGGTCCCCAGCTTTCCCAACAGGAACCAGAGCGGAAATTCCTGCAAGAGCGGATTCTGCAGCTAAAATAAGAGTAGTCTCAATCCGCAAAGTCCAGATGGCAAAGAGATTAAGTATTACAATACCTTGCCTGTGGAAGTCTTGAGTACCGTCGGCACACCCCGCCTTGAGAAAAACTTTCTGGTCAGATTCGGCCTATGTCCTATAATCAGGATGTGTTAACCGAAGAAGACAAACAGTGGATCAGCCAACGGTTAGAGAAGGTGGAGACCACTCTTCTCACCGAGTTTCACAAGTGGGCATCCCCGGTGGAATTGCGTCAGAAGAGCCACGCCGCAGCAATTCGCGCACTGGATACCGAGGTTGAGGCTCTGTCAGACCGGTTGAAGAATCTGGAAGGCCGCTAATCATATCAGGCTCGCCTGTCTGTTCTCTTTCGAACGTGAACTCTGAATCAAGGTTCTGGCTTACCCCCTTTACATCGGCCGCCTGCCCACAATGTGATCGAGGGCGCTCTATTGCTGCCGGCTACAGCGCTGGGAATCCCACTTCATTACCACAGCGTTATTAGTGCCGTCCCTTGTCTGGGGATCCGCCAAATCTCTTGAGCCGGACGGCGTCACGGCCCACCCGTGAAACTGCCACGGGTGGGGCATCCAGTTCGTCGTAGACTGGACGAAATACGTCGGCTGGGCCAGCCCCCAAGAGCGGATTCGGCAGTTGAAATAAAAAAAGACTCGTCAGAAGCCGACGGAAACCGGGGGACGGAAACCGGGGGACTGGCGGGACGTTTTCGAGTTTTTCGGCAGTCGACATGAGCGAAGATGAGAAAACCGGTGAACGCCCCTTCTGTCCCCTCGTTTCTCCCACGTTTCTTTGTCCCCACGTTTCTTAGGGTGATTTGGGCGGCGGTGGCTCTTCCTTGCACGGAAATGAACTGCGTATGGCGTCCGTGACGAGGACGGAGGCTGGCATGTGCAGCCGCCCTGGGTTGTCGCGCAGATACTTAACAACTATGCGCACAGCTTGTGCCGTCGAAGCGTTGGAAGGAGAGCACGCATGTTTCATCAGAGTGATCTTTTCATGCTCCTCTAGCATCTGTACCATATAATCCGTGTCATGGTTGCCCAAGATGTAGCCGACGCAGAAGCTACCCTCAAGGGCGTCCGTAGTCGATAATTTCTCACCGTCAAATACACGCACTGCTAGCGAGCACTTCGTAAGCAAACTACCTCCGTCGCCCTTCCAGTCAAAATCCTGCGCTACAAGATATCCAGCACTGATGAGAAGAAACACTACGCTCCAGAGGAAAGTTCGCATACGATGCCCTCCGCGATGCGGCGGTGCCGTCCCTTCGATTGTAAACCAGGCGAATTTCAAACTGATACACTAACCGGCGATGGCCGCTGGTTTGAGTGATCACGTTTGGAGTCTTGAGGAAATCGTTACGATGGCGGACAATTGTCTACCGAAGTCCGAAAAGCGCGGGCCTTACAAGAAAAGAGAAATCGCGTGACGGATGCTGCCTTCAAGAGACTTCCACACTGTCTTGGTAGTTATCGCACTGCTTCGTGCGGGGGGTTAGTCGGAAAAGGATATAAGCCGGACCTGACTGTTTGCAACTCTGACAATCAGCTCGTGTTCATTTTCGAGTGCGAGCAGACAACCAACCGAAAGGCTTTTTTAGGAGACCTCATAAAAGCAGAGAAACATGCAGAGGACTGCGGAGCACACCCAGTTCTAATCATCGTAATGCAGGAATCTGATAATACGACAGTGCAGCAAATCGCCGGCAACCTTACTCCTTATGCAGTTTGGCTGATTCGTCTTAAGGGCGGGAAACTGAATTTGGCCGACATTCTTCTGATTTCTGACCAAGAATACCAGCACTCGGTTGAGGCGAACGAGTTACTTGGATCGCAGGGTTTTCTGCTGCGTACCATTTCCGCTAAGGGAATTTCAAACTGATACACCACCCCTCTTGTTTATCGTTTGCCAAATTAACTGTGGTTGTTGAACCAGTCGAGGGCGATTTCGGTGTATTAGGGGGCTGGCCGAGCCGTACTCTACCATGACTCGGGTTGCCCCACCCGTGACAGTTTCACGGGTGGGCTGCCGCGAACTCCCCCTCATTTTCATTGTTCGCAGCGAAATCGGCACGTTGGTGTTACATCGTAGCAATGCCGACAAAACTCCACTGCTGGCTACAGCGCTGGGAATCCCACTTCGTTACCACAGCGTTATTAGTGCCGTCCCTTGTCTGGGGATCCGCCAAATCTCTTGAGCCAGCCGGCATCGCGGCCCACCCGTGAAACCGCCACGGGTGGGGCATCCAGCTCGTCGTAGACCGGACGAAGTATGTCGGCTGGGCCAGCACCCTGGCCTCCTTGCGCCCCCCGGATTTTACTCCGTGCAGGCAAGTGAACCCCGGCAGATACCTGCAAGTGAAAAGCCCGGCGCGAATCGCCGGGCTTTTCTCCTATTAACCTATCGCATCACGAAACGCCTTGCAGTAGCCGCTTGGGTTCTCCAAGTTGTGCTCTTCCAAGTCCGCTTGGCCGTACTGATGTTCAACCCTACATTCCGGGCAAGCGATTTTGAAAGGCTTACAACGTGGTATCACCGCATGAAGCGCCCTGTTTCGAGGACCAATTATGTCCAAGAACAGATAGTAGTTGCAACCTTCGGTCTTGCATTTAACAGTCCAACAGCGAACGTAAATGCTAGGCACGCCAGCAAGTGTGCTCATTGCTTTCCTCCCTGATGTTTTGGTGGGTGTTTCTTGCGCTGGCTTGTCGGTGCGCCACTCGGGATAACCCAAGGGCGGTTGTGGGCAGGTGTTACTTAGTGAATCATATCATAGGCTACCGCTGCCCCGCATCATCTTCGTCTAAGAACCCTTCCCGGCACTGCCGTGCCGGGCTAATGAATGCCGTCGCTGCGCGACTGAATCCTAATTTGTCCCACCTTCTCCGGTGACCCTTGAGTTTCGTAACAGCCTCAAGAACGTAAAGGTGGGCCAGCCCCCGTAATACTGCAATCACAACAGCAGGTCCCTCCACTCCACAGATCACCGGTTTGCGGTGATCTGTTCCGGTCGGGATGACAGAGTTGGGGAGATCTCAACACATCTCCGCTCAAGCCAAAACCGCAAAGCCGGGCTTGAGTGGGCCACCGGCCCAGGAAACTATTTGGGCGGAAAGGATGGGCTAACTCCTCCCTTCTTCTCACTCCACACCGATCACTCCACACTGAGAAATCGTAATACTGCAATCACAACAGCAGGTCCCTCCACTCCACCGATCACCGCTGTTGCGGTGATCTATTCCGGTCGGGATGACAGAGTTGGGGAGATTCTCAGCACATCCCCACTCGAGCCAAAACCGGACTTGAGTTGTTCACCCGCGGATACGAATCCTTGACAGTGCTTTCCATGCTTCCTAGAATCCAATCTGCCCTTGCATCGTAGGATGTAACTATTGCATCTAAATAACTTAGCAACGATGACCTGGGAATGGCACGAATCATGGCTCAATGTGATACAAGGTAGGTATGCAGCAACCGGGAGCGCCCATCGGTGAACGCGAACGCGAAATCCTTACCGCCATTGTGGAGACTTTTATTGCCACGGGTGAGCCGGTGGGGTCGCGCACGCTGGCGCGTTCCAATCGCGAGGGGCTGAGCCCGGCGACGATTCGCAATGTGATGTCCGACCTGGCGGACGCCGGTTTTCTGGAGCAGCCTCACACCTCGGCCGGACGCGTGCCCAGCACCGAAGCTTATCGCTATTATGTAGAACAGCTTACGGGCAAGGCGCGGCTCTCGGGCGAAGACGAAACCATTATTCAGGAGTCGTTCCACGGCATCTCCGATGTGCAGGAATTCATGGAGCGCACCTCGCATGTGCTCTCGCTCATCTCTAGAAATGTGGGCGTCGCGGTAGCGATTGGAGGTCCGAAGAACGCGCTGGAGCACGTTTACTTTTCGCGGCTGGGCGATCAAAAAGTATTGGCGGTGGTGGTGACGAAGTCGGGGCTGGTGCGCGACCGGGTGCTGCGCCTGGATCTTTCGCAAGCCGATCTGGATGTTGCCGCACGCTTCATCAATGACAACTTTCGCGGCTGGACGATGGACGCGATGCGAGCCGAAATTGCCCGGCGACTGGAACAGGAGCGCAGCGAGTATGACCGCCTGATGGCATCGGTGGAGCAGCTTTACAAGCAGGGCGCATTGGCGGGGGATGAAGCCTCCCAGGTGGTGTACGTGGAAGGCGCGTCAAACCTGGTGGCCGGTGAGCAGGACCGGCAGCGCCTGCAAGAGTTGCTGCAGGCCCTGGAAGAGAAACAAAGAGTCGTGGAACTGCTGGGCGCGTATCTCGATGCCAAGCAAGAAGCGGTGCGCGTGGTGATTGGACTGGATCAGGCGCTGCCCTCTATGCGCAATCTGGTACTGATCGGAGCGCCCGCCCGGGTGGGAGGCGAGGTAATGGGTTCGCTGGCGGTGCTTGGGCCCACGCGCATGGATTATCAGCATGCGATCACCGCGGTTTCCTACATCGCGCGTCTGTTTGACAAGATCCTGAACGAATCGGAATAGGTTGAGCGAGATTCATGGCAAGAACCAACGGAAAATCTGAAGTGGAACCCCGGGAACTGGATGCAGAGCATGAGTTGCCCGCGGCGGAAGACCTGGGAGATGAGCCCAAGGCCGTCGAACCCACGGTGGCTCGACCGTCCGGCGAGAGCTCCGAGTTACAGAAGCTGAAAGCGGAACGGGACACGCTGCTGGACCGTTTGGCCCGCTCGCAGGCGGAATTTGAAAACGCTCGCAAGCGCGCGGCCAAAGAACAGCAGGACTTCCGCGAATACGCGTTGGCGGACACGGTCAAAGCGCTTCTACCCACGCTAGACAGCTTCGAACGTGCGCTGCAAGCCAGTCCAACAGAGAAATCGGAGTTCCGCACCGGCGTCGAGCTCATCTATAAACAACTCCAGGATGCGCTTCAAAAGTTGGGCCTGCGCCCGATCCCGGCCAAAGGCGGGCCGTTTGACCCGCATCTTCACCAAGCCATTGAGATGGTGGAAACCACTGACGCCAAGGATCACGAGGTGCTGGAAGAACTGCAGCGTGGCTACAAGTTGAAGGACCGCCTGCTGCGACCCTCGATGGTCAAGGTCGCGCGCAACTCCAGGCACTGAGATCCGGTGCACGGGTAGCGGTCAGTTTGATGCTTCGCGCTAGATCCCTCGCCCGCTGGTGAAAGCGCGGGGCTTCGGGATGGCGCCCGTTAGAACAAGAGCCAAACGGCCACTGCCGAAAGTTGAAAGGACTGGACGACTCTGAGCAGCAACGGAAAACGCGATTACTACGAAGTTCTTGGGGTTTCACGCCAGGCCGCCGAGCAGGAGATCAAGAGCGCCTATCGGAAGCTGGCGCTGCAATATCATCCCGACCGCAATCCTAACAATCCGGACGCGGAAGAAAGATTCAAAGAATGCAGCGAAGCCTACGCTGTGCTGGCGGACACGGAAAAGCGCGCCGCGTACGACCGCTTCGGACATGCCGGCGTAAGCGGTCCGGCGGGTTTCGATCCCAGCGTGATCGATTTGAGCGATGTGCTGAACGATTTCCTGGGATTTGGTTTCGGGGAGATGTTTGGAGGGGGCGGTTCCCGAAGGCGCACCCGTGCCCAGCGCGGCCCCGATCTGCGGGAAGATGTCACGCTGGAGTTTGAAGAGGCATTTTTCGGCACCGAGACCCAGGTTACGGTTCGCCGGCATGAGACTTGTGAAGACTGCCGGGGCACGGGCGCCGCACAAGGCAAGACTCCGGTGACTTGCCGCTCCTGTAACGGACGCGGCCAGGTACGCTATCAGCAGGGATTCTTCAGCATGGCGCGCACCTGTCCGACCTGCCAGGGCGCAGGCAGCGTCATTACTGATCCGTGCCCCAAGTGCAAAGGCGAGGCACGGGTGCTGCGGCAAAGGACGGTGGACGCCAAGATCCCCGCAGGAGTGGAGGACGGCACACGCATCCGTTTCAGCGGGCTGGGTGAAGCCGGGGCCTATGGCGGTCCGGCGGGCGATCTGTATGTCGTGCTGCACGTCAAAGAACATCCGTTCTTCGAGCGCGAGGGCAACGATTTGCACTGCGTGATTCCTATTTCCTTTGCGCAAGCAGCGCTGGGCACCGAGATTCTGGTTCCTACGCTGGAAGGCGACCATACGCTGAAGGTGCCGGAAGGGACGCAGTCGGGGTCCACGATTCGCATTCGCAACAAAGGCGTGCCGGTATTGAATGGCCATGGCAAGGGTGACTTGTACGTTGAAGTCCGCGTCCAAACCCCGAGCAAGCTCAACAAGCGTCAACGGGAATTGCTGCAGGAATTGGAAGGCATGACGCGGGTGGAGAACAAGCCCCAGCGCCGGACGCTGCTGGGCAAAGTGAAAGACATCTTCGGGTAAAGGTTCCAGCGGTGGCGCCCGCACGGGCGGGGACGCCCGCGGCTTGCATGGGAAACTTAATTAGAATCCCCCTAAGAGCCTGTTGAAAAACCCAAAGTTTTGTCATTCCGAGGAGCGAGAGCGACGAGGAATCTGCAGTTTTCCTTGAATTGTGAAGAACTGCAGATCCCTCGCTCCGCCCGGGATGACAACAAGCTAGAATTTTTCGACACGGCGCTAAAGTTTCGGAAAGCTGAGATGATTTCCCTTCGTGTACCTGCGCGTCCTTTCTGGGTTATGCTTCTCCGCGATGACCCGCCGACGCTGGATCGCGGACGAAGTCTTTGGTAGTCGTGCCGTTCTTACCGGTGCTCATGCTGAACACTTGTCGCGAGTGCTCCGCGCCCGCATTGGCCAGGAATTTGACATTGCCACTGGGAACGAGGTCCGCCGTGGGCGGGTTACAAGGGTTGATCAGGGCCGGGTTGAACTTGAACTCGGCGAAAAGGTTCCCGCCCCGATTGTTCCCCACGTAACCCTCGTCCTCTCGATCTTCAAGTTTGACCGCATGGAATGGGCGATCGAGAAGTGCACGGAACTGGGAGTAACACGGATCGTCCCCGTGATCACCCGCCGAACCGAGGCTCATCTGGCAGCCGCAGCTTCTAAGCGCGTGGAACGCTGGCAACGGATCGCCCGGCAAGCGGCAGAGCAATCCCGCCGGGTTTCACCGCCGGAGATCTCCCCGCCGATGAAGTTGAAGGATGGAGTCGCGCTTCCGGGCAGCACACGCATTCTGCTTTCGGAATGCGAAAAAGAGGTAATGCTGCGAGATGTTCTACAGGCTGCTTCTCCGGGCCGCGAGATTCTTCTTGCCCTTGGTCCGGAGGGCGGCTGGACGGAGGCGGAACTGGGCCAGTTTCACGAAGCAGGCTGGAGTTCCGCGTCGCTGGGGAACACGATTCTTCGGGCGGAGACGGCGGCGATCGCGGGGGTGGCGGTGGTTCTGTCAGAACTGCAATAGCGCACGATCCGCTAGGGTCTCGAGTCTGAAGTTTGCAGCATAAGTTAGCAGTTGGGTGTGGCACTGGTGAAAAGCAGGTCCCTCCACTCCGCTTCGCTTCAGTCGGGATGACAGCACGCGGGGCACTTTGGACGCAGGACACCAGGATTATCCTCAACCCTCTCTGATATTCTCCTCCCCAGTGGCAACTCCGAAACCCATGCCGACTGCGCCGGAGTTTGAGCCCGACGAGCGCCAGCGCGAAGCCATCGAACATGTACGCGGGCCCATGCTGGTCGTTGCTGGGGCGGGCACGGGCAAGACCACAGTGCTGACGCGCAGGATTGCGGAACTGCTCGCCGGGAAGCACGCACGACCAGACGAGATTCTTGCCGTCACCTATACCGACAATGCTGCCCGGGAAATGCGCGAGCGGGTTCAGGCCGAGGTTCGCGGAGCTGATATTTCCCGACTCCAGGTCTCGACCTTCCACGCTTACTGCAATAACCTGCTCATCCGTTGTGGGAAACAATTCGGCGTGCTCGATGACAAAGATCTTTGGATCTACTTGCGCAGGCGTATCCGCGACCTGCATCTGAATTATTTCGTCCGCGCGGCCAAGGTCAGCAAGTTTTTGGACGATCTGCTCGATTTCATGCGTCGTTGCCACGACGAACTAGTGGGGCCGGAAAGATATGCGGAGTATGTCCGGCGACTGGAGCGGGGAGAGCTGCCCATCCCGCGGGTTTGCAAATCGAAGGAAGCGGACACGCTGACAGATGAAGAAGTGTTGGGGCGATGCCGGGAAATTGCGCAGGTGTTCGCCGCTGTCGAAGGCATGCTTCGCGAAGAGAATCTGGGCACCTTTGGGCACATGATCAGCCGCGCGTACGAACTGCTGCGACGGGATTCCGCGCTGCTTGCTCGCGAACGTGAACACGCTCGCTTCATCCTGGTTGACGAGTTCCAGGACGCCAACTTCGCCCAAGTAAAGATTCTCCAGAGTTTGGCGGGGGAGGACCGGAACGTCTTCGCGGTCGGTGACCCGGATCAGGCCATTTATCGATTCCGAGGCGCATCGAGCGCGGCTTTCGGTCTTTTCCAGCACAATTTTCCTGGAGCAAAACTGGTTGCGCTGGAGAAGAACCGGCGCTCGACCACGCCCATCTTGCGTTGCGCGTACACGCTGATTTCGAAGAACCCCGACGTCTTTCCTGGCGGCAAAGCGGCCGCGCTCCGCTATCAGCGTTCCCCGCTGATTTCAGCTCGCGAAGAGGATGCGGCGCGGGAAGGCCGGGAATTGCAGAGCATTCCGGTCGAGACTGTTCTTCTTACCGCGAAGGATGTCGAGTGCTCCGATCTGGTCACGGTACTTCGCGACCGCCAACGGCAGTCCCGCTGTAAGTGGAAGGATTTCGCGATTCTCTACCGGCAGCATTTGCATCGCGACCAACTGGCGGAAGAACTAGCCGAGCAAGGCATCCCATTTTCCATTGAGAACATGGATGTGATGGACACGCCCGAGGCCCGCGATCTATTCGCCTGCCTGGGTGCGGTGGTCTCAGCGCGAGATGACGCAAGTCTGTTCCGGGTCGCAGCTTTGCCGCAGTTCGCGATCGATCCCGAGAAGCTGCGCGCGGGGATCAAGGCGATTCCGAGGGACGACAGGAATTCAGGGGTGGCGTCGGTGTTAGCTCAAATCGAAGGCGGCGCTGCAGTGCTCAATGCGCTGGAGCAGATACGAGACGAAATCGCACGCACCTCGGCCAAGAGCCGCGCGGCCCTGGAAATCATCGTTCGCCGCTTCGGCTTCGAACGTACTTCGCCGCCACTGGTTGCCGTCCTCAAGTTTGTCGGCGATTGGGAAAAAAAGCCGGTCACCAAGACCGGGGAGGTTGGCGAACTGCTCGATTACCTGGAATATTTCCGGGAAGCGCGCGGCACCATCCCGATGCCCTCGGCTGAGGATAATGCGGTGCACCTGATGACGGCGCACTGCGCCAAGGGATTGGAATTCAATCACGTATTCGTGATTCGAGCGAACTCCAATTCCTTCCCTTCGTCCTACAAAGAATCGCTGGTGGAGTTCCCTCGCGAGTTGCGCGACGCGGATTCCGTTGCTCAGCAGGACGATAAGGTTCTGCACGAGCAGGAGGAGCGGCGGCTATTCTATGTCGCCATGACCCGCGCCCGCGACTCGCTCACCATGTATGCGCGGCAGGGTAAAGGGAAGGACCCGACCCCTCCGGGATTTCTGCGTGATCTGGTGAAGGACGCAACGCTCCATCGCTATTTGCGGCAACGGCAGGCTCGCGGATTCCAAACGGATCTGTTCGGAGCGGCGAGCGCTCCTGCGCCAACTCGCACTGCCCAGTGGCTGGAGCTGCCGCCGGTCTCCGATCTGAGCGCGAAGCTGAGCGCAAGCGCGGTGCAAACTTACGAGACCTGCCCTCTGCAGTTCAAACTGGAGCGCGAGTGGAGAATTCCCGGGGAGGTTCCGGCGGCCATGCAGTACGGCGCAGCCATGCACCGGGTGCTTCGTGCTTACTACGACTCGGTTCGGTTCCAGCGGCCCCTCTCGGAAGAAGCGCTGATCGAACTTCTGCGCGCCGATCTCGCGGAAGCCGGCATCCAGGACCGGTATCAGCACGAACTCTACGAGAAGCAGGGAGTCGATCAGATACGAGAGTTTCTCGCTGTGTGCGGACGCACACCAACACCTGAAGTGCTGCACACGGAAGAATTTTTCGAAGTACGATTCGGTGAAACGGTCGTGGTCGGACGAATCGATCGCGTCGACAAACTGCCAGACGGCCAGGTGGTGATCACCGATTATAAGACGGGCAAGCCCCAGTCGCAGGAAGACGCGGATGAAAGCTTGCAGCTCTCAATCTATGCCCTGGCGGCGCGGGAAAAGTGGGGATATCGCGCCGATCATCTCGCCTTCTACAACCTGGAAGGAAATAGTTCTGTGGTCACGCGTCGCAGCGAAATGCAGCTCATGGATGCGAGATCGAGAGTGCAAGAAGTCGCAGAGAGCATTGCGGCGCACAGCTTCGATGCCAAGACCGGCTTCCACTGCACCTTCTGCGCCTACCGCAGCCTTTGTCCCGCGACCGAGAAGCGGCTCTACACGGCCTCTCCGAAGACTGGCAGCGACTAGCGCAGGATCGCGACAGGGGCCAAGCGGGCGTAGGTCCCCAAAAAACAGTTGTCAGTTGCCGGTTCTCAGTTCTCGGTGAAACTGCCGTGAAGATACCTCGCGCAAAAACTTAGGGGACGCTTTCCGCGTCCCCCTGTTCGTCTATTGCTGAAGGCTTAGTGTTTCTTCTTTGCGGCCTTCTTTGCTTTCTTCTTGGTTGCCATTGATCTATTCTCCCTTTCCATTGTTCATGGAGTTTGCAACGGTCTACTGTTGCGACTGATTGAATGTATAGAGTCAATAAAAAGTGATGTCAAGAGAAAAATGAAGTTCTGTGGAGCACACGACCCATGCACCAAGGTCACCAAAGCGACGGAACAAGAAATTTGTTCCGCAAGAAATGCGCTGATCATCTCGGTTCGCTGAGAAATTAGTCGGCGCAGGGGTTCAGTGGCGACAACTGGAGTTGGAATCGGGTGAACACCTGCCACAAACTGAGGCTTCCGTCCGAGTACCACCGCACTCCAACTGAATTCAACTTTTTCCGCGCCGGCACATCTATAATCAGGAGCGGGAAATAATCGCAGGAGCATATAAATGGCTGCTTTGAACGATGCCGTCATCATCTCCGGCTGTCGCACGCCGGTGGGAAAATTTCAGGGAAGCCTTTCGGATTTGAGCGCCACCCAGCTGGGCGCGATCGTGGTGCGTGAGGCGGTGAAGCGCGCTGGCGTGGATCCCAAACAAGTCGACGAATGCATTATGGGCAACGTGGTCTCTGCCGGGCTGGGGCAGAACCCCGCTCGCCAAGCCGCCATCTTCGGTGGTTTATCTCCCGAGGTAGGTGCCATGACCGTCAACAAGGTCTGCGGCTCCGGACTGAAAGCAGTGGCGCTGGCGGCGCAAGCAATTCAGACCGAGAACAGTTCTGTGGTGGTTGCGGGCGGAATGGAATCCATGACCAACGCTCCTTATCTGCTGCCCCAAGCGCGCAAAGGATACCGCCTGGGCAACGCGCAGATCATCGACTCCATGGTGAATGACGGACTGTGGGACATCTACAACAACTACCACATGGGCATCACCGGCGAGAATGTCGCAGAGAAATACGGCATCACGCGGGAAGAGCAGGACCAGTTCGCGCTCAATTCTCATCGCAAGGCAATCGCCGCGATTCGGGAGTGCCGCTTCAAGTCGCAGATCATTCCCGTCGAACTTCCAGCGAAGAAAAAGGGGGAAGCGCCGGCGATCTTCGACAAAGACGAATCGCCGCGCGAAGACACGACCATTGACACACTGCGCTCGCTGAAACCCGCATTCAAGAAAGACGGCACAGTGACCGCAGGCAACGCTCCCGGCGTGAACGACGGAGCTGCGGCCGTTGTGGTTACCAGCGCTCGGCTGGCCAAAGAGTTCGGGGCGAAGCCCATGGTCCGCATCGTGGCCCAAGCCACCAGCGGCGTTGAACCCCAATGGGTAATGATGGCGCCGGTCGGCGCGGTTCGAACCATCTGGCAGAAGACGGGCTGGAAGAATGAGGATGTGGATCTCTACGAACTCAATGAAGCCTTCTCGGTGCAGGCTCTGGGCGTGATGCGGGAGCTTGGGCTCGATCCCGCCAAAGTGAACGTGAACGGCGGCGCAGTCGCCCTTGGGCATCCTATCGGGGCCAGCGGCGCGCGGGTTCTGGTTACGCTGATTTATGAAATGATCCGCCGCGATGTGCATCGCGGGATTGCGGCTCTATGCCTGGGTGGTGGGAATGCGGTGGCGATGGCGGTGGAGCGGTAGTTAGCTTCGCTGAAACTGGCGAACTGGGCCCTGGCCCCACACGAACCTAGCTTCCTCCATCCGCGGTTCCAGCGTCGGCAATTGGCAAGGTCACGGTAAACACCGCTCCTCCACCTGGACCCGACGCGGCCTCGACGTTTCCGCCATGTTCCCGCAGAATTGCTTTGCAGATGCTCAAGCCCAAACCGGTGCCGCGCCCGGGGCGCTTGGTGGTGTAAAAAGGATCGAAGATATCGGGCAGGATGTCGGGTGGAATGCCGGGACCATCGTCCTGAAAAATGACCGAAACCGATCTGTCCGCTTTTTCCAGCCGGATGCGCAAGGTTCCCCGATCGCGCGCTTCCCGGATCGCCTGTTCCGCATTCAAGATCAGATTTAGAAACACCTGCATCAGCTGATGAGCGTCTCCGTTTACGGAAGGGAAGGATGTTTCAGTGATGAAATCCACTGTAATATTGCTCTTACGCAAAGAATACGCGTGCAGGTGCAGCGTCCTCTGCACCAGCTCGCCGAGGTTGATTGGGCTCTTGCCTGGTGCGGGAGGACGGGAGAAGTACATCAGGTTTTGAACAATCTCTGTGGCGCGGCGGGCTTGCTGTTGCAAGATGACCAGTTGCTTGCGGGCCGATTCGGTCACTTCGCCGTCCTGCAGCAATTCGGCCATGCCCAGGATGCTGGTGAGCGGGTTGTTCAATTCGTGGGCAAAGCCGCCGATCATTTGTCCCATGGCCGCGAGCCGTTCGCTCTGGATGATCTGCTGCTCCAGCTTCTTTTCGACGGTAATGTCACGCACGGAGACAATCACGCCACTCAGCCGGCTTTCGGCATCGAACAGCGGGCTGGCGGAGGCGCGCATGGTGCGCCAGCTTCCGTCGCGGTGGCGTGCACTATATTCGCAGGCGCCAAACATCTTGCGTCCCGCGATGATATCCCGGTAAAGGGCGAGAAGCTCGGGCGAGTGTTCCTCTTCCTCGGCGATCTTCTTCCCCCGCAAATCTTCGGGCTTGTAGCCCAGCAGGTCGCGAATGCGAGAACTCACGAACCCGTAGCGTTCGTTCAGATCAATGACCAGAATCAGATCGGGGAAGCTCTCCAGCAGGTAGCGCTGAAACTCCTCCTGACGGCGCAGCGCTCTCTCCATCTCTCGCCGCTCCGTTACATCTACCAACGTGCCCTGGTAACGGACGATCTTGCCGGACGCATCCCAGACCGCGCGTGAAGTATCGAGAAAAACGCCCGGGGTGCCGTCCTTGCGGCTCAGAGTGATCTCCCGGGCGCGCACGCCGCCCTGGTCATCTGCGCTTCGCCCCAGCACTGGACTTTGACTGGGATCCGAGTTCAGAGCTTTAGGATCGAGAGAAAGGAGTTCCTCTTTATTTTCGTAGCCCAGAATGTGCACCAGGGCGGCATTGCCATCGAGCAACTTCCCTTCCGGAGTACTGAAGTAAACACCCTCCTGCAGAGTTTCGAAGAGCTCGGTGAAGCGCCGCTCCTTCTCGCGCTCCTCGGTGACGTCGCGGGCCAGAGCGCTTACGCCTACCACCTCATCGCCTTTCACGATGGCGTTCAGGACGCAGTCGAAATAGAGCACGCGCGGGTTCGATTTCAGCCGCACCGGCACCAACCCGGACCAGCGGCGTTTTTCCAGGAAGCGGGCCAACGCGTGATTCGCATCTTCGAGTTTGGGCTGGTCCAGAAACTCGTCCACTTTGTGACCCACGGCATCGGTGTAGGGAATCCCGAGAAGTTCAGTGACGCGCCGGTTCACCGTCTTTAGCCTGCCGTCGAGCGAAGTAGCAAAAGCAATATCATCGAATGAGTCGATCAATTCCTTGAAACTGCGCTGGGAACGCGCGATGAGCTGTCCGAGCTGATCGAGTTGTTCTTCCGATGGCGTGCTGGCGCGTTCCTGCAGGCCGCGGACCAGGTCTTTCAACTCCGTGACACGTTTTCTGCGGCCATAGGCAAAGCCGGCAAAGGCAATGGCGACGCAGAGCACCGCTATGGAGATCAAGCCCAGGTGATAGGGGAGACTTTGCAATCGCTCCCAGGACTCCGCGGCCAAACCTGTGGCCAGCAGAACCACAAACAAGAGCGCAGTTCGCCATAGCCAGGCTTCTTCCTTTTCCAGGTTCGTCGGCGTGCGTGGGGATTGCCCGGCTTGTTTTTCTGGTTCTGTCATGAGAGCACGCCCGCTCTCGTGCTGGGAACTCGGTGAGCTTGGGCCTAGGCGAATCGTAGTCCTCCGCATCGACGCAAACAACGGAAACTGTGTTAGATAACTTGGTTCACAGACAAAACGTCCAACCCTTGTTCACTCGTCACAAATTGGTTTGCGACTGCAGGCGTAATGTGGACCTTCAGGCTGATTTATCGGCTGGATTTCCTGTGCTCACGAAGGGCGGGAATAGCTCCGTCTGCCTGGAGCAGGACCATTGCTAACGAGGCCATGCTTTACAAAACACTGAGTGCGGCCGTGTACGGCATCGATGCCAACATCATCGAGGTCGAGGTGGACGTGTCTGGAATCAAGACCAACGAAGACCACTTCCACACCGTGGGCCTGCCCGATGCCGCAGTCCGCGAAAGCCGGGACCGGGTGCGTGCGGCGCTAAAAAACTGCGGTTACGACATCCCTCCCACGCATATCACCATCAACCTCGCGCCCGCTGACATTCGCAAGGAAGGATCCGGTTTCGATCTGCCCATGGCCCTGGGAATTCTGGGCGCCTACGGCGGCCTAAATAAGAAGGAAGTGCCCGATTGTCTGTTCGTGGGGGAGTTGTCCCTCGATGGCGGCATTCGCGGAGTCCGGGGCGCGCTTCCCATTGCAATCGAGGCGCGAGGGCGGAAGATTTCGCGGCTGATCGTTCCCGAACTGAATGCTAAAGAAGCGGCCATGGTCGGCGGCGTAGAAATCTATCCTGTGAAATCCCTGCTGGATGTGATCCGTTTCGTCAACACCGGAAATGGAATCGTGCCGCTCAAAGTGGACAGCGACGCCCTGCTCAGCGAAGCGCAACATTTCTCCGTGGACTTCAAGGACGTGCGCGGCCAGCAAACGGCCAAGCGCGCCCTGGAAGTGGCCTGCGCCGGCGGGCACAACATCCTCATGATTGGTCCTCCCGGGTCTGGCAAGACCATGCTGGCCAAGCGTATGCCGACGATCCTGCCTCCCTTTACGTTTGAAGAAGCGTTGGAGACCACCAAAATTCACAGTGTTGCCGGCGTGCTCGATCCCGGCGCTGGTTTGGTGGGGGTGCGTCCGTTCCGCTCGCCCCACCATACCATCTCTGACGCCGGCTTGATTGGAGGCGGCGCCATACCGCGTCCCGGAGAAGTCTCGCTGGCACACAACGGCGTTCTGTTTCTGGACGAGCTGCCGGAGTTCCCGCGCAATGTGCTCGAAGTCATGCGCCAGCCCCTGGAAGATGGAACCGTCTGCATCGCCCGCGCTTCCATGTCGCTGACCTTTCCTGCCCGTTTTATGCTGGCCGCCGCCATGAATCCCTGCCCGTGCGGCTATTTCAATGACCGTTCCCGCGAATGTCATTGCACGTCGCCCATGATTCAGCGCTATATGTCCAAGATTTCGGGGCCGCTGCTGGGCCGCATCGACATCCACATTGATGTGCCCGCGGTGAACTATAAGGAGATGCGCTCGGGCGTGGAACCGGAGAGTTCCGCGCGAATTCTGGAGCGCGTGATGCGCGCCCGCGAGACCCAGTTGAAAAGATTCTCAACCTCTCCCCGCGACAAGCTTTACTGCAACGCGCAAATGGCGCCTCGCCATATCCGCGCGTTCTGCGAGCTTTCTGTAGATTGCGAGCGGCTGCTGGAGCGTGCCATGGCCCAACAAGGTCTGACCGCCCGCGCCCACGACCGCATCCTGAAAGTTGCCCGCACCATCGCTGACCTCGAAGGCGTTAACGCCCTGGAACCCAAGCATATTGCCGAAGCGATTCAATACCGCACCCTGGACCGCACGTTCTGGGCCTGAGGCTCGGGAAATGGTTTCGGGGCATTGCCCCATAAGCGCTAACCTAACCGACGGCTAGAAGTTGCCCTCCCGGCCCGGTCTCTGGGCGGTAACGTCAGAGTAGCCGACAACACGTGAGCAATCTCGGGCGGTAGATCGAATCAAGACCTCAGCTGCGGCTGCTTCCAGGCGTAGCGCGTCAATCAGGAGTTAGGTCGTAAGATGCCCGCGCGGTAAGGACTTGTCGTTTCATTTGGACATCGAAGCTAGAATTAGAATCGATATATGAACCAATCTTGTTCCTCGCCCAAGTTCGTGGCCCGTGCAAGTGCAGAGCTCCTGAAGACTCGCTCAACCATCAATCGCATAACGGCGGCAGTGGTCTTGTCCGCGTGTATAGTTGCGGCCGCCGCACAGAGCGATAGCCCAGCATTCGCAAAGTTCAAAAGTGAGATGATGCCCAAGGTCGGCCAGAAGATCACGGTCGTGGGAACCCTGCGCGACGGGAAACAACCAGGCTTTTGGCTCGCGTTCAACAACTGGGGTGCCTATATCTATAGGGTCAAGGAATCAGGCGTCGAAAAAGAAAACGACCTCTATGCTCACTTTCGCAGGGGTCAGACTGTAAAAGTTACTGGCACCCTGAGGCATTTTGAGCCAGTTGCAACGAGGGAAGACGAGCAACACGCGCGATACGTGCAAATCCCGCCTGAGCACTTCTTCTTCGATGCCGCCGAGGTGGAAATGGTCCCGTTGGTCCCACCGGCACTAAAAAATCCAAAAAAGGAACGCCAGTGACATGGTCATGCCTGGCACCTCACGATTACGGGCCGAGTGACGGGCAAAACCAGAAGTAATTCTCAAACAGAATTCCGTCGGGTTAGCCTGTGACCCGCCGATGTTAGCAGGTCAACCGCATACTCAACTCACCGTCCCCGATAGTGAAAGGGGGGACCTGACTCAGATCTCGGTTGCCAGGTCCCGCCCCCTGCGACGTGGGCTTGCTCGTCGCATCAAAGCAGCGCCCGTTCCCGCAGCTTCACCTCGCGCTTACGGTCAGCGTGAGGGTAGCGCTTCGAGTCAATCCACCTCCAGTCGCGGTTAGAGTGAGCTTCGAGGCACCGACGCGTGCGCTCGATGCTGCCGTCAGGGTTAGCTTGCTGCTGCCAGTACCCGGGGCCGCGATGCTCTTCGGGTTGAAGCTCGCAGTCACTCCCGCAGGTGCGCCGGCGGCGGAGAGGGCCAGGGCTGACTTGAATTCTCCCTGCGCCTGAGTGGTCACGGTAACGGTTACACTCTTCCCCGCAGCTACGCTGGCCGAACTCGGCGATACGATCGTGAAGCTCGGCGCTGGATTGACCGTCAGAGTGAGAGTGGCGGTCTTGGTGGTTCCTCCGCCTGTTGCTGCCAAGTTGATGGAATAGGTTCCGGGCTGCACGCCAGCGGTGGCCGTGAGCTTCAGTACGCTTGTGCCGGACCCAGGCGCTGGAAAGCTGGCCGGAGTGAGAGTCGCACTGACTCCGCTGGGCAACTTGCTTGCAGAGAGAGAAACCGCGGCATTGAATCCCCCACTGACGCTGACGGTGACGTTGAGGTTGGCGCTCGCTCCCGCAGTCACAGAAACGGAATTGCTTGCGGGGCTTAGCTGAAACGCGGGCGTAACGAAGGCATCGGCCCAGTGAGTGACCAGCAAGTTAGCATCGACGGAGCCAAGTCCGGTGGCCAAGTCGTATCCCGGGCCGGCGTTAAAGCCAGTTACTCCCGGAACCGAGTTATTGCCGCTGGCGACATCGTGGAAGATGGCCGCGCCTCCCGCGGATCGTTGTTTATTGGCGAGAGCGTAGAAGACAGAATTCGCATTTCCTTGCCGTGCCGCAGTCTTTTGCACGACCAGCGCCATCAAGCCAGCAAACGACGGAGACGCTGCCGAGGTCCCACTGATGGCATTTAGAGAACCCTCGATAAAGACCAGATACGCGTCATGGCCAGCCGCCGTCAGCGAGACGTCAGGCACGTCGCGCTTGCCGTCAGCGGGAACGCCGGTTCCGGTCTGCCACGAAGGTTTGGCGTAAAGTGTACTGACGCCACCCCCACTTGCCCACAACCCCGAGCCCGAACTCCCGCTCTCATTCCAGACATTCTCTGGGATATAGCTCAAGGCCGAAGCTTGCGTGGTGGGATCATTGTTTGGCGACCAGTAGCGGGCGGGATTGGACGTGTCGTTAAACTCCGTCCCACCCACGCAAACGTCGTACGGGGATGAGCAGAGACCGTTGACGCCGCGTCCCGCCGTTCCGCTGGAAGCCGAAGCCGGGTCACAGCCAGCGGCGCCGCTGTCTCCGGAGGAAATGAACGCTGTAATTCCTTGCGCAGCCGCCTGCTGCCAAAGGCCATTCAGGAAAGAATTGCCGGCGCTCCCGAGCCGGGCCTCGCACAGCCCAAAGCTGGTGCTCATGACCGGAGCCAGGTTGTGGTTGACGATGTACTGGGCGGACAGGTCCACCCCGTCACTGGAGTTGGTAGAAGCCGACACCACGAACTTGATGCTGGCATTCCGCGCCACCGCTCCCGACCATTCCACGTCCAAATCGGCCTCGGATTCTTCATCCGTGCTGACCACGCCTGGGTCGGAACCGTTGAGGATGATTTGAGGATTGTTGGCGGGCAGTCCGAAAGAACTGCGGAACAGTTCAACATCCGACATATGAATGTTGGTCCGCCCTACGATGGCGACACTCTGACCGGAACCCGTGATCGACTGCTGGTAGAGCGGGAGCACGTTGTAGATGGTGGCAAAATCCGCGGGCGCCAAGTAGTAGGAGCCGTAGTAAGAAAACTCCGGCGACACTCTCCGGATCTGCTGGTGCAGGGGCAGCCTGCGAAAATCGTGCAGTGAAACCGGCCCGGCTACAACCCTTGCCAGGCTCAGCGGAATTTGCGGATCACTGGCATTGGCGTGATGCAGTTCCCCGCGCACCCGGTAAACGCGAATCTGGGTGTGGAAGGCGGATTCGACTTGGGCAGCGGTGCCGCTGAAAATGAGAGACTGGCGGCCTGCCGTGATTTCTTCCACGCTCATGCCGTGGAGTTGCAGCCAGCTTGTCACCTGCGTCAAGTCGTTCTCAGACACGCCAAAGTGCTCGCCAAAACTTTGCGGAGTGAGCCACTGATGGTAGTAGGACGAGTGCGGATCGTGCTGCGCCGCCACCAGTTGGTCGAGAGCACGCTGCTGCCTGGCGTCGGGTTCGAAAGTCAGGATCATGCGCTCCATCGGGAAATCCGGCGGTACGATGCCAACCTCATATTCCGCCCGTGCCAGGGGATGGCGATTGCCCGGCAGGATGACTCGGATTTGGTCATCAACGAAGCCGGTGATGCGGTCTCGCGGATGCACGACAATCCGGTTCAGCCCACCCGCAGTCTGGGCAGTGGCAGAAAAGCTCAGATTGAGCACAAAACAGAGCAGAATCAGATTCACAGACAAGCGTCGACGCAGCATATATACCTCCGGAGAGAAATGGGGCGCGTTCTATGCCCCGGGCCCGCGAGTCAGAAAAAGGCTTATCCCAGGCATCGGTTGGGGAAGACAGAACCTTTAGGGCAGAGGGGATACTTCTGTGACCGAAGTGACTAGTGGATGGTGCCCGATGGGTCTTCGGGATCCGGACAAACTGGGTTGGCCCTGCAATCGCGCAATACGATCAGTGCCGGGGCAAAGATCACAGCATCTTCCTGGTCTGGTAGTACGCCGGGGCGCCTTCGAGAACTTCAAAATGTTGAGTGAGCGCAGCTGCGTGAGGGGGTAGGCTCTCAACTCGCCACGTCGCCCAAATCCGATAAATTATCTTGATGTCTTCTTTCGTGTAGGGCAAATAGAGCGGTTGCTCCCGCTTCAGCGTCGCGATCTCTTGCGGCAAAGTATGCCCCGCAGGCATCATCAATGATCCCAGCACCAACAGTGCGACGATTATGACTGCAAGCTGCACATAACAATCCTACTGCGGGAATGGCCGGCAGGCAAAGACATAGTTCCGCAAGAAATCGGAATTATGCCTTTGACATACCCAATATGCTAAAATGCCCGCCTACTTGGTGGGGGGCATATGTCCAAAAGATCAATGTGTGTATTGCTCCTGATGATTGCATCTGCGTATGAAGTTGCGATTGCTGGGACAGCGCCACAGATTGTGAAGCGGATTGAGCTAAGGCACCAGACTGGCGGGATTGGCCCTGTGACTTTATATACCCCGAAACATCGAGGGCTATTTCGCCTGTCAACGTTCATGGTTACGACCGTCAACAACGGTAACAGCGGGCAGCTCTGTGACTCATTTGGATTCACTGATTACGTTGGGGAGGGCACGTCAACGGGTCCTTCGGTGTGTCTAAATACAGAGACCAAAGGGAATATCAGCGAAGAAATCACTGTAGTTGATTCGGTGGCTGGGAAATCCATAACACTCACCGTTACTGCCATCGGCGACGTCACTGATGCCTATTACGATGTGAACATAATCGTCGAGGAACTCTAGCCACGGCTAGGTTTGCGTTTTGTGGTCTGTTCTTTGCGAGGCGGCTTCACCTTGAGCACGTCCGCCATCACCTCCTTGAACGGCAGGGGGATGTGCGGGACCAGCTTTCTGTTGCTTTTTCCTCCATAACGACCTCAGTATAAGTCACTTCTTGGAGATAGCCGATCCTGCATGGGCGGTTCTGATTCGGTTTGCGGCTCGGCGGTGGGGCATTAGTTCCGCAAGAAATACTTGACCTTTCGTTCTTTCTGACGTAGGGTAGAGCGTTCCGAAGGCTTTTGGACCCAATTTTATCGGAAAAACCTCTGCCGGATAGCCGGACCTCCAAATAGTGAGAAACTTTCGGGCCCGGCGGAGCATCTATACGAGTAACCAGAGCTTTCCCGTACAATCCATCTGAATTCAGTAACTTAGACACTCTGGGCGGGTTTTGTCTTGCCAGAAAGATGGGGTACGGGCCTTGTGGGGCTCAGATCGGAGACTTATTTACCATGCGTTCAGACCGTGTTTTTGACGCTTTACATACTTTGCGGAATCGTTATATGCTTTGTCAGCTTGCGTCCAAGGCTACCCGTAAGTTTCACAAGCCCAACACCAGAATCCAGGAAACCATGAA
>Ga0209415_10003218_pt1 | contig 30341 bp, 28 predicted proteins | sample PeaSoiSIISIP2007_FD_187696 | JGI IMG/M metagenome (GOLD analysis project Ga0209415, IMG submission 187696) | Peat soil microbial communities from Weissenstadt, Germany - SII-SIP-2007 (SPAdes) (version 2) | ecosystem: Environmental > Terrestrial > Soil > Wetlands > Peat | place: Germany... | reverse complement strand
GAGCGGCTGGGGCAGTAAGAAGAACGACAGCGTGCCTTTCCGCGAAGTCTACATTCACGCCCTGGTGCGCGATGCCGAGCGGCAGAAGATGTCGAAGACCAAAGGGAACGTTGTCGATCCGCTGGAGGTGATCGAGCGCTTCGGCACCGATGCGACCCGCTTCACGCTGGCTGCCATGGCGGCTCCGGGGACGGACATCGCTTTCAACGAGAGCCGGACCGACGGCTACCGCGCTTTCGCCAACAAGATCTGGAACGCGGCGCGGTTCATGTTCATGAACGTGGACCGGGTTGAGCCGGGCTTGCAGCCCGGAGACGGACGAGGCGTCCATCCCTCCACGGGCATTGACGGGTTTCAAGCTTCAGCCTTGGAAGACCGCTGGATTCTTTCCCGCTTCAACCGGGTTGCGGCGGATGTGAACGATGCGCTGGCGACCTACCGTTTCCATGAGGCGGCGAACCGTATTTACGATTTTTTCTGGGGCGAGTTCTGCGACTGGTATCTGGAACTGATCAAGCCGCGCCTGAATTTCGACGAAGGTGCCGACAAGACTGTTGCGCGTGTCGCATGCGCCAATCTGGTTGCTCTGTTCGATGGAGCTTTGCGGCTGCTGCATCCCGTGATGCCGTTTATTACCGAAGAAATCTGGCAGGCGATGTATGACGGGAAACCGCCCCTCAAGTCAATAGCGCTGGCGGCCTATCCCCAGGCGGACGAGAAGCAGTTCGATCTTGCGGCGGAGACGGAAATGGCGATCTTGCAAGACCTGATCGTCAGCGTGCGCAATCTGCGGGCGGAACTGAAGGTCGAGCCCAAGGTGAGAGTTCCAATCGAGGTTTTTGCGCACGAGCCTGAGATTCGGACGATGATCGAGCACAATCGGGGCGCGGTCGAACGCCTGGCGAGTGTCGAGAGAATCACGTTCGTAGAGAATTCGCTGGCGAAACTGCCGGGAGCTCGGAGCACGGCCCGTTTCGACGTCCATGTAGTCTTTGCGCGCAAGATTGACGTCGCCGCCGAGTGCGAACGGCTGAAGAAAGAACTGGAAAAAATCGAGAAGGGGATCACGAGTGGGCAAAAGCAGCTGGGCAACGAACAGTTCCTGGCCAAGGCTCCGGCGAACGTGGTCGAGAATCTGCGCAAGCAGCAGCAGGAACTGGCAGTGCTACAGGAGAAGACGCAGAGCAAGCTCAACGAGATGGGCTGCCAGTAGGGAACAGGCGGGTCTACGACCCGCGGACAGCCGAGGCGGCTGTCCCCACAGAGGGCTCTAACTGGCAACGGGCCACTGATTTATGGACTGGAACTCGCGCCGCATCACCGCCATCCTGGAGAACGCGTTGCTCGAAGACCGGGCAACCCGCGACGCGACCAGCTATGCCTGCGTGGAGGCGAACCAGCGCGCAGCGGGCACGATCATTGCCAAGCAGGATTGCATTCTGGCCGGAATCGGCTGCGCGGCGCGGATTCTTGACGTCTACGCCGCGCTTGACGGCGCGGTCACCTCACACTACGACGTTGCCATCAACCCGGAAATCTTTGACGGCGTCCGGCTGCGCAAAGGCCAATCGGTCGCGGTCATCTTCCACAATGCGCGGGTGATTCTTTCCTGCGAGCGGGTCATGTTGAACCTGCTGCAGCGCATGAGCGGGGTCGCCACCCTCACGCGTAAGTTCGTGGATGCCGTCACCGGCACGCACGCCCGCATCCTCGACACGCGCAAGACCGCGGCCGGGTTGCGCGTGCTCGACAAGTACGCCGTGCGTTGCGGCGGGGGGCAAAATCACCGGCTCGATCTTTCCGACGGCGTGATTATCAAGAACAACCACATTGCTCTCGCCGGAGGAATCGCGGCTGCGCTGGAGCGCGCCCACCATAACCGGCGCGGCGAGCAACCGATCGAGGTCGAAGTGCGCACCCTGGAGGAACTGGACCAGGCTTTGGCTCACGGCGCCGAAGCGATCCTTTGCGATCATATGCCGGCCGCCGATGTGCGCCGTGGGGTCGAGCGCTGTTCGGACGCGAAAAATGGCCGCCGCATCCCGCTGGAATGCTCGGGCGGAATCAACCTCGAAAACGTTCGTGCATACGCGGACACCGGGGTGGATTTTATCTCGGTCGGTATGCTGACGCTCTCCCCGCAAGCGGCTGACATGAGCCTTCGGGTTGCTCCCATCTGATGTGGCGCGGGCGCCTCGCCCGCGTTTGGGCGCAGTCTGTGTGGCGCAAAGCTTCAGCGCCGCGATAGATATCTCGCCGAAAAAACCGGCTTTCGCCGCTGGGGGTCGCCGCGTTGTCCTTTCTGTGCGATTCGCGCATAATCTCCGCATCAGCAAGACCGGCCCAATTCGCCCGCGCAAAGCCCAACGGTCGGCGACGGCCGCGCCACACGAACAGCCCACGGACCGCCGTCTGGGCCGCATCGTCCGCTTGCTGATGGAGCACGCTACCGTCATCGTCAGCGGAACCAAGATTGCCGAGGAAATCTCTTCCAACCGGTCCGAAGTCTGGCGGCTCATTCAGCAACTGCGCGGCCTGGGTGTGGACGTTGCCGGGCACCCCGCGACGGGATACCAGCTTCGGGCCGTCCCCGATCTGCTGCTGCCTGAAATCTTGCGCCCGCTGTTGCGGGGGACCACCTTCGAAGCGAATCTGCGCCACTTCTATCGAATCGGTTCCACCAACACCGCGGCCATGGCCGCTGCAGCCGAAGCCGCTCCCGAAGGCAGCGTGTTTCTTGCCGAAGAACAGACCACCGGCCGAGGCCGCGGGTCGAACTCGTGGCAGTCGCCGCGCTCCAGCGGCATTTACTGCTCCGCGATTCTGCGGCCATCGTTGCCGCCTTTCGATGCGCTGGTGCTTTCGCTCGCGGCCGGACTTGCGGTGCAGGCGGCGATCCGGCAAGTGGATTCCCGAGTGAATCCCGACTTGAAGTGGCCGAATGACGTGCTGATTGAGGGCAAGAAAGTCTGCGGGATCCTGACGGAAATGAACGCGGAGGCCACACGCGTTCGCTATGTGGTGGTCGGAATCGGCATCAACGTGAACCAGGCGAGCTTTCCCAAAGAACTGTCTGCGACCTCACTGCGCCTGGTGACCGGAAGCGAGTGGTCGCGGGTGGAACTCGCCGCCGCTTTGCTAAAATCACTCGACCGGGAGTATCGGGAGTTGATCGAAAATCCGGAGGCGCGCGTTTCAATTCTGCGCCGGTTTGCCGCAAACTCTTCCTGGGTAACCGGAAAAGAAGTGCGAATTGAAGAACCCGGCCCAGGGTTGGAAGGAGTGACGGCAGGCCTCGACGAACGAGGCTTTCTGTTGCTGCGCACGGCGCGGGGCACGCAGACCGTATTGAGCGGGACGGTGCGGGAGAAATAGGTGGCATTGAAGGGCCTTCGACGGATTGCCGAAGGAAGCGCACGAAGTTGACGTTCAAACCATGCTATTAGTCCTCGATGTCGGCAACACGAACACGGTGCTGGGCGTATTCGCACGGATCGCCAAGGCGCAATCGGGCGGCAGCCTGGACGAATCTCCGCGCTACGAAAACCTTTTGGCTCACTGGCGTGTCGCCACCTCCCGCACCAGCACAGTGGATGAGTATGGCGTGCTGTTCCGCAACCTGTTTTCCATGGCTGGGCTTGAGGTCAAGGGCATTCATGGCATCGTGGTCTCATCTGTCGTGCCGCCGCTCGATCCCGTCCTGCGACAGGTTTGCGAGCGCTATTTCGAACTGCGGCCCTTGTTCATTGAACCCGGCGTCAAGACCGGCATGCCGGTTCACTATGACAATCCGGCGGAGGTTGGCGCGGACCGCATCGTCAACGCGGTGGCGGCGTTCGAGAAATACGGCGGCCCTTGCGTCATCGTGGATTTCGGCACAGCTACCACGTTCGACTGTGTGTCGGCAAAGGGGGAATACCTGGGAGGGGTGATTTGCCCCGGAATCGGCATCTCCGCCGACGCGCTGTTTGAGCGCACCGCGCGTCTGCCGCGAGTGGAAATCCGCAAGCCGGAACGCGTGATCGGATCCACCACCGTGGGCAGCCTGCAGTCCGGCCTCTATTACGGCTACCTCGGCCTGGTGGACGGCATCATTGAACTGCTGCTGGCGGAGTTGGGCAACGACACACGTGTGATCGCCACCGGCGGCCTGGGGCCTATGATCGGCACCGGTTCGAAATACATCAAGCACGTGGACGATCTGCTGACGCTCGAAGGCCTGCGCATCATCTGGGAGCGCAATGCCACGGCTCGGCGGGACGCGGCAAAAGCCGTCTCCAAACCCAAGAACGGCGGGAAGCAGACGCCGGCGCCCTCGCGCTCTGCCCGCTGATCCCGTGGAAAACTACTTCAACTACTTCACGGAAATCGAGGAACATTTCCTTCGCCGCCGCGGTGGAGGCCTGATGCTTTCCACCCTCGACTGGGCCCTGATCGAAACCTGGAAGGATGCCTCCATTCCGCTCGAGGCCGTGCTTCGTGGCATTGATGCGGCTTTTGATCGTTATGACCAGCGGCCTTCCAAATCGCAGAAGATCAACAGCCTGGCCTACTGTTCGCAGGCCGTGCTGTCTGCCGCCGAAGACATGAAGGAAGCCGCGGTAGGCACTTCTGAGCCCTCGGATCAGGCAGCGAAACCTCGTGCTGGGCAAGGGTTTGAAGCCGACGCGGTCGCGGCTTTCCTCCGGCGCAATGCCGCCTTGCTCGACAACGCGAAACTGCCTCATTCAGCCGGAGTCTCCGCGCAGGCCGTAGCTGCCGAAGCGGCGAAGACCCTGCGGCAGCTGGCCCAAGATACAGAAAAGAAACCGGCGCCCCGTCTGGAAGATCTGGAACGCCGGCTGACGGTGCTGGAAGAGAAGCTGTTTGCCGGATTGCTGGCCTCGACTTCCGACGACGAAATCGTCAGCGTCCGCGCCGATGCCGACCGGGATATGGCGCCCTACCGGAGGAAAATGGCGGGCCCGCAGATCGAGCAACTGCAGAAGCAATACGTGCACAAGCGTCTGCTCGAGAGGTACGGCCTTCCTCGCCTGAGCTTGTTCTACCTGGGATAGTCCAGGTTTTGGGTTCCGCAGCGCTTCAGCGCTGCGATAAGCAACTTGTTTTCCATGCGGGCTTTAGCCCCTGAGGTTCGCCGCTGCCGAATGCGATTCATCATTTCGATGTCCTCGTTCTCGGTGCAGGCGCCGCCGGTCTGATGTGCGCCATCGAGGCGGGCAGACGCGGACGCCGCGTCGCCGTGCTCGAGCGCGCCGACCGCCCGGGCAAGAAGATACTCATCTCTGGCGGCGGGCGATGCAATTTCACCAACCTCCACTGCCGCCCTGAGAATTTTCTCTCCGCCAATCCGCATTTCGCCAAGTCCGCTCTGGCTCGCTATACGCCGGCCGACTTTATCGCTCTGGTCGAAAAACATTGCATCCCCTACCACGAGAAAACCCTCGGCCAGCTTTTCTGCGATCGCTCGGCGCGTGACATTCTGAACCTGCTGGAAGAGGAATGCAGGGCTGCCGGGGTGACCACCTTCCTGAACTCGAAGATCCAGGAAGTGATTCGTACCACCGAATTCGTGGTTCGCACAACAGGCGCAGAGTATCGAGCACCCGTGCTAGTCGTGGCCACGGGCGGCCTCTCCATCCCGAAGATAGGGGCGACTTCTCTTGGTTATGATCTCGCCCGTCAGTTCGGCCTGAAGATCCGCGAGCCCTGGCCTGGGCTTGTGCCTCTCGTGCTCTCCTCCGAGGACCGCTCGCGCTACTGCGATCTCACGGGAGTATCCGCGGAGGTGATTGCATCCTGCGCCGGGCAGGAATTCCGCGAGAAGATGCTGATCACGCATCGCGGCGTCAGCGGCCCGGCCATCCTGCAGACTTCTTCCTATTGGAACCAGCGCGATCCGGTTCGCATTGATCTTGCGCCGGGTAAAGAAGTGACCGCAGTCTTCCGTGATCCTGAGGCAGAACGCAGCGCCAAGGCGCTTCGTGCGGAACTCCGGCGATGCATTCCCACGCGCTTTGCCGATCGTTGGCTCGACCTGCACGTTCCCACGGCATGGACGAACGTCGCGTTGGCCGCATTCGAACAGAAAATTCATGGATGGAAAGTCACGCCCGCAGGTACAGAAGGCTTCGACAAGGCAGAAGTGACCGCCGGAGGCGTAGACACCGGTGAACTCTCGGCCAAAACCATGGAGAGTCTCAAAGTTCCCGGCCTCTTTTTTATCGGCGAGGTCGTGGATGTCACCGGCCACCTCGGGGGATTCAACTTTCAATGGGCGTGGGCCTCTGGCGCCACTGCAGGAAGAGCCTTGTGACGCCGTGAGTTAGAATCCCTTCTTGCTCCTCACCATCGAAAAGCTGATCTACGGCGGCGACGGCCTGGCCCGCCTGCCTGCGGATGAACACGGACGCGGCAAGGCTGTTTTCGTGCCGTTCGTGCTCGGCGGCGAAAAGATCGAAGCATCGCTGGTCGAGCAGAAACCTGGTTTTGCCCGCGCCCAGGCCAATGCGATCCTGGAGTCATCTTCCCACCGCGTTACCCCAGATTGCCCGTACTTCGGCCAATGCGGTGGCTGCCACTATCAGCACGCGACATACGAGCACCAGCTCCAAATCAAGAAAGAAATTCTGCGCGAGACGTTGCGCCGGACGGCCAAGCTCGAACTGCCGTTTGAAATCGAAGTGCATCCGTCGCCGCCGTGGAACTATCGCAACCGCTCGCGGCTTCAGGTGCAAACCAGGCCTGCTTTCGCTGCGGGGTACTTCAAGCTCGCCTCGCACGAACTATTCCCCGTGGAAAATTGCCCGATCTGTTCGCCTTTGATCAATCGCGGCCTTGCCGCCTTGTGGGACAGCGGACGCGCCGGAAAGCTTCCTGCAGGGATCCGGGAGGTCGAGTTTTTTGCCAACGCCGACGACACGCGCCTGCTGGTGGAACTTTCCTGCGGATCCCAGTCCCGCCGCGCCGAAATCCGGGCATTCGCTGAGGACTGGTGCGCTGCCATGCCCGCGATCGGCGGAATTGTGGCTTTCCGCGAGAGTAAGCCCAACACTGAGGAAAGACTGCTCTCCGTCGGTGCTGACCACTTGACCTACCACACGCAGCGAGCAGCCTACCGGGTGAGTGCGGGGTCGTTCTTTCAGACCAACCGGCATCTGACCGACGAACTGGTTCGGCTCGTCACCGAAGGCCGCTCCGGAAGCCTGGCCCTGGACCTTTACGCCGGAGTGGGCCTGTTTTCCACAGCTTTGCGTGACTTTCATCACATAGTTTCGGTTGAGTCGTCACAGACTTCCTCAGCCGATCTTGCCTACAATCTGCCCTCGAATGCTGAGGCGCTTCAGGCCACGACCGAGCAGTACCTGGACCGTTCAAGCCGCCCGGCACGGGCCGGCACGGGCCTTGTTCTCCCCAGCCCTGTCCTCCCCCCTGTTGCTCGCAAGCCCGACCTGGTGTTGGTGGATCCTCCCCGGAGCGGCCTGGGCGAGGCGGTGGCGCGATCGCTTCCCAATTTGGGAGCGCCGCGTATTACGTATGTTTCGTGTGACCCCTCGACCCTGGCCCGCGACCTCGTGCTGCTGCTGGCCGCCGGCTATCGGGCGGAGCAGGTGCACCTGGTGGATGTGTTTCCGCAGACGTATCACATCGAAAGCGTTATTCAATTGGTTCGCTGAACCGTCCCGGCACAGGGGGATCGGCCCGCCCTCATTGGCTGTTCCGCTATGAATGCCGCGAATGCTCGTACCAGCCCGCCAGCATTTCATTTCAAGGCGGCACGCCAGCCGATGGCGTGGGCGGCCGGGGCGCATGCGCTTGGAATCATCGCCGGAGTCTATTGTTGGCGGCCGGCGTTGTGGTGGTTGATCGCCGGGGCTACTTTTGTCTTTGCGGCCGTTTATTTTTCGCAGAGGCGAGCCCGTCTGGGTTGGTGGATCGCTCTGGGGGCGCTGTTCATTGCTGGGGCGTTGCACATTCAGGCCCGCGGCTTTGTCCAGCGCATAAACACGAGTATCCAGCCATATGCCGACGGGCAGGAGGTCAAAGTTACAGCCCGCGTCACGCACGATGGCCGCTTGCGGCCGGGCAGCCTCGGCGAAATTCGGCAGATACTTGATCTCGAGACCGAACAGATCACCACGTCTGCCGGCCAGGTCGTGCCTGCCCAGTCCGGCCTTCGCCTAAGCATCTACAGGCCGCGCGCGCACGATCCAGTTTCCGAGGAGGACCCGACGCAAGCGCAGGACAGCTTCGGTCCGGCGCGAACGTTCCATTGCGGCGACCGCATCGTCTTCTCGGCCAAACTGAAGTTGCCGCGCAATTTCCGTAATCCCGGAGCCTTCGACTACCGGGGATATCTCGCCGATCGCGGCATCACCGCGCTGGCCTCAGCCAAAGCGGACACCGTCGAACTCCTGCCGGGCTTTTCCGGAAGCTGGATCGGTGCCTGGCGCAGCCGAATTCATCGCGACATTGTCGCCGAGGTGCACCAACTCTGGGAGCCTCGGCAGGCCGCTCTGATTGACGCGATGGTCATTGGCGACGAAGCCTTCATTGACCGCGACACGCGAATGGATTTCCAGCGTTCGGGTACTTACCACGTTCTGGTGGTTTCGGGGATGAACCTCAGCATCCTGGCTTTCGTGGTCTTCTGGACCCTGCGCCGTCTCCGGCTGCCTGACGTGCCTGCAACCGCGCTGACCGTCCTCCTTTGCGTGACCTATGCTTTTGTGACCGAAGTCGGCGCTCCCGTCTGGCGCGCGACCCTGATGTGCGCGGTGTACCTCACAACGCGGCTGCTCTACCGTGAGCGTGCGATGGTCAATGCACTGGGGGCTGCCGCGCTCGCCTTGCTGGTCTTTGACCCGCGGCAGCTATTCACCGCCAGCTTTCAGATGACGTTTCTCTGCGTGCTGATCGTTTCCGCCATTTGCATCCCGATCCTGCAACGGACTTCCCAACTCTACAAGGGCGGTCTCGCGCATTGGGACTCGCCAGATTATGCCGCGTTCCTGCCGCCGGAAGTCGCCCAGTTTCGCGTAGAGCTGCAGTTGATCGCATCGCGGATTGCGCGCTTCATCGGGAAAAACTGGTCCGGCCATATCACCCGCGGTACAGCCCGCTTCGCTCTAACCGCCTCGGAGCTGGTTTTTGTCTCCGCCGTCATGCAGATAGGGCTGGCGCTCCCCATGGCGTACTACTTTCACCGAGCTACAACCATCGGGATGCCGGCGAATCTGGTGGTGGTGCCGCTCACGCAACTTCTGATGCCGGCGGCAGTGGCCGCGATTGCCCTGGGTTTTGTCTCACCGTGGCTGGCAAAAGTTCCGGCGGTGGTGACGACGCTCGCGCTGCAAGGCATTACTGGAACCGTTCGTGGTCTAGGAGCGACGCACATCGCCGACTTGCGGGTTCCCATGCCATCGTTCGTGATGATGCTCTTGGCGGCGGCCGCACTTGCTTTGGCGATCACGGCTGCTCGTCGTCGCCCTGCTGTGGTGGCCGCCGGACTTGCCGCCGTCCTGGTTGCTTCGCTCGCTCTGACCTTTATTCCGCTATTCCGCCGAAGCCAACGTTCCAGGCCGGTGTTCTGGAAATGACTTCAATTGACGTCGGAGAAGGCGATTCCACGCTGCTGGTCACACCCCAGCGCCGGACTTTGTTGATTGATGCCGGCGGGCCGATTGGTCCCGGCGGCTCTCAACTCGACTTTGGCGAAGATGTTGTCTCGCCCTATTTGTGGCACCGCGGCATCTCGCGTCTCGATGCCGTTGCCATCACTCACGGCCACTCGGACCACATCGGCGGCATGATTGCCGTTCTCAAGAATTTCAAGCCCGCCGAATTGTGGGTGGGAGTGCTGCCGCCGAGCGCCGCTCTCGATCAAGTGATCACGACCGCACAAACTCTCGGCGTTCGAGTCGTGCGTCACTGGGAGGGCGACGAGTTCAGTTTCGGGGGCACAACGGTCAGCGTGCTGTTTCCACCGCGCGATTTGACCGTCGGCGCAAAACCGCAGAACAACGACTCCATGGTCCTGCATGTGAGTTACGGCGAGTCATCAATCTTGCTGGAAGGGGATGCGGAGAAACGGGTCGAACGCAGGGTGGTTGCGCTCCATCATCCCCGTGCCGCGCTGCTGAAAGTCGGCCACCACGGCAGTGCCAACGCGACTACGCCGGAACTGGTGGATTCCGCCAAGCCTGCATTCGCGGTGATTTCAGTTGGACCGGGGAATTCTTTCGGCTTGCCGCGGATGGAGACTCTCGATCGCCTGGCGCGCGCAGGAACTCGCGTGTATCGCACGGACATGGACGGGGCCATGACGTTCTACCTGGACGGCCGCTCCATCACGGCTTTTGCGGCGGGTCTTCAATAATCTCGATTTCGGCGGTTTCGTCATCGTCCCGGTGCGACTGTAACTGCTCCGCGATCAGCCGCCGGGCCTCCTCGGCGTCTTCCTGCCGCACCAGGATAATCATGCCGCCGAGTCCGGGGAACGTGTCCTGCACCATCGAAGCGGCCGTAAGATCGCTGTCAATGCCCGCCGATTCGAGCAGTCCCTTCACCACCATCGCTTCCGATTCGACCTCCGAATCGAACACCTTCACCAGCTTCTCGTTAGGGTCCGGGCGCTGCTGCGCTTTGGGAGCGGAACTCGCAGGCTCTGCCATAACATCTCCAATTCCGGAATCGGACTGCGACAGAACTGGCCGACTCCAATCTGTATAGGGATTCTACTCTCTTCTTTCCGGTTTCGACCGCCAGCCGAGACTCTCCGGCAGACGGGTGTCCGCTGGCGCTGCAGATCGGTTCATCCGTGGGAATGGGCCGCGTACGGCACCTTTGGGCAGTTGCGTTCTGCGCCGGCTGAGAGAAAATAGCCATGGCACAACGCCGGGCCGCGCGAACCAAGGTACATGGGAGAGTGGGGACACTGTGAATCTTCATCAGCACGACGGACCGGGGCTGAGTTTTCCGCTGGCAGACGAGGAATTGCGCCGCGAGCGCGAAGAAGAGGCCCGCAAAATCCGCCGCTTGCAGGTGATGATCAGCATGGTGACGTCCGTCCTCAGTCAGGACTCCAGTCTCACCCTGCAGGAAGCCTCGGAACTGGCGGTTGAGGCTAAACGCGCCGCGCTGGCCATGTTCCCGGACAAGGAACTCGCCTTTGACCTGATTTACCGGCCGCGATTGCAGCGCATCATCCGCGAACGATTCCGGCTGCAGTAGTTCGTCAATTCCTACTCGTCGGCCACCGAATTCCGCAGCGTCCCCACTCCTTCCACGCTAACTTCCACCACATCCCCCGCCTGCAACGGTCCCACGCCCGAAGGCGTGCCGCTCGGGATCAGATCGCCCGGGCATAGCGTCATGACCTGCGCAATATGCCGGATCACCACATCCAGGGTGAAGATAAAATCCCGCGTATTTCCCTGCTGCCGGACCTGGCCATTGACCCGCGTTTCCACCCCTACTCCGGCCCAGGGATCAATCTCGTCCGTCACCAGCGGTCCCACCGGACAGAAAGTATCGAAGCCCTTGGCCCGCGTCCATTGCCCGTCTTTGTTCTGCAGGTCGCGCGCCGTGACGTCATTCACGCAGGTGTAACCGAGGATGTATTGCCGAATGTCTTCGCCCTCGGCCGGCTGGTAGCAGGTCTTGCCAATCACCACGCCAAGTTCACCCTCATGATCCACCCGCTCGGAAATCCTCGGCCGCCGCACGATTCCTCCCGGCGGCAGGAGCGCCGAGGTTGGCTTGAAGAAAAGCAGAGGCTCTTTGGGAACCTCATGGCCCAGTTCCGCCGCATGTTCCCGGTAATTCCTGCCTACGCACACGATCTTCGACGGCCTCACCGGCGGTAAGAGCGTTGCTTCGTCCATGGGGATCGCTTCGATCCGCCGCGTACGCAGGCTTTCCAGATCGCCGGCCGCTTCTTCAGGCGGCGTCAGGAGAATCCGCACAATTGCATCTCGGCCCGCAACAGACTCGACCAGCCCATATTGAGGTTGGCCGTTGAATTGAAATCGGCAGAATCGCATGCATCTTATCTAACCACATCTTCCGCCTTACAAACTCAAGCCTGACTGGATATTTCTTAAGGTGAGAGGGAAATTCTCAGCGCCGGGCTAGGGAACCCTCTCGCCGGCTTCCTCGGAGCGTGCACTCTCGTTGCCACGCACGTCCACGGCAGAGACTGAATAGAGGTAGTTCTTTCCTGCAGCGACGCTGGTATCGCGGTAGGCCGGAGTCTTCACCGGCTGCACGTTCAGCTTTACCGGTGGTGCGCCCTCCTCGTGCCGGTAGATGTAGTAGCCGTCAAGATCTACATCCGCGACCGGCGCCCAGATGAGGTCAATGAACGGCTGCTGGCCCGGCCCGGAAAATACTGCTTGCAGGCCGGAAGGCACCGCCGGGGGAAAAACGTCATCGGCGAATATTTTTTCTTCGGACGAATCGTCGCCTTCCACCTGCGCTTCAGGCTGGCCCGCGGACGAGATGATCATTACCGTCTCCGCGTGGTATTCAAAAGTCTTCTCCCACTCGATGCTCGAATCGGCGAGGGTAAAGGCCTGGTCAGGTCCTGCGGGTACCTCACCAACCAGCACTTGTTGCGGTGAGCCTTCGGTATGGCGGTATACGCGGTAGATAAAGCGAAGAGCTGGTCCTGTCGTGGGTGGACCCATGCCGGTCCAACTCAGCACCACTCCCTGACCGGTGACGTGGGCAGTGAAATCTTTCGGCGGCGGGGGAGTCTTGACTGCCGGCACGCGCACCTGGTTGGAGAGGCCAGCGCCGCGGCCATCGGCATTGAGCACCTCCACCGCATAAGAAATGATGGCGGAAGCATTCTCGCTTTGCAAACCGGCGGGCAGCACATCCGCGTACGAGCCCGCCGTCTTCTTCTGTGTAATGGGTGTGCGTGCAGGCCGCGCCGCTTCGCCGACAGGCGCTCCGCACTGCTCGAACTTTGGTTCAACACTGCGGCAGATGCGCGTTGGTCCCAGGCTGCGGGCAGCCTGGCGATCGGTGGTTGTGGTCGGGACGGTCCAGGTCAGCGTGACCTTATCGCCTTTGCGCGTCGCCCGCAGGTCGGAAGGCGGCTTGGGAAGATCAAGCGAGGGCGGTTTCGGCGGCCCTAGCGTCGCGCACGCCAGAAGCAGGAGCGGTGCACCCAGAGCCGGGAGCTTGCGCAAGGGAGGTCTCATGCGGAACAAGACAGACTAACAGACTGGAATGGGCCGATTTGTAAGGTGCCCATTCTCGCGCCACTTCTGCGCGAAAAATGCGGATTCACCCTACCAGCTCTTTCACCGCCTCGCGAAAGATCTTGGTATGCCGGTCCACGTCGTCTGCCTCGGTCTGCGGCGACATCAACGCCATGTTGTGGAAGGGAGTGAGCAGAATGCCGCGATTCATGGCGTACAAGTGCATAAACCGCTCCAGTTCGAAGTCCATGGCGTTGTGCGCTTCCGCGCCACTCCTCGGCTCAGGCCCGAACATGTATTCGGCCCGGCACCCCAGCCGCGTCACGTGCCACGGCAGCTGAGCATCTGCGATTCCTTTGGCCACGCCCGCCGTCCAGCGCTGGGCCATCGGGATCATCCGGTCGAATGCTTCTTTGGTGAGGACTTTGGTCAACGTGGCGCGCATGGCCGCGAGCGACAGAGCGTTGCCGGCCAGCGTTCCTCCAATGCCGCCAACGTCGCAGTTTTCGAGTTCCTGCCCGGCCGCAATGCGGTCGGAAACATCCTGCGAAAATCCATAGGCCGCGCCCGGAATGCCCCCGCCGATCGCTTTGCCGAAAACCAGCACGTCAGGATCCAGGTTTTCCGCCCGCGTGTAGCCGCCCGGCCCGGCGCAGATGGTATGGGTCTCGTCCATGATCAGCAGCGTGCCGTGTTTGCGGGTCAAATCCCGCAGGGCCTGATGATATCCCGGCTGGGGATGCACGATGCCCACATTCGTCATGGCCGGCTCGGCCAGCACGCAAGCCACATCGCCTTCAGCGAGCGCCTTTTCCAGCGCTCCCACATCGTTGAACTCGACCACCTTCGTAGTGACCGCAGGGTCTACCGGGGGACCGATATTTCCCGCCCGTGGCCCGGCGGTTCCGTCCGCGTGCAGGGTGATGAAGGTCTCATCCACGGTGCCGTGGTAGCACCAGTTGAAGACCAGAATCTTCGGCCGGCCCGTAATCTGCCGCGCCAGGCGAATCGAAAACCGGTTGGCGTCCGTCGCCGTCAGCGCAAACTGCCAGCAGGGCAAGTGGAATCGCTTCTGCAGTTCCTCGGCGACGAAGATCGCGTCCTCACCAGGGAGCATCAGAGTAATTCCGCGCCGCATCTGCTCTTCGGCGGCTTTGACTGTGGAAAAGGGGGCGTGGCCTGTCATCGCGCCCGTGTCGCCCAGGCAGAAATCGGTGTAACGGTGACCATCTACGTCAAAGAATTGTGCGCCCTGCGCCTCGCGCACGAACGGCGGAAACGCCCCTGCCCACTTGACCATCCAGTTCATGGGAACGCCGGCCAGCAGCGACTTTTGCGCGCGCTCGAACAGCGCCTTCGATTTCGGGCGCTCGTCCACAAACTTCTTCTGCTCGCGCTGCATCAGGGTTTGCAGGCGAGTGCGGTCAATGGTTTTCATGGTGTCAAGAGATAAGCGTCAGAAGATATGTCCCCGGTGATCAAGGCCTTCCCTACAGAATGTAGCGCGACAAATCCTGATCTTTCACGATGTCGGTCAGCATCTTGCGCACGTAGTCGGCATCCACCGTGACCTGCTGGCCCTTTTTCTCCGGGGCGTCGAAGCTCAGTTCGTCGAGCACGCGCTCCATGATGGTATGCAGCCGCCGCGCTCCGATGTTCTCGGTGCTCTCATTGACGCGGAAGGCGAAATGCGCGATTTCGTCCAGCGCCTCGGGAGTGAACTCAAGCCTGACGCCTTCGGTTTCGAGCAGCGCCGTGTATTGCTTGACCAGTGACGATTTCGGCTCGGTGAGGATGCGGACAAAATCCTGCATGGTCAGCGACTGCAGTTCGACGCGAATCGGGAATCGCCCCTGGAGTTCCGGGATCAGGTCGCTGGGCTTCGAAACATGGAATGCTCCTGCCGCGATGAACAGAACGTGGTCAGTGCGCACCATGCCGTAGCGAGTATTCACCGTCGTTCCTTCCACGATCGGCAGAATGTCGCGCTGCACGCCTTCCCGCGACACATCCGGTCCATGGCCACCTTCGCGCCCGGCGATCTTGTCAATCTCATCGAGAAAAACGATGCCCGAGTTTTCGACGCGATCAATCGCCATCCGCGTCACCTGATCCATGTCAATCAACCGCTGTTCCTCTTCCTGAATCAGGTACTCGAAGGCTTCGTTCACCTTCATCTTCCGCTTCTTGGTGCGCTGGCCGAAGATGTTCGGCAACATGTCTTTGATGTTGACGTCCATCTCCTCGACGCCCTGGTTCGAAATGATCTCAAACGATGGGAAATTACGTTCGCGGACGTCAATCTCGACGATGCGGTCGTCCAGTTTACCTTCGCGCAGTTGCTGGCGGAGTTTTTCGCGGGTCCGGCTGGATGACTCCATCAGCGCAGTGCTGGCATCAATGACCACGCCGCCTGTGGTGGTTGACTGCTCCGGACGCGGCGGCGGCGAAGGCGGCAGAAGAATATCCAGCAGCCGTTCTTCTGCGTTGAGTTCGGCTTTGTCGGCGACATCTTCGAGTTTTTCTTCGCGAACATTGTCAATCGCGATCTCCACCAGATCGCGCACCATGGATTCCACGTCACGCCCCACGTAGCCAACTTCGGTAAACTTCGAGGCCTCGACTTTCAGAAATGGCGAGTTCGCCAGCTTGGCCAGCCGGCGCGCGATTTCGGTCTTCCCCACGCCTGTAGGCCCAATCATGATGATGTTTTTCGGGATGATCTCTTCGGCGAGATCGGGAGGCAGCTTCTGCCGCCGCATGCGGTTGCGCAGGGCAATGGCGACCGCGCGCTTGGCGTTTTTCTGGCCAATGACGTGTTTGTCGAGTTCAGCTACGATTTCGCGCGGAGTGAGTTCGTCAAGCGCGAGGCGTTCTTCTTCGGCGGTCGAGGGGAGATAGATAGCCATATCGGTCGTTCGTCGTCAGTCCTTCGTCGTTAGTCAGCGCATTCTACTGACGACTGATGACTGACGACTCCTACAGTTCTTCAATCGTTACTTTGTCATTCGTATAGATGCACATCTTGCCCGCAATCTTCATGGCTTCTTCCGCAATCTGCCGGGCGGAAAGCTCAGTGTGCTCTGCCAGTGCCTGAGCCGCCGCCTGCGCATACGGGCCACCGCTGCCAATGGCGGCCACCGAGCCATCGGGTTCAATGACGTCGCCTTGCCCGCTCAACAGGAAGGTCTGTTCCCTGTCGCACACCAGCAGCAGCGCTTCCAGGTGGCGCAGGAACTTGTCAGTGCGCCAGTCGCGCGCCAGTTCGACCGCACCCCGTCCCAGGTTGCCGTGATATTGCTCCAGCTTGGCCTCGAAGCGGCTGAACAGCGTGAACGCATCGGCCGTGGAACCGGCAAACCCGGCCATGATCTTGTCGTTGTACAGGCGCCGGATCTTCTTAGCGGTGTGCTTGATCACCGACTCGCCGAGCGTGACCTGGCCGTCGCCGGCCAGAACCACACTCCCGCCGCGGCGTACCGACAAAACCGTCGTGGACCGAATCAGTCGCTTCGTCGTCATGAGCGCAATTCTTTATTATAACTGTGCGGACGAAAAAGGGGATGCAGTTGACCGCGGATTTTCATGGCAGGATCGAGAACGGCGGTCCATGGCAGAGCGCTCCTCATGCCATCTCGGGAACGATTCTGAACCCAGATCTTCGGCCAGCGCGATAAATCGAAAAATCTCGCTGGTCAAGGGTGAAGATGGTATCGATCTTCTCGCGGTTAGCAAGGTAAACCAAGACCGCATCGGCGAGCTGCGGTCGAATATCCTCATACCGTTTCATCACCGCCGCGATATGTTCGGCTTCCGTTCCGGCCAGGGGCAGCAACTCCAGAAACCCGCCATCAATGCTTCGTAAGAGCTGCTGAACCCCCCGCGGAGAGCCGCGCAAGAGCCAGGCGGCTTCGGTGATCACCGGCCAACACGAAAGCAGAGGGCCCGTCATATCGCGGAGCGCCTCTACGCAAGTCTGGTGGTGTCCGTCCTCGCGCGAAAGAATTGCAACCAGCGGGCCGGTGTCCACCAGAATCCTCATTTGCTTTTGCCGAAACCTTCCAAGTGACGGCGATTCGTGCTCAGATCCTTCGGAGCATGGCGCACGCAGCCTACCAATCCGGCTTCCTCTGCAAGTTCATAGGCCGAATGCGTGTTTTCGCCCTTGCCGAGGTAACTCTCCAGTGCTAAGCGGACCAGATCGGAAGGCGTCTGCCCTCGGTCACGAGAGCGATTCCGCAGCAGAGTCTCGATGGTCTTGGGTACGCGGACCGTGATGCGGTGCGAAGCCATGTCAGACATTGTAACATACGATGTCAGACAGGTTCCGTCAGCTCTTCCTCAGATGAATGGAGCCGTCGCCGGTGCGGATCGCCAGCGGGCTTCCGCCGCCGTTGAGTTTCCCGCGAACTTCGTTGTGGCGAATGGTTCCTGAGGTCGTGACCGGAATATCCAGGTCAATATGGCCGTCGCTGGTGTGCAGGTCCACATCGGCCGCGAGGTCGCCCGGAACTTCAAGGCTTACGCTGCCGTCGCCGGTTTCGAGCCTCCATCCCGCACCGAGGGAAGATCCCGACGTGGCACGCACTTCGACATGGCCGTCGCCGGTCTTGAGTTCAAGCGCATCGAACCGGCCATCGGCGCGGATATGCCCGTCGCCAGTCGAGGCGTGCAGCTTGCCGTCCACGCCATCCAGGTTTTCTGATCCGTCACCGCTGTGCAGGTCCATTTCGCCTTTCAGACCGACGATTTCGATCTTGCCGTCACCGGTGCGCAGGTTGACGCTGCCCTCGCGCGGCATCTGGACAATGACGTCCACGCGGCGCTGGCCCCAGTCAACGGTAAAGCCGTGATGTGGGTAGTGAACTTCAATTGCCACCGAGTCGCCAGTCTGGTGTTCCTCGATCCGGATGCCGCCTTCGTCGATCTTGTAGTGGGTCGTGATGACCTTGGCTTCGATCGTGTTCTGGTCCCAGGTGGTGACGCGGATGTTGGCGTCGGAAGTTTCCACTCGCAGATCAGGTTTCCCCGCGACTTTGTAAGTCTTCGACCATTCATCTGCCGACGCGGGAATCACGGCGAGGCCGAGGGCAAGAATTGCCAGAATCATGCGCTTCATGACGTCCTCCTTGGCGGGGCACACACTACCCTACCCTTACAGGTTGGTACGTCGTGTTTGTTATGCCGGTTCCGTCAAAACGAAGCCCATCAAAACGAAACCGGGCAAAAACGAAGGTCCTCTACCGGGACGGTGGCGCCACATAGGCCATCCGGATCAGCGTGCGCTCGGAGAAGGGCAAATACAGCAGGGCGGCGCTGACGGCAAAAGCCGCGCCCAGCCCTATCTTCTCCATCAGCAGGAACGGAGCCACGGCCCACAGTTCGTCCAGAGCCAGTACGAAAGGGAAAATCTGCAGAAACTTTTCTCCCAGGCGGCGGTAATCGAAGCTCACGGCTGATAGCAAATACAGCCGCAACGGAATCCCCGCGCCGGCCGTGATCAGCACGGTGCTGGTGAGGACGGTTCCGGCCCAGGGTGGAAGAAATGTATCCGCAATGCCCTGGATTGCATGCAAGCGGATCAGCGCCGCCAGATAGAAGCACAGATACATCACCTGAACCAGACCGAAGAGCCCGCGAGTGATGCCGCGACGTGGAATGGGAACTTCGAGTTCAGAATGGAAGGCGGCGGGTTCCGGCGCTGCCGCAGAAAGGGAAGCAGTTGGGGTCGCAATACTCATTGCCGTCGCGCTCACGACTGGGGCTTCCGCCGGGAGTTGAACCGGCGCAATGAACCGGTATCCCCGGCGGGCCATGGTCTCGACAAAGCGCGGGCTGGAAGCGGAGTCCCCCAGCGCCTCGCGCACTTTGTTGATGGCCGTGTTGAGGCTGTGGTCGAAGTCTACGAACGTGTCGGATGGCCACAACGACTGCCTCAGTTCGTCGCGCGTGACCACCTGCCCCGGCCGCTCCAGCAACAAAGCCAGCACTTGAAACGGCTGACCCTGCAGCCGCAGCTTCACTCCGTTCTTGCGCAGTTCGCCGGCGCTGAGGTCCAGCTCAAAGACCCCGAATCGCACGATTCTGCTGTGATTTTGCGGCGCATGCATAAGCGACGCCGTAGTGTAGCACCATGTTTCAGGTAGCGGCGGACGCCTCCTCCACCCGGCTCTGACGAAGCTCCGGACGAAAGCACGTGGTCCAGCGTGAAGCGCTACAATGTGTGCGTGCCTCCGCCTGAAAGACAGTCCGATCCGCAAGAGCATTCCCCCAGGCACCATCACCACGCGGTCTACGCGTCGGAAACCACTGGCCTGTTGCTGATTGCCTTCCTGCTTCTGGCGCTCACGCTGATTCGCTACTGGCACGATATTCACTGGAGCTTGCGCTGACCGTGGTCCCGTCGGACCAGGCCGTCTCATCCCCGCCGTTGCTCGTGGTGATTCTCGGCCCCACGGCGAGCGGGAAGACCGCGCTTTCCCTGGAACTTGCGGGCAAATTCCGGGGCGAGATCGTCAATTGTGACTCGGTCGCAATGTACCGCGAGTTCGACATCGGTACGGCGAAACCAACGCCCGCGGAACGCGCCCAAGTCCCGCACCATCTCTTCGACAGCGTGAAGCCCACCGAGTCCGTGACTGCCGGGGGATATGCCCGCCTGGCCCGGCAGGTTCTCGCCGAAATCAGCCAGCGTCGAAGGATGCCCATCGTGGTCGGGGGCACCGGCCTGTACTTGCGAGCTTTGCTGGACGGCCTTTTTGCCGGGCCGCAGCGCTCCGAGGAGTTGCGTGAGCGCTTGCGAGATCGTGCGGCCGATCGCGGATCGGCGTATCTGCACCGAATTCTCATGCGCCTCGATCGGGCTGCGGCTGAAAGAATTCATGCGAACGATACGCCCAAGCTGATACGAGCCATCGAGGTTTGCCTGGCCTCGCACGCGAAAATGACTGAGCTCTGGCAAAAAGGGCGCGACCCGTTACAGGGATTTCGGATTGTGAGGATCGGCCTCGATCCCGATCGCGCAGCACTCTACGAACGAATCAATCTGCGCGCGCAGCAGATGTTTGAGAACGGGCTTGTCGAAGAAACTGAACGATTATTGGAGAAGTATGGAGCGACCGCGCCGCCCCTTTCCTCGCTCGGATACCGTCAGGCCGTACAGCACTTGCGCGGAGAACTTACGCGCGAGCAGGCGGTGCAAGCTGCGCAGCAAGCGCACCGGAACTATGCCAAGCGTCAGATGACCTGGTTCCGCCGCGAGCCGGAAGTCCGCTGGCTAAGGGGATTTGGTGACGATCCGCTGGTGCAGCAGGATGCCGCGGGTTGCGTGACGGCGCTTGGTGCTGGGTCTTAGGTCTTCGCCAAAGGCCGTATGGCATGGCCTTCACTTTTCCACTGCGATTTCCAAGAACAAGCCCCAAAACCCGAGCCCCAAGACCTGCCCGTCTGCTATCGTTCCTGCTATGCCTCGAAATCTTCTTGCCATGCTCCTGCTCAGCGCCCTTGTTCTGCCCGCCTTTGCCAAGGACAAGGACAAGCACCAACACCCGGCCATTCATCCGGCGCACGGGACCAAGTGGGCGGAAAAGACCCTGCGCAAGCTCACCGTGGAAGAAAAAATCGGCCAGGTATTCATGGTCTGGTGCCGAGCCAGTTTCTTGAATGTCGAGAACCCCGAATACCTGCAATGGCGCGAGGAAATGGAGAAGTATCACGTCGGCTCCTTCGCCATGACGGTCCACGTGGATGGCCCGTTTCTGCTGCGCAGCGAGCCATATGAGGCGGCCGAACTGCTGAACCGCCTGCAGCGCGATTCCAGGCTGCCGCTGCTGATTGCCGCCGATTTCGAGCGGGGCGTCTCCATGCGCCTGCTCGGCACTACCGTTTTCCCGCACGCCATGGCCTTCGGCGCCGATGGCAAGATTGAAGACGCGGAAATGTTCGGCCGCATCAGCGGCCAGGAAGCCCGCGCCATTGGCGTGCACTGGAATTTCTTTCCCGACGCCGACGTGAACTCGAATCCCGCCAACCCCATCATCAACACGCGCTCTTTCGGAGAGGATCCCAAGCAGGTCGGAGATCTGGTTGCCGCCTACATCAGGGGCGCGCACGAAGCCGGAATGCTAACTACGGTGAAACATTTCCCCGGCCACGGCGACACCGCGACCGACTCCCATCTCGGCGTAGCCAGCGTGAACGGCGACCGTGCTCATCTCGATTCGATCGAACTTCCGCCCTTTCGCCAGGCGATCGCCGCCGGCGTTGATTCGGTGATGGTGGCTCATGTCACCGTGCCCGCGCTCGATTCCGATCCCAACCATGTGGCCACGATCTCCCCGTTCGTTGTATCGGATCTGCTCGAGAAGCAGCTTGGATTCAAAGGCATTATCGTGACCGACGCGCTGGACATGGCTGGCCTGACCCATCTTTTTGCCAACGATGTCGGCCGCGCTGCGGTTGAGGCGTTCAAGGCGGGCAACGACATGTTGCTGATTCCAGCCGACCTGGGCGCGTCTTATGAAGCCATGCTGAGAGCCGTTGAGTCGGGCGAGATTTCCCGCCAGCGCCTGGACGTGTCGGTGCTTAAGATTCTGAAAACAAAGGCGTCCCTGGACCTTCACGAGTCGCGGACGGTGGATCTGAGCGCGCTCGCAAACGTCGTCGGTAAGCCGGAGAATATCGCCTTTGGCCAGCAGGTTGCCGAATCTGCCATCACTCTGGTGCGCGACAATGGCAAGGTTCTTCCCATCCGGGCCAGGGGAACCTCCAAGACCGGACTTCCGTATATGACAAAGGAGGAGACCCATAATCAAACGGTGGCCATCCTGTTTTCTGAAGATGTCCGCCTGGATTCCGGGCGCGCTTTCGGGCGCGAGTTTCGCTCCCGCATTCCGGACGCTCGCGTGATTTATGTGGATCCCCGTATCGCCGGCGGCATGAGTGAGGAAGTCATGAAGGCAGTGGACGAAGCGCAGACTGTGGTGGCGGCCGTCTACGTTATTCCGACCGCGGGCCGGGCCGACAACTCGGTCAATATGGCCGATGCCACGGGAACCCTGCTGCAGCAGGTCCTCGATCGCGCCTCGGAAAAAACAGCTGTAGTCGCCGTGGGTAATCCATACCTGGCGAGCGCCTTTCCCAAGATTGAGACTTACATGTGCACGTTTTCCAACGCGACAGTTTCGGAAGTCGGCACAGTGAGAGCCCTGTTCGGCGAGATTCCGGTCCGTGGACATCTGCCGGTCACAATTCCGAGCATCGCGGAGCGCGGCGCAGGATTGGAGCGCGCGCGCGGAAGTGGAGGGTCGCAACATGCGCAAAACTAATCTGCTACTTGTTCCAATAATGGTTTTGGCAATTGCAGGTCTTGCCCTGCTTCCCGCCTGCAGCGTCAACGTCAAGAAAGAGCAGAACGGCCAGGACAAGCAGGTGGATATCAGCACGCCGGTCGGCGGCATTCACGTGAGCAAGCAGGCCGACGCAACTGATATCGGCCTCCCTCTGTATCCCGGCGCACGCCTGAAACAGAAAGACTTCAGCGGCGAAAACAAGAGCGCCAACGTGGACATCTCCGGCTTCGGCTTCGGGTTGAAGGTCGTGGCCCTGGAGTATCAGTCCGACGATCCGCCCGCCAAGGTCGTCAGTTTCTATCAGGATCAGCTCAAAAAGTACGGCAACATCCTCGTTTGCCACACTGGCCATCTCGACGTGAACGCCGATATCAAAGCCGATCACGGTTCCCATGAGCTGACTTGCGAGGGCAGCGGCAGCAACATCGAACTGAAAGTCGGCACCAAGGAGAACCAGCACATCGTCGAGGTCGAGCCGGCAGGAAAAGGTTCGAACTTCTCGCTGGTATACGTCCGCACGCACGGCAAGGACGCCGATATTTAAGAGAAAGCTTCTGAAGGGGGAATCAGCATGCGACGGCATTTGTCACTCGTACTCGCACTTGGCCTGGCTGTGATTCTGTCACTGCCGGGTTTCGCTCAGAAGTCCGACGATTCCGACAAGAGTCTCGACGTCCGGAGTTCGGCTGGGGATTTGCATGTCGGCAGCGATGCCGATGCGCGCAAAGTCGGCTTGCCGCTCTATCCCGGAGCCCGGCTCAAAGCCGACGATGTGGACAACAGCGGCAAGGTCAACCTCGGCATCCTGACCGACGCCTTCGGACTGAAGTTGGTGGTCGTTCGCTATGCATCGGATGACGCCCCGGCCCGGATCATCGATTTTTATCGCGCCAAGTTAAAGCAGTACGGCAAAGTCCTCGAGTGTCACTCTCAGAAGCACGGCGGCAGTGTGGATGTCGAAGACAATGACAAGAGTTCCAATCCTGACAAAAAGCTGAAGTGCGACGAAAATTCCGGTCCGGTTACGGAACTGAAAGTCGGCACCGAAGACAACCAGCATGTCGTAGCCGTCGAACCCGGAGATTCAGGCAAGGGCACGAGTTTTGCCCTCGTCTACATCAACACCAAGAACAAGCGCGGAGAAATATAGGTCCCGTTCTCGACTGGCTGCCGCGGGGTCGGCGCTCCTCCTTGCGTCTACTCCCGCCCCTGCGTTACTTTTCCCTTGCGCTCCTCTTGACGACTTCCCATGGAACAACCCTGCCACAAGTGCGGACAGGCTGTAGAAGAAGGTGTTCCATTCTGCCCGCACTGCTCGGCGCCGCAGATTCGCGTCGTGGTCGCTGAGGCCGCCCAGGGCGTCGCCGTCCAGGCTGACGGCGCCTACGCCGGATCGGGGGCCTTGCCGGCGTCGCGGACAGTGCCCGTTCTGGCGCTTCCCATGGAGTGGTCCCAGGTCGTAAAGCCCTGTGCGCTGGCCGCCCTGATCGCGGCGGTGGCCATGGTTCTAGGGCTGATGGTCCCGCTGATCGCCGTGCTCGGGGCGGGATTCCTGGCCGTTGCCTTCTATCGCCGAAACCATCCGCATGTGGCCGTCCGCGCCGGTTCTGGCGCACGCCTTGGAGCGGTCTGCGGCGTCTTCTGCTCCGGCATGACTGCCATCCTCGGCGCTTTGCGAGTTGCCATTCTGCATGAGGGCAACGCGATCAGAAACTGGATCTTGGATCAAGTTCGGCAAACCGCAGTCCGTTTTCCCGGCCCGCAATCCCAGCCTGGCCTCGAGTTTATGCGCTCCCCGGTCGGCCTGATGTTCATGCTCGCGTTCCTGCTGGTTGCCGGCGCTGTGCTCCTGGTTCTGCTGAGCACCTTGGGCGGCGCCTTAGGCGGAGCGCTCCTCGGCCGCCGTGACAAGAACTAGTCTCCGAGCCAGCCCTTGCAGCCCCACGCGCCTGCCGCGTATGATGCACCGTCATACCTCATGCGATGAATAAGCCTGCCCGCGGTTCGCTTCTGGGGATCGAGCATCTCGAGGCGAAGGAAATCCTGGGCCTGCTCCAGCTGGCCCGCCGCATGAATCCGCTGAAAGCGCGTCCGCTGTTGCGCGGCAAGCGCGTCGTGCTTCTGTTTTACGAGGCTTCTACCCGCACCCGCTCCTCCTTCGAGTTTGCCGCCAAATCGCTGGGCGCGATGACCACGCTGGTGCAGTCTTCGGGATCGAGCATCGAAAAAGGCGAGTCGGTGCTCGACACCGGATATACCCTGCGCGCCGTCGGCGCCGATTGCATTGTCATGCGGCATCCCTCCGCCGGTGCGCCGCACCTGATGGCAACGCATCTGGACATCCCGGTCATCAACGCCGGCGATGGCATGCACGAGCATCCTTCGCAGGCGCTGCTCGATGCCTATACGATTTTGAAGCACAAGAAATCGTTCAAAGGCCTGCAAGTCGCGATCATCGGCGACATTTTTCACAGCCGAGTCGCCCGCAGCGCCTGCCACCTGCTGACCCGCTTCGGCGTGAAAATGACGCTCTGCGGCCCGCCCGAGTTTGCGCCGGACGTGGCCGCCACTCTGGCTCCCGGCCTGCGCGTGACGCGTCACATCGAAGACGCTTTGCGCGGCACCGACGTCATCATGCTGCTGCGGGTGCAGAAAGAGCGCCTGGCCGGACAGAAAATCCGCCTGCAGGACTACATTGCGCGCTACCAGATGACGGCTGCGCGCCTCAAGCTCGCCAGGCGCGAGGCCATCGTGATGCACCCGGGCCCGATTATTCGCGGGCTGGAGTTAACGGCCGACGTCGCGGACGGTCCGCAGTCGGTGATTGTAGACGAGGTCCACAACGGAGTGCCCACGCGCATGGCGATCCTGGCGCGGGCGTTGGGGAAGGCTCGATGACCCATAAGTTCTGTCATCCTGAGCGAAGCGAAGGACCTATGCAATTTGCTGGCGGTGTCTGTGCTGCGTGCAGACTGCATAGCTCCTTCGCCGCAAGAAGCGCGGCTCAGGATAACAAGCGTAGACCTGCGGGGGCACTCAGATGACCCGCCGCGAAAGCCCGAGCCTCCTCATTAGAGGCGGGCAGTTGATTGACCCGGCGGCTAAGATCAACGCGCGCATGGATATCCTGCTGCGCGAGGGCCGGGTTGCCGAAGTGGCGTTGCCCAACAAAATCCGCGGCAGCGCCGATGAGAAATTTGACGCCCGCGGGCTTATCGTCGCTCCCGGCTTTATTGATCTGCACGTGCATTTGCGCGAGCCGGGCCAGAGCTATAAAGAAACGATTGCGACCGGCACCGCCGCAGCGGCGGCCGGTGGCTTCACCTCGCTTTGCACCATGCCGAACACCGCGCCGGTCGTGGACACGCCCGACTGGGTCGCGTGGCTTCGCAGTCCCGAGCGCGGAGCCGTAGTGAATGTGTTCCCCATCGCCGCGGCCACGCGCGGCAGTCGCGGCGCAACCCTCACCGATTTCGCGGCCCTGCAGCGCGCCGGTGCCGTGGCGGTCACCGACGACGGCAAGCCGATCCTCGATGACGATGTCATGCGCATGGCCCTGCGCCTGGGAGCGGAACTGAACTTTCCCGTCGTGCAGCACGCCGAAGATACGCGCCTCACCGAAAACTGCTCCATGCACGCCGGCCCCACCAGCTTCCGCCTGGGTTTGCGAGCCATGCCGGCTTCGGCAGAGGCGTCGGTGGTGGACCGCGACGTGACCCTGGCGCAGCAGATTCGCGAATCCCGCCTGCACGTCGCGCATCTTTCGACCTCCGATGCGCTCAAAGCCGTGCGGCGCGGGAAGCGAGCCAAGGCACGGGTTACATGCGAGGTCACGCCGCATCACTTCACGCTCATTGACGAAAACGTTGGCGAGTACGACACCAACTGCAAGATGAACCCGCCTCTGCGCTCAGCCACTGACCGCGAGGCAATTCTTGTGGCTCTCGCCGACGGCACGGTGGATGCGATTGCAACCGATCATGCTCCGCACGCCTCGCACGAAAAGCAGGTTGAATTCGAACGCGCCTCCTTCGGCATCACCGGCCTTGAAACCGCGCTGGCGCTGGCTATCACCAGACTGCATCGCGAGCACAAAATTTCTTTGACGCGTATCGTGGAGCTCTTCACCGCGGGTCCAGCGCGCGTGATAGACCTTCGCGGACGCGGTTCACTCGCTCGCGGCTCGATTGCCGACGTCACCCTTTTTGATCCCAAAAAACGCTGGACCTTTGAAGCCTCCAAGTCCCACTCCCTCTCGCGCAACACACCATTCGACGGCTGGCAACTCACGGGCAAGGTCATCGCGACGGTTGTGGGCGGAAAGATCGTCTACCGCGCAGACTAGCTTCTGGGCGGACACGGAATGTCCCTTCGGAAGCCACCGTCGCGTATACTCCTCACGGCACGATGGGGGCATCAATGATTCGAGCGACTCGGCTTGCGCTTCCGATTTTTCTGCTGGCAGCAGTTTTCGGTTTCGGCCAGACCAACACTCCGCCTTCCCAGTCAACTCAACCCGCCAGTCGGGCCGCGGCCTCGCAGCCCTTCGATGTGAACGCGGCCGTTGAAGCCTACCTTGCCAAGATGCCCCCGGCCGAGCGCGCCAAATCCAACGCCTACTTTGAAGGCGGATACTGGCTGACTCTGTGGGATTTCCTCTCGACCGTCTTCGTGATGTGGCTTCTGTTACGCTTCCGCTGGTCTGCCGCCATGCGCGACCTCGCTGCAAAGATCACCCGGTTCCGCACTTTGCAGACCGCCCTCTATTGGATCCAGTTCATGATCGTCACGTCGGTTCTTACGTTCCCACTCACGGTTTATGAAGGCTATTTCCGCGAGCACAAATATGATCTGTTGAATCAAACATTCGGTCCCTGGATGCGCGATCAATTGGTAGGCCTGGCCGTCGGCGTGGTGCTGGGGGCGATTCTGATCGTGCCCCTCTTCGGGTTGGTGCGGCGACTGGGGAAAAATTGGTGGGTCTGGGGCGCGACCTTCATGGTTTTGTTTTTCGCGTTCGTGAGCCTGATCGCCCCGGTTTACATCGCTCCACTATTCAACAAGTACACCAAACTGGAGGACCGGCAAGTCAAGGATCCGATTCTGAGCATGGCGCGGGCCAACGGTATTCCAGCCACCGACGTCTATGAAGTGGACGCGTCCCGCCAGTCCAACCGGGTGAGCGCCAACGTCAGCGGTTTTGCCAGCACCCTGCGGATTACTCTGAACGACAACCTGCTGAAGCGCTGCACCCTGCCCGAGATTCAGACAACCATGGGTCACGAAATGGGTCACTACGTCCTCAATCATGCCTACAAGGGAATCGTCATGATCGGAGTGGTGATTTTCATCGGGTTCGCCTTCCTGAACTGGGGCATCTATTACGCGCTTGCGCGCTGGGGAGAAGCGTGGGCGATCCACGGCATCACCGACGTGGCCGTTCTGCCACTGGCCGTGGTCGTCTTCTCGCTCTTTTTCTTTGTCATGACCCCGGTCACCAATACCATCACTCGCAACATGGAGTTTGAAGCGGACATGTATGGCCTGAATGCCGGCCGGCAACCCGACGGCGAGGCCAACGTGGACCTGCTGCTGGGCGAATATCGCAAGATGGATCCTGGTCCGGTCGAGGAGTTCCTCTTCTACGATCACCCCAGCGGCCGCACGCGCATCACCGCCGCTATGCGCTGGAAAGCCGAGCACCCGGAGACCGCATCGCCAGAGGAGATGGCCAGACGGCTAGCCTTCAATGCCCAGTAATCGTCATTGTTGACGAGCTTTCTGGGGAACTGCGGTTACGTCCCCAGGATTCCCATCTTTTTCCCCACGCGACTCAGAACTACGAGCGCCTGCAGCAGTTCTTCGTTCGTGTGGGTCGCGGTCATGATGGTGCGGATGCGTGCTTTGCCCTCCGGCACCGTAGGGAACGCAATGCCCGTGCCGAGCACGCCTTCTTTGAACAACTCGCGCGAGAAGTCCATGGTCAGCTTGCCGTCGCCGATGATGATCGGCGTGATCGGAGTTTCGCTGGCCGGCGTGCTGCGCCCGCCGATATCGAAGCCCAGCAGGCCGAGTTCTTTCTTCCAGAAGCGGGTGTTCTCCCAAAGTTTTTCGATCCGCTCCGGCTCGTTATCGAGAACATCGAAGGCGGCAATGCACGTTGCCGCTACGGACGGCGGATGCGACGTCGAAAACAAGATCGGCCGGCCCCGGTGATAGAGAAAGTCAATCAGATCGCGTGTGCCGCAGACATATCCGCCGAGCGCCCCAATCGCCTTTGACAGCGTTCCTACCTGAATATCCACGCGCCCGTGCATGCCGAAGTGATCGATGGTGCCGCGCCCGTTGCGGCCCAGCACGCCCGAAGCATGCGCATCGTCCACCATCATAATGGCGCCGTATTTTTCGGCCAGGTCGCAGAGGGCGGGGAGCGGGCCGATGTCGCCATCCATCGAGAAGACGCCGTCGGTGATCAGCAGCTTTTTGCCCGGCTCGTCCTTAACGCTGGTTAACTGCTCTTCCGCGTGCGCAACGTCTTTGTGGCGGAAAACCAGAATCTTCGCCTTCGACAGCCGCGCACCGTCAATGATCGAGGCGTGATTGAGCGCGTCGGAGATGATGAAGTCATCTTTGCCCAAGACTGCCGAAACTGTTCCTGCATTGGCCGCGAAGCCCGACTGAAAAACCACGCACGCTTCCACGTTCTTGAATCGTGCGATCTTTTCTTCCAGCTCCATGTGAATCTTCATCGTGCCGGCAATCGTGCGCACCGCGCCCGAACCCACGCCCAGCCGGCGCGTCGCTTCAAGCGCCGCTTCTCGCAGCTTCGGATGCGTGGTCAGCCCCAGGTAATTGTTCGACGCCAGGTTGATGACTTTCTTCCCGTCAAACGTGCAGACGGGCGCCTGCTCGTCCTCGAGCACGCGCAGCTTAAAGTGCGTGCCTTTGGCCTTGAGTTCGTCGAGCTGGCCGGTGAGATAGGAAAGCGGATTGATGCGGGTTGCGGTTTGCATTTCCATCACATCCTTTGCTCGTGCCATCCTGAGCGCGTTTTTTGCGCGAAGGACCTATGCAAGTCGCCGGCAGCATCCCCGCCGCCGGCAAAGTGCACAGATCCTTCGCTTCGCTCAGAATGACCACGGTACAAAGTCTAGGTTCATTTCTTACCAGGAGAGTTCGCGGGTGAGGGCGCCCGCGCCACACAACAACTCACCTCACCCCATTCGGATACACCAGAATCTTGCTGGCCTCGCCGGTCTTCAGCCTCTCCATCGCTTTGCCGAAATCCTTCATCGAAACCCTGTCCGTGATCGCCGGATGCAGATCGAGCTTGCCCGCTTTCAGCAGTGCCGTCATCTGATACCAGGTCTGGTACATGCGGCGGCCATTAATGCCCTGCACCGTGATGCCTTTGAAAATGATGTCTTCGGAGAAGTTCAGCGAGATCGGCTTGGAAGTCAGGCCGAGCAGCGAAATCCGCCCGCCGCGGCGCACGATGTCGAAAGCGGTGCGAATCGAATCCGGGTGTCCCGCCATTTCAAGCACGACGTCTACGCCCAGGCCGCCGGTCTTCTCCATGACGATCGAGTCCACATCTTCTTTCGCAGGATTGAGCACGTAATCAGCCTTCATCTCGCGGGCGATGCGTGCGCGATGCTCGTTCACTTCAATGGCAAACACCGAGGTCGCGCCGACGGCCTTGGCCACAGCGATCGAAAAGAGACCAATCGGCCCGCAACCCGTGACAGCCACGGTCTTGGCCGCGATCTCACCGGCCAGC
>Ga0209415_10003217_pt1 | contig 30362 bp, 27 predicted proteins | sample PeaSoiSIISIP2007_FD_187696 | JGI IMG/M metagenome (GOLD analysis project Ga0209415, IMG submission 187696) | Peat soil microbial communities from Weissenstadt, Germany - SII-SIP-2007 (SPAdes) (version 2) | ecosystem: Environmental > Terrestrial > Soil > Wetlands > Peat | place: Germany... | reverse complement strand
GTGGATGACTCGATGCTGATGCGGTTTACCGTCTGCCGCTTTCTTGAAGAGCGCGGCTATGCCGTAGAATCGGCCACCAACGGCCTGGAAGCGCTGGAGGTGCTCGACCGCATCCAGCCGGAACTGATTGTTACGGACATGCAAATGCCCAAGATGTCCGGCAGCGAACTGATCACCGCCCTGAAGGCGAAGCCAGAGACGGCGGGGATTCCGATCATCATTGTGGCGGGCCGCTCCAGCGGATTCGTGGAGTCGGAAAAACGAGCCAACTTTACCATCTACAAAGACATTGATATCGAGGGGCAGTTGGGCAAGGCGCTGGATGCGCTGTTTGGCGCGAAGGCTCGCGCCCAGGCGGCGGGAAAGTAGCCGCCGGCAGCCCTGACGGCTGATGGCGGACGTCTACATCAACAGCATTCCCGGGGCTGCCGAGAAATCCATCGGCGCAAAATCTTTCGTCAGAAATTTCGGGTAGGCAGTGGCTGCGATCATGGCCGCGTTGTCGGTCGAAAGCGGCCGCGACGGGAAATATACCGGCAAGCCTTCTTTGGCTCCCTCCCGCTCGAATGTCTGCCGCAGTTCCTGGTTTGCCGCCACGCCTCCCGTCACAAACAACGTGGCCACCTCATAAGCTCGCGCCGCCGCTAAGGTTCTTCCAACCAGGTCTTCCACAATTGCCCGCTGAAAAGACGCCACCAGGTCAAGCGTCCGCTGGTCGCAGTGCGCGAGATAATCTTCGAGCTTCGGCTTGGGAACGGCCAGCAGAGCCTGCCTCCGGGCTTCGACCCCGGCGCGCATGGCATGCGCTTCCACATAACGCAGGATCGCGGTCTTAATGCCGCTGTAGGAGAAATCAAAGCGTGGGCGGTCGTCGGCAATCTCGACGGCGCGCCCATCGCGACGGGCGCGGCGATCGGCATGCTTGATCTGTGCGGGCGGGAATTTGACCGCCCGCGGATCCCCCTGCGGAGCGAGGCGGTCAATGACCGGGCCTCCCGGATATCCCAGGCCCAGCAGCTTGGCGGCTTTGTCGAAGGCTTCGCCGGCCGCATCGTCGCGGGTGTGGCCGATGTTGTCGTAAGTCCAGCTTTCGTTTTGCTCCCGAGCCAGATAAAGATGCGTATGTCCGCCTGAAACCACCAGAGCCAGCACCGGGAATTGCAGCTCGCGGTTGCCTTTCTGTCGTTGCTCAAGCAGTACGGCGTGAATGTGCCCTTCGAGGTGATTGATGGCGATCAGCGGCTTGTCGAGCGCGAAGGCCAGCGCCTTGGCATAGGTGATGCCGACCAGCAAAGCTCCGGCCAGGCCAGGGCCCTGCGTGACCGCGATTGCGTCCACCGAGTCATAAGTATGTTTGGCTTCGGCCAGGGCCTGCCGCACCACGGGCACGATGGCCCGCAGATGCTCGCGCGACGCCAGTTCCGGCACGACGCCGCCGTAGGGCTGGTGCGTCGCGAACTGCGATGCCACGACATTTGAAATCACCTGCTCACCCGAGCGCACTACGGCCGCCGCGGTCTCGTCGCAGGAACTCTCGATGCCAAGGATGTAGGCGTCAGGCATTTCTCTAATATTATTAGAAATGAAGGGAACTGAGGCGCGGGAACTGATGCGCGAGACATCGAAGCACTTCGCCACCTCCATCGTTCAGACTCTGCGCCAGCGCGGCTTCGAGGCCTACCTGGTTGGGGGATGCGTGCGCGATCTGCTGCTTGGCCGGGCACCGAAGGATTACGACGTCGCTACCAGCGCCACTCCAGATCAGGTGATGGGAATTTTTCCCGAGACTTACGCTGTCGGGGCGCAGTTTGGTGTCGTGCTGGTGCCTGTTCCCGAGGCGGACGCTGCTCATGATGCGGAGTCTTCACCAAAGTCGGGCACGGTCGAAGTCGCCACCTTTCGCAGCGATATTGGCTCGTCCGACGGCCGCCATCCGGACGAAGTACGCTTCAGCCGCGATCCGCGCGAAGACGTGGCCCGCCGCGATTTCACCATCAACGGCATGCTGCTCGATCCAGTCAGCGGGGATGTGCTCGATTTTGTCGGCGGCCGTGCGGATCTGACGGCGGGAATCATCCGCACGATTGGCGATCCCGAGAAGCGCTTTGCCGAAGACAAGCTGCGCATGCTGCGGGCGGTGCGCTTTGCGGCGCGGTTTGAATACGCCGTGGATCCTGCGACGCTGGCCGCGATCCAGAAGCTTGCGCCGCAGATTCAGGTGGTTTCCCGCGAGCGGGTGCGCGACGAACTGACCCGCATGCTGACCGAGGGCCACGCCCGCCGCGCGTTCCTGCTGCTGGATGAAAGTGGATTGCTACAAGAAGTGCTGCCTGAAATTTCCGCCATGAAAGGTGTGGAACAACCACCGGAGTTTCATCCCGAGGGCGACGTGTTCGTGCACACGCTGCTGCTGCTTGAAAACCTGCCGCACCCGTGCCCGCTTACGCTGGCCTGGGGAGCGCTGCTGCATGACGTGGGCAAGCCGCCGACGTTCCGTGTGGCCGAGCGCATTCGATTCGACAATCACGTGGAGGTGGGCGTGAAGATGGCTGAGGAAATCTGCCGTAGCCTGCGTTTTTCGACCGGCGAAACCGATCAGATTCTGGCGCTCGTGGACAACCACATGCGCTTCGGCCACGCCACGCGCATGAGCCAGTCCACGCTGAAAAAATTTCTGCGCATGCCTGCCTTTGACCAGCACCTGGCCCTGCACCGCGCTGACTGCCTGGCCAGCCATGGAAATCTGGGCACGTATGAGTTCGTGCGGCAAAAGCAGGCGGAAGTCCCGCCAGCGAATTTGCGTCCGGCGCCGCTGGTGACTGGCGACGATCTCATTGCGGCCGGCCACGCTCCGGGGCCGAAGTTCCGCGAGATCCTCACCGCCGTTGAGGATGCGCAACTGGAAGGGCGCTTGAGTTCGCGGGAAGCCGCTCTTGATTTTGTGCGCCGCGAATTTCCGGCTTGATGGTTCGCCCGCGTTGTGCCGGGCACGCCGTCAGAATGTTAGAATCGTTTTTCCCTGATTCACCCCCAAGCGTTAGCGGAGAGGAGTCGCGCTTTGGAGCACGCCGCCGCCGGACTCGAAAAGATCGTCGCGAATTCCGTCCGGCAGGCAGCGGCCGGCGATGCCCCACTGTTGGCATGGCCGCTGGTCTGCGGATCGGTCGTGGCCCAGCGCACGCGCGCGTTGAATTTTGCCGACGGTGTTCTGCGAGTGGAAGTCGCTGACGCCGGGTGGAAAGCGGAACTGCAGACGCTCGCGCCGCGGTATGTGGCCGTAATTCAGCGGTACAGCACGGAAAAGGTCCAAAGAATCGAGTTCGTGGTTGCCGCTCCCGAGTCTGCAGACCAACGCCCGCGCTGAGTAGTCCTCGGAACTCTATGAAAGTCACCGACCAAGACGTTGCTTACGTCGCCGACCTGGCGAACCTCGACCTTACCGCCGAGGAGCGCACGGCCATGCTGCGCGACCTGAACTCGATTCTCGACTATGTGGACCGGTTGAACGAGCTGGATACATCGAACGTCGCGCCGATGGCGCAGGTCTCCGACCGTTACGGAGTAGACCAGTCGAAGCAGGGAAACGAACGCTTTGCCTACGCCAGCCGCGAAGACATCCTCGAGGGATTGCGGAAGTCGTTGCCGCACGAAGTGGCGCTCGAAAACGCGCCCGATGCCGACGAGAACTTCTTCCGGGTGCCGAAAGTGATCGAGCGATAGCCCTCGTGAATCTCACCTCCCTAACCATCGATTCCGCCCGCTCCGCCGTGCAGGAGTGCAAGACGACCGCGCTGGCTCTCGCGGAAGCGCACTACGCCCGCATTCAGAAAGAAGACGGCCAGATCGGCGCGTTTCTCACGCTGTGCAAAGAGCGCGCGCTGGAGCAGGCTGACCGCATGGATCGTCTGGTGGCCGAAGGCAAGCCGCTGCCGCCGCTGGGCGGCGTGCCGGTGGGCATTAAGGATGTGATGAGCACGCGCGGCGTGCGTACCACGGCCGGATCGAAGAGTCTGGAAAAATATGTTCCGCCTTACGACTGCACGGCCGTCGCGCGCATGGAAGCCGCCGGCGCCGTCGTGCTGGGGAAAATGAACTGCGACGAGTTTGCCATGGGCTCGTCGAATGAGAATTCCGCCTATGGTCCGGTACGCAATCCGCGCGACCTGAATCGCGTGCCCGGAGGTTCCTCCGGCGGTTCGGCCGCGGCCGTTGCGGCGGATATGGCGGTGGTCACGCTTGGCTCCGATACCGGCGGATCCATACGCCAGCCGGCGTCGTTTTGCGGCGTGGTCGGCCTGTTGCCGACTTACGGGCGCGTCTCGCGCTACGGACTGATCGCGTTTGCCTCGTCGCTTGACCACATTGGCCCGCTGGCCAAGACCGTGAAGGATGCAGCCATTGTGCTGCGCACCATCGCGGGGCGCGATCCCATGGATTCCACTTCCGCCGACCTGCCCGTCCCTGACTATGTCGCGGAACTCGACAAGCCCGTGCGCGGAATGAGGCTTGGCGTAGCCAAAGAGTATTTCGGCGAAGGGCTTGACGACGAGGTCCGGCAGGCGGTGGAATCCGCGATTGACAAGCTGAAGGGCCTGGGCTGCGAGATTGTTCCTATTTCGCTGCCGCACACGAGCTATGCCATTCCAACGTACTACCTGATCGCCACAGCTGAAGCTTCCGCCAACCTGGCGCGTTACGACGGCGTGCGCTACAGCCACCGCGCGCGCGGGGTAAAGACGCTGTCGGAAATGTACCGGCGCAGCCGCGACGAGGGTTTTGGCGCCGAGGTGAAGCGCCGCATCATGCTCGGCACGTACGCGCTCAGCGCCGGATATTACGATGCTTACTATCTGAAGGCGCAGAAAGTGCGCACGCTGCTGACGCGCGACTTCGACGAGGCTTTTCGCAAAGTGGATGCCATCGTGACGCCGACCAGTCCCACGGCGGCGTTCCGGCTGGGCGAGAAATCAAACGACCCGCTGGCTATGTATCTGGCAGATATTTATACGGTAACCGCGGATCTGGCGGGCATTCCGGGGATCTCCGTTCCTTGCGGCGAGACCAGGGAGAAGCTGCCGATCGGGCTGCAGATTCTCGGCAAGCATTTCGACGAGGCCACGGTCCTGCGCGTGGCACACGCGTACGAGCAGGCGTAACGAATCGCAGGGGTCACTTTCTGTGCCAGCGGATGCCGTCTTTTGTGATCTCCACGAGGATTCCAGCGGTGGTAAGTTCGGCGCGCAGGGCGTCGGAGGCTTTGAAGTCACGGGCAGCGCGCGCGGACTTCATCGCAGCGACCTTCTTCTCGATTTCCGCGTCCGATAATTGCCCGGACTGAACCGCCTCGAGCAGTTCGTTGCTGATGTCTTTCTCGCGGCCTTCCGCCAGCGCCCAATCGTAGACCAGCTTCAGCTTCGGTCCATCGTCGTCGTCGAGCACGGCAAAGATTTCGTCGAACTTGGCGACTGCCGCGAGCAGGGGCGGGACGTCATCTTTTTTCACGCCACCGGTATCAAACGCGGCATTGGCCTGGCGCACCATCTCGAAGATCGCGGCTTGCGCCTGCGCCGTATTCAGGTCGTCGTCGAGCGCGGCGCGCATGCGATCCGCCGTCTCAGCCGCGAGTGACTGCATCCCTGCGTTCGTTCCCGCTGGGAAATTGCCAGCGCTTAACCTGAGGCGGAAATTGCGCAGTCGCTCCACCGACACCGCGGCCTGCTTAAGCCCGTCAAACGTGAAATTCAGCTGATTGCGGTAGGGAACCGACGTAAGCAGGTAGCGGATGGAAGACGGCTTGTGTCCCTTCAGCACCAGATCGCGCAGGGTAAAAAAATTCCCCAGGCTCTTGGACATCTTCTCGCCTTCGACCAGCAGGAAGCGCGCATGAAACCAGAAACGCGCGAAGGGCTTGCCGGTGAGCGATTCCGATTGCGCAATCTCGTTTTCGTGATGCGGGAAAATCAGGTCCTCGCCCCCGGCGTGCAGGTCAAAGCTTTCGCCAAGCTCCTGCATGGACATGACCGAGCACTCCAGATGCCAGCCCGGCCGCCCGGGGCCGATCACCGTGTCCCAGAAAGCCTCGCCCGGCTTGGGTGACTTCCACAGCGCGAAGTCGCGGGCGCTGTCCTTGTCATACTCGTCCACGTCCACGCGGGCGCCGTCCTGCATGCCCTTGAAGTCTTTCTTGGAGAGTTTTCCGTATTCGGGGAACCTGGCGATGCGGAAATAGTAAGAGCCGTCATCGGTGCGATAGGCTAAGCCCTTCTCGACCAACTTTCCGACGAACGCGGCCATCGGTTCGATGTTCTCGGTTGCCCGCACCAGCGTCGGCCGCTCGATGTTGATCAGCGCCGAATCTTCGATGAATGCCCTTTCAAACTTCGCCGTGTACTGTTGCACGCTGACGCCATCGCGCGCGGCGTTGCGGATGATCTTGTCGTCCACGTCGGTGATGTTCATGACGTACTGCACGGCGTAGCCGCTCTGGCGCAGAAAACGGTGCAGCAGGTCCACCGCGACGAAGGTGCGGAAGTTGCCGATATGTCCGTAGTCGTAGACCGTCGGGCCACAAGCGTACATGCGGACTTGGTGGTCACGGAGCGGGCGGAACTCTTCCACGCGCGACGACATGGTGTTGAAAAGACGAAGCGTCATAACTGGCTGTGACGAGTGAACTTACGATTCTAGGGGGCGGTGAGAAAAAGGGTCAAATTACTTTTAGGCGGCCGGATCTCGAGCCGGCGGCAAAGCGTGGGTCTGCCCGCGCAGGCGCCGCTGCACCAGGATGACGTAATGCAGCGCCGAGACGATCGTGAAGAGAAAAGTCGCGCGCAGAAACACGACGCGCGCAATCCAGATCCCACGCGCCGGATGGACTTCAAACAGCAGCACGAAGAAAACCGCGCTGATCTGTGAGAAGGTGTTGGCCTTGCCGAAAATGCTGGGGCGGAAGTCCCGGAGTCCCGCGATGGCGAACAGCACTGCCGACGCCGCGAGGATCGAGATGTCGCGGCTGAACACCACCACCGTGTACTTCCATGGAATCTTGTGAAGAATGGAAAGCACCAGGAACATCGTGCTCAGCAGGAGCTTGTCGGCAATGGGATCGAGGTACTGACCGAGCAGTGTTTGCTGATGCAGCCTGCGGGCCAGCAGACCGTCGAGCCCATCGCTGAATCCGGCAATGACGAAAACCGCCAATGCCCACAGATAGCGGCCCTCGACCAGGTGGATCACAACAAAGGGAACGAAAATCATCCGCAGCAGCGTGAGCTGGTTGGGAGCAGTGAAGATGTGGGAGAACTTCACGCGCGCTCCTTCGCAGCGCGCGGTTTCGAGGTCCCACCGCCGCGGGTTGCCGCGCCCACGCCCTGGATTGCAGGCGTGAGCGCGGTGGAGGGCTGCAGGCCGGTTTTCGCCAGGAATCGTTCTGAGAGCGAGGGCAGGTTTCCGTCGGGCAGATCGAGTTCCACCCGCTCGATGCGATGCATAGGGAAGAACACCACCGCCGGGGTAAAAGGTTCGCCGTCTTTCACCATCGCTGCCAGATCCTCGAACGACGCCAGTTCCGCGCCGCTGAGACTGAGCCCCTCGGCCGCCAGTTCCAGGATCATCCCCCAGAATTTCTCCCTGGGACTGCCCAATGTGACGATCACCAGCGCCCCGGGTAGAAATGCCCGCCGAGCCTCGCTTCGCGCTGCCGCCTGCCCACCCGCCCGCTTTTTCACACTAAGATTCTCGCTGGGGAGACTGCGCTTTGCAACTTCAATTGCCGGTGGTGATGGCGCCATGCGCCAGGCCCGCGCCAGATCTTGCGCAGCCCCCTCCTGCCCGCAGGTCTTACTTTATCAACCCTATGAATTTTCGTGTTCCTAAACAAAGTTTCGATCCACGCGAGCAGAACTATGCATTGGACCGCGCTCGCCTGGACCGCTAAGGTAAAGTGGCTGGGGTCCGGGCGCAGGAGACGACGATGGCAGAAACCGCAAGCGAGATGAAAAAAACTCTGGGCCTGACCGGGCTGACGATGAACGCCATGGCGCTGATCGCTCCCGGTGCCTTTCTTTGGCTGACGTTTGCCGGCCAGGCTGCGGCCGGCGCTACCGCACCGTCCATGTGGATTGGCATCGTGTTCGCCACCGCGCTGTGCCTGGCTACCGCGGTCTGCTACGCGGAAATGGCCAAGCTGTATCCCGGAACCGGCAGTTCGTACTACTTTGCCGAGCAGTCTTTCCTGAATCACGACAGGGCTTGGCCGTATGCCCGCCTGGCGAAATTTGTCGTCGGCTGGGGCTCGCATCTTTACTACTGGATTTATCCCGGCGTGATGGTCGGCGTCATCGGCGTGATCTCGGGCTATCTGGTTGGAACCATCTGGCCGAACTTCATGAGCGCCAGCAATCCCGGGCCGATGTTCATGATGGTGGTTGCCATTTTTTTCGCGATTGCGGTGTCTTATATCGCGCATCGTGGCGTGAGCGGCTCGACCACGGTCAACATCGCCATCAATATCATTCAGATCAGCGCTCTGCTGCTGTTTGCGGTGGTGGCGTTGAACTACCGCATGACGCACCAGCCGGGGAGCGCGGCCCTGCAGTTCGATCCGCAAACCAGCGCTTCCTACCGCTACGACTTTGCCACCACCCCGCAGACGGTCAATGGCCAGGCCACCGACGTGATCGTCCGCGACTCGAATGGCGCGCCGCAGCCCAGGCTCGACGCCTCGGGCAGGCCCGTGCCCTTCCGCATCAGCTATCCCGAGCACGATTCCACGGGCGCATTCGTCGCGCACCCGGACGGCAAGTCGGTGATCCGCATGCACAATTTCGGCTGGATGTTTGTGCAGGCAACGATCGCCATTCTGATTCTGGTCGGGTTCGAATCGGTGACGTCCATGGGGGCCGAGGCAAAAAATGCCAGGCGCGATGTGCCCATTGCCGTCATCACATCGCTCCTGGTGCAGAGCTGTTTCTGCTATCTCTTTGAGTACTTTGCGGCCAACTACGTGCTGAACAGCGGCTACACCATGTCGAACGCAGCCGCCTCCGCCGCGCCCATCGGCGACCTGATGATTCTGGTCGGGGACGCCCTGTTCGGACTCGGGCGCGGGCGCTACTTCATGCTGGCCGAAGCTGCCACCGTGTTCCTGGCCCTGATTGGTACGACGCTTTCCTGCATCAACACTGGAGCGCGCGTTACCTACGCCATGGGCAAGGACAAGGAACTGCCCGATTCCATGGGCATGCTGCACACGCGCAATCTGACTCCGCATCGCGCCATCTGGACGCTAGCCATCATCTCTTCGATCGTGGGCTGCATCACCATCGCCATGTATTTCGGCGACGGCTCGGCCCCGGCGGACTCAGCGATTCAGGCTTTGCCCCACGGCTTCTGGTCCAGCTTTGGATACCTGAGCCACGACAGGATGGCGGCGTTGCCGAATTCGTTCCTGACCATGACCCTGGCATCGAACTTCGGAACGTTCCTGCTCTACATGTTAAGCTGCGTGACCTGCATTGTGTGTTTCCACAATCATCCGCAGTTCAAGTTCGTCCGCCATCTCGTCATCCCGGTGTTCGGCTTGCTGGCCAACCTGGCCTGCATGGGCTTCTACCTCGTCGGTCCGTTTATGGGATACGGCACAAAGATGGAACCGCTGCTGGCGCTGGGCATTGCTGCCTGCTGGGCGATCTATGGCGGAATTTATTTCCTGCGCGCGAGTAAGGCGGCCAAGCGGACAACCCTGGTGGATACGCGCGTCCCGGCGGCGTAGGCCTGCTTCGCCCGTATATTTGAAACCGTTCCGGTCTGGCCGCCGCAGAGTCGCCATTTTCAGGGTCGTCATTCCCAGACCCCGCGCTTTCACCAGCGGGGCGGAGGACCTCCCGGAACCCTTGGCCTCGGGAGACCGAGATCCTTCGCCCCGCCTGAAATGCGGCTCCGCTCAGGATGACACCCTGCGGAATTGCGCTAGCATTGAGAGTTGAGCCTTTCTATGCTCGAGGTCGAGTTCGCACAACTCTCCGATCCCGGTCCGGTGCGCCCGCGTAACGAGGACTCGCTCGACTGTTTTCTGCCCTCGACTCCAGCGCTCGCCCGCTCGCACGGCTGGCTCTTTGCGCTGGCCGATGGCGTTGGCGGCCAGCAGCAGGGAGAAGTGGCTTCCCGTGCTGCCGTCGAGGAGGCGGTCGCGGGTTTTCGCAGAGCAAAAGCAGTGGAGTCCCACGGCCCGCTCCTGACCCGCCTGGTGCAGGCCGCGAATGCCCGCATTTACGATACCCAGGCGATGGTGGGCCGCCCCGGCGCCGGGATGGCCTCCACCATCGTGTTATGCGCCTTGCGTTTCGATCGCGCCACTGTGGCTCACGTCGGCGATTCACGCGGCTATCTGATTCGCAACGGCCAGCCCCGGGCGCTGACCAGCGACCACACCGTCGCCAATGAACAACTGCGTCTGGGAATTCTCTCCAAGGCAGAGGCGGACTCAGTGCCTACCAAGCACGTCCTGACCCGTTCCCTGGGCAACGGGCTGTTTGTAAAAGTGGACGTCCGCGAAGTGCAATTGCAGGCGGGAGACTTCCTGATGCTCTGCTCCGACGGTCTGCACGGTGCGCTTGCCGATGCTGAGATCGCCGACACAATGAGCCGCGGCCGCGACCTGAACGCGATCGCCAGGAACCTGGTGGCGCGCGCCATTGAGGCCGACGGCAGCGACAACGTCAGCCTGCAGTTGATAGCCGTGCGCAGCGTGGAACGCACCGGAATGTACCGCGGCCGCCCCTACAAGCTTCGTTAAGCTCCTGATTCCGGGCGTTTTTTACTTATTCCTTACGCGTTTTCTGTCATGATGCAAAAGCGTACCCGGAACCGCTGATGACCTCACTCCAACCCGGCGATCAGCTGGATCATTACCGCATTGACAGCCTGGTGGCGCGCAGCGGGATGGCATCCATTTTTCGCAGCACCGACCTCAGGAACAACCGCCAGGTCGCCATAAAAATTCCACACCCTGAAGTCGAGAGCGATCCGGCGCTATTCGATCGCTTCCGCCGCGAAGAAGAAATCGGAAAGACACTCGACCACCCCGGCGTGATGAAGGTCTTCGCGGACGAAAACCGCAGCCAGGTGTACATGGTCATGGAGTGGGTGGAGGGCCGCCTGCTCCGCAAGATTCTGGACGAGCAGCCGAAACTTCCGCCCGAGCGCGCCGTCCGCCTGACGCTCAACATCCTGGACGCGCTGGGATACACTCACTCCCGCGGCGTCGCCCACCGCGATCTGAAGCCGGAGAACGTGATGGTGGATGAAACGGCAAACGACGCCACCAAGCTGATTGACTTCGGCATCGCCGCCAGCGCCAAATCCCGCCGCCTGACCTTTGCCAAGCTGTCTGAGATGATGGGCACGCCCGACTACATTTCTCCCGAGCAGGTGAAAGGCAAGCGCGGCGACGCCCGCAGCGATTTGTATGCCCTTGGCGTGATGCTCTATGAAATGCTGACCGGCAAGGTGCCTTTCACGGGCGCTAATCCGTTCCTCATCATGAACGACCGATTACTCAACCATCCCGTGCCCCCGCGGGAGATTGATCCCGCCATTACGCCGCAGTTGCAGGAGATCGTTTACCGCGCACTCGAGCGCGACCCCAAGAATCGCTATCCCAATGCCCACGATTTTGCCTGGGACCTCGAGCATCAGGATCAGATAGCGGTTACCGACCGCGAGGCCCTGCACGACTGGAAACAGCGCCGCACTCCCTGGCCGAAGCGAATTCTGTTCTATGTCGGGCTGGCGCTAATTCCGGTGGTGATCTTCGCCCTGCTGCTGTGGGTGGCGAGGCACAGCTAGACAGCGATACGGTAGTGGGGCGGTTTGGCCCTTCCCGATTCCTTCCAGGCTCTACGACTTGATGCTCTGCGAAGCCTCGTCCCAGGTGACAGATTTCTTGCGGAAATACGACTCGTTGGCCATGTGGCACGCGATGGCGGCGTGGTTGCCGAAAACTGCGTCCTCGGTCACCGGCTTGCGCGAGCGCACCGACTCGAAGAAGACCTGCATGTGCGGGCGCATGTCGTCCCAGTCGTGCCCGCGGTAGAGCGTGTCTTGGCGCACCGGTTCCTTGCCCAGAACTGGATCATGCTCGGCATGCCACTGCTTGAAATACTCTTCCCGCATCTTGGCCGGGAATCCTGAGCTGTAATAGCTGGGATCGGTATCCAGTCCGGTCTGCGGTGCGTGCCGCAGATCAAACTCGCCAGCTTCGAACAGGCCCTTCGGGCCCATGAAGCGCGCCAGTTCCGGCGTTTCGCAACCGAGGTCGAGGCGCACGTAAACCGGAATACCGTGGTAGTCAAACAGCACGGTGTGGAAGTCGGGCATATCGCGGCCGTCGTCGAAGCGGAAGATTCCGCCGAGAGCCGTTGCCGAGCGCGGCACCTCGTTCCAACCCAGGGTCACCAGCATGCCGCTGATGAGGTGCACCATGAGGTCGCCAGCCACGCCAGTCCCGTAGGCCTTCCAGCAGCGCCAGCGCGCGAAATGCAGCGGGTTGAATTTAGTCTTGGGGGCGTCGTTCAGCCACGTGTCCCAATCGAGCGTCTGCGGGGAAAGATCAAAAGGCGGCGGATACTGCCATGCGCCCGTGGGGTCATTGCGGCCGAGCGTGAGTTCGACCATTTCGACGTCGCCGATGGCTCCGCCGTGGTAAAGGTCGCGCGCGGTCGCGCACAGCACTGAACTCACGCGCTGCGAGCCGATCTGCACAATGCGATGGTTCTTCTGCGCTGCCTCGACCATGGCAAATCCGTCGGCCACGGTATGCGACATTGGCTTTTCGCAGTAGATGTCTTTTCCTGCATTGCAGGCATCCACGACCACCCGCTTGTGCCAGTGATCGGGCACGGCCGCGACGATGCAGTCAATGTCCTTGCGATCGAGCAGTTCCTGATAGCGCCGCGTGACCGGCAGTCCGGAGTTCGCAGTGATCTCACGAGCCAGGGTGTGGCGCCCGTCGTACAAATCGGCCGCGCCGACGCATTCGACGCCAGGCAGTGTGATCGCCCCGGCCAGCAATCCAGACCCTTGCATGCCGATGCCGATCATGCCGAAGCGCACCCGGTCGCTGGGCGCTACCATGCGCGGCAAGGGCTGGGCTTCGAGCAGAATGGTCTTTGAAATCAGGGCGCTGCCGGCGGCAACCGCACTTCCCCTGAGGAATGCGCGTCTGGAAAGAGGACGTCTCATAACGAATCCCTCCAATTGAATTGGACTGCGACCTGGGCCCACCCATGCAGCTACTTCTTGAGAGGCTTGATAGCGACTTCCTTGAAGAACACGATGTCGTTGTCGCTGTGGTTCTGCAGCCCCATCCAGCCGAACATGGGCCGCAGACCGCGTTGCGGTTCGAAGTCGAACTTCTTGTCCGGTACCGGATCGCCTTCTTTGAAATCGGTGACTTTCACGCCATTCAGCACCACGACCGTGCGCGGCCCGTCCAGCGTAATGTCCATCGTGTTCCACTCGGGGCCGGGTTTCCAGGCGTGCTTGACTAAGGGCTTGGTCAGGGAATACAGCATGGCCGTCTCGTGGTATTCATCTTCGCCGGAGGTTTCGGGGTGGTTGTCAATCTGCACTTCGTAGCCGTAGTGCACCGGCATCCACTCTTCGCGAGGCTCGATCGGGATGCGGACGAAGACGCCGGAATTATCGTTCTCGTCGCGCATCTTGAAAACGACGTGGATTTCACAGTTGCCGATCTTGCCGCCCGTCCAGTAGAGCAGGCCCATACCGCCATGGGTGCGGATGAGGCCATCTTCGACCGTGTCGCCCCCGGGACCGACGTGCTTCCAGCCGGTCAGATCTTTCCCGTTAAAAAGCTGTTGCCACTTGCCGGGATCACCTTTGCAGACGTTCTGGTCTTCCTCGGCCGCGAAACAGAGCGTAACCAACCCAGCAAACGTAACCAGACACACCATGAACCGCTTCAGCATGGGAATCTCCTGGATGGTTTTCATCAGCAGATTTAAGAGACACCAATCTACTCCGAACGCATAGCTTGGCCGGCTGATCGCTGGGAAATGCTCTAATCCATCTCCCGTGGTTCGGTCTCTCGCGGTTCGTGGCTGAGCAGGCGCATGCCGGCGCCCGATCCGGCGCCTCCCTCGGCATCCTGCTTCTTGCGCCAATCCCCTTCGCTGAGCACGGAGATTTCCTCCGCCTTCTTCTTCTTCAGTGCGGCGTTGACGGTGGCGAGTTCGCTCTGGGTCATCTTCTGGAAGTCGCCGATGACGTCCTCCAGTTCGTGAGCCAGAGAGTCGACGCGTGACACCTGATAGTCGGCAGGGCGTCCTTCGTAACCGTTGACGCTGCCATAGAGCTGGCCGAGGTGTTCGCGAATGCGCTCTTCGCCGGTGATCATGCCGCCTTCCTTGGTGGCTACGATCTTCGAGCGCAGCGCGTCGCTCTTGGCGGCGAGATCCTGCAACGGCTTGCGCAGCGGGTCTTTCTCCGGCAGCTTGGCGGCGCGGCTGCCGGCAGCGTCGCGAACACCCTCGATGGCCGAAACCGCCCACGTCATGTGCTCGATGGTGTGGTACACCTTCATGGTCGTGTCAAACTGCGCTTTGCGGTCTTCGAGCGAGAACTTGGCTCGAGGATCGAACACCACGTTGAGCTGCTCGGTGTAGACTTTGTCGCCCTTGGTCATCTTGACCGTGTAAGTGCCGGGAAGGACGCGCGGCCCTTGCGCGGCTTCGAACAGCGCAGTCGCTGCCGGAGGAACCGCTGGTGCCTTGACGTGCATGGACCAGTTGGCTCGATTCAGCCCGCGGTGCTTGCTTCCGGCAACCGTATCCACGAGCTTCCCGTTGGCATCGAGGATTTCGATTTTCAGGTCGCCAAAGATGTGCCGTCCCCGCTGATAGTAAGTGATCTGCGCTTCGTTGGGCCGGCTGGGGCCGTTGAAGGTCTCGTTGCCCTCCGACCAGCCGCCAAAAGTTTCGAAGTACTGAACCGAGCGGCTGGGAATCAACGCCGCTTCCGCCGACATCAGTTCGGGCGTCAGCGCCCGCCACGCCGAGATGTCGTCAATGATCCAGATGCCACGGCCGTGGGTCGCCAGAACTAAATCACTCTCACGCGCCTGCACCGCGATGTCGCGCACTGCGGCGGCAGGGAAGTTGCTGCCTTTGTACTGCGCCCAGTGCTGGCCGCCGTCCACCGAGATCCAGAGACCGAACTCGGTTCCGACGAAGAGCAGGTTTCGGTTGACCGTATCTTCTTTAATGACGTGGGCGTATCCGCGGGCGCCGCTTTCCTGGAGCGGAATGGCCGACCAGGTTTTGCCGTAGTCCGTGGTCTTATAGGCATAGGGCTTCATGTCGCCGAAGGTATGCCGATCGAAGGTTGCATAGGCCGTGGCTTCGTCGAACCGGCTGGCCTCGACCGTCGAGACCCAGGAATTCTTCCCCAGTCCGGCAATGTTGCCCACGACGTTGGTCCATGTCTTGCCGCCATCGCGGGTGATCTGGAGATTCCCGTCATCCGTGCCAACCCAGATCACCTGGCCATTCCTGGGAGACTCGGAAATGGAATAGATCGTCGTGTGTTCTTCCGCCGACGAATTGTCAACGGTCACGCCGCCAGACTCTTCCTGTTTCTGCTTCTCAGGATCATTGGTCGTGAGATCGGGTGAGATGCGGTCCCACGACTGGCCGTGGTCGCGCGAACGGAACAAATACTGCGCGCCGATATAAATCGTCCCCTTCTCGTTGGGGCTCATGTGAATCGGAGTGTTCCAGTTGAAGCGCAGTTTCTTCTCGCCATAGTTGGGTAGGGGCTTGATGCTCCGGGTTTCATGCGTAGAACGGTTGACTCTGCCGATCTCGCCGCCCTGCGCCTCCGCATAGATGTAATTCGGGTCGGCGGTGTCCTCGAACATCCAGAACCCGTCGCCGCCGAACATGTTTTCCCAGCGGGAATTGCTGACCCCACCCGGGTAAGACGAATCGCCGACCCAGGAACTGTTGTCCTGCAGTCCGCCGTAGACATGATAGGGATCGGCGTTGTCTGTGCTGACATGGTAGAACTGCGCCACCGGCAGGTTCAGCTGGTGCTTCCAGCGGCTGCCGCCATCCTCGCTGCGCCACAGGCCGCCGTCGTCGCCGGCGATCACAATGCTTGGATTTTTCGCGTCAATCCATACGTCGTGGAAGTCGCCATGGCCCCCGCCGGATACGGCGTTGAAGCTCTTGCCGCCATCGGTGCTGTAGAGAAGAATGAGGTCGGGTTTGAAGAGCTTGTTTTCGTCTCTTGGATCAACGATCAGATTGCCGAAGTAGAACGGCCGCCACACCATGTAGTTGCTGGCATCGAGTTTGTTCCAGTTCGCGCCGCCGTCGTCGGAACGGTACAGGCCCCGGCCTTTTTCCGCCTCGACGTTGGCATAAACTACTTGCGGTTTTGAGGGAGCCACCGCAATTGCGACCCGGCCCCAGGGTTTCGGCGGCAGGCCTTTGCCATTGCTCTCGTTGATTTCTGCCCAGTGCTCGCCACCGTCGGTGGATTTGAAAAGGCCGCTGCCCGGCCCGCCCGAGCGGAACGTCCAGCCCTGGCGGCGGAAATCCCACATCGAGGCATAGACCGTTTTCGCCTCCTGCCGGCTCATGGCCAGCAGCCCGCAGCCCGAAGCTCCATTGGCGCCCGCCAGCACTTTCTTCCATGACTTGCCGCCATCAGTCGTCCGATAGACTCCACGCTCGTCGTTGTCGTCCCAAAGGTGCCCGGTAGCACATACCAGCACGTTGTTGCCATCGGCCGGGTCTACCAGAATCTTGGCGATGTGCTCGCTGTCCTTCAGACCAACGTTGGTCCAGTTCTCGCCGGCGTCGGTGGACTTATACAAGCCGTCGCCAACCGACACGCTGTTGCGCATCCAGGCTTCGCCGGTTCCTACCCAGACCGTCTTCGGGTTCGAGGGATCAATGGCTACCGCGCCGATAGACTGCGCGCTCTCCCGGTCGAACACTGGCCGGTAGGTGGTTCCGCCATTGACGGATTTCCAGACGCCTCCGCTGGCCGCTCCCACGAAGACCGTAATTCGCCCATCCTGGTCAATGCCATCTACGGCGGCAATGCGTCCGCTCATCATCGCCGAACCGATGTTGCGGGCCGGGACTCCCGACACCGTTGCCGCATCAAACTTGTAGTTGCCCTGGCCGAAAGCCAGGGTCCCACCCAGCAGAACGATTCCTGACCAGCAGATCAACTTCACGACAGAACTCAGATTCCGATCAGCAGCGCGAGCATTCATGGTGGCAGTCCTTTTTTTCTGGAAGTCCTTGGAGGCGCGGCTGACGCGCCAGGTATCACGACAGTTCGTTACTTTTTCGGAGTGTCCGCTTTGGCGGCCTGCTTCAGCGACGCCGGCAGGGCAATACTCGCCGGATCTATGGGCACGTTCGCCTCAATGCTGTTGACGGTGATCGTCTCCCGGTCGGGTTCCGACTTCGCTCCCTGGGACATCCAGTACGGATACATCACGCCCGCCACTGGCTTGTAGGACCCCAGGTCGGTGACGTTCTCATGGATGGCGCCGCGAATGAATTCCTGCACCTCCTCGCGGATCTCCAGAAACGTATCCGGATCGAGGTAGCAATAGACAATGTCCCCGTTCTTGAGCGTGACCTTGAGGCGCAGCGCGTCATCGCCGTCCACGATGTCGTGGCCGAGGTACTCGACGGTATTGCCCTTTTCTTTGTAATCCACGAGCGGGCCGTCGAAGTCGGCGGTGCGGATCATGCCCCGCAATTCGTCCTCACCCATCATTTCGGGATCTTTATGGCCGCCAAAGGGCTGAATCTGCCAGCCCGCCGAGCCATCGTAGGCCATGATGGCGGTCATGCCCTGGAGCGAGAACGTCTGCCGCACCAGATTCGGGCGCAGGTTTTCGCGGCTGGCGATGGCGGTGAAACCTCCGCCCTCATCGAGCTTTCCCTTCATGCGCACCGACTTAATCGCCTTGATCTTGTCCATTCCGCCTCTGGCCTCAATGTTCTTGGCGACCAGTTCATCTGCGGTTTGTGCCAGCGCGAGTGCGCTCAGGCACGCCACAGCCACCACAATCACTGCGTGACGCATGGGGCAACGCTCCTGTTGTATGGGACTTTGAGACCTGGGAAACAAGACACAGTACTCTACTTTGTTAGGGACGACGTTGCCAAGTATTCGTTAGCAGTGGAAATGTTGTGAAATTTGACCAGGCGGAGGGATCGCCAGATTTCCGCGCGCCTACGAAAAATTTCGTTGACACTACGAATGACTTCGTAGTAATGTGCCCGGCATGCGACAGATCCCGCAGAAACCGACCGCTGCCGAACTTGAGATTCTCCGCGTGCTCTGGACGCGCGGGCCCTCCACCGTCCGCGAAGTCCACGAGACATTGAGCGAAAACAAGTCCCTCGGCTATACCACCGTGCTCAAGCTGCTGCAGATTATGACCGCCAAAGGAACGGTGCAGCGAAACGAAACGCAGCGGGCGCACGTCTATGAGGTATGCCTGCCGGCGGAACAGACCAAGCGCCAGATCGCCGGGGACATGCTGCAGCGGGTATTCGAAGGATCGGCGAGCCAGCTCATGATGCATGCTCTCGCCGGCCGTAACGCCTCCCGGGAAGAGATCAGCGAACTGCGTCGCCTGCTCGATGAATATGAAAGGAGCCGCAAATGACCGCAGCGATGGTGAAGTGGCTTTCCCCAGAGATGATGCACGCGCTGGGATGGGCTCTGTTGCACTTTCTGTGGCAGGGGACTGCGATCGCGGCTCTAGCGGCCGGTGCAATCGCACTCTGCCGCCGCGCTTCCGCCCGCTATGCGCTAGGAGTCGGTGCTTTGGTGGTCATGCTGCTGGCGCCGGTCGCGACTTTCCTCTCCTACTCCCGGCAAGGTTCCGGTCGGGCAGAGGCCGTGAAGCTGTTGTCGCCTGCCGCGGCATTTAATCCGGCAGCAGGGCGGACCGCGGCTCACGGCCCGGCCGGATTCACCTCGGCCGCGCCAGCCCCCGATATGCTGCCGTGGCTGGTGGAAGCCTGGCTCTGTGGTGTGGCCCTCTTCAGCTTGCGGACGGCGGGCGGATTCCTGCTGCTGTCGCGGCAGCGCCGCGGGCAGTTGATCCCGGTCAGTTCCCGCGTCCTCGATATTTGCTCCACCCTGGAAACACGGCTGGGGCTGCATCGCGCCATCGCCTATTGCGAATGCAAGTGGATGCAAGTGCCAGCAGTCATCGGATGGTTTCGTCCGATTGTGTTTTTGCCCGCCAGCGCTCTCACCGGCCTGTCGGAAGAACAATTGCAGTCGGTCATTGCCCACGAACTGGCGCACAACGTCTTTCAGATCTGGGTTGAGACGCTGCTCTTCTATCATCCTGCCGTATGGTGGCTGAACCAGAAGATTCGCGCCGAGCGGGAACACTGTTGCGATGACGTAGCCGTCGCGGTTTGCGGCGACGCCGTTGAATACGCGCGCGCCCTGACCCTGATGGAGGAATGGCGCAGCCTGCCTGCTCTCGCCCTGGCGGTGACCGGCGGCTCGCTGACCGATCGCATTGTGCGGCTCCTCGGCCTCAAAACAGCCAGTTCTCGACGGCGCGGCGTCGGACTCACGGCCAGCGTCCTGTGCTTGACCGCGGCCCTGATCGCGGGGAGCGGACTTTTCGGCCTGGCTCGGCCGAACGTGCAAGCCGCGCTCGCGCAGACCTCACAGACACCGTCCGCAAGCTCGTCCCCAGCTTCATCTTCGACCCCATCGGCGAGGTCAACCAAGAGCGCCCCGGCAGCCAAGCCTTCACCGGCTCATCCCCAAACCGCCGAACCGGCTTCGGGTTCTCACCCGGCTTCCGGTTCCTATATTGATGAGATGAAAGCCGCGGGTCTCAGCGATCTAACGGCGAATGAGCTCATCGCCATGAAGGTCCAGGACATCACGCCAGAATACGTACGCGGCCTTCGCGAACAAGGGGTGAACCCGGCGGTGGAAAAACTGATTGCCATGAAGGTCCAGGACATTACGCCGGAATACATTCGCGACCTGCATGCGGCGGGATTGAATCCCGACGAAGACCACCTTATCGCGCTTAAGGTCCAGGGCGTGGACGCCGCTTACTTCCACGAATTGAAGAGCGCCGGGCTGCAGCCTGACGTGGACCGCCTCATTGCCTTGAAAGTGCAGGATGTCACTCCCGAGTACGTCCGCGAACTCCAGGCGGCCGGCATTAAGGCAAACACCGACCAGATTATCGGACTGAAAATTCAGGATGTGAGCCCTGCCTATCTGAAGGGCCTGCACGATCAGGGGCTGAATCCGGACGCAAACGAAGCCATCGGCATGCGCATTCAAGGCGTGACTCCGGAGTACGTCCGCGACATGAAGGCTCTGGGCCTGAACCCGACGACCCACGAACTCATTGCCATGCGCGTGCAAGAGGTCACTCCTGAATACGTAAAGGCGCTGCAAGCGGCGGGATTCAATCCCAGCGTCAACGAGATTATCGGCGCCAAAATACAGGACCTGACCCCTGAGTTCATTGAGCGTGCCCGCCAGCACGGCTTTAAGGACCTGACCTTGCAGAAACTCATTCAGCTTCGCCACCTGGGAATTCTGGATTCGAAGGCCGACCTCTAGGGCGAGCCGGCCGCAGACCGAGCTACACGGAGGAGATCAGTTATGAGAATGCGTCGAACCCTGGCCTATCTCGTTTTCGCCTCATGCGTTCTGCTGTTCGCAGTCAAGAACCGAGCCGCCGATGTGCGCACCGGCGACTGGACAATCCGCATGTCGGAAAGCCCCGGCAAGGTGGAATTCGGCCTTATCTATCACCACGACGGCCATCACTCGGACAACAGTTCGGACTGGCCGGCGAGTTCATTCCAGGGAGTGGATTTCTCCAAGCCCGGCCGGCAGGACGTCCATTTCACCATCGCGCGCGATGCCGGAAAGATTGACTGCGAGGGCTTCCTCAAAGATGGCAAGGGAGCCGGCACCTTCGAATTCCAGCCGGACCCAAACTATCCCCGCGAGATGAGTTCGCTGGGTTTCTCCGTGGATGACGAGAAGCAGTTCGCCATGGCGGTGCATGATGTCAGCCTTGAGTTCGCCCGACAGATGAAAGGCGAACACCTTTCCGATCTAGACGCCGACAAACTGGTGGCGTTCCGGATTTTTCGGGTGGACTCAGCCTTCATCGAGCAGTTACGCGCCGAAGGCCTGAAGGTTTCCGATAGCGACAAACTGGTGGCTTTCCGCATTCACGGCGTGACCCCGGAGATGGTTCGCGACCTGCATTCGGCGGGCTATTCCCCCGACGAAGAAACGCTGATCGCCATGAGAATCCACGGCGCTACGCCGGAATGGATGAGCCAACTCAAAGGGGAAGGCTACGATCACGTGGACTTGCAGAAGCTGATCGCTTTCCGCATTCACGGAGTCTCGCCGGAGTTCATTTCCAAAGTGAAGGCCCTGGGCTATCCGCATCCCGCGCCGGATGAGCTGATCGCCATGCGCATCCACAACGTGACGCCGGAGTACATCAGCGGCTTGCGCGACCGGGGACTGCGGAATCTTACGATTGATCAACTGGTCGGCATGCGCATTCAGGGCATTGACTGACGCTTTCAGAGCAGCGCGCAACAGAACAGAGCCGTCCATTACGGACGGCTCTGTTGCTGTAGCGCCGGGCTCTTGGTGAGTGCCGCTCTTAGTGAGTGAAAGAGAAGTTCAGCCCGGTGGTCAGGAGGATGTCGTTCTTCTTGGTGTTGGTCGGCGGGTTCGAGACATAGATATCGCCGAACTGGTTTTGCCAGCCTAACCATTTGCTGATCTTGGTCACCGTGCCAAAGTTGAAGGTGCCCCGGTACTGGCCCGTCTGCTGCAGGTTGGGGTACATGTAAAAACTCTGCGTGACGACCGTGCTCTTTCCCAACTTCTGGCTAAGTTCCTCGCCCAGGGTAAGTGCGGCGAACCGGTTGGTCTTGCCGTTTGGAACAGTTCCAGAGTTGGAATAGGTTTCGTGGGTGTAGTTGATGCCGCCCAGAAAGTTCAGCGTCGTGGCATCGGTCTTGATCGCGTGGAAACCGAAACCGCCGCTGTACACCGCGCGCAGATCCAGGAACTGCAGGGCGTTGCTCATGAAGTCGGTGGCCCCAAAGGCGAACAGCCGCGGGTTCACATTGCGGTCGTAGCGCAGGCCGCCCTGCTCCAGGTTGGCCACGGTACTGGGCGTTGCCAGATCGTTCTTTGTGTCAAGTGCACTGGCATAGAGCGTGATCTTGTCATGCAGCGTGGTGCGGGCGGCATTAAAGGCCAGCGCTAGGTTCTCGGTTTGGCTGTTGCCGCGAGCCACGGAAAAGCCCACGTTCGCTCCGCCGGTCCAGTTGTGCGACAGGCTGGGATGCAGCGACTTCTCGTACGCGGTCTGCTCCGCATCGTTGCGGATCAAAGTCACGTCGTCCTTCGCGGCCTCGACCGTGCCCGAGGCCTTGGTGGCAACTTCGAGTTTGCCGTCAGCGGTTGTAACCGGTCCGACCGCGGTCTTGCCGTCTTTCAGGCTGACGTGCAATTCCTGGTCGGTCTTGATTTCCTGAATGGCGGCATACTGAATGGTGACATCGCCGAGGGCATCGGTATGAAGAACCAGCGTCTTGCCGTCGGACTTCACTACACTCCCGGTAAGGCGATCGCCGTTCTTCAACGTGATTTGATCGGCGAATAGAGCAGACGATAGTCCTAGAAACGAAATAAAGGCGAACATTTCAAGCTTACGCAACACGGCCTACCTCCAGATTTCAGAGTTTTGGTTACAGGTGCAAATGGTGATCCTGGAATTACCTTTGATGCTGGGAACCAGAAACTGGGACAAAGCGGCTGAGCCGTAATCCAAGGATTGAGCGATAGAAGATCGCGCCGGCGCGAGTTCGGGCGCGGACCAGGTCAGCTCTTGGTTTCGGTGTTCTTGTTCGGCTCGTTGGGAGCTTGGGCAGGAGGCTGATCCTTCATGCCTTCTTTAAAGCCACGAATGCCCTCGGCCAGACTTTTCCCGAGTTCGGGCAACTTCTTGGGGCCGAACAGCAGCAGCGCAATGAACGCTACCAGCAGCCAATGCCACGGTGAGAACTCTCCCACAAAGACCTCCACGACTCATACTTCTGACAACACCACCTCTCAGGGTAAGGGACGCTCAGACAGAAGTCAAACCATACCCCCTGGCCGGGTCGGATGAGTTTGAATCTCATCTCCCCAACCTCGTCCTGGCAGCAAAACCGGCAACCAGCGCCCAAGGGAGCGCCCCCGGGTTACCTCCGTGACCTTACCGCCGGTGGGCGAAACCGCTATGTTTTCAGAGGTGGTCTTCGAGGGGCTGGCTCGCCTCAAAAGCCGCCACTGGCAGGCCAATTCAGGTTTTGGGGAGTCCGGTGAAGGTCAAGGTATTGCCATTCCTGCTTTTCCTGGCGGTTGCGGTCTCCCGCGCATCTTCCGGCGACATCCAACCGATAGACACAACCCAACTCGCTGCCTGGCTTACCGGAGGGATCCCCAGTGACCGTCTGGTCCGGCTGGTCGAGGAGCATGGCCTGGCCACCCTGCCTGCCAAAGAGGAACTTCGGCAGCTGGAGGCTGCCGGAGCCGACACGCCCCTCCTGAACATTCTGAGTGTGGCGAGCGCTCCACCGTCCCAGGCTGGTCCGGCCATTCTTGGCCCTGGCATTCCTGGCCCTGGCATTCCGGCGGCGCTGGTGAAGGCTGCCGATTTCGCGCGCCACCAGCGATACCACGAGGCTGAGCTGCAACTGCGCGAGTTGTTGGACTCAGACTCCCAGAATTCGGCGCTGCACTTCGCCCTCGGGACGATGCTCCGCCAGCAGGAGCAATGGGACGAGGCCTTCGACGAAATTACCGAAGCCACCCGCCTCATGCCTGACCTGGCCGAAAATCACTCTGCCCTGGCCTATATTTTCTATCGCTCGGACGACGGCCCGAATGCGATTGCCGAAGCGCGGACAGCGCTCAGTATTGATCCCAAGAACGCGGAAGCGTTCCAGTACCTCGGGCTCGGTCTCTACGCCAACGGACAATTCCAGGCGGCGGTTCACTCCTATGCCGAGTCGCTGGCGCGAGACCACAACAACGCCGACACCTACTACGACATGGGGATTGCGCTGAACGCGGCGGATGAGCTGTCCGCTGCCATCTCCGCTTACGAGCACGCGATTCGGCTGCGACCCTCCTTCTGGGAAGCCCACTCCAACCTCGGCCTGGTGCTGCATGAACAGGGCGAACTGGAGAAAGCAGCGGCGGAATATCGCGAGGCCAAGCGCATCGAGCCTGACGAAGCTTCGGTCCGGAACAATCTCGGCAATACCTATTGCGATCAGGGAAACTTCGACGCCGCCATCGCCGAATTGAAAGAACTTTACCGCCAGCATCCGGAGTGGCAACAGGGACATACCTGCCTGGCCAGCGCCTATATGGCGAAGAAAAACTATGACGGCGCGGTCGAAGAGTTGCGACTGGCGGTGCGCCAGAATCCCACGGGATCAGCCGAACACCGCATTCTGGGCCAGGCTTTGCTGCTCGACAATCAGCCCGAAGACGCGCTGCGAGAGATGCGTTTGGCGGTCTCTCTCAATCCCGATTCCGACATTGCTCATCACGCGCTGGCCACCGCTCTGTTCGAGCAACAGCAACTGCCGGCCGCGGAGAAGGAATTTCGCGAAGCTCTTCGCCTGAAGGCTTCCGCCGACAATCACTTCTCGCTGGCAGCATGCCTGATGAGCATGGACCGCTATGAAGAAGCCCTGGGCGAAATTGAAACCGCCTCACGGCTCGACCCGGGACAGGTGCTATATCGCGCCCGGCGCGAAGAGCTTCTCAAGTTAATGAAGGAGACGGGGCGGGCGAACCGGTGAGGTCCAACTGGACACGGCCCGTCCTGCCCTAACGTGCGTGGGCGAAGCAGTTCGCCCTACCTAAACTGTAGTCGAGATCACGGCGACGGAAGGACGAAGCAGTTTCGAGGACAAGAAAGCCATGGCGATCAACGGAGTAAGACCTCAGCAGTCAGCACCCAACGCAGCCGGCGCCCGTGCGGCTATGGCGCAGGAGCACGGCGTCCGCCGGGCGGACCAAAACTCTGGTTCTGCAACGGAATCACCCCGCAAGCCATCCGGCTATGGACTGCCTTGTTCGAAGTGCCGGCTCTACTACCCCGCGGACCTCGATATCTGCCCGACCTGCCAGCACAATGAGCGGGTTTCACCCCTCGTGCCCAGAGTGCCGGCCAAGGCTACTCATTCAGTCCCCGATCCGGTTCCGGACAGCGCAGTTGTCGAGCGGGAACGGGAGGAATTTCTTCGCCAGTTCAAGTCGCAACTCCTGGAGGCCCACGCGGAAGTGGTGAACGCCCCGGTGGCGGTCTGTACTCTCGGGGAGCACCACATCGGCGAACCGCCTAGGGCCGAGGTCTGCCAGGGATGCCACGAACGCCTGCAGGAGCGCGTGGACATCCTCGAAGCTGCCTTGCATCTGGAATTGAAGGAAGCTGCCCAGATCATCTACAACGCCGTCTGGGCCGATCCTTCCGACCCGAGCAAGACGTATCAGAATGCGGCCAGCGCTCTGCTGAGTGAATTACGGAAGCGCGCCGGAATGAGTTCGCTGCTCGGACCCTTCCAGCCGTTGGCGCACTGAGAGCGAACTCGTCTATTTAGCGGATCCTGCCCTTCCGTCGTTGCGATCTACCAGGCTGTTTTTGAGGGCATTCGAGCGCGAATATACAACAAAGCAGTACAGGGCCGGCCCGATCGGGACGAGGAACATCGCGCAAAACCAAAACACCTGCTTCAGCGCGCGCGAGTCGTCGAAGCGGAACAAGAAATACTCCATACCGATTGTGTTAAGAGCTGTCCCTAACACCGCGAGAAACAACAGTTGCCTCAGAACTGGCCGACTCAATCCTGAAAGCTGAATTGCCAAAACAATTGGGATCAGCGTTAAGGACACAGCCGCCGCAGTTCGATAGACGAGCCGAGCCGTCGGAGAGACGATCCACTCTTTGTTGATGAAATCGTACGACCGCATCCTGCCGTCTCCGCATCCCGGCTTCTATTCTGGTTTCAGGGCAACCCACTTCTTTCCGGCGTACAGCTTGTAGCTGTCGCCATCCTCGATCAGCTTCAGCGGCACGGCATGCTTCAGATCGGCATCGGTCTGAGAGGCGGTACTGAGCACATCGTTGCTGGCCACGTCCATCACCAGGAATTTGCCCTCGGCGGTAAAGCCGAAACCGTATTGGCCCGGTGCCAGCTCCGCTCCGCCGATGCCGAGCTTCGCTTCTGTGATCAGCAGCCCCTGGTACTTCTGTTGGATCGCCGTTGAGTAGCCGGAGGCATCCACCAGCGCCGCCAGGCCCATCTTGCCATTGGCCAGCTGGAATCCCACGGCATTGCGCAGCTGGACCGGCGCTTTTTGCCCGCGGAAAAAATATTCGGCGGGGACTGCTTTCTTCGTTTCTTCGCTGCTGAGCACGTGTTTCGTTGCCTGTTGCGCCATCGAGACGGTTGCTAAGATCAACAGTAGACCGGCTGTAGCCAGACGGAAATTCTTCATAAAATCTTCCTTGAATGAGAGTGAATAACGTTCACCGGAACTGTAATCCTTCCATTCTCGCGGCGCAAATGTCATGGCGCAGATCGAGAGCAGTCAAGCGGACGTGTCAACACCATCAACGACAGAGGACACGAAGGCGCACGAAGGCATGCATAGTTTTCCTTCGTGGACCTTGGTGCCCTTCGTGGTTAAAGATTTTCGCTTTGCCCGCAAGATTCGGATAGTCCGCTTCAGGGGCTGCGACGTACGCTTTCCTTGCTATGACCATCAATGCCATACTCGCTGAAGAAACGTTGCCGGAAATGCCCACCTCGAACCCCAGCCACGCAACCGCGCACCCAACCGGCATGTCGGACGAGCTGCGCTGGCAGGCCGTGCTTACGCGCGACGCCTCCCACGACGGTGAGTTCGTGTTCGCAGTCTCGTCTACGGGTGTGTATTGCCGGCCGTCGTGCGCTGCGCGCCGGCCGCGCCGGGAGAACGTTCAGTTCTTTCCCTGGCCCGAGCACGCCGAACAGGCCGGATACCGCGCCTGCCTCCGTTGCCGCCCGAGATCACTGAGCGGGAACCCGCAGTCCGATTCGGTCAAGGCCATTTGCCGCTTTATCGAGAGGCATCTGGACGAGCCTCTTACCCTCAGCCGTCTGGGCAAGGAATTTCGCCAAAGCCCGTTTCACCTGCAGCGCCGTTTCAAGGCGGTTCTGGGGATCACGCCGCGCGAATATGCCGACTCCTGCCGCTTGCGGCTGCTTAAGCGCAACCTGCAGGCCGGAGATTCGGTCACCCGCGCCATGTATGACGCCGGATACGGCTCCAGCAGCCGGCTCTACGAGCGTACCGCCTCGCAACTCGGCATGACTCCCGACAAGTACCGCCGCGGCGCCATTGCTGCGACGATCCGGTACACGTGCTCCGATTCTCCCCTGGGACGGATGCTGATCGCTGCCTCTGACCGCGGCATCTGTGCGATTCAGTTCGCTAAGTCCGACGGCGAACTGCTCGAGGGCCTGAAGCGGGAATTTCCCTTCGCTGCCCGAAAGCCCGACGACGGCAGCCTGAAAACCTGGGTGAACGCGCTGCTGCTCCACATGCAGGGCCGGGAACTGGATTCCAAGCTTCCGCTCGACATTCAGGCGACGGCGTTTCAGCGCCGCGTGTGGGCTTATCTGCAGTCCATCCCCTTTGGCACGACCAAGTCCTACAGCCAGGTTGCCAAGGGAATTGGCCGGCCAAGCGCCGTCCGTGCGGTAGCCCGCGCTTGCGCAACGAACCCGGTGGCTGTTGCGATTCCGTGCCATCGCGTGGTTCGTCAGGACGGCAGCATGGGCGGCTATCGTTGGGGCATCGAGCGGAAGAAGGCCCTGTTGCAAATGGAGCAGCACGCGTAGCGTTGTCGTGCCTTCGCAGGCTCGCCAGTTCGCGTCCTCTGTCCCGGCCTGGTGACCTTGGAGCAGATGATTACTGCACTAACGTTCGCAGTGGAACAACCCGCTCAGGGAAAACGAGTTATGAGCATGCCTGAAGTCCCCTCAGCGCATGCTTGAAAAGCCTTGTCCAGCAAGGCATTTGGCCGCAGTAACCTTTTCTGAGTCCAAAGTAATCAGAGAATTACCAAAGCCTATGCCCGTGGGACATCTGTTCGCTCGCGCGTACCGATGAGATGTTGAAACGAATCCAGAATGGCCAGAGACGACATGGACGATCTTCACCTTCGCATCGCACGAGTCACCGAAGACTTGCGCACCATCCAGCGCGAACTGAACTGTGCTGCCATGCAGGCGCCCAGCGACCCGGAACTGATGGAGACGCTCAACTCTCTAGCCGAGACCGAGCCCATCGAAACGCTCCGCACCGTCCTCGACCAGATGCGCCACTTCCTCTGGTTCTATTCGCAAGTGATGAATAACGAACCGGAATTAGGCGACAAACTGCGGCAGGCTGCTCCCGCACAAACGGCGACCGAAGATCCTGCGAAGGTGGAAAGTTCCTTCCTCGACCAACTCTCTCGCGCCGATGAACTCGTCCTTCTGCACCACCTGGCGCAAGCCAAGCAGCGCAAGCCGAACTAGGCGAACCCTGACAACCGCTTAGAATCCGCGGCCGCCAACCACGGTCTTGCGTACTTCGCCCTGAGCGCTCAGCACAACAAAATTAGCTTCTGATCCCTGCGTGAGAGTTCCGTGTCCGGCCAATCCTGCGGTTCGCGCCGGATTCAGCGTCGCCGCCCGCACGGCGTTTTGCAGGCTCCAGTGCGCAAACTGCGTGACGTTGCGCACCGCCTGGTCCATGGTCAACACGCTGCCGGCGAGACTGCCGTTGAACGTGCACTTGCCGTCTTTAACGTCCACCAGGATCGGCCCCAGCTGGTAGCGGCCCTCCGGCATGCCGGTCGCGGAAATCGCGTCGGTGATGAGCACTGCGCGCTCAATTCCCTTGGCTTGCAGGAAAAGCTGCACCACCGCGGGCGCGACATGGATTCCGTCAACGATGATGTCCGCGCTCAGCCGGTTGTCGGTGAGTACCTGGCCAATGATTCCCGGGTCGCGATGATCCAGCGGGCGCATGGCATTGAATGTGTGCGTGGCATGTCGCGCCCCCGCACTCACCGCCGCCTGTGCTGCAGGCAGCTGCGCGTCGGAGTGCCCGAGGCTGACGCAGACGTTGCGCCGCGCTGCCTCAGCAATAACTTCCATTGCGCCGGGAATTTCCGGTGCAATGGTCAGCATGCGAACGTGCCCGCGCGCCGCCTGCCACAGGCGATCAAACAACTCGATCGTCGGCTCAAGCAGGTTCTCCGGCGGATGTACGCCCCGGCGCTTATGGCTCAGAAACGGCCCTTCCAGATGAACGCCGAGTGGGCGACCTTGCACAGAGTCGCCATTGTCGCCGTCTTCGATCGCGTCTGCCAATCTGTCCAGTGCCGTGCAGGTCGTGTCGAGCGGAGCTGCCACAGTTGTCGGGAAATAGCCGGTCACGCCGTGGGAAGCCAGGAACTTGCCCAGGCGTGGCAGTTCCGACGGCGCCGCCCGCATGACGTCCAGCCCTGCCCCGCCGTGAATATGAATATCCAGAAAACCGGGCGCCAATACCGCGTCGCCAAAATCTACCAACTGCGCGCCGCCCGGCGCTTCTTGGTCCGTGCGCGAGGAAACCTTTGTGATCCGTCCATCCTCGACGGCAACTAGCGGATTCGCAATCTCCTCGGTCGGAGAGTAGAGGCGGCTCGCAGTGAATACAGTTTGCATGAAGTCCGGATCGCGAAGCCTAATCCTAGCTGCAGGCAGAGTTTGAGACAACTGGTTCCAGGAGTCGCACTCTGCTGAAAAACTCGAGCTTGAGCATCGCAGGGCTTTCAGCGATAGGCTCTTTCTTTTCGGGAGGGCATCAGTCGCCTGAGATCACCAACGCAAGCGCGCCGTTGCCTTCGCAGCGAAGTCACGCACAAAGCCGTTCCTTTCGGGTACCCTCGGCATTTGTGCTTGACCGTGCCGGCTAGTTGCCTGGGTCGGTCCGTATCGCACAGTTCAGTGCCCCACCCAGCCGTCTGACCGGCGAAGCAGAATGTTATAATTCCATCGTAGCGTTGGGATTATCTTACGAAGGCGCCGGCAGTTCCTTCAGCGCCACAGCACGCCGTCGGGGAGTGGCTCAGCCTGGTAGAGCACCTGGTTCGGGACCAGGGGGTCGGAGGTTCAAATCCTCTCTCCCCG
>Ga0209415_10003216_pt1 | contig 30362 bp, 28 predicted proteins | sample PeaSoiSIISIP2007_FD_187696 | JGI IMG/M metagenome (GOLD analysis project Ga0209415, IMG submission 187696) | Peat soil microbial communities from Weissenstadt, Germany - SII-SIP-2007 (SPAdes) (version 2) | ecosystem: Environmental > Terrestrial > Soil > Wetlands > Peat | place: Germany... | reverse complement strand
ACGCTGGTGGCGCTTTCGGTGAAGCACGCCGACCCGGTGCATCGCGTGTCGATTATCCCGCGCACGATCGGGGCTTTAGGCTACACGCTGCAACTGCCATTGCACGAAAAATACCTTATGACCCAGCTGGAGATCGAAGACCAGATCGCGGTGATGCTGGGCGGGCGAGCCGCCGAAGAGATTATCTACCAGGGAGTGGTCTCTACAGGCGCCTCCAATGACCTGGAGCGAGCTTCGGAGTTGGTACGGCAGGTAGTGACGCGTTTTGGCATGAGCGCCGAACTCGGCCCGATGACTTGGGGTATCCCCACCGCAGGGCGCTTTCTGCAAAATCCGTTTGCCAGCGAGCAGCGCAATTACAGTGAACAAACTGCCCAGATGATCGACGAAGAAGCACGGCGCATCACTGGGGAAATGTATACGCGGGCTAAGGGGATACTGGCCCAGCGGCAGGAAGATTTGAAGCGCGTTGCGGCGGAACTGATGCGGAAGGAAACGTTATACCGGACGGATTTGGATCGGCTGTTGTCGCAGCCGCAGCCGACCGCGGCGTAGGAGGGCCGCTTGTAGGGGCAACCCCCGAGGGCGTCCCCAAGGGCCGCCCCTACGCGTCTCGGTCCATCAATACGACGGAGGCAAGGAGTCATGAATGGAATTCTCAAGCTCGCCTACAAGCTGCTCGTCAACGACAAGGCGAAGTTTTCGGCGCTGCTTGTGGGCATCACGTTTGCCGTCTATCTCATGATGTTCGTTACCTCCATGTTCAGCGGGGTCATGAAACACGCATCCGCCAATATCATTAACATTGGAGCGCCCCTGTGGGTCATGGACCCGTACGTTGAGACCGTGTCCAACTCGGTCGGTATGCCAGCTTACGTCCTGGACGAGGTCCGAAGCATGCAGGGGGTGAAATACGCCGTTCCTCTTTATTCCGGAGGAGCGCTGGTCAAGCTTGCCGATGGAAACTATCAAACCGTCAGCGTCATCGGATTGGACGACACCAGTCTGTATGGCAGGCCCGAACTCCTTGAGGGAAAGATCGAGAGTATTTACGCGGAAAATGGATTCATCGTGGTGAAGGATGCGGAGTTTTCCAAGCTCGAGAATCCCCACGTCGGCTCGGAGTTCGAGCTGAATGATAATCGTGGGGTCATCGTAGGGATCGCCAAGGTGCGGACTTCCGGCTTGTACGGCATCCCGACCTTGTACACGACCTATGAGCGAGCCATCCAATACATTCCCAATCCCCGCTTCACGATCTCATACGTACTGGTTGAACCGAAGAGCGTGAGCGATGTTCCCAGGATCAAACAGCAAGTCGAGGCGCTCGGCTACCGCGCAAGAACCAAGGAAGAGTTTATGAAAAATACCGAGGACTTCTTTTTATACAAGACCGGTGGTGGCACGAATCTGCTGATTATGATGCTGATCAGCTTCACTGTCGGCTTGTCGCTCTCGGGCCAAACGTTTTACACGTTCATCCTGGAGAACCTGGAACGATTCGGAGCGCTGAAGGCCATCGGTGCAAAGAACCGCGACCTTGTCCGGATGATTCTGTTCCAGGCCACGTTCACGTCATTCACCGGCTTTGGCCTGGGGATCGCGCTGTGTGTGCTCTTGATCATAGTCGCTAAGGCAAGGCTTCCTAGCTACGCTGCCATGGTTACCTTCGGCAATCTGGCAATTTCTTTTGGAATGGTGGTGGTGATTGCCGGGGTGTCCAGCTATTTCGGGATCCGACGGGTTCTCAAAATTGAGCCGTTTGAAATTTTCCGAGGATGAGATGTCAAAAATAGCCATTCAAGCAAGCGGACTGGTCAAATGGTTTGGCGAAGGAGAGGCCAAGACGACGGCGCTCAAGGACGTCAGCCTCGAGGCTCAATTCGGGGAGATGGTTTATATCGTGGGACCCTCCGGCAGCGGGAAGACGACTTTGCTGAGCGTCCTCACGGGCATCCTCAAACCCAACGCTGGCAAGGTTCTGCTGGAAGGAGTGGACATTTGGGGGCTGAAACCCGACCAGCTTGCCGACTTCCGGTTAGGGAAAATCGGTTTCGCATTTCAGGACTACCACCTCTTTCCCCGCCTGAGTACCGCGGAGAACGCAGCGGTTCCGCTAATCCTGAGAAAAAGGCCCTGGAATGAAGCCGTCAGCGAAGCGGAGAAATACCTCGACGTCGTGGGGCTGAAGAGTCGCGCCGAGTTGCCTCCCGTGAAGTTGAGCGGAGGAGAGCAGCAACGCGTGGCCATTGCCCGGGCCATGAGCAGCCAGCCGGATATTCTGATTATGGATGAACCGACGGCCTCGCTGGATGGAGACACCGGCGTGGCGATTTTGAGTTTCGTCCAAAAGAACGTCCTCAATAAGGATCGCTGCATTGTCGTCGTGACCCACGATGACCGGATTTATCAGTTCGCGACGCGCATCTTGCGCATGGAAGACGGCCGACTTAAGGGGTCAGAAAAGAGTACGACATGAAAAACAAGATGGTTTTCATCATCTCCGGCGCAGGAGCCCTCGCGGGAATTGTGGCCGCAATTCTTTCCGGCGTGACGGAACCTCCGCTGCCTCCAGCTTACAATCCCGCGGCGAGTCCCTATCGGAGCGCGATCTACGCCGAAGGCATTATCGAGAGCGCCCAGACCAGCGGGGAGAACATTAACATTTACCCGGAAGTGGCGGGCACGGTCAAAGAAATCCTCGTATCTGAGGGTGAGCAAGTCACGGCAGGCCAGCCCCTTCTTCGCATCGACGATTCCGTCCAAAGAGCGACGACGGAGCAGCAGGGTTCATCGGCAGAAGCTGCCGCGACGCTCTTAAGAGAGCTGAAAGCGGAGCCGAGAAAAGAGACCCTCGATGTTGCCGATGCACAAGTGGTTGCGGCCGAAGCCACCTTGAAAACCGCCCAAGACACGTTGCAGAAAGATCAATCGGCTTATGAAATCGATCCGCGCTCGGTGAGCAAAGATGCGTTAGACAGCGCCCTCAATGCCGCCGCGGTGGCGAAGGCGAATCTTATCATAGCCAAGAGGCAAGATGATTTGACCAGGGCGGGGGCATGGATCTACGACATTCAAAATCAGGAACGGCAGCAGCACGCTTTGGCCAAGGCTTATGCGGCGTCCCGAGCGCTGCTCGGCAAGTATACCCTGCGAGCATCGCGGGATGGCGTTGTGCTCGCCATCAATACTATCGTCGGGAACTATGTATCCCCGCAGGGGTCTTATGACTCCTATACGCAGGGGGCAGATCCCGTCATCACATTGGGGAGTTTGCCATCCTCTCTCCACGTTCGCTGCTACGTCGACGAAATTCTGGTCCCACGGCTGCACTTGGGCTCCAAATTGATCGCGCAAATGTCCGTCCGCGGGTCGGATGTCAAGATTCCCTTGGAATTCGTCCGAGTGCAGCCGTATGTTTCTCCGAAAATCGAGCTTTCGGACCAACGCCAGGAGCGCGTGGATGTGCGCGTTCTGCCTGTGATTTTAAAGATCGCGAATTCCACGAATGTGAATCTCTATCCAGGTGAACTGGTCGATGTGTACATCAGCGAATGAGGGCCTGAAAAAATCAGGGGAGCGCAGGCATCCTGCCCGCCAGGTCATCCGAGGCGCGCGGCGCTACGGCGGGCAGGATGCCCGCGCTCCCAATAAGATGCGAGAGGGAAGCCAAATGGGACGCTGCATCAAGAACGGCCAGATTGTTTTGTTGACTGCGCTTGCAATGGCTCTCCTGCTGATGATGGGTTGCGCTGTTGGGCCTAAATATGTGCGCCCGCCGGTTCAAACCCCACCCGCCTATAAGGAAATTCCACAAGAGGTTGCGGCGAAGGAATCAGAGGCTTGGCGGACCAGCCGGCCGAGGGATGGGACAAACCGCGGGAAGTGGTGGAAGGTTTTCAACGATCCGCAATTGGACGAACTGGAGGAGAAAGCGAGTTCATCCAATCAAGAAATCGCGGGGGCGATGAACAACTTTCTGGCCGCGCGGGCCTTGGTTCGTGAAGCTCGTGCGCAGTATTTCCCGACTGTCACTACGAACCCGAGTGTCATGAACTCACGCCCTTCTGCGGGACAATTCGGGGGTCTGCAGGCGGGAAGCTCCACGGAGACGGGCTTGACCGTCAGGTCGTACACCGACTATTCGCTGCCTTTCGATGCTTCCTGGGAACCCGACTTTTGGGGGCGCCTCCGGGGTGGCGTGAGGAGTAATGTTTACGCCGCGCAGGCCAGCGCTGCCGACCTCGAAAACGTTCGCCTGAGCGTCCACGCAGAAATCGCCGCCGATTACTATGAGCTTCGCGCCCAGGACTCCCTCGAAGAGCTGCTGGATTCCACGGTCGATGCCTACCAGGATGCCCTCAATCTTACCCTCGCCCAGTACAAGGCCGGGCTCGGCTCCGATGAGGCGGTGGCGCAAGCCGAAGCTCAGTTGAAAGCGGCTCAGGCGCAGGATACGAATCTCGGCATCTTGCGGGCCCAGTATGAACATGCCATCGCTGTACTGGTGGGCGAGCCCGCGTCGACTTTTTCTCTACCGGCACATTCCCACCCCACCAACCCTCCGAAAATCCCAGCCGGGGTGCCGTCGGAGCTCCTCGAGAGGCGCCCGGATATAGCAGTGGCGGAACGCTCCGTGGCTGAGGCGAATGCGCAAATTGGGGTGGCCAAAACGGCCTATTTCCCAGCCATCCTGCTCAGCGCCACCGGTGGATTCGGAAATTCAACGGCCGCAAACTGGTTCGCCTGGCCAAGTCGGTTTTGGTCGGTGGGACCAAGCTTGGCGGAGACCATTTTTGATGCCGGGTTAAGGCGGGCCACCGTGGAGCAGTACCGAGCGTCGTATGAGGCAGCCGTTGCGAACTATCGACATACCGTATTGACAGCATTCCAACAGGTCGAAGATAACCTTGTATCCTTGCGAATACTGTCGCAGGACCTCGAGCAACAGGACGCCGCGGTGGAGGCCGCAGCCAGGAGCTTACAGGAAGCTACCGTGCGGTACAAAGCCGGACTCGATCCCTATCTTAATGTAATAAGCGCTCAAACGATCTTATTGAACGATCAGCAAACGGCTGTGAGCTTTCGCATGCAACAGAGGGTGGCGAGCGTTCAGTTGATCAAGGCGCTGGGCGGGGGTTGGGATAGCGCTGAGCTTCCCTCGCCGAACCAGTTGAAAACCAAGATGGGCCGCGGCCCCGGGTCATCCTGATTACAGGCCGCGAGAAGGAAGCAGCTTGGGCTATAAGAGGAGGCAACATGAAGCGATCGGACGGTCGGCACGGCTCAGTTTGTATCATGTGTGGCAAAGCATCAAAACAACCTATCTGTGAATCTTGCCGGGTCAAGGTCGAGGCCGAGGCAATTCACAAGAAGGTGGAATCCGATAAGCCAGTTGAACACCTCGGTTGACAGATCTCGTAGGCCGCGCCAGAGCAGCGGCACGTGACCTGCCGTGTTGGAATGGACCTTCCAGCCAGATCCCCGCACCGCCTTAGAAGCGCGCTGATGGCAGGGAGACGTCGCCTATCGGGTTACGTTGATATTTGTCGGTAGGTCATAGCGTTCCCGAACTAAGGTTGCAAGTGCATGTCCGAGATTACGGATGTGACCCAGGCGATACTGCTCCTCCACTTTGCGAATTCTTGAGGAGAGCGTATGGTCCCGGAATACGTCCAAAATCCAGCATGAGAAGTCTCCCCGTTTGGCGTGTCCGTCAAGTACTTCGGGAGGAAGGCTTGTTGCTGCGGCTACAAACTCCCTTAAACTGCGAGCCGGAGCCGCCACTGCATTGCCATTCCGTGTAAACACGAATCCTTTTCCTTCGGCCACAGATACATCGAAATACTTGACCAGGTGACGGACGTGCGGGGTCAGGCGGGGCAGAAGCTTGAAGGGCAGCAGCGTTTTTCCGGTCACAGGCCCCGGCAGAATGACGGCCTCGTTAATGGCCAGGTTTTCGATCGCCGCCTTCAATTCAGCGCTTTTGCCGCTATGAGACATCGCTAGTACCGCTTCGAGCGATTGCGCATCGTTCATTCGCATGGTGACGATGACGTCAAAAGCCTTGCACAGATCCGGATGTAGGTCCGACGGACGGTAAGTCACAAGCGTGTAAGCACCTAAATCCAGATCCAACAGTTGGAAAACATTTGGTTCGTGAAGAAAATAGTGAGCTTCATCGATAACGATAGAGTGCGGCAATCCTGTCGATCGACGGTGAGAAGCCAGCATCGGTAAAAGCGAGTTGATATATTCCCGCTTCTCCTGGAACGGCACGCGTGACAGGTCCACAACTACGCTGACATCAGGATACCGCAGGGCTCGTGCAAGGTCGCTAGGCGCCGGGGGAGAGCCGCCACCTCCCATTACCACGACCCCGGGAAGGGATTCCAGCGTGCTGTAATCTCCTTCGGGGTCCACCACCCAGACACAGTAGCCCTGGAGAATTAGCTGTTCACAGAGAAGCCCCGTGCCCCAGGACTTTCCACACTGTGGGCCTCCGGTTATAAGGGCGTCATACCCGCGAATCGGGAACGTCACCGCGTGCCCGTCCACGGTTGTACCGACCGTGACCGAGCGACGGCTGAGCCGGTCAGGGGGCAGTCTGCCTTTTCTTGCAGCCTGCCGAATGTAAGCCGCCACGGCGCTTGGGCCGTCACCTTGGAGAACCTCTTCCGCCACAGCCTGGAGAGCGCGACTACCCCAGGAGACAGCAACGCCCAGCTCGCAGGCCATCAACAAGTCATGGTCGTTCTCGGCATCGCCGATCCCGATGGCGTTGTGAGCCGAAAGACGGAACGCCCTGAGCGCGGCCCGCAACCCCGTGGCTTTGCTAATCGACTGGGGAAGAACCATCAGGCGGCTTCGATTGAACTGCAGCACGAGTGGGAGTTCGAATTCTCGAATGACAGCCAAGATGGATTGAGCGAACGAAGCGTCTGCTTCTACGATGCACTGACCGGTCGAAAAAGCGATTCCGCGGCGCTTCAGCTCCGCAAGGAAGATCTCGGGCGGGGGCTGACCGAGCAGCCGCGAGTAACCATTGCGGAAACAGAGAACGGCGCCGTTTTCCGCTATCACAGCGTCGACGCACCCGAGATCGCCAGCCGCGTGCTTCAAATCTGATAGAACCCGGCCACTGACTATGACAACCGTAATCCCTTGCGCCTGTACCTCGGCGATCGCTGCCCTGACCTCAGGATCCAGGACTCCTTCCCGGGCAATGGTGCCGTCATAATCAAGTGCGAGAACGCTGAATTTCATGAGTGGTCCGATTCAGGCAGCGGGTGACTCTGGGGCGTTTGCATGTGTACCCGGCATCAGCACAGGTCTAGTAGATTCCGCTTCCGGGTTGTCGATTATAGTGGCGGCGAGCTTTGCATTCAAGGCTTAGGTTATTTCGTGTGCTGGGAAGAAGCACGTCCTGCTCTAGTATTTGGTGCGGTAATATTAGATAATCTCCGCCGAGTCAATGCATTAGGGAAGAGGTAGTCCGCGACCATGGTATTGAAATTCTTCCAGTGGCTACCGCCAGAGTCAGTGAAGATCCTTTTGGTGTTAGCTCTTTCGCTGCTGGTCGGCTCGGAGCGGGAGGAACATAAAGCCGCTGGAGAACAACCTACATTCGGCGGCGTGCGCACCTACCCCTTGATCGGGCTGATCGGTTATGCCATGGCTCTTCTCGGGGGCGGCCAACTTCTGCCGCTCACCTTGGGTTTTGCTGTGGTGGGGGGGTTTCTGTTTCTCTCTTACTGGCACAAGCTCACCACTTCAGCGGTCGCCGGCATCACCTCAGAGGTATCCGCCTTGGCCATCTACATAGTCGGCGGGCTTGTTTATCAGGGACACTTCTGGGTTGCCACCACGCTAAGCGTCGCCAGCGCCCTCCTGCTGGAGTTGAAGACCGCACTTGAAGGCCTCACGAAGCGCATCGTTCCTGGAGAGATTTTCACCTTCACCAAGTTTCTTCTTCTCACTGCCGTCATTCTACCGATACTGCCCAATCAGGCCTTTGGGCCGTTCCAGATCAATCCGTTTAAAACATGGCTCGTTGTCGCCGCTGTGAGCACGGTTTCGTACGGCAGCTACGTACTGCAAAAGCTGACGAAGCCAAAAGGCGGAGTGTTACTTACGGCGATCCTCGGTGGAGCGTACTCCTCGACCGTGACGACCGTGGCCCTGGCCAAGCGAGCCTTGCGCGAGGACCAGCCGCACCTTTTTTCGGGCGCCATCTTGATGGCGTCCGGTGTCATGTACCTGCGCCTGGTTATCCTCCTCGGTTTATTCAACCGGAGCCTGATGATCAGATTGGCTCCATCATTCGTCGGGCTGGCCTTAGTGGCCATGGCTGCAGGCTGGATTTGGTCCCGCCGGCCCGACGGCCGTTCTGAGGGGGTCAAGAGAGAGTTCGAGCCTCCAAATCCGCTCGAGCTGCGTGCGGCTTTTCTCTTTGCAGGCCTCTTCCTCGCCATGCTGGTGGTCACCCGCCTGGTGGTCGTGCACCTGGGAAGCGCCGGGGTGTACGGCTTGGCGGCAATCATGGGAATCACGGATGTGGATCCCTTCATCATGGGTATAACCCAAGCGACGCCGGCACTTACTCCACTCGGGGTCGGATCGGCGAGTATTGTAATTGCAGCATCCAGTAACAATCTGGTCAAAGGAATTTATGCCTGCGCCATGGCAAACCGCAAGACAGGCATTCAGAGCTTGGGTCTCTTGATAGGATTGGCCGCACTTGGTCTCGCACCACTGCTTTGGTTGCCGGCGTGATTCCACAGTATTCCGAAGTTGCCGCCTCCACGCCAAGCATGGGGTGCGCCTTGTCTGACTGTGATAAGATTCGCCGCCAACGTCAATTCCTGGGAGGGAGAATGCTATGGATGCTCCCCATGATCATGCCAAACTTCGTGGAGGAGCCCCCGGTGAAAGCGTCCAAAGTCACCAATGGATCCAGCTCACCGGCTCCGTGCTTGGAGCAAGACCTCATGTGTACGCTGGTCGCCTCGTCGAGGACGAAGCGAAAAGAACGAGGGTAAACAACGGTCAGATCAACTCCTGCGGGCCGTATCCATGAAACCAGTCGAGGAAACTCGAGGGGAAATCATGCAGCATCAATGGAAGCATCGAATCGCAGTTGCTAATGCTACAGGGCTGCTTGTTAGTCTATTAATCGCTCACGTAAAAGCAGAGCCCCAACCTCCGCAGTACGTCGGCACGGTTTGGCAAACGGAACAAGGTCTGCCGCAGAACTCGGTGAATGCGATAGTGCAGGACCATCGCGGCTATCTCTGGATAGGCACATTCGGGGGGCTCGCGCGCTTTGATGGCGAGCGCTTCACGGTTTTCGGTTCGGCGGATACGCCAGGTTTCGGCAGCGATCAGATTCTCTCTCTGTACGAGACCCGCTCCGGAGTGTTGTGGATCGGCACTGTGGATGGCGGTCTCACCCGGCTGCATGATGGTGTAGCCAGCACATATACCGAGCGCGACGGCTTGCCGAGCGGGTTCATCAGCTCCATTCGCGGGGATGCGGAAGGGAACGTGTGGATCAATACGTCGCGGGGCGTAGCACATTTTGCGGGCGCGAAGCTGGAAGCTTACCCCACTCACCGGGGGAAAGCGGTCAGGGAATTTTACCTCCAGGCGCGGGACGGAAGCATGTGGTTCCGCTCAGGGGAAGAAGTTCTGCGTTTCGGGGCCGACGGCTCCGTCGCGACCCAGAATGTCCTCAAGCCGAGCGTTTTTCTTGTTCAAGAAGCTCGCGACGGAAGTATCTGGATTGCTGCGCGCGACGCCTATCGGCTTGTGCGCTATTACCAGGGGGTATTCTCCGACGTACCGCTGCCGCCGATTGAGCGGCGCCGATTGACGGGCGCGTATCCCGAGCAAAGCATCCTGGCCATGGCGAAGGATACGGATGGGGAATTGTTGCTGCTCACCCCGGCCGGACTCGTTCGGATTGTAGGCGGGAGGCTCAGTCCTCCCGAGCCACTATCCTTGCCTGCGAATGGCGCCGAGTTGCCCAAGGTGCGCAACCTCCTGGTAGATCGAGACGGCAACCTCTGGGTGGGAATGATTGGGACCGGGCTCGCTCGTCTCCGCCCAGCCCCTTTGACAGCCTACGGAAAAGACGAAGGTCTCTCGGACTCCAGCTTTAGTACGGTGTTTCAGGACCGGGAAGGTCGCATCTGGCTCGGCGGAGATTTGCTCTACTGGTTCGATGGGCATCGGTTCCATCTTTTCCCGGGCGTGGTGAACATTCTCACCATTGCCCAGACACGCGATGGCGACGTGTGGTTCGGCGGATATGGCGGGGCGTATCGCCTCCGGTCGGGCGTGCTGACCCATTTCAAGGTTGAAGCACCTGCCGTGAAAGCTATTTTTCAGGACCGGGAGGGCACGCTTTGGATCGGTACGCTGACCGAGGAGCGTCCCGGAGGGCTTTACCGCTTTCGCGATGGGAAATTGGAGCAGGTCCCAGGCACCTCTGATGTGCGCTCAATCACCGAGGACCGAGACGGTGGCTTATGGTCGGGCGGCCTCGAAGGGCTCCGGTATGTGCGCGGCAGCAAAGCCGTCTTGTACGACCAGAAGCAAGGTTTGTCCAACAACACCGTGTATGACATCCACCAAGATTCGACCGGGACTCTCTGGGTTGCGACCTACGGCGGAGGATTGAACCGTTTGCGCGACGGCCGGTTTAAGGCGATCACCACCAAAGACGGTCTGCCCAGTAACATGCTGCTGGGCATTTTGGACGACGGTAGCGGCAATCTCTGGCTCAGCTCCAATCAGGGTATCCTTCGCCTCAGTCTGAATGAGCTAAATGATTTTGCCGATGGGAAAATCTCTTCCATTTCGCCCGTATCGTACGGGCTCGCCGAGGGCATGAGAAGCACCGAATCCAATGATGGGAGCCCGGAAGGCTGGAAAACTACCGACGGGCGGATATGGTTTCCCACCCTGCGCGGCGTGGTGGCTATTGACCCCAATGCCGGCAATCGCCTTCCTCCGCCGGTGGTGTTGGAGGAGGCATGGGCAAACCAGTTCACGCTGCTGCACGGCGGCCAGACTTCCGTACCCCCCGACAACAACACGTTCGATTTCCGCTTCACGGCTCTAAGCTTCTCGGCCCCGGAAAGAACGCGCTTCAAGTACCGGCTCGAGCCCTTTGACAAGGACTGGGTGGACGCCGGGACACGACGTACTGCTCACTATACCAATATGGCTCCTGGAAAATACTCGTTCCAGGTGGTTGCGGCGAACGGCTATGGCATTTGGAACTATCAGGGGGCCGGCGCGCGTTTTGTCCTGCGGCCGCACTTTTATCAGATGCTGTGGTTTCGGCTTTTCCTTCTGGCTGGCGTGGTGCTGTTGGCCGTAAGTATCCATCGGCTGCGTGTAAATCAACTGCGCGCAAGGGCAGTACAGTTAAAGCAACTCGCGGATGCTCTCCAGGAGCAAGCAAATCTCCTTAACCTCACGCACGACGCCATTTTAGTGACGGATATGGAGGGGGAAATCAAGTACTGGAATCGAGGCGCCGAGCAGCGGTACGGCTGGTCCGCCGAGCTAGCGGTGGGCAGAGACGTTCACGAACTGCTGAAGACCAGCTTCCCTGCGCCGCTGGAGCAAATCAAAACGGAGGTCATAGCTACGGGCCGTTGGGAAGGCGAACTGGTGCATACCCGCAACGACGGATCCCAGCTAGTGGTGGGGAGCCGATGGTCTTTGCAGCGAGGCGAGCAGGATGCGCCGGTTGCGATACTGGAGACCAACAACGACATCACCGACCGCAAGCGAGCGGAGGTCGCATTGCGTCGTTCGAATCGTGAACTGCGAGCGATCAGCAACTGCAACCAAACCCTCCTTCGCGCCACCGACGAGCGAACCCTGCTCGAAGCAATCTGCCGGATCGTCTGCGAGGAAGCCGGCTACCGCATGGCATGGGTGGGTTATGTCGAACACGACGAGGCCAAAAGCGTGCGCCCTGCCGCGTGGACCGGGACCGATAAAGAATATCTTGCAAACCTCGGCATTACCTGGGCTGACGCGGAGCGTGGGCGCGGCCTCGTCGGAACGGCCATCCGGAGCGGGAAAGCCTGCAGCATTCAGGATTTCGCCACGGATCCTCGACTTGAGCCCTGGCGGGAGACCGCCTTGCAGCATGGTTTTCGTTCCGGCATCGCCTTACCGCTTAAAGACGAACACGCCAACGCCTTCGGCACCCTTGGCATTTATTCCGCCCAGCCCAATGCTTTCACGCCCGAAGAGATTCGGTTGCTTGAGGAACTAGCCGGCGATATGGCGTTCGGCATCGTCACCCTGCGTTCCCGGGCCGCGCGCCAACGGGCAGAGGAAGCTCTGCAGCAGAGTGAGTCTTATCTTGCAGAAGCACAGAGATGGACCCACACAGGCAGCTGGGCTTTGGACCTGACCAGCGAGAAGTATGTGTACGTTTCGGAGGAGGACCTCCGAATTTGGGGATTCGATCAGCAACCGGGGCCCCCGACCAGTGACGCAGTTTTCCTGCGGATCCACCCGGAGGATCGGGACACTTGGAAGGAGAACTTTGAGAGAGCGCTGCACGAGAAAGTTGACAGTTTCGATGAGTACAGGATCGTGCTGCCCGATGGAACCGTCAAGCATGTTCACACAATCCGGCATCCTGTCCTGAATAGCGCGGGAGATGTCGTTAAACTGGTTGGAACCTCGATCGACATTACGGAACGCAAGCATGCCGAGGAAGCGCTGCGCGAGAGCGAGACGCGCTTCCGCACGTTTGTGGACCACGCGGCGGACGCCCTCTTCATCTTCGACTTCGAGCAACGCACCATTGTTGATGTGAACCGGCAGGCCTGCGAGAGTCTTGGTTATACCCGGGATGAACTGATCGGGACGACGGCGCTTGCCTTCCATCTCGATTCGGACACGACAGCTATGGAGTCAGTCGCGGAGCGAGCGGCGGCGGGTGAAACTGTCATCGACACGCACTGGCACCGGCGAAAAGAGGGGACTCTGTTCCCTGTCGAAGCACACACCAGCGAGTTTTGGTATGGCGGTCGTCGCTTCCTGCTGAAGGTAGCCCGAGACATTAGTGACCGCTTGCGGGCCGAGGAGGCGTTGCGCGAAAGTCAGCGGAAATATCAGGAGCTCGTGGAGCATGCCAACAGCATTATCCTGCACTGGCGTCGCGACGGGCGAATCATCCACTTGAACGAGTTTGGCCAGCGGTTCTTTGGGTACACGGAATCCGAGATTCGCGGCCGCCATGTGATTGGCACCATTGTCCCCGAAACCGAAAGCAGTGGCCGGGAGCTCAACAAGCTGATGGAGGAAGTCTGTGCCGACCCGTCGGCGTTCGAGCTAAACGTCAATGAGAACATGCGTCGCAACGGTGAGCGCGCGTGGATTGCGTGGACCAACAAGGTTCAGCTCAACTCCAAGGGCGAGGTCACGGAGATCCTGAGCATCGGCTTGGACATCACTGCGCGCAAGCGAATGGAAGAGGAACTTCGACTGATGCATTTCTCGCTTGAACATGCATCCGACGCTGTTTATTGGGTGGACCCCCAAGGCCGCGTTGTTTTCGTCAACCAGGCGGCATGCCGTTCCTTAAATCGTTCCCAGGCAGAGGTCCTTTCCTTGTCTATCCCTGATATTGATCCCGGTTTCTCGGCCAAGTTGTGGAAATCGACATGGGAGAAGCTCAAAGCGCAAGGCTCGATCACTCTTGAAACCTGGCACCGAGCCAAAGATGGCAGCGTGTTCCCAGTTGAGGTGACCAGCAACTATCTCGATTTCGGCGGTAAGGAATACGCGTTCGCCTTTGCGCGTGATATCACTGAGCGCAAGCGTGCCGAACAAGCCTTACGGCGCAGCGAAGCTTACCTTTCTGAAGGGCAGCGGTTGACCCACACGGGCAGTTTTGCCTGGAGCGCTGGCACGCGCCAGTCGCTTTACTGGTCCGAGGAAATGTTCCGGATTTTTGGCTTAAACCCGGAGGAGGGCGTACCCCCGACTGAGACATTCTGGCAGCGAATCCACCCCCAGGATCTCGACCGCACACGTGAACTGCTGCATAGGGTAGCGGCTGCAAACATGGAGTACGAGCATGACCACCGCATCGTGTTGCCAGATGGAACGATCAAACACGTCCACGCGATCGGCCATCCAGTTCTTGACGACAAGGGACAGGCAGTTGAGTATGCTGGCACTGCGATGGATGTGACGGAACAGAAGCGTGCCGAGGAAGAGCGCGACCGGCTGCGCCAGCTCGAGGCGGATCTCGCCCACATCAACCGGGTCAGTATGATGGGAGAACTGACCGCCTCGATCGCGCATGAAGTCAATCAGCCGCTGTCGGGCGTAGTGAGCAACGGCAGCGCTTGCCTGCGTTGGCTGGCCGGAGATGCGCCTAACGTAGAGGAAGCCCGGGAAGCCGCCCGTCGGATCGTGCGCGACGGGAAGCGGGCCGGTGAAGTGATCGCCCGCGTTCGGGCGCTGGTCAAAAGGGCTGCGACACCTGGCGAAAAACTCGATCTGAATGAAATAATCCGGGAAGTCCTGGCTCTGGTAGGGGACGAAGCGAATAGAAAGAGCGTGAGCATTCGCACGCAGTTTGCGGATGACCTTTCATCTATTTCAGGCGATCGAGTGCAGTTGCAGCAAGTGGTGCTAAACCTGGTCATGAATGCTATCGAAGCGATGAGCAGTGTAGATGATCGGCCACGAGACCTCCTTATAACCACCCGGAACATCGATGCGGACCAGGTACAGGTAACGGTTAAAGACTCGGGGCCAGGTATTGACCCGAACACGCTAGACAAGATCTTTGACCCGTTCTACACGACGAAGCCCGGGGGCATGGGCATGGGACTTTCGATCAGCCGTTCCATTCTTCAGGCGCATGGGGGCCGGCTATGGGCCGCAGCCAAGGACGGCCCAGGCACGATCCTCCACTTTAGCCTTCCGAAGTACCACGATGAAGAATCAAATGCGGCAGCCTGAAGCAGTTATCGCGATTGTGGACGACGACCTCTCGGTTAGGGAAGGTCTCGAGACTCTGATCCGGTCTGCGGGGTGGAGGGTCGAGACCTTCGCCTCCGCCCAGGAATTCCTGGCCCGCCCGCGGGCGGGGGCGCTAAGTTGTTTGATATTGGACCTGCAACTGCCCGGGCTGAGCGGACTCGACTTGCAGAAGCGGATGGCCGAACTCGAACTGGAGATCCCCATCGTTTTCCTGACAGGCCATGGCAATATCCCAGCCTCCGTCCAGGCCATGAAAGCCGGGGCAGTTGAGTTTCTCACCAAGCCCTTCGACGAGCAGGACCTGTTACGGGCAATTGAAGAGGCTATCGAACGCGATCGCCGTACGCGCCAGCGGCACGCGGAGATGCGTGAGTTGAAAGGCCGCTATAACTCGCTGACCGCGCGCGAGCAGGAAGTCATGCAACAGGTAGTTTCCGGACTGCTGAATAAGCAGGTCGCGGCCGAACTGAAGATAAGTGAAGTTACCGTCAAGGTTCACCGCGGGCAGGTGATGCGCAAAATGCGTGCCGATTCATTGGCGGACCTGGTGAGAATGGGGGACAAGCTGGGAATTCGGTCTCGAAAAACCTCCTGAGGGCACCAAGAGCTCAAGTCTGTAGACCTAATACTAAGGTGTAATTGATTTTCATTTCCACCGCTGCTATTAAAGAGTATGGAGGACCGATGATCCCTCTTGTCGCAGTGGTAGATGATGACGTCGCGGTGCGGGAATCGCTCGAGAGCTTAATCAGGTCCGTCGGCATGGCGGTGACGGTGTTCGCCTCGGCGGAGGAATTCTTGAACTCGGCTCATCCGAACAAGCTGGACTGTCTCATATTGGACGTGCGCATGCCGGGAATGAGCGGAATCGAACTCCACCGTCACCTGTTGGCCAGCAATTGTAAAGTGCCGGTGGTCTTTATTACGGCGCACGCATCTGACGACCGGGCGAGGTCAGAAGCTCGCTCGGATTGGACAGTCGCGTACTTGGCTAAGCCGTTCAGTGACGATGAATTGCTTGATGCCGTCCACACGGCTTCAAGATTAAAATCGAACGCTTAAACCATAACAGTTAAATCTAGGGGGTCCCATGAGTGACACGGGAGCTTTGGTTTACGTGGTGGATGACGATTCGTCGGCGCGGGAAGGTGTCGCAGGCCTCATACGCTCCGCCGGACTGAAGGCAAGAACCTTTGCGTCAGCGCAGGAGTTCCTGGCGACTCCTCGACCTGACGTGCCGGGTTGTCTGGTGCTGGATGTAAACCTCCCTGGGCTAAGCGGACTCGATCTGCAACAGGAACTGGCCAAATCGGGCGATCAGATCCCCATCATCTTTCTCACCGGCCACGGCGACATTCCCATGACAGTGCGCGCGGTCAAAGCAGGTGCAGTCGACTTTTTGACGAAGCCCTTCGACGACGAGGACCTGCTGAATGCCATCCGGCAATGTATCGCCTCTGATGGGAAACAAGAGACTCGCAGTGAGATGAATTTCGGGCAGATGCAGATCGTTGGGAACAGCCGGGCGCTGAAGCAGGTCCTGGACCTGGTGCGAACCGTGGCTCCTAGTGATTCCACCGTTTTGCTGCTCGGTGAGACCGGCACGGGAAAGGAGTTGATCGCCCGCGCGATTCACAATTGTAGCCCGCGGAAGAACCGACCGTTCGTCAAGCTTAACTGTGCCGCCATTCCCACCGGGCTGCTTGAGAGCGAGTTTTTTGGGCACGAGCGCGGCGCCTTCACCGGGGCTTTGACTCAGAAGATTGGGCGGCTGGAGTTGGCAGACCAAGGTTCACTTTTTTTGGACGAAATCGGCGATATCCCGCTGGACCTGCAGCCAAAGCTTCTGCGCGTGTTGCAGGAAAGGGAATTCGAGCGCCTGGGCAGCACGCACACGAAGAAAGTCGACGTTCGAATTGTGGCTGCGACCCATTGTGCGCTCGAAGAGATGGTCGTCCGCAAACAGTTCCGCCTGGATCTTTACTACCGCCTGAACGTATTCCCGATTTCTATTCCTCCCTTGCGCGAACGCCGGGAAGACATTCCCCTGCTGGTTCGGCATTTCGTCCAGCAATTCGCCCGGAGGATGCACAAGACGGTTGAGTCGATTTCCCCCCAAACGATGGAAGCGCTGGTGCACTATTCCTGGCCCGGTAATGTCCGGGAGCTGCAGAACGTCATTGAACGATCTGTGGTTGTGTACGACAAGGGGGAGCTCTCGGTCAGCGAGGATTGGCTGGCTCACGAGTGCTTCCTCACCGAATCCGCCCCGCACCCCTCTTTCAGAAAATCGACGATAGAAGAACGGGAAATGATTGGCGCTGCCTTGGCGGAAGCGCACGGTCAAGTGTCGGGCCCTTTGGGCGCAGCCGCCAAGCTCGGAATCCCCCCCTCAACTCTTGAATCCAAGATCCGGGCAATGAAGATCAACAAGTACAGCTTCAGGGCCGTCTAGCTCGTGCCTGCTTGTGACGCCTGGCTCGTGTCGGGTCTGTATCCGCTTCAAGAGCTGTAAGTGAATGACTGAGCAAGGCGCAAGGGAACCTCCTTTCAACAATCCAGCATAGGGTTTCACGAGCTTCGCGAATTCGCGAAATGATTGCGACTTCGTAAAGTACGAGTTCCCGTGTTTTTAAGGGCTTACCAATGGCGCTTAGGTTGCATTGTTGAAAATGAGGAAATGCTCAATAGAGGAGAAGAGCCTTGACGTCGACGGAGTCTATCACTGCCCAAGATTTAAGCATCCAGGTGACGGATAGTGCCGGTGGTGCACTCGTCTGCCTGGGCGGACGAGTCACAGTCGACTCTTCTCCGGCGCTTCGCAAGCAGCTCCTCGCGATGCTCAGCCGGGGATCCCGGCCGACCCTCATCATCGACTTGTCGGGGTTGAGCTATATCGACTGCTCCGGGATCGCTACGCTGATCGAGGCACTCCGGATCGCGCGTCAGCGCCACACGAACTTGCAGGTGCGAGGGGTGCGCGATGGTCCCCGCCATTTGCTCGAGGTCACGGGGCTGTTGCATCTCTTCGAAACAGGTGGGGGGCCGGACCATTCCTCCATCTCAAGGGTTTCTTGATGGCGAAAATCACCGAAGCCGTTGAAAGCGTGGGAAGGGCAACTCTCGACCGGCTGGACTATGTCGGAGGCCTGAGTATTGGCTTTTGGTCCGCGGTTCGAGCGCTGCCCACAACGCTCCCATTCATGGGAAACCGCTATCGCTGGAAGGCTTCCATCGTTCAGATGTTGCAGATCGGGGTCGAGGCGGTTCCCATGGTGGGACTGATGGCGATGTGCTGCGGCTTCATCCTCGCCCTGCAAGGGGCCTCGGAGCTGCGCCGGGTTGGCGCCATGAGCCTCGTGATCCCACTCGTCGCCATCGGTTTCACACGCGAAGTAGGCCCGCTCCTCACGGCCATTGCGGTGAGCGGGCGGTCGGGTTCCGCAATCTCCGCCGAGATCGGGACCATGATGGTGACCGAAGAAATCGACACTCTCAAGGTGATGGCCTTTGACCCGATCGAATTCGTCGTGGCGCCGAAGCTGCTTGCCGGTCTCATCACCATACCTTGCCTTACCGCCGTCTGCAATGTCTGCGGCATTTTTGCGGGTTGGATTTTCATGTTCTTCAGCACACGTCTGGGTCTGAAGCTGTATGTTCACAACGTGCTGACTTCGCTGGTGTTGCGAGACGTGGTCAGCGGCCTCGTCAAAAGCGTGGCGTTCGCCGTCATCATCGTGCTCGTGGGATGCCTGGAAGGATTCAGCGTGTGAGGGGGGCCGGAAGCGGTGGGCCGGTCCACTACGGCCGCGGTGGTCAAGTCAACCTTCCTGGTGATTGTCGCTGATGTGGTGTTCACCGCCATCTTTTACTTAACCGGCAAACACTGATGTCGATCATCTCAGTTCGCGATCTCGTGGTGGAGTACGGCGGACGCCGGGTGCTGGACGGGCTGAACCTGAACGTCGAGCCCGGCGAAACCATGGTTTTACTGGGTGGGAGCGGCGCCGGCAAGAGTACCCTGTTGCGGAACCTGCTGGGTCTCGAGCGTCCGCAATCGGGCAGCGTGGTGATCAAAGGGGTCGACATCACCTGTTGTTCGCCGGCGGAACTGAAGCGTGTCCGGCGCTCGATTGGGGTTTCCTTCCAGAGCGCGGCATTGTTCAACTCCCTCACGGTTGAGGATAACGTCGCGTTGGCTCTGCGCGAGCATACGTCGCTCGCCCCTTCCATCATCCAGTTGGACGTCTGGATGAAGTTGGCCGCGGTGGGGCTGGCGGATTCCGGGAAGCTCTACCCGCAGGAACTGTCCGGCGGCATGAGAAAGCGTGCGTCGGTGGCTCGTGCCCTGGCGCTCGATCCTGAAATCCTGGTGTTTGATGAACCCTCTGCCGGCCTCGATCCGATTGTGGCGGCGGAGCTCGACGAACTTATTCTCTTCTCGAAGCGGGTGTTCCAGATGACGGTCGTGGTCGTGACCCACGAGCTGGCAAGCGCTTTCCGAATCGCGGACCGCATTGCGATGCTTTACAACGGAACGTTTCTGGCCGTCGGAACTAAGGATGAGATCAGAGCAAGTCAAAATCCGCACATACGGCAGTTTCTGGATCGCGTGCCCGACAACGTGGCGACCAGCCACATGGTGGAATCCTTTATGGAAAAGTACTTGCGCTCCCCGGAGGTGACGTCGTGACAGCAGGAACCAAGGCCGCAGTGACGACGGAAACCAAGGTTGGAGTCTTCGTCCTTGCTTCGATTGCGGTCATGGTATTTACACTGATCTACCTGGTTAACGCTGAGTTCCGAGGCGGGGGCGTGCACTATCGGACTTATCTGCGCTATGCAGGGGGACTCGAAGCCGGCAATGATGTGCTGTTCGCAGGCATCACCGCGGGCAAAGTCATGGCGGTGAGACCTTGGGCGCAGGATCCAACACGTATCGAGATTCTATTGCAACTTAAACGGGGAATACCCGTGAATGAAAAGTCGGTGGCGAAACTCGGCTCCATCGGCTTGATGAGCGACCCGGCATTGATGATTACCCCCGGCAGTAATGCTGCCCGGCGGCTCGCACCCGGTGCCGTGATTCCCTCCGAAGAGGCGCTGAGCATTGATGATCTCGAAGGCGAGGTTTCCACGCTTGCGAAAAACGCAAACACCCTGGTCGCGCAGGCGCAGGGCGAGCTTGGAGGTATCAGCACCGACACGCGAAAACTCCTTGGCAATCTAAACTCGATTACCGGCCCGCCGAATCAGAAACGGATTGAAACGCTGCTGGAACAGACCAACGGACTGGTGGCCACCGAGCGGCCGAAGATCGACCACATTGCCGACCAACTGTTGGCGCTAATCCAGCATGCGGATGCGGTGATGTCGAAGATGGGACCGGTGGTCGATCATGCCGACGGCGCTATCCAGAACGCCAATTCCACGGTGGGCGATCTGCGCACGAAGGATCTCGCCGAACTTCAAAGTACGTTGAAGGAGGCCAGGGGCCTGTTGGCAAACATGCAGGTTATCCTCCGGGCCAACGATTATAAACTTGACGATACGATTGAAAACCTGCGCATCGCGACCGAGAACCTGGACCAGTTGACGGATTCGCTCAAGCAGCGGCCGTGGAGTCTGATTCGTGTTAAACAGGACAAGGACCGCAAAGTACCACAATAGGAGAAGCCATGACTAGACGCCTGACGGCAATTCTCGCCACTCTCACGATTTCGGCCTGCCTGGTTGGCTGCGGTGGGACCAGGTTTCCGGCCTATTACACACTGCATGTGCCTCCGGCCGTTGACGTGCCAATCGCGGGAGGAACCCGCTCATCCCTTGCGGTACTCGAATTCCGTTCGCCGGCGTACCTCCACCAGGGGGCCATCGTCTACCGCACCTCGCCCGAACAGGTCGGTTTTTATCAGTATCACCGCTGGGCAGTTGACCCGCGGGAGTTTCTTACCAACGCCATGATAGACCGCCTGCGCGCCAGCGGCAGATTCGCCGAGGTGAATGCTTACGACGGGCATTCGGACGTGGACTACATCCTCAGCGGACGCCTGGAAAAGCTTGAGGAGGTCGACTATGAAGGCGGTGTCAGGGTACAGGTTGCACTTTCTGCGCAAATCACGGACCCCCGTGCCGGTAAAACAGTCTGGGCCAACTCCGCCTCGGAGAGCGCACGGGTAGAAAAACGAAACGTACCTGCAGTGGTAGCCGAGATGAGTCAGGTGATGGACCGCACGATCCAGAAGCTCCTGGTACCGCTTACAGTTTCCACTACATCCAGCCTTAATCTTTCCCTCCAGAGATGACCCTCCACCCGGCCCGCTTCCCGATGCACAACGCATCGCGGCAGCGGGCCCCCTCACTCCCCAAAGCTTCTCCTCTGCCCGCGAAGATAAGCTCCACCACGGAGGGCACGGAGGACACAGAGACAACACTTCGGCTTTTTCTCCGTGAACTCTGTGGTGAATGCTTTTTGCCTGCGGCTCAGCCGCGCTGCGTCCGCTCTGATCCGTTCTCTGCTAACTCTCTGGTTATGGCTTGCCTCGCCACTTGGTGTGACCGCGTTGGGGAGAAATGGTGACGCCCGGATCGGCCGAATTGGCCGAGTGTTCACACAGGCTCCCTTGGCGGCAGGCTTTCACGAATTTCGCGAATTCGCGAAAGAGATTGTGAGTCTGTGATGCCCAAGCGCCAGTGCTTTCAACGGCTTGGCCTTGGCGCTTGCCTTGCACTGATAAGGTCCGACAGCAAATGGAAAGAGACCGCAAAACAAAAAGGAGCAAAACCATGGATAGAATGCTAGTAGTTGTCTTTGACTCGGAAAACAAGGCGTACGAAGGGAAGAAGGCCCTTTCTCAACTGGAAAAGGAGGGCAGCATTGCCGTCTACGCTTACGCGGTGATTGGCAAGAACCCGGATGGCACCACGACGCTGAAGCAAGGTGACGATCCGGGACCGCTGGGGACTCTGGTCTTTACCTCGCTGGGAAGCCTCATTGGACTTCTTGGCGGGCCCGTCGGCCTCGCGATCGGTGCTGGGACGGGTTTACTTGCCGGCGGGACCCTGGACCTGAACGACGCCAGGGTTGGTGAAGACTTTATTGATGACGTCAGCCAGGAACTGCAACCGAACAAATTCGCCGTGGTGGCGGAGATTCAGGAAGACTGGACGACTCCGGTGGACAACCGCATGGAAGCGATCGGCGGGAAAGTATACCGGCGAGCACTGTCAGAGGTAAAGCAAACGCTCCACGACGAGAACGTCGCCGCCATGAAAGCCGATCTCGCGCAAATGAAGGCCGAGCAAGCCAAGGCGCAAGCCGACCGAAGAGCGAAGCTTCAGGAGAAGATCAACCAGCTCGACTCCAAGATCCAAGCTCAACTAGAGAAAGCCAAGGAGCAACGCCAGGCGGCAGAACGACAAGCGCAGGCCAAGATCGAGATTTTGAAGGCCAAGGCCGCAACCTTGAAGGCCAAAGCAGCAGAGAAGCACATTTAGCACCTAAAGTCGTGTAGCGCGGGCGTCCCGCCCGTTGATCTTAGCTTCCCCTGCGCAAGTGCGGGCGAGACGGCCGCTACACGGACCTCAAATCGGAAAGACGCAGCGCAGGATGGCAGCCGGCGCGGAGGTGGCGTATGGAGCTGAGAGGCGACCAGCAGAAAATCAGTGGCGGATATCCCATTTCTCCTGAACCTAGAGCTCTCGTAGTGGACGAGCGCCCCGACGGGCTTGAATATTATGCCGCCATGCTCGAAGCGTATGGGTATCAGGTCCGACGCTGCTGCTCATATTGCGAGGGTGTCCGCTGTGTGGGTAGTGAATCCTTTGACTTTGTCATCGTGAGTCAGGGAACCCCTAAATTCGAGGGGAGCTGCGTGCTGAAGCGGGCCATGGAGATTGATCGCAGCCGGCCCGTTGTTGTCGTGGCGCCAAGCCTGGACATGGGCTCCTATATAGAAGCCATGCAGTTGGGGGCTACGGACTATTTAGTGGAGCCGTTGGCCGCCTGGGAAGTAGGCCGGCTACTGCCTACCCAGCCGTACCTGAGCGCCGCGGCCTGAATCAAAGGAGCAAAAGGAGGAAGGCAATGTCGAAAATCTCTGATGTGTTCGCGGCTGAAATAGCCGAAGTTAGGAAATCCTGGGTCTGGTTCCTTTTCATAGGAATCCTGTTGATGGTCCTGGGGGCCACCTGCATGGTCAAAGCGCAGACCGCAACCACTTTTTCCATCCTGGTGTTGGGCTGGATTCTGATGATCAGCGGAGTGTTCTGGCTCATCAATTCGTTTCTCGCTATCGCGTCGCCCATGTTCTTCCTGTTTCTTCTGAGCGCGCTCCTTCGAGGAGGGATCGGATACCTCTTGATCCGCCACCCCAACGCAGGTGCGGAGGGCGTGACCATGCTGCTGGCTGTGCTCTTCATCGTCGGCGGGCTATTCCGGACAGCCGGGGCGAGTGTCATTAAGTTTCCCTGGTGGGGGTGGACAGCCCTCTCCGGCATAGTCGCCGTAGTTCTCGGCGTCTACCTTTTGGCGAATTGGCCTGTAGCCAGCACTTTCTTCGTTGGTATCGTGATTGGCGTCGACCTCTTGTTTGACGGCGGAGCGCTGATGGCTTTCGGCGCCGCCATTCGCAGCTTGCCAGGCGAATGAAGGCATCGTGCGCCAGGGTGCTTGTCTTGGCGGCAGCATACCGCTGAGGAGCCAAAATGATGTCCGCAACTCTTATCGGTCCGGACAAAGTTCGGTCCATTGTGCAGGTCAGTGAGGAGACAACGGTGCGCGATGTTGCAACTTCCAAGTACCACTTGTTCCGGCGGACCACAAAACGCAACGGCATAACCGTTGATCCTTTTACGACCGAGGTTGCAGCCGGCGACACGGTGACTGTCAAAAGTGAGTGATTGCAAAAACCAAATCGCAATACAAGGAGGAGCTATGGCAGACAGAACAAACAAACCTGTTTTTGTTTACGTCGCGACTTATTCGAACTACGACGACGCGAAGGCAGACCACGGAGAGGTCAAGCAGCTCTATTTTCACGGCGTGATTGGCGTGTTCGACGCGGCAGTGATCAGCAAAGACGCTTCAAGCCAGGTGAAGATCCACAAGACCGAGATGCCGACGCAGTACGGGGCATGGGGTGGCTTGGCAGTAGGAGCATTAATCGCCATCTTCTTCCCACCGTACATGGTATGGGAACTTGCGGCTGGCGCGGCTACAGGCTCTCTGCTCGGGCATTTCTGGGCGGGAATGTCGCGTTCGGATCTGAAAGAGATTGGCGAAACGCTTCAGGTGAGCACGGCAACTCTGATCGTGGTCGGCCGGTCTAGGTTGCAAGAGGCCCTGCAAAACGCAACCAAGCGGGCCGTAAAGCAGTTTGAGAAGCAACTGAATACCGATGTCGAAGCATTTGACAAGGCTCTGGCCGATGCGATCAACCAGACGCTGAAGGAGGCATAGCAAATCATCATGGACAAAATCCTGGTAGCGGTTTTTGATAACCTGAGCAAAGCTCAACAAGGGTTGGGAGCACTTGTGCAGTTGGATCTCGACGGTAGCATCACTGTTTATGCCCACGCGGTGGTGGTGAGAAACCCCGACGGTACAACGATGGTCAAGCAAAGTGATGCGCGAGGCCCGTTCCAGTCCCTTGTCTGGACTTCACTGGGGGCCCTCATTGGTCTGCTGGGAGGTGCGCCCGGTGTGGCAATCGGCGCTAATGTAGGCTTTTTTGCCGGTGGCACGGCCGACTTGAACAGAGCCAGGATTGGAGAGGACTTCGTTGATGATGTGGCCAAGGCTCTCTCGCCCGGCCGGGCTGCAGTTGTTGCTGAGATTCAAGAAGACACAACGGGTCCTGTGGACACCCAGATGGAGGCAATAGGGGCCACTGTTTTCCGCCGCACCCTATCCGAGGTTAGACATACCATCCATGACGATCACATCGCTGCCATCAAGGCCGACCTAGCGCAAATTAAGGCAGAACACGCCCAGGCTAACGCAGAGCGAAAAGCCAAGTTCCAGAAGAAAATTAACCAGCTCGAGTCGCGGCTGCAGGCGCAGATACAAAAGGCCAGAGTTCGGCGCGAGGCAGTGGAGCGCGAGGAGCGCGCTAAAGTCGAGTTACTTCAGGCAAAGGCGGCGGCCGCCAAAGCCACGGCGGCTGAAACACACATTAAGCCGTAGTAGCCCTCCTGAGGAGGATCGCCGATGCCGCGAGGCAGTTTGAGAAGCAATTGAATACCGACGTCCGGGCCTTTTGACAAGGTGTTGACTGAAGCCGTGAACCAGTCGCTGAAGGAGTTGAGAAAGGCCTTGAACAAACAGGAAGTCGCGCCATGCTCGTGGAAGGAGAGTAACCATCATGCAACGAATGCTGGTAGTAGTATTCGAGGACGAGAGCAAAGCCCACGAAGGGGCGAAGGCGCTTCGGCAGTTGGATCTTGACAACCATATTACTGTTTACCGTCACGCGATGGTGGTGAAGACTCCAGACGGCACGGTAACGGTCAGGGAGGTTGATGACCGGGGACCGTTTGGCCTGTTAGTCGGAACCGCACTGGGAGCCCTCCTCGGCGCACTTGGCGGGCTCGTGGGCATTGGTATCGTCGGAACGCTCGGGTTAGTTGCTGGTGGCGCGGCCGACCTGCATAACGCCTGGGTTGCTGAGGACTTTGTAGATGATGTGGCCAGGGCTCTCTTGCCGAACCGGGCGGCAGTTGTTGCGGAGATTGAAGAAGACGCGACTGGTCCTGTGGACACTCAGATGGAAGCCATAGGGGGCACTGTCTTCCGCCGAGCCCTTTCAGAAGTTAAACACACCATCGATGATGAGCACATTTCAGCTATTAAGGCCGACCTTGCGCAAATGAAGGCAGAGCACGCCCAAGCTCATGCGGAGCGAAAAACAAAGCTCCAGGAAAAAATCAACCAGCTCGACTTGAGGCTACAGGCGCTGTTGCAAAAGGCCAAAGAGCGACGCGAGGCTGCGCAGCGCGAGGCCCGGGCTAAAGTCGAATTACTCCAGGCAAAGGCGGCAGCGGCAAAAGCGAAGGCGGCGGAGAAACACATTGAGCTGTAGCGGCGTAGGGGGCAACCCTTGGAGTTGTTCCCAATGCGGGCCACAAGGGTGTGTATGAAAACCTCAGTCTGAGATTAGTCCGAGGGCCACCCCTACAAGCGGAGGTTCACCGATGAAATCTAACATTAAGCTGGGAAAAATCGCGGGAATCGAGATCGGGCTTCACTACAGTTGGTTCATCATTGCTGCTCTGATCGCGTTCTCTCTCGGGGAGCGTTTTCATCACGTCAACCCCAGTTGGAGCACAGGCCGAGTCTGGATCGCGGCGTTGCTCACCGCACTTCTGTTCTTTGTCACCTTGCTATTGCACGAACTCTCCCATTCGCTGGTGGCCCAAGCGCGCGGATTGAAGGTGAAGTCGATCACCCTTTTCGCACTCGGCGGTGTTTCCCAAATCGAGGAGGATGCCAAGGACGCGAAAACAGAATTCTGGGTCGCGATCGCCGGACCCCTCGCCAGCCTGGCTATTGGATTCGGCTGTATCGCCATCGCGGCCGGACTGGGGTGGCATCCTCCGGCCGAGCCGCGCACGGCGGTGACTGCGGTCCTCGTTTGGCTGGGATATATCAACGTTGGTCTTGGGATTTTTAATATGGTTCCCGGGTTTCCGCTGGATGGTGGCCGCGTGTTCCGCGCCATCGTGTGGGCGATTAGCGAGAACGCCGACCGCTCCACCCGCATCGCCGCGCGCCTTGGCCAAGTCGTGGCCTTTCTTTTCATCCTCGATGGGTTATGGAGGTTTTTTGGCGGTGCCGGCTTTAACGGGCTGTGGATTGCCTTCATCGGCTGGTTCCTGATGGACGCGGCCCAAGCTAGCTACGCTCAGGTGGACGTTTCGGCCGCCTTTCGCGGCATGCGCGTCTCCGAGGTGATGTCACGGGACTGCGCCGTCGTCAACCGCGGTATGAGTTTGCTGGAGTTTGTCGATACCTACCTTTTGAAAACCGGCGAACGCTGTTTCGCTGTGGAAGACGGCGGCCGCTTGGTGGGCCTGATTACTTTACGGGATGTAGGCGCTGTCCCCCGCGACCGGTGGGAAAGCACCACGGTCCGGGAGGCCATGCGACCACTCAAGGAGCTGCACGTCATAACCCCTGACACGCAGGTGTTGGACGCGTTGAAACTCATGGCCGGCAACGATATTAACCAACTCCCGGTGGTCGCCAATGGCGCTTTGCAAGGGATCCTCTCCCGATCTCATCTTATGCAGTTGTTGCGAGCCCGTTCCGAGTTGCAATCGCCGGCCACACGTCATGTTCCACCCCCTCGAATGAATCAGAGAGGTGTAACACCGTAGGCCCCGTATGCGTATTCTCGCGCAACTCGTAATTCCCGACTCGGTGGGGACGTTTATGCAGGGGCTGGGGAGACTTGGACTAATCCGACTTGGAGTGGTCGTGCTTGGCCTGGTCGTGGTTCCCGACTCGGTGTGGACGTGGATCCAGGGGCTGGGGGGACTTGGATTGATCCTGCTTGGCCTCGCTGACAACACCCCTTTCGTCTCTGCCCCGCCAGGAAGCGAGGACGTATTCCTCATTCTGCTTTCGGCACATCATCCCCAGTGGTGGGTCTATTACGCCTTCATGGCTATGGTGGGGGAGGTGCTCGGCGGATATTTGGGCTACCGGCTGGCCGCAAAAGGCGGCCGGGAGACCTTTGAAAAGAAGGTAGGGAAGCCGCGCGCAGAAATAATCTACGAACGATTCGAGAAACGCGGATACCTGACGGTGTTCACCGGCTCCATCCTGCCTCCGCCCTTTCCTTTTTCTCCTGTCGTCATGGCCGCTGGAGTGATGCAGTATCCGCGCCAGAAGTTCTTCTCCGCACTTTTGGCTGGACGTGGTGCACGTTTTCTTGCCGTGGCGTTTCTGGGCAGGGTCTACGGGCAGCAGATGATCGGTTTCTTCTCGCGTCATTACCGGACCCTGTTGTATGTCCTGATTTCAGTGGTGGTGATGGCCGGCATCGGAGCCCTGGTCTATTTCATATGGTACAGACCCAGCCGGCAACCAGGAGAAGGAGCACGTCTTGCCGGTCGGAAGGGAAAGTCCGCCTCCGCCAACGAGTGTGTAAAATGAAACTCTTGCAGGCAATCTCGACAGTGCCCAGAAAGTCAGCCTCGAGGGCCGATGCGTAGAAAGGCCGAGGAGTAGAGATGAAAACACCGGATCCAGCGAGTCAGATTGCGCCGAAGAAAATCTTGTTCGCCACAGACTTCTCCCCCGCGTCAGAGGCAGCGCTGCCGTACGCCTTTTCCTTGGCAGGCCACTACGGGTCTAAACTCTATCTCGCTCACGTTATCTCTCTCGAGCACGAGGACTTCCCCCCAGCAGAGGAGAGAGCGACGAAGATCGAGCAGGCCCGCGAATTCACGGAACGGGAACTGAAGCACCTGCTTGAGGCAGCTCGTCAAAAAGACATTTCGTGCCAGCCTTTGATTGGAGAGGGTACGGTCTGGAACGTTCTTTCCGAAATGATCCACAAAAACGGCATCGACCTTGCTATCGTGGGAACTCACGGACGTCGAGGCTTGAAAAAGCTGCGCCTAGGCTCGGTCGCGGAGGAGGTGCTTCGAATGGCGCCTTGTCCGGTGCTCACGGTTGGTCCGAAGACCTCGGAAACGTCCTCAGCGGACATCCAACCAAGTCACGTCCTTTACGCCGTAGACTTCGAGCCTGATACCAGCCATGCCGCAGCCTACGCTGTTTCGCTGGCCGAGGAATTCCGCGCCAAGCTTACGTTCATTAAAATCCTTGAGGAGACAGTTGCTTCTCCTGAGCTGAAAGCCCAGGTCGAGGAGCCCGTAAGGCATTGGATGGACGATCACGTCTCGGCAACGTCAGTTTTACGCGAGCGCACCAGTTTTGAGCTCGACTTCGGCCGTGCGGCGGAAGCCATTCTCAAATTCGCCTCGGACCGCGGCGTGGACTTGATCGTGATGAGCGTGCAACGTTTGGACCCGGTCTTAGCCGCTCACCTTCCCGAAACTGACACTGCTTACGAGGTGGTCCGTACCGCGCCCTGCCCAGTGCTCACAGTCCGCTGATCTCGCCCGCCACTGACAACACCGAGAAAGAACTTTGCGAAACCAACAATTTCCCACCAACCGAGGTGCGGGTCCAAATCACGCCCCATCGAGGCGAAAGGCTCCTTATAGGAATGACGAGCCAACTCGTCGCTGTATACCTTTTTGCGAAGTTCGCGAATTCGTGAAAAGTCTACAAACTTTGGTTCACGAACTTAAGCATTTTGAACAGCTTGAGAATGGCACTTGCATTGCACGAACCGAAGTCAGGAAAGGAGAACGTGCCAAATCAAAGGAGAAGAGCCATGAAGAGTGACAGGCAAATTCAGTTGGATGTTCTTGATGAACTCCGGTGGGAGCCGAGCGTCAACGCCACAGACATCGGGGTCACGGTGAAGGACGGCGTAGTCACACTCGAAGGTACAGTGGATAGCTACGCTGAAAAGTGGGCTGCCGAGAGGGCGGTAAAACGGTTGCCCAACGTTCAGGGCCTTGCCGTCGAGCTCGAGGTCAAGCTGCCCGGCGCCAGTGAGCGAACCGACGCGGATATCGCCCGCGCCGCCGAGGACGCTTTGCAGTGGGATATCTTGGTGCCCCGTAACCGGATCAAGGTGACCGTAGAGAAGGGCTTCCTAACACTGGAAGGGGAGGTTGACCGGCAATTTCAGCGGTTGGCTGCAGAGCGAGCGGTGCATCATCTGACAGGGGTTAAGGGAGTAAGCAACCAGATCACGATTAAGCCGAAGATAGCGCTGGCCGACGTAAAGGAAAAAATCGAAGCGGCACTCAAGCGCAACGCGATGCTGGATGCGCAGGAGATTAACGTGAAAACCGAGGGGAGCAAGGTCACCCTGACCGGCAGCGTGCGCTCCTGGGCCGAACTGGACGAGGCTGCGGATGCAGCCTGGGCCGCGCCCGGGGTCACTCAGGTTGAGAACCTCCTTACGGTGTCGTACTGAGACAGGGCGGCGTAGAGCCGGTATCTGAGATGTCGGAAGATCGGCGGTATTCGAGAAATGCGTTGCCCCTGAGAACACGCGGGTACCGTCCGTTCTTCCGGTGAAGCCACTCAGACGCGTGTCGAACTGATTGACGAATCGCGCTGGAATGAACGAATTCTTCCTTACCGAATGTAGAGAGGTGATTTACTAAGTAGGCCAGAAGTATGTAGACATAAACGAGCTAGATCGCTGCATACTGGGTATCTGGCATAAGAAAGA
>Ga0209415_10003215_pt1 | contig 30363 bp, 25 predicted proteins | sample PeaSoiSIISIP2007_FD_187696 | JGI IMG/M metagenome (GOLD analysis project Ga0209415, IMG submission 187696) | Peat soil microbial communities from Weissenstadt, Germany - SII-SIP-2007 (SPAdes) (version 2) | ecosystem: Environmental > Terrestrial > Soil > Wetlands > Peat | place: Germany... | reverse complement strand
CGCAAGCCATTGTAGACTACCGCGATAAGACCAAGGGCGGGGTTCTGAGTTCGATGGATGATTTGAAAACCGTGGTCGATCCCGCCGTGCTGGCGGCGGTGCAAGACGGGTTTTTCTTGTCTGATTTCGGAGTGCGTCATGTGAACATCATCGGGCCCCAGGTCGGCAGTCAGTTGCGGGGACAGGCGGTGCGGGCGGTGATTTACTCGCTGGCGGCCATGCTGGTCTACCTGGCCTTCCGGTTTGAGTGGATTTATGGGGTGGCGGCCGTGATTACGGTGTTTCACGACACCCTGATAACTGTAGGCGCATTCTCATTGACGAATAAGGACATTTCGCTTACCGTTATCGCGGCCATTTTGACCCTGATCGGCTACTCGAATAACGACACCATTGTCGTGTTCGACCGCATCCGCGAAAACTTGAAGCTGATGCGGCGCGAAAAGTTGTCCGACATCGTCAATCGCAGCATTAATCAAACCCTGAGCCGGACCGTGCTGACCGCGGGTTTGACGTTCCTGACCGTGCTGGCTTTGTACCTGTTTGGCGGCGAAGTGTTGCGCGGGTTTTCTTTCGCCCTGGTGATTGGTATTTTGATCGGGACGTATTCTTCGATCGCGATTGCAGCGCCGATCCTGGTTGCTTATCAGGATTGGCGTTCGAATCGGGACAAGCGGCCGACGGTTGGCAACGATCGCAGACGACCGGCAGACGCGGATAAGGGCTCTACGGCGGGTCCCGTGGCCAGGTCTGAAAAAGGTTCCAAAGCGAGCGTAACTCGCTGACGTGCAATGGTTACTTGCTTCCAGAAGGGACGGGGCTGCAGGGCCAGAGAGGCCCGGTTCCCAATGTGGGAGCAAAGGCGAGGCAGGCGGTGTCTAAGAGTACGTAGGGTATGTGTAGGAGAAACCTTATGTTTGAAGACAGCCTAATCGAATCAGCTGGAAAACTTAAGACGAGACGCGGCTTGACCACTGGTATCTCGTTTCTTTTCGAGGCGGTACTGATTGGGGTCATGGTACTGATCCCGTTGCTTTTCACGGAAGCCTTGCCCAAAGCCCAGTTGATGACCTTCCTGGTAGCGCCACCGCCGCCACCGCCACCGCCGCCACCAGCGGCTCCAGTGAGAGTCGTAAAAGTGGTTCAGACCGAAATTGTGAATGGTCAACTGCGCACGCCCACCAAGATTCCTCAAAAGGTTGAGATGATCAAGGAAGACACGGCTCCACCGCCGGTGACGGCCGGTGTGGTAGGCGGCGTACCCGGCGGCATTCCGGGCGGGGAGATGGGTGGCGTGATCGGCGGCATCATCAGCTCGGCGCCAGTCGCTGTGCCGAAAGTGGCCACACCCCAACGCGTGCGCGTATCCCAGGGCGTAACCCAAGGCATGGTCATCCGCAGGGTTGAGCCGAGTTATCCGCCGCTCGCCCGGCAGGCCAGAATTCAAGGAAGCGTGATCCTGCAGGCTGAAATCAGCAAGGATGGAACCATCCAGAACCTGCGGCTGATCAGCGGCCACCCCATGCTGGCTCCGGCAGCCATCGAAGCCGTGAAGCAGTGGCGCTACAAGCCCTACTTCCTGAACGGCGAACCGGTGGAAGTAGAGACGCAGATTACGGTAAATTTCTCGCTGTCCGGAGGCTAGCCAGTCGGCTGTGAGGCGTGGGCGACAGACCAAGGTTGCTGAGCTGGCGGAAGAGCCGACAAGCTTGCAGTGGGCGGTCGTTTCGCGCCGGTGGCCGTGGTATGAAAACGATTTCACCAATTTGAAGAGTTTCTGAGGAGGGAGAAGCAACTCATGTTCGTGACCAATCTAGCAGCACATACGGCAACTCACTTTTCCACCATGGCTGCCTGGGTTTTCCAGGATCAGGCGGTGGGTTGGGACCCGATCTCGCTCTGGCACCAAATGGGCTGGATAGCGAAGACCGTGGTCGTCATTCTGTTCATCATGTCTGGTTGGTCGATCGGCGTGATGATCGACCGCTGGATGGCGTTTAACGCGGCGCGCAAGCAGTCGCGGGCCTTCGCGCCCGCGGTGGCTGGCGCTCTGCGGGACGGCCGCATCGATGAAGCCATCAAGGTAGCCGAGCGCAACAAGAAGAGCCATTTGGCCAAGGTGGTCACCGCGGGCCTGATGGAATTCCGCGCCCATCAGGATAGTGGCGAGATTCCGGGCGAGACCATCGAGGCTTCCAAGCGCGCACTGGAGCGCACGGAGGCGATTGTCCACGCCGAGCTGAAGCGAGGTTTGGGCGGTCTGGCTACCATTGGATCGACAGCTCCCTTCGTGGGTCTGTTCGGCACGGTGATGGGCATTCTGAATGCCTTCCGCGGCATTCAGACTGAGCATGCCACCGGCCTGGCCGCGGTAGCGGGTGGCATTTCGGAGGCGTTGGTCACGACGGCGATCGGTCTGTTGGTTGCCATCCCAGCCGTGATGATGTTCAACTACTTGACCGGCCGCGTGGAAGCGTTCGACGTGGAGATGGACAACTCCTCGAGCGAACTGATTGACTACTTCCTCAAGCGCCGCGGAGTGCGCCGTCCGTCCTAACGGCCTAACCCACCGATAAGGGCAGGGCTGGTTGGCTTGAGTTGCTGGTCCGGCGCCAAGGGACGCCCCTGGCGCCGGACACCGCCTCTAGAACCTGTTCGTTTGAACACGAGTGGGCAGGAGATGCAAACTTTATGGCATTAGCGAAGCGCAATGAAGGCGCCAAGGTCAATTCAGACATTAACGTAACTCCCATGGTGGACGTGATGCTGGTGTTGTTGATCATCTTCATGGTGATCACGCCTATGCTGCAGCACGGCCAGAGCGTGGACTTGGCACAAGTGAACAATCCCGAGCAGATGCCCGACGCGGACAAGGAAGATGCGGTCGTCGTGGCAGTCATGCGCGACGGTAAAGTCTATCTGGGCACCGACCAGATCTCACCCGATCAGTTGACCCAGAAGGTCAAAGACCGTATCTCCGCTCGTACCGATAAGCGAGTGTTTGTAAAAGCTGATGCCCGGGCCCGTTACGGCTCGGTGGTGGCAGTGGTGGATAACGTTCGCTCCGCCGGCGTGGACGATTTGGGTCTGCTGACGGACCAGAAGCCGCAGACCGGTGCTCCGGGCAGGCCGGCTGCCCCACCGTCAACCCCGAGCGGCGGGCAATAAGGAGATTCGATATGTCAATGGCAGTCGGCCCGGGCGGGGGCCAAAACGCGAACATTAACGTGACACCGCTCATCGACGTACTTCTGGTGCTGCTGATCATCTTCATGGTGATTACGCCTCTCACCCCGAAGGGACTGGATGCCTTGGTGCCCCAGCCCCCGCCGCCGAACGCGCCCAAGAACGATACCCCGGACCGCACTATCGTGGTGCAGTTGATCGATCAGGGATCGGGCCGGGAGCCAGCCCTGAAGATCAACCAGGAGGATGTGACCTGGGATAACTTGCAGGGACGGCTCACCGATATCTTCAAGACGCGCGCGCAACGAGTCATGTTCGTCAAGGCGGACGACAACGTTCCTTTTGCGGACGTGGCCAATGTGATCGACATCGGCCATGCCTCGGGCGTGGATAAAGTGGGACTCATTACCGCCAAAATCGAAGCCGGCGGATAGCCACTCGCCGGACTCAGGCTGAAGCCGGGGACCACCGGAAGCTCCGGAGGCCCCCCATGGCTCGGCGGGCGGGATCTGATGGCAAGGGAGAGTCATAACGCGATGAAAATCAACGCACGTGTACTGGGATTGATGGCGGTAAGTCTGGCCGTGCTTTCCGCTACGGGCTGCGACAAGTTAAGGGCCCGCGACCAGTTGAACAAGGGCGTCCAGGCTTACAAGAACGCCAAATACGAAGAGGCGATCGACCACTTCCAGCATGCTGTATCTCTGGATCCAGGCCTGTTGAACGCCCGTCTCTACCTGGCCACCGCCTACACTCAGCAATACATTCCGGGCGCCGATACGGAAGACAATAACCGCATGGGACAGCAGGCCATTGACGAATACAAATCCGTCTTGGAGCGCGATCCCAAGAACATCAACAGCGTCAAGGGCATTGGCTACCTGCACCTGCAGATGAAAAAGTTCGATGACGCCAAGGAGTACTACCGCAAGGCCGCCGAACTCGATCCCAACGATCCGGAGCCTTATTACACCATCGGCGTGATTGACTGGACCCAGGCATACCAGCCGCGCATGGAAGCCCGTGCCAAACTAGGCCTGAGGCCGGACGAGGCGCTGAAGGACAAGAAGGAATGCGCGGCCCTAAACGTCCAGAGCGGCGCAGTCATCCAGGATGGCTTGGACGCCCTCAACAAAGCGCTGGAATTGCGGCCCGACTACGACGATGCCATGGCCTACGTCAACCTCATGTATCGGGAAAAAGCGGATCGCGAGTGCGATGATCCGGCGACGCAAGCCGCGGACTTGAAAACCGCCGACGAATGGGTGGACAAGACCATGGCCACCAAAAAAGCCAAGGCGGAAAAACAGCCTGGCGCCCAGGGCATCGTTATGGATTCGGGCAGGTAGTGGATTCGAGCAAGTAGATTTCCCTTCCTCAGACGAGAAGGCCTCTTCGCAATGCGGAGAGGCCTTTTCCCTTTCAAGCAGCACCAGTTGACCAGGGGTTGAGCCACGCGCCAGGCCAATTACGCACCGTCTGCTGCTCCAGTAGAATACAGGGTTTGGCTGGTGGAACACCGGGCCATCCGAGTATGTTCAAGAAAATCCTGATCGCGAATCGTGGGGAGATTGCGGTGCGGGTGATACGCGCTTGCCGCGAGATGGGGATCACGGCGGTGGCAGTTTACTCCGACGCTGATCGGGCCTCGTTGCATGTCATTCAGGCCGATGAGGCGTACCACCTTGGCCCGTCTGCGGCGGCGGACTCCTACCTGAACATCCCGAAAATCCTGGACGCAGCCAAACGCAGCGGCGCGGACGCGATCCACCCCGGCTATGGCTTCCTCTCGGAGAATGCGGGATTCGCGCAGGCTTGCGCCGACACCGGGATAAAGTTCATTGGTCCCACGGCGGCGGCGATGGAAATGATGGGATCGAAGACGCGAGCCCGCCAAACCATGGCGCAAGCCGGAATCCCGTTCGTGCCCGGCGCTTTCCGCGGGCTGTCGTCGGTCGAAGAGGCGGCCGAAGTGGCGGATAAGATTGGCTATCCGGTCATGCTCAAGGCGGCGGCCGGCGGCGGCGGCAAAGGCATGCGCCTGATACAAGCGCGGGAAGAGCTGCAATCCGCACTGCCCGCAGCTCAGAGCGAAGCCCAGCGCGCATTCGGCGACGGCGAGGTCTACATGGAGAAAGCCATTCTCCATCCGCGGCACATCGAAATGCAGGTGTTGGCCGACGAACACGGCAATACCGTCTATCTCGGAGAGCGGGAGTGTTCCATCCAAAGGCGCCATCAAAAGGTTATGGAAGAAGCTCCTTCCCCGATGGTTTCCGCGGACCTGCGGCGCCGCATGGGAGAAGTTGCGGTGCGCGTGGCAAAAACCGCCGGTTACACCAACGCCGGCACGGTGGAATTCCTGGTGGATCAAGAACAGAATTTCTATTTCCTGGAGATGAACACTCGGCTGCAGGTGGAACATCCGGTGACCGAACTAGTAACCGGGCTCGATCTCGTGCATTTGCAAATTCGCATCGCCGCAGGCGAAACCCTGCCCTTCGCCCAGGACGATGTGAGCCTGCGCGGCCACGCGATCGAGTGCCGTATCTACGCCGAGGACCCGGACAACAACTACTTTCCCAGCCCCGGCAAGATCACGTTGTTGCTGGCGCCGTCCGGGCCGGGAATCCGCCGCGACAGCGGAATGTATGAAGGCTGGACGGTGCCTATCGACTACGATCCGTTGCTGGCCAAACTGATCGGCTACGGCAGCGACCGGCCGCAGGCAATCTCGCGGCTGGTTCGTGCCTTGCGCGAATACTTCGTCGGCGGCATCAAGACCAATCTCGCGTTGTTCCGGCGCATTTTGAGCGACCCGGATTTTCAGGCCGGAAGGCTGGACACAGGCTACCTGGACCGGTTGCTGCAATCTCCGCATTCCGCAGCCAGCCAGGAAGATTCCAAAGTGGCCGCCATCGCTGCGGGAGTTTTTGCGGTATTGGACTCAGCCTCGCCGGGAAGAGTTGCAGAGCGGGGCCCGGAACCTGTGTCTCACTGGAAAAGGACAGCGAGAACCGAAGCTCTAGGAGAGCAGTTGAGAACCAAGAACTGAGAACTGAGCACGGGTTTTTAACATCTTTCTGCTCTGGGATTGCGGCTACGCTGGCACACCGTAGCGTGGTCTCGGCATGTCTTCATGATTTACGACGTCACCATCAACGACAGGAACTACCGCTTGGAATTGCGCCGGGCTGACGGACGCTGGCAGTGCGAGCTGGATGGGCACGCCATCGAATTGGACGCCGTGCTCACTCGACCCGATGTGCTTTCCATCCTGATCGGGGGTAGAGCCTACGAAATCAAGCGGGAATGCAGCTCCCTCGACACTCATCTCTGGGTGAGCAGCACCCGCTACGCGGTGGAATTGCGCGATCCGCGCTCTTTACGCGGCCGCAGCGGCGGCGCCCGCGATGAAAAAGGGCCGCGAAAACTGGTGGCCCTGATGCCCGGCAAAGTGGTTCGTGTGCTGGTAAGCGAGAACCAGGAAGTAGAGGCCGGGCAGGGAGTAATTGTCGTCGAGGCGATGAAAATGCAGAACGAAATCAAGTCGCCCAAGAAGGGACTGGTTCAAAAGATCATGGCCAGCGAAGGCGCTGCGGTGAACGCGGGCGATGTGCTGGCAATCGTGGAGTGAGCTTCAAGATCTTCTCTGTTCTATTGCACCGCGTCTACTGCACGGCTCCATTGCTGTCGATAATGTCCTGGGCGTAAAAATTCTCCACCTTGGCTTGATCGCGCAGGGCCTCGTAGTACGCGGCCTTGAGGAGCTGTTCGCGGCGGTCGCGTAGTTCGGCGCGAATCGCCTGCTGCACCCGTGGATCGGAAAACTCTCGCTGCCCGGCGGGCTCCTTCGCCATCAATTTCACGATGCGGTAACCGACCAGCTGCTTGGTCGCGGGATTGACCACCGTGATCACATTGCTGTACTGCGACGGTTTCAAGCTCAGGACTGCGTCCCGCGTGGCGGGATCGGTGTTGCGCAGCGCAGATTCCTGGGTGAAGCCGAGATCTCCGCCGTTGCTCGCGGTTTCCGGGTCCTCGGAGAAATTCATAGCCAGGGTGCCAAAGTCATCGCCACTATCCAGACGGTTCATGATGGTCTGGATCTTTTTTTTCGCCTCGGCGTCGTTCTGCGCCTTATTGTTCTGGTTGCGAACCTGCGGATTCGGGGTGGGGGTTACGAAAATCTGGGCCAGATGGTATTGCGGTTCGACCAAATTGAATTCTGACTTGTGGGTGTTGTAGTAGTTGGAGATGTCCTGATCGGAGACATTGATTTTGGAGGTGACTTCTTTGTTAAGGACTTTGTCCACGGTCAGGGAACGCCGGATATCGCGTTTGTAATCTTCCGCCGTGATTTTCTTGTCCCTGAGGCGAGCTTCGAACTGCTCATTGGTGTAGGGCGATTTGACTTCACTGAGCTTGCGTTCCACTTCATCGTCGGTCGCCAGCAAGCCGAGCTTTTCGGCGCGGCGCATCAGGATCTCATTGTCAATCAATTCGCGCAGAATGTTGAGGCGAAGACTGGCCGCCTGTTCGCCGGTGGGCTGCTGGTCAGAGCCCGCGGTCTGATTCTGATAGTACTTTTCCACTTCAGCGCGGTAGATTTTGCGGCCATCCACAATGGCGGCTACATCATTCCCGCCCCGCCCGCCCCCGCAGCCCGCGGACACGGCGAGAAGAGCGGCCGCCAGCAGCGCCGCCATGCCGGAACCAAAGAGCGAATCCCTTTTCAATCAATCCTCCACAGGAGCACGATTTGGGCTGTCCCTGACGTACTGGCTACCCCACTCGACATTCTTCCAGGGTCTGGGCCGCAATCACTGGCTGGCAGCCGGCGCCGCGGCGGGCGGTGAAGCAGGATGCGCGGGCACTGGGACACCGGCCTGCTGCAGGGCGCGGTCCAGCGCGGCACGCAGGTCGCCGATGGGGCGGGCTCCATCCAGCTTCTCTCCATTGATGAACAAAGTCGGAGTCGCGTCCACGCCCAGCGCTTCGCCCTCTTTCATGGAAGCCTTGACCGCCGAATCATCCTGCGCCTTCATGCAAGACTGAAGCTTGGCCGGGTCTACGCTATGCTTTTGCCCCTGCAGCAGGGCCAGCCGGTCGAGCTCCGCGAACTGGCTGTCGCGATCCTTCTGCGAGCTGACATCCCGCTGGTTGGCATGCATGTAGTCGGCAAAGTCCCAATAGGCGTCGTTGCTCTGCGTCGATAAGCAATTCGCGTCGATCGCCGCGTGGATAGCCCAGGGATGGATTTCCGCCAGGGGAAAGTCCTTGTAGATGAATTCCACGCGGTCGCCATATTCCTTCAGCAGCTCGGGGAACAGCGTCTGATGCAAATGAGAACAAAAGGGGCACTCGAAGTCATCAAAGTTGACGGCCACAACCTTGGCATCCTTCGTGCCGCGAATGGGCCGCCCGCTCACATCGATCTTTTTCATCACCTCGGCATACGGATCCTTGGTGAGATCGAGCTTGGTCATGCGGATCAGGGTCTTTTCGTCCTTGGACAGAAGAAAATCATAGCTCTGCTTCTTCTGTCCGCTGTCGAAAGTGACCGTCATACTGTCATAGTTGGGAAATTCGCTCGGTTTGCGCTGACCCACCAAAATGTTGACGTCCGGCGGGATGTTGTAATAACTGCGCACCTGCCGCTCGATGCGCTGGGTAACATCCGGAGGTGCCGATTGGGCCGAACAACCCAGGCAAATGAGCAACAGCAGCAGCGCGGAACGTCGCAAGAGCGTCACTAAAAACCGCCTGTTCATGCAGAGGTAAAGCATGATTATCTCACATGGAATGCTGGCCCACCGGGCTTGCGAGGCGGACTGTGAAGCGTTTGGGGGGCCGCGCCTGCTGAAAATCCGGACTATCGGCTGCGGGTAAGTTGATCGGCGGAGAGCAAGGAGTTCATCGAGCCGGAACGGAACCCTTCCAGGTCCAGGGTCACGAACTTGAAACCCAAAGATTTGAAGATGCGCGTAAACTCAGCCGTCATTTCAAGGCTGAGCGCCCGGGCCAGCTCCTCGCGGTCGATCTCGATACGAACCGTCTCGCCGTGGTGCCGCACCCGGAATTGACGGAAGCCGAGCGCGCGCAGCGCGTCTTCCCCTTGCTCCACCGCGCTGAGCGCTTCGCGGGTCACCGGACGGCCGTACTCAATGCGGGAAGACAGGCAGGCCGAAGCGGGCTTGTCCCAGACCCGCAGTCCGGCGGCGCGAGCCAGTTCCCGGATCTCCTGCTTGCTCAGCCCGGCTTGCAACAGCGGCGCGGCAACCCGGTGCTGTTGTGCGGCCCGCTGGCCGGGCCGGAAGTCACCCTGATCATCCAGATTGACGCCGTAAGCGATCGAGTCGAAGCCGTGGGCGCCGCGAAATTCCTCCATCACCGCGAACAGTTCATCTTTGCAGAAAAAACAACGAGACGGGTCGTTGCGCACATATTCCGGGCGGTCGAGTTCCGAGGTGGAGATCACCTGCAGAGGAATCCGCTGCTCGTTCGCGAAGGCGATGGCGTCCGCCAGGTGGGTGCGGGCCAGGCTGGGAGAATCGGCAATCACGGCCAGCATGCCGTCGCCCAAGACCTGATGGGCCACCCACGCCAGGAAGGCTGAGTCCACGCCCCCGGAGTAGGCAACCAGGGTTCGGCCAAGCGCCCGCAGCCCTAGGTCCAGGGCGGTGCGCTTCGCGTCGACACCGGTGGGTGGTAAAGGCATCCCGGATATCTTATCAGCCGCTTCCCAAAGCCGCACGCAGTGGGAAGCTGGGCGAAATTACGCTCTAGAACAATCTTTCTTGCCGCCGCAGGTTGCCGATGGCGCCAATGTTGGCCAGTGCGAAGGTGAAACGGAACTGGTTTTCGTTGCGCACCGAGCCTAGCGCGAAGCGGCGATATTCAATGTTCACCCCGCAGCAATCCCAGTTATAGGCCGTTTGTATGGACGCGTATTGCATGAACCCAACCTGCGCATCGTAGCCGATGTTGGCGGCGCCGCTGAACCCGCGCTTGTTGGGATATCCATACCCCAGCAGTACGCGCAACTGATTGAAGAGCTGTGGCCCGGGGAGAGGATTGGCGAGCGCGGTTTCGATCGGAGTTTGCAGAAAAGCGTCGCCCCCGCCCACCGTAAACGGACCAAAACGGTAGTTGAGCAGCGCCGTGCTGGCGTTGATGCGGCCCTTCTTGACGTCATAATCGAGATCCCATTCCGCGTCGGTGCGGGAACTGGTCTGCACCTTGAGCCGGGAGACCAGTGGCGACAGACGGCGGGCGTCGGTCAGAAACGCAACGCCGGTGAGGTCGACGGTTGCGGCGAACACGTTGCGCACTCCCGGCACCAGCGCGCCGCCGAAGCTGGGGTCCAGATAATATTTCTGCGCCAGTTCCCAAGTCACGACCTCCCGCACCTGCGGCCCAGGCTGGCAAGGCGCCTCTTGCGGCAGGGTTTGTTGTTCCCAGGGAATGATGCTCTGCTGCGGTTGCGTCTCTGGCAACAGTCCCGGCATGCCGGGCGGCCCGCAGTCTTCGGGCTCGGCGGACAGGCGCTTGGCGTAAAGGCGGTTGACCACGCCGTATTCGATCTCGTTGGTATCGCTCAGGATGTCGCGCTCGTCAAAGTGCAGAAGCTGGCTGAAATTGTTCACCCCAGTCACGTAGCGATAGACGGCGCGAGGTTCGACCACGTGCTTCCACTTGCGTCCCAGGAATTCACGGCCAAAAATCCGGTCCACGGCAGGAGGACGGAGTTCGATGGAGCCTTCCAGGGCTTTGCGATTGATGGGATCACTGATCGCTACGCCGACGTTGCCGGAAGGCACCAATTGCTGGCTGTAGATGGTGTCGTGCAGGGAAATCGCCGGCCGCAACGACCACCCATCGAGCAGCAGCGGCAGAGACAGGCTGGGATTCAGATCCAAACGGCCAACCAGCGTGGCGGTGCTGAAGGAGGGTTCGCTGCGGGAGAGTCCACCCGCCTCGGCGTCATACGACCAGTAAAGCGGCGAGTTTCCCAGGCGGCGGTCGACGCTGGCGAACTCCAGGCTGGGCGCGTGCGTGATGGTGATGACATCCCCCGCCGTGGTACTTTCGAAGTTCTGGTAACGCTCCGTCAGCACATTGTTGAAGAAACCATTCGTAGTGTTGCTGAGGAACGCCGTGGACTTCACTTCCGAGTTGACCGCCTGGGTAAATACCTCGTTGAAGGCGAGACGATAGACATAGGAGCTCAAGTAGTCGATGTTCGCGACCCCGCGAAAATTGTGGAAGAACATGCCCTGCGCGTCAAGGCGGGCTTCTTCGCCGCCCTGATTCATTCGCGACGGACCGTAGCCACGATCGAAGACAGCGGTGTAATTAAGGTCCACGAAGGAGTTATCGCTGGGGCGGGCGCGAAACTCGCCGTGCGGCGACCAGCCGCGAGCGGAAAAATATTGCGCCCCGATTTCAGCGTCCATGCTGCGATCGATGGCCCAGTACATCGACTCCCCCACGATCTTTCCCCGGGTGGAGGAGGTCCCCAAGTTCGGTATGGCAAAGCCGGATTGCCGCACTTTTTCAACCGGGTGCGTGGCGTAGGGAAAGTAAAAAATGGGAATTCCCAGGAGACGGAAGTCGGCGTGGTAGATTTGGGCGTTGCTCCCAGCATCGACGATCATTCGATGAGCATTGAACTCCCACTTGGGGTGGGGTAGCTGGCAGGTAGTGATGGTTCCGTCGTACACGACGTAGTGTCCGGGGCCGGTTTTTTCAACTTTTTGTCCGGTGAAAGTAACCGGGTTGGAAGAAGTAAGAGTGAGCCGCATTCCCTGCGTGCGTACACCGATGGTGCCGTGCACTTGTTCGAAGCTCCCGGTTTCTGTCCGGATGTTGTAAGCAGCATGGCTGGCCTGCACATGTTCGTCATAGGGACCGCCGTCGAGCAGCACGTGACCATCCACGGTGGCGTCGCTGGTGTCGGAGTTATAGGTAGCTTCGTCGGCATGAAGAACGTAGGTGCTGTAGTGAATCTCGACGTGATCGTGAAGCTTGACAATCGGCCCATCCTTTTCCTGACTGACTGCACTGACGGTGATGTCTTCGTATTGCACCGCCGCCGGCACATTGGGCAAAGTCGGCGGCCCACCGGATGAAGTGGCGGGAGAAAGCAACTGGCTGGTAACTAGCGCGTGTGCGAAGAGCAGATGACAAACCAACGCCGCCGTGATAAGGAATCGTGTGCGGGAAGTCATCGGAAACGCGCGAGCTCCCCGGCTGGCAAGCGCAGGCTGGGGCATCGTGAAGTTAGCACGGCGCTGGCTTGAGAGGCAAAGAGATGGTGGTTGCTCCGCCCGCGGCTGGTTCCTCCGGCCCCAACTCGCCCCGGCATGAAAGCCAGATTCCAACCCGATAGTGACTGCAAGGTTCCTCCTGAGACCACGCTGATCGATCCTGAAGCCTATGATGCGAGCGAACAGCAGTTTGCCGCCAGCCTGGAGGGAACTGCTTCACGGTTCGTAGTGGAGGCGGGAGACTCCGGGGATGGATTGGGTGTGGACCAGGAAAAAGTTGCTGAGTCTCGAGTGGCGCCTGGAGAAATTCCTCCATCGGCACTCGAGGAACCGCCTGCGTCGCAACCCGGGGCACAGGACCCTGATTCGTGGCGCCAGGAAGTGGCTGCGCGACTGGATAAGTACCGGGCACGGCGGCGGCCGCGTGAACCGCGGTATCCGTCATTACAGCTCAAGTTCGAGCCCAGCGAACCGGGGTTGAGCGCTCCTGCCGCGACCAGCCAGCCATACGCGCTCACAACCACCCACCAGCCGGCGGAGACGCTGCGTGCAGCCTCCGTCGTCCCACAGCCTACCGGCACGGACCCGGCGGCGCTGGCCAAGCCCGTACTTGATGATGCGCCGGATGCGACTGCCAGGATCATCCCATTCCCGCGTTCCGCAGTGGCGCCGCCTCGTCCCCTGGAGGAATTGGCGGAGCCGGTGCCATCGCGTCCCCGCATTCTGGAAGTTCCGGAGACCGCGCCCGCACCGCCTGCGCTGGGCGGCATTCTGATCGAGCCTGCAGAAGAACCGGTCTCCGAGAAGCGGCCGGGAATCGAAGTGCCACTGCAGGCAGCGTCGCTGTCGCGCCGTCTCCTGGCAACCGGGATCGACGCCCTCATCCTCCTCGTGGGCTTCACCCTCTTCGGGTATATCTTCTTTCGGGTTGCGGGGGGCGTCCCACCGTTCAAGCCAGCCGCGGGGATGACGGTTGTTCTATTGGCGATACTTTGGTTGGCCTACCAATCCTTGCTGCTGATCTATACCGGCAGCACGCCCGGCCTGAGACTGGCGAAGCTGCGCTTGAACCGGTTCGACGACAGCGCCGTTCCCCGGCGGATTCGGGGCTGGCGCGTACTGGCTGCGGTATTGTCGGGAATATCGCTCGGCCTGGGATACGCCTGGTGCCTGCTCGATGAAGACCAGCTCTGCTGGCATGATCGCATCACCAAAACCTACATGGCCCCGCGACGGTAGAATGCGGCACCCCTGGCGACGCAATCGCTGGCCCGTCTGTGTTAGATTTTAAGACTTAAGTCTGATCCATCCTGCAGGGGCATGTCTGCATCCATCGACAACCTGAAGCGTCCAGCGGTGAAGGTGTTCGTCGCCACTACGGTGATGCTCACGTTCATCTCCTTCTGGCGGGCGTCCGCCATCGTTCTCTCTGACCTGGCTTCCTCGGCTTACTACGCCGGCGGTGACGCCGAGAATGTCATCGGCAAGAGCGCGCCCTGGTTCATCCTGGCGGTGATGTTGTTCAGCTACTGCGTGCGGGCTCTTTACATCGAATCCAGCAGCATGTTCGTCCGGGGCGGCGTGTATCGCGTGGTCAAGGAGGCCATGGGCGGCACGCTGGCGAAGTTTTCGGTTTCGGCTTTGCTTTTTGATTACGTGCTGACCGGACCCATCAGCGCGGTTTCAGCGGGCCAATACCTGGCGGGCTTTATCGAGGACATCGGCAAGTATCTCCATCATCCCCTGGTGTTCTCCGAGAACTACTTCTCCGCCGCCTTCGCGGTTCTCATCGTGCTGTACTTCTGGTGGAAAAACATCCAAGGCATCCACGAATCGAGCGAGAAGGCGCTGCAGATCATGATCATCACCACAGTCATGGTGGTGCTGCTACTTATCTGGTGCACGATCACCGTGCTCAAAGCGCCGATTCAGTTGCCGCCGAACCCGCTGCATCCTGGGGTTGTCCCGCTCAACAAGGAGTCGCTGGGCTGGCTGAACGGAACCTGGATCAGCCATCTGACGTGGATCATCGCGTTCGTCGGCTTCGGACATTCGGTGCTGGCCATGAGCGGCGAGGAAACCCTGGCCCAGGTCAACCGCGAAATCGAGCATCCCAAGCTCAAGAACCTGGAAAAAACCGGACTGGTAATTTTCATTTACAGCTTGCTGTTTACCTCGCTGGTTTCTTTCTTTGCGGTCATGATTATCCCGGATAAAGTGCGGCCCGCCTATTTCGCCGACCTGATCGGCGGAATCGCGATGTACCTGGTGGGCCCGACCACGCTCAAGCTGCTGTTTCACGGGTTTGTGGTGCTGGTGGGGGTGCTGATTCTGGCGGGGGCGCAAAACACCTCCATCGTGGGCGCGAACGGGGTGTTGAATCGCGTGGCCGAGGATGGCGTTCTGACTTCGTGGTTTCAGAAGCCGCAAAGCAGATACGGCACCAGCTTTCGCATCATCAACCTGATCGTCGGCATGCAATTACTAACCATCCTGCTCAGCCGGGGCAATGTGTACGTTTTGGCCGGCTTGTATGCCTTTGGGGTGATCTGGAGTTTTACTCTCAAGTCGCTGGCCGTTCTGGTGTTGCGCTTCACCGAGCCGGGAAACCGCGAATGGAAAGTTCCCGGCAACTTCCATATCGGGAGCCTGGAAGTGCCGCTGGGGCTGATCGTCATCTCGGCGGTGCTGTTCATGACCGCGATGGTGAATCTGTTTACGAAATCGGAGGCAACCATCGCGGGCGTGACCTTCAGCGTGGTTTTCTTCGCCATCTTTACCTATTCCGAGCACCGGGTGCGCAAGGAGCGGCACGGCAAACCCGAGAATCTGGACCAGTTCCGCGTGTATGGCAATGAGGAACTGGGCAGCAGCGCGTTGGGGGTTCGGCCCGGCAACATTCTGGTGGCCGTGCGCGACCCCAAGAACCTCTACTACCTGCGCGAAATATTGCGTCGCACCGATACCACCCGCCAGGACGTCGTGGTCATGACCGCGCGGCTCTATCACCGCGAACATTCTTTCAGCGGCAGCGAGGTTTTCGAAGCCTCGGAAATCTTCGACCATTATGAGCAGGAGCTTTTTACTACCGTGGTCGCGGTGGCCGAAAAAGAGGGCAAACCGGTTTCCTTGCTGGTGGTGCCCGCCAGCAACGTGTTTGACGCGATCATTCGTACCGCGCAGCGGCTGGATTCGACCCGGGTGGTGTGCGGGCTCTCCAACAAACTCAGCGCCGATGAGCAGGCAAAACTCACCGGCGATGCCTGGGAAGCTCTGCCCGAACCCAAGCCGCGAATTACGATGGAAGTTTATTCGCCCAACTGCAGCGTCCACGAATACCCCCTCGGACCGCACACGCCGCGCCTGCGTCCCCAGGACGTGGAACTGATGCATGAGCTGTGGCGGGAAATCACCTCCGACCCCAGGTATGCCGGAGCGCACCACTACCACGTGGTCGCGCTGGCGCTCGAGGAGTTGAAACGCGAGTTGACCACGGAGCAGCGGGCCGCCCTGCTGGCAAAATTGCTGGACGAGATGCACCGCGATTCCGGAGCGAACTGAATGGTGGCCAGCCGAGGCCTGCCCTGAGCCAGGTCGAAGGGGCGGCTGTCCCTACGTGAGCTGCGGCATCTCCCTGCCCGTGACTCCTGCTAACATCACTTCGTGAACGCAAATTCCACAGTGCGTGTACGTTTCGCGCCGTCGCCGACCGGGCATTTACACGTGGGCAACGCGCGGACGGCTCTGTTCAATTGGCTCTTCGCCCGGCGGAAGGGCGGGATCATGGCCCTGCGCATCGAGGACACCGACGTCGAGCGCAGTGAAACGCGTTTTGAGGACCAGCTCATCGGCGATCTGAAATGGCTCGGGCTGGAGTGGGATGAAGGGCCGGACTTGGGCGGGCCGTATGGCCCCTATCGCCAGTCAGACCGGCTGAAGATTTATCGCGAGCACGCCGAGCGGCTGTTGACTGAAGGCAAGGCCTACCTGTGTTTCTGCAGCGAAGAAGATCTGCAAAAGGAACGGGAGCGGGCGCAAGCGGAACACCGCCAGCCGATCTACTCCGGCAAGTGCCGGGGCCTCGACCGGGCGGAGGCGCAGCGACGCCGGAGCGCGGGCGAGGGTTGCGCCATCCGGCTGCAAATTCCCGAGCATCCCATCCGCTTTCATGACATTGTGCACGGGGATGTGGAGTTTTCCAACGAAGTGGTCAGCGATCCCATCATCCTGCGCTCCAACGGGATGCCGGTTTACAACTACGTGGTGGTCATTGACGACGCGCTCATGAAGATCACCCACGTGATCCGTGGCGACGATCATCTCTCGAATACGCCTAAGCAAGTTGCGCTCTATGAGGCGCTGGGCTGGCCGGTTCCGGAATTCGCCCATCTTTCCACCATTCTCGGCAGCGACCGCGAGCGGCTTTCCAAGCGGCATGGCGCGACCTCCATTGCCAACTTTCGGGAAATGGGCGTCTTGCCGGAGGCGCTGGTGAATTATCTGGCGCTGCTCGGATGGGCGCCCAGCGGCGGCACACGGGAAATCTTCAGCCGCGAGGAGTTGGTGAAGGAATTTTCTCTGCAGCGAGTGACGCCGTCGCCGGCGATATTCGACATGGAGAAGCTGTACTGGTTGAACCGGCATTACATCAAAGATCGGATCGCAAAATTCAGTATCAGCGTCAAGGAAGCTAACAGCAACGAGATTCCGCCCAACGCTGTGGGAATTCCATGGGAAGCTCTGGCTAAGATTTCTCCGGAAGACATGGCGAGACTTGGCGTCGTTGCAGCGAAAATGGCAAGTCTCCCACCTGATGCGCAGTTGCTGGCGCTGTTTTGGCAGCATCTTGCACAGGCGGGTTATTTGCCCCCTCAAGCCGAAGATGCGGTCTGGAAATGGGTGGCGAAATTGGTAGCTCTAATCGGGCCGTCTGTTGATCGCATAGACCAGTCGCCCGACCGTGCATCTCTAATCTTTAACTACGACGCCGCAGCCGCCCTCGCCGCCCCCGACAATACCGAGGTTCTTGCCTGGCCAAACACCGACGCGGTGATAGCAAGATTCACGGTGAAGATTCTCGAAGATGAGGCGGCAAAATCAGCGCAGCTCACGCCGGAGCGCTTCAAGCAGCTGGTAAATGAAGTCAAAGCCGAGACCGGAGCCAAGGGAAAGGAATTGTTTCACCCCATCCGCCTGATTGTGACGGGATCGCACTCCGGCCCGGAGTTCGACAAGCTGATTCCCATCCTCGAAGAAGGCAGCCGCCTGAATCTGCCAAAGCACGTGCTCAGCGTGCGCGAGCGCGTGGAAGCGTTTGCCAAAGCTCGAGCGAAGTAAGAGCGGCCACGGATTTCAAGGATTCCCACTGATAACCCCCCAAATTCTTTTTTTAAAATCCGGGTTAGTCCGCGCAAATCTGTGGCCGGTTTGCCCTATCACTTCAAAATCCCCTCCAGCGCCCTTTTCAAATCGGAGTGATGGTAAGGATATCGGCTGGCGGTCAGCTTGGCCGGTTCCACTTTCTGACTGGCCAGCAGAAGTTCTTCACCCATTTGGCCGAAGGCCAGGCGCGCGGCGAAGGCGGGCATGGGGAAAATTGCGGGGCGATGCAACACGGCGGCCAGCGTCTTGGTGAACTCCGCATTGGTGACGGGCGTGGGTGACACCAGATTGACCGGGCCCGCCAGATTCGTATTCAGAATGTGGTGAATCGCGCCGACCAGATCCTGCACGTCAATCCAACTCCACCATTGGCGGCCGTTGCCCATATTACCGCCTGCGCCCAGGCGGAACGGCGTCAGCATTTTCTGCAGGGCGCCGCCGTCCGGGCTCAAGACAATCCCAATGCGCATCTGCGCGGTGCGAATGCCGGCCTCTTCGGCAGGCTGCGCCGCCGCTTCCCACTGGCGGCATACCTCGGGCAGGAAGCCCTTCCCTGGCGGACTATCTTCCGTCAAAACTTCCTCGCCGCGATCACCGTAGTAGCCGATGGCGGAGGCGGTGATCAGCACTTTCGGGCGCTGTGGCGCTTCCGCCAAAGCTTCGGCCAGATGGCGCGTGCCCTGAATCCGGCTGTCGAGTATGCGGCGCTTTTTGGCGTCGGTCCAGCGGCCGACGATGGACTCTCCGGCGAGGTGAATCACCGCCTCGAAGCCGGAAACCGACTGCGGCCGCAAAGGCTGCGCCGGGTCCCAGACGATCTGGCCTTCTCCGGACTTGACTCCGCGAACCAGACGAGTGATCTGGTAGCCGCGTTCCTTCAGCGACGGCAGCAGCGCGGCGCCGATTGTCCCCGAGACTCCGCTGACCAGAACCTTGCCGGGAGTTGAGTTCACAGCAGCTTAACTCTAGCAGTTTTGCCGAGGCTCAGGACAGGCGGAGCTAAAGCCACCGGCGGCGCAGGTTCGGAAACAGGAACCAGAAAGGCAAGCGGCAGGGTATTTAGAGCGGTCACGATGGGAATAGGAGCCCGGCGTTCACTCCCGCCAGCCGCCACTTTCCCCGGTCTATAATCGATTATGGCGACGCTACGCCAACAGATCGCGACCAACGTCCTCACCGTCACCAAGTTCCGGGACCTGATGAGGATGATGCGGGAGAACCGCCCCAACGACGATCTGGAGATCATCCGCAAGGCCTACGAATTTTCCCAGAAGTATCATGCCGGGCAGGTCCGCGCTTCCGGAAAGCCTTACCTGGTGCATCCCCTCGAAGTGGCATTGGTTTTAGCGGAAATGAAGATGGACCCGGTGGCTGTCGCCGCCGGCCTGCTGCATGACTCGGTGGAAGACACCTCGGTCACCATCGTCGATATTCGCAAGGAGTTCGGCGAGCAGGTGGCCCACATTGTCGAAGGCGTCACCAAGATCAGCAAGATTGATTTCGCCACCCGCGAAGAGCAGCAAGCCGAAAACCTGCGCAAGATGATGCTGGCGATGGTGGACGACATCCGCGTGGTGCTGATCAAGCTGGCCGACCGGCTGCATAATATGCGGACCCTCGAGCACCTGCCGCCCGACCGGCAACAGAAGATTGCGCAGGAGACGCTGGACATCTACGCCCCCATCGCGCACCGCCTGGGCATGGGCAAGATTCGCGGGGAACTGGAGGATCTGGGCTTCCGCTTTCTGGATCCGATTGCCTATGAGCAAGTCCGTGAGACGGTGGAGGCGCGGCGCAAGCCTGGGGAGCAGTTCCTGGCGCGGGTGGGGCAGGTGCTGCGCGACAAACTGAAAGAGGCGGGCATCACTGCCGAAGTGGAAAGCCGCATCAAGCGGCTCTACAGCATCCACAAGAAACTACAGCGCCAGCACATCAGCGTGGACCAGGTTTACGACTTGTACGCTATGCGGGTGATCACCAATTCGGTGCAGGATTGCTACGGCGTGCTGGGAATTGTGCACAACGTCTGGCGGCCGGTGCCGGGACGCATCAAAGATTTCATTGCCATGCCGCGGCCGAATTTTTACCAATCGCTGCACACTTCGGTGATCACGGAGCAGGGCACGCCCTTCGAAATCCAGATTCGCACCGAAGAGATGCACAAGATGGCCGAAGAAGGCATCGCCGCCCATTGGAAATACAAGGACGGCCCCGTCTCCGCGCAGGATGAGCAGCGGCTGGCCTGGCTGCGGCAGGTGGTCGAGTGGCAGCGCGATGTTTCCGATCCCAACGAATTCCTCTCCACTCTGAAAATCGATCTATACCCGGAAGAGGTGTACACCTTTACTCCCAAGGGAAAAGTCGTGGTGCTGCCGCGGGAGTCCACGCCCATCGATTTTGCCTATTCCATTCATACCGAAGTGGGTCACAGTTGCGTGGGCGCCAAAGTGAACGGGCGCATGGTGCCGTTGCGCCACAAGCTGCACAGCGGCGACATCGTGGAGATTATGACCCAGCCCGGGCACAAGCCCAGCCGCGACTGGCTGGCGGCGGTGAAGTCTTCGCGGGCGCGCAACAAAATCAAACACTGGTTGAATCTGCATCAACGCGAGCGCGCTATTGAGATCGGCCGCAAGCTCATCGAAAAAGAAGCCCGCAAGTATCGCGTGGCGCTGAAGGAAATCAAGGACGAGGAACTGCTCAAGATCGCCTCCGACTACGGCCTGGGTCGCGCCGACGATCTGATGGCCGGTATTGGATACGGCAAGTACTCGGCGCGTCAGGTGCTGGGGCGTCTGGCTCCGGCCGGAACTCAACCGGCGCTCGAGGGCGAGGACGAGAAAGCCGGTGGGATCAGCAGCGTAGTGCGGCGGGTCTTTGGCGGCGACCACAATAACGCCATCCGGGTCAAAGGCCATGACGATCTGCTGGTATATCGCGCGCGCTGCTGTAATCCCATTCGCGGTGAGGCGGTGGTTGGTTATGTGACCCGCGGCAAGGGCGTGGCGGTGCACGCCGTAAATTGTCCCAACGTGGTGAATCTGATGTACGAACCGGAGCGGAAGATCGATGTGGAATGGGCGCGTGACGAAGAAACGCCAACCTCGTATCCGGTGAAGCTCACGGTTTTCTGCGACGATCGCTTTGGCATGCTGAAACAGATCACCGGTGTGATCGGCGACGCCAAAACCAATATCCGCAACATCGAAGCCCACACCGCCAATGGCCAGGCCAGCGTTGACGCGGTGCTCGACGTCGCCGATCTGCAGCACCTGGAACAGATCATTGACGGGCTGCGCAAGATTCCCGGCGTGCATGATGTGCAGCGCTTGCAGAAGATTTAGAACCGGCCGTTGGCTGACCCATAACTGAGAACCGGGAACTTCGAACTGACAACTGATTTTCCGGTCGCGGGCCAAGGTCGAGATGAAGAATTCAGAATTGGCTGGAGCAGCCTGTAAGGGCCAGTCTTGGCCAAGGGTAGGCCTGCTTCGGCTGCACGCTCCGCTTTATTGGTTGATATTTTCGGTCGACTACCGATTCTCCGGTAGTGAGACGGTTTTGACCCACCACCGATTCTCCTTCTCAATTGACTTGATCCGCGATTATCTGCGTTAATCAGCGGCGAGGAAGTTTGGAGGTTTCATGCGCGAAGTGGTTTCCACGAAAGACGCCCCGCGGGCGATTGGGCCTTATTCGCAGGCTATCAAAGCGAATGGATTCGTATTCGTCTCGGGGCAGGTTGCCATCGATCCCGCTACCCAGCAAGTCATTAGCGGCGACGTGGCTGCCCAAACCGACCGTGTGCTGACGAATGTGACGGGTATTTTGACCGCGGCAGGGAGCGGGCTGCAGAAAGTTGTCCGTACCACCGTGTTCCTGAAAAACATGGGCGACTTCGCGGCGATGAACGAAGTCTATGGCCGGTATTTCAGTTCCGCCCCGCCCGCAAGGTCAACCATCGAAGCCGCCCGGCTGCCGAAGGACGTCCTGGTGGAAATCGATGTGATCGCGCTGGCGTAGCAGCGCGCGGAAAAGCGCCGGTTGGGATGTCTTATCCGTGTGAATCCGCGGCATCCGTGGCTGGTCTGGGACTTAGGCTTTGACCACTTTGCCGCTGCGCAGGCAGCCCGTGCAGACGCGGATACGCCTGGCCGTGCCCTTCACTTTGGCGTGCACCGGGTGCAGATTGACGTTCCAGCGCCGCTTGGTGACGTTGTGGGCGTGGCTGATGTTGTTGCCGAATTGCGGCCCCTTGCCGCAGATATCACAAACTTGTGCCATGACTACTCCCGAGTGCTTCTAACGGCTGAGCACTGATTCTACCGGATTTGGCTGGTTTTCTCTAGGACCGCTTTTCACAAATGGTTCTGGGAAGGGCATGGCTTCCAGCCGTGCCGCTACCGGTCAACAAGAATGCGGGCTTCAGCCCCTGAGGGACTTTTCGTGTTCAATGTTGAGAACATCTCTGAGTCCAGCCCCAGCTACGCCGTTCAATGGTTTGTCATTCACCGCCAATTGCCTATGCGATACTGAAATCATGGCGGCATCGGCGGACCCTAAGTCGGTGAAAGTAAATCTCACGACCGGCGCCGGTGTGGACATCGACTGGAAGGACGGGCACCATTCGCACTACTCGTTTCCGTTCCTGCGCGACGCCTGTCCCTGCGCTCTCTGCAACGAGGAACGAGAGAAAGCCGGCCGCGAGCCGGGAGATTCGCCGGCAGCCGCGCCCGGAGCTCTGCCCATGTTCAAGCCCGCAGTCAAGCCGCTGTCGGCTGAAGGCGTCGGCAAGTACGCCATCAAGTTCCACTGGAACGACAACCACGACTTGGGAATTTATTCCTGGGAGTTTTTGCGAAAAGTATGCCCGTGCGAGGAGTGTAAGGCAGCGCGGGCGGCGGTAGAAACAGGGTAGGGGAAGCACAAACCTCCGTCAGTGATATGGACCGCGCGGATGGTCTGCAGGCCGTCGGAGGCCGAGGGCGACTCATGAGCGCCTGGCGTTGAGATTCGCGGTCGTTCTCGATTTCGACCGGCGGTATTTACGTACCGGACTTCGCTGCCGGCACGTAGAAATAGTAGTCGGCGGTGTAGCTGCTTTTCGTTTCGGCATCACGGTGCGACTGGTCGCATCCCTCTGCGGGCGGCTTACCGCCGTGGGTGTGGATGCGCTGAATGGATGTCACGTTCGTGAGCAAACCCTTGCCGGAATGAGTCACGGCACTTACCAGTAACCATGGAATGGAGTCGGGATTCAAGGAGTCCACGTGAGCCACGGCTTTGCCCGTGACCTCGCTGCCGTCTTTCAGTTTCCAGGTAGGACCGGCGAAATGGCTCCCGATGACCTTGTCTTTTCGATCTTTCAGCTCTGCGTCGGGCCCCTTGAGTGTCCAACTGAACTTCCCGTCCGCGCCCGATTGGCAGGTATAGATCTGCGATCCGGAGGCATGCGCGGATAAGACAACTTCTTCGCCAGCGGGAGCTTGAATGGCATCCGGAACGTCGGGCGGAGGCTCTTTCTGTGCGTTAGCCGCAGGGATCCCGCATAAAGCTCCGAAGATGACGAAGCCGACGATCCCCGCCGCAGCTCGCCCAAATCTCCGCATGGCGCGATTGTAGCAGGCACCTCCGCTATCAACATGGGACAGGGGTGCGTTACGAACTTTGGCTGGCTGATGAACGCCTGGCGCTGATTCGGTTGTGACATCTGTCACGGACTGCGAAGAAAACTATCGTGAATATTGGGACGAAAAGTAAATCGCCCGCTGCCACGGCCTGAGTGCCGGAGGCACGGAAGGCCGCAATTGGTCCGTGAACGTATCGTCCCTACGGGACTCTGATTTCAAATAATAATCAGCCACCCGGTACTTCCGGGCCGGGCTTTCTCATTCCGCCGCTACGCGGCTAGATTAGGCCACGCTCCGGCAACCGACAACCCGATTAGGGCGCAGACGAACGGCCCGAATCATGCCCCTAGCCCTGTAGGGGCAGCATGGGAGAGCCCGGGACGGAAGTCCCGGGTAGGAAAGCGCATCACGAGCGAGTCCCGGAGGGACGGCACCACTCGCGACGCGTCTCAGGTCATTCCTTGTAGAATCGAGCTAACGACCTTGTCTTTCCTCTCCCAACTCAACCCGCAGCAGCGTGAAGCCGTCGAAACCACCGACGGCCCGGTGCTCATCCTCGCCGGCGCGGGCAGTGGGAAGACGCGCGTCATCACCTACCGCATTGCCCATCTGATCGAGCACCTGGGCGTGATGCCGGAGTCCATCCTGGCGATGACCTTCACCAACAAGGCCGCCTCCGAGATGGTCGAGCGCGTGGACAAGCTGGTCGGGGGCCTTTCGATTGCCAAGCCCGTGATCTCAACTTTTCATTCTTTCTGCGTGCGGCTGCTGCGGCGCGATATCGAAGCCCTGCGCATCCCTTCGACCATCCCCGGCCAGCCGCCCATCGGACACACCAAGAACTTCGTCATTTATGACGAGGCCGACCAGCAGTCGGTGGTCAAGTCGGTGATGCGGCGCCTAGGCATCGACGATAAGCAGACCACGCCGCGCTCCGTACTCGGCCATATTTCCTGGGCCAAGAATCACATGCTCGATCCGCAGGAGGTTTACCTGCAATCGTCCGATCCCAAGACCGAGCGCGTGGCACAAATTTACGAGGAGTACCGAAAAGAGCTGCGCAAAGCGAACGCCCTCGACTTCGACGATCTGCTGCTCGAGGCCGTGCGCCTGCTGAAGGCCGCTTCCGGGGTCCGCGAATACTACAACCGGCGCTTTCAATACATCATGATCGACGAATATCAGGACACGAACCGTCCGCAGTACGAGTTGATGCGGCTGCTGGCGGGCACGCGGCACAACGTCTGCGCCGTCGGCGATGAGGATCAGTCCATCTACTCCTGGCGCGGGGCCGACATCCGCAACATCCTGGAGTTCGAAAAAGATTTTCCCGAGGCCAAGATTGTCCGCCTGGAGCAGAACTACCGGTCCACGCAGAACATCCTGCAGGCCGCGTCGGCGGTGGTGGCGAACAACATCAAGCGCAAAGGCAAGAATCTTTGGACGTCGCGGCAGGGCGGAGCGAAACTTGGATACTACGAAGCGCCCGACGGCGAAAACGAAGCACTGTTTGCCGCCGACTTCATTGCGAAATACCTGCGCGAAGCGGCCGATCACGATGAAACTCCGCGCGCGGCCGTGCTCTACCGCACCAACTCGCAATCCCGGTTGTTTGAAGAAGCCATGCGGCGCTATCAGTTGAAGTACCATGTGGTGGGCGGGTTTTCGTTCTATGAGCGCACCGAAATCAAAGACCTGATCTCGTATCTCAAAGTTATCCAGAACCCTGATGACTCGATTTCGCTTCTGCGCGTGATTAACACGCCGGTGCGCGGGATCGGCAAGACCACGATTGAAACTTTGGAGCAGTTGGCGCTGGAGGCCGGTCTTTCGTTGTGGGGCGCGAGTGGGGAAGCTGCCCGGCGGCAGCTTCTGCCGCAGCGGGCGCTGGCGGCGCTGAAGAGCTTCCGCAGTTTGATCGAAGATGGGCAAGCCATGCTGGCCGGCAGGTATGCCGAGCACCTCGAAGAAAGTGTGGCGCGGGCGCCCTCGCCCGCGAACGTCGTTGATAATCAAGTGGTCAATGATCAAGACGAGCAGGAAGATCGGGCCGAGGACGCCCAGATCGCCTTCGATCCCGCGGAATTTAGTTTCGGGGCTGCCGAAGAAGATCGACCCGCCGAACTGGAGGAGGAACGCCTCCCCGACAGCCGGCAAGATGCCGGCGCTACGGTCGAAGCCTCTGCCCCGGCCAACACCGCCGAACTCCTCAAATTCCTCATCGACCGCACCGGCTACATCAAGCAGCTCGAAGAGGAAGACACGCCGGAAGCTTACTCGCGGGTGGAGAACCTGCACGAACTGGTGAATGCCGCCATGGACTCGCGCGACCGCGGCGAGACGCTCGACCAGTTTCTCGACCACGCCGCGTTGGTCAGCGATGCCGACGCCTATGACGAGCGCGCCCAGATCACGCTAATGACGCTGCACGCCGCGAAAGGGCTGGAGTTCCCTCTTATATTCCTATGCGGGCTGGAAGAGGGGCTGTTTCCCCACTCCCGTACTTTTCTGCATCCGGATGACATTGAGGAAGAGCGGCGGCTGTGCTATGTGGGCATGACGCGGGCGATGAGCACGCTGATCTTGACGCGTGCCGTTTATCGCCGCCGCTATGGCACCGATCTTCCCGAGGCTAGCGTGCCTTCGCGATTTTTGGAAGAAGTGCCGGCGGAGTTAGTGGAGGACCTGGGTCTCCCACGGCGAAGCCGCGCAGGAACGGCTGGTGTGGGCACAGGCCGTGTGGGGACGGCCGCCCTCGGCCGTCCGGCGGGGCAAGGCCCCGCTGGTTTTGACTCTCAGCCCCACTACGCTTACGAAGACGAAGACCAATCCGCCACCTCGACCGCCGCGAGCCAGCCCCGCGCCACGAATTCCGCCCCCAAGTACAACTCGATCGACAACATCGCCGAGTTCTTCGCCTCCCGCGGCAAGAAATTCAGCGTTCCCAAAATCTCCGCCGAACCACCTCCGGGCCGGAAGGGATTCCGTCCCGGCCAGAAGGTTCGGCATCCAAAATACGGCGAAGGCACCGTCTATCAGCGCGAAGGAGAAGGTGAAGAAGCCAAGATTACGGTACAATTCCCTCGCTTCGGTTTGAAGAAGCTGGTGGAGAAGTATGCCCAGCTGGAGAGGGCATAAATCAGAATTTGGTAATTTTGTAATCGCGTAATTTGGTAATTTTGGGCCGGGCTTGCCGAATCCGCAGCGCCCCTCCCTAAATTTACAAATTACTCAATTACCAAATTACAAATCGGAAAAGGCACTCATGGCAAATACATCGACGTTAAGCAAAGAAGAACGCAAGAAATCCAAACGCGCATCCCGCAAAAAAACCAAAGCAGAAAAGCCGAAGAAGCCGCGGGACTACGCGCGCGGATCGAAAAAACGCAAAGTGAAGAAGCTGGCGCGCGGCCAGGCGAAGCGCTAGTGTAGCTTCCCGCGTTCGTCCGTCGATTGCCGGCGGGATGCCGGCGCTACGAGGAATATCCCGGGGGCGGGCGGTTTGCCCGCCCCGCCAGCATCACAAAACCGTTGCACCCGGGGGCTCCGCTGGCCAACCAACTGTTTGCCCGGAAATCCATCGACAAGCTGATCGCCGACGCGGATGAGCCCGAACACCGTTTGCGAAAGTCGCTCGGCCCCTGGTCGCTGACCGCGCTTGGCATCGGCGCCATCATCGGCTCCGGGATTTTCGTCCTCACCGGAACCGCGGCGGCCGGCGAGCACTTTGAAGCTCCTTCCATCCTGCACGCGCAAGTGCTGGACTTGTTCGTAAACTTCCTGCGCACCGGCAGCACGGCGGGAGCGCTTATGCATGGGCGTCCTCCGGCCGGTCCATCGATTGCCATTTCGTTTTTGCTGGTCGCGGTGGCCTGCAGCTTTGCCGGACTGTGTTACGCGGAACTGGCTTCGATGATCCCCATCGCGGGCAGCGCCTACACGTATTCCTACGCCACGCTGGGCGAAATCTTCGCTTGGATCATTGGCTGGGACTTGATCCTCGAATACGTGGTCAGCAACGTCGCGGTGGCGGTGGGATTTAGCGGATACACCAAGGCGCAACTGGCGGCCTTCGGCATCAACCTGCCCGACAAGTGGGCGAGCCCGGTGTGGGCCTCCGGGCAATGGACAGGCGCGTACTTCAATCTGCCTGGATTTCTCATCGTTTTCATTCTGACGCTGCTGCTGGTGCGCGGGGTGCGCGAATCCGCGAAAGCCAATAACGTAATGGTTGCCATCAAGATCGGCGCCATTCTGACTTTTCTGGTGGTCGGCGGCATGCTGGTGCATCCCGCGAATTGGAAGCCCTTTGCCCCGTCCGGGTTCGGCGGAATCGTCACCGGCGGCGCCATCGTTTTCTTCACCTATATCGGATTCGATTCGGTTTCGACCGCCGCGGAAGAATGCAACACTCCGCAACGTGACTTGCCGTTCGGCATCATCGCCTCGCTGATCATCTGCACTGTCCTCTATGTCGGCGTGGCGATTGTGCTGCTGGGCATGATGAAGTACACCACCTTCGTTTCCGGAGAAGCGGCGGAAGCCCCGGTGGCATACGCACTGAAGCAGTTGGGCGCGCATCCCTTCTATCGCTCGGTCATCGTGTTGGGGGCGCTGATGGGGATGATTTCGTCCCTGCTGGTGTTTCAGTACGGGCAGGCGCGTATCTGGTACGCCATGTCGCGCGACGGCCTCCTGCCCAAGCTGTTTTCAGCGGTTCATCCCAAGTTCAAGACGCCGCACTGGTCCACCTGGATTGCCTGCTTCGCGGTGGGAATCCCGGCGGGATTGGTGGACATCGGCGACGCCGCCGACCTCTCCAATATCGGCACGCTGTTCGCCTTTGTGCTGGTTTCGCTGGGCGTGATTTTCCTGCGCCGCCACCAACCCGACCGCCCACGGGCATTCCGCGTTCCCTTCGTGCCCTGGTTCCCGCTGATCTCGGTGGTGCTGTGCGGGGGATTGATGACCGGGCTGACCGTGATCACCTGGATCCGCTTTGTGGTGTGGCTCTTCCTCGGGTTGTGCATTTACATTTTCTACAGCCGCCACCATAGCGAGTTCGCCAACAGATAGCTTTCAGCTTTCAGCCATCAGTTAAGACTCGCTGTCATCCTGAGCGGAGCAGGCCGATTTGCGAGGCGAATCGGCTGGCGCAGTCGAACAAACCCTATAGTCGCTTCGACTGCCACTCGCTTCGGATGTTCTCCGCCCAGCCCTCGCAAATCTGCAGTCCCCAATCTACAATCGGCAATCATGGCCTCGCAGAGCCAGTTCGTGCTTACCCTTCCCAAGGCCGACCTGCATCTCCACCTCGAAGGCTCCATCGATCCCGCAACTCTGCTCGAACTGAGAAAGCGGCACAGCAGGTCCAGCACGCTCGCGGAGGTGGAACAGCTTTACCGCTATGACGACTTCACCGGCTTCCTGATGGCGTTCAAGACCGTGACCGAAGATTTGCAGACTCCTGACGACTACGAACTCATCACCTACCGGCTGATGAAAAAGCTCAAAGCGGAAAGTGTCCTGCACGCCGAAGTGAATGTGTCGGTGGGCGTGTGTCTGTGGCGCAAGCAGGATTTCGCAGCCATCTTTGAGGGACTGGAGCGTGGCCGCGAACGCGGCGAGCGGGAGTTCGGCATCTCTTTGCTGTGGATCTTTGACGCGGTACGGCAGTTTGGCGCGGAAGCCGCGCGGGCGGTGTTCGAGCTGGCGGCAAATTATCGCGACCGCCATGTCGTCGGGATCGGAATCGGCGGCGACGAGCAGAAGGCGCCGCCGGAGCTTTTTCGCGATGTCTACGCCTATGCTGCGGACAACGGGCTCCGCCTGACCGCTCACGCCGGCGAATATGCCGGGGCGGAATCGGTTTGGGGCGCGTTGAACCTGCGTGCGGAGCGGATCGGGCACGGACTTACCGCGGCGCAAGACCCTGAACTGGTGGAAGAACTGGCGCGCCGCCAGATTCCTGTCGAGATTTGCCTCACCAGCAATCTGCGCACTGGCTGTTGCCATTCGCTGGCCGAGCATCCTGTGCGCGACTACTTTGATCAGGGTGTCATGATCACGCTGAACACCGACGATCCGGCGATGTTCGGGACTTCTCTGGCGCGGGAATATCAGTTGGTGCAGCAATCGTTCGCGTTTACCGACGAGCACTTGCGCGAACTGGCGCGCAATTCCTTCGAGGCGTCTTTTCTTCCCGCCGAGAAGAAGCTGGAATTTTTGAATTTATTTGACGCCGCGGCGGCCCGGTAATTTCGTCATCCTGAGCGGAGCTGGGTGGTTCGCAAAGCGAACCGCCCGGCGGAGTCGAAGGATCCCATGCCCCTGAAACCCATAATCGGCGTGTCGGGGAATTCGCACCGTGCAGAAAGTCTGGGAGTCGTGCGAAACCCTCGGAGGCCCAGCGGACACCCCAGACGGCGCCGCGATCCTTCGACTCGCATTGATCTTCGCGCTGACGCGAAGATCAGCACTCGCTCAGGATGACAAAGGAGTGAGTTTCCATGCCCCAACACATCGGCATCGTCGCTTGCAGCGCGGAGGGCGCGGCGCTCTGCTATCGCACCATCTGCCTGGAAGGCGCTGAACTGCTGGGGCCGCATGCTCATCCAGAAGTCTCCCTGCACACCCACTCGCTGGCCCAGTATCTCAGATGCATGGAGGCCGGCGACTGGGCGGGTGTAGCCGAGCTGATGATGTCCTCGGCGGAAAAGCTGGCGCGAGCTGGGGCGGACTTCCTCATCTCCCCAACCAACTCCATTCACCAGGCGTTCGATCTGGTTCTCCCAGGCCGTGGCAGCACATTGCGCAAGAAGTGGCCAATGAGGCCAAGCGTTGTCATTTCAAGCGGCTGGGAATCCTCGGCGCGCGGGCTCTGATGGAAGGCC
>Ga0209415_10003212_pt1 | contig 30367 bp, 27 predicted proteins | sample PeaSoiSIISIP2007_FD_187696 | JGI IMG/M metagenome (GOLD analysis project Ga0209415, IMG submission 187696) | Peat soil microbial communities from Weissenstadt, Germany - SII-SIP-2007 (SPAdes) (version 2) | ecosystem: Environmental > Terrestrial > Soil > Wetlands > Peat | place: Germany... | reverse complement strand
ACCTGCATGCTTCCTGACATATGATTTGTCAAAAATGTCTCAAAAACCTGTACTCGATAAGCAATTGACCCAAAATAGTTATAGAGTATGTCTACGCAATCACTTGTCGCGCGAGATTCGTATTATTAAAGAAGAGGTGCCTATGCTGATTGATATGGATGAGTTATACCGGAAAATTTCTCCCGATCAGATCCCCTGGAATACCGAGGGGCCACCTGGCGCGCTCGTCGAGTTGCTTGACAAAGGAAGCGTACAACCGTGTAAGACCGTCGAGTTTGGTTGCGGTCTCGGGAACTCTGCGCTTTATCTCAGTAGCAAGGGGTTTAATGTCACAGCAGTCGATATCTCGCCCACGGCCATAGGGATCGCCAGGGAAAATGCCAGAAAGAAAGATTTGCAGTGTAATTTTATCGCGGCTGACGTTCTTGGCGACCTGAAAGAGATTGAAGGCACTTTCGACTTCGGCTACGATTGGGAACTTCTGCACCACATCTTTCCGGAGGAAAGAAAAAAATACGTAGATAACATTTTTAGAATGCTCAATCCGGGAGGAAGTTATCTGTCCCTTTGCTTCAGCGAGAAGGATCCGCAATTCGGTGGCACAGGGAAATTCAGGGAAACACGGCTGGGTACTGTTCTCTATTTCTCCTCGGAAAATGAGATCAGAGCCCTCTTTGATCCATACTTTCGCATAGAAGAACTGAAGCTGATCAGTGTTACAGGCAGGTTCGCTTCCCATCGCGCGGTGTACGTGTTCATGTACCGGCGGTAGTATGATTGTGCAGACCTGCAGTGAAGAACAGAATAACAAATCCTGTAGACCAAGAGCAATCCGCAGCGTTAGCTATTCCCTGTCAAGATGGTTGCGTGCTCTTCAAGTTTTTGATCAAACGGCGGGGATGCTTCCGAGCTTCAACGAAGAGGCGAGCGTCATTGAATCACGTCTCTTTTGCTATCAAACCAGTTATGGAGCAGGTCCCTCAGATAACATCGCAAATCCGCTGTCACCTCGTTTGGATAAACATGCTACATCGTCGTTTAATTTATAGATGTTTATATATCTGATTTAAGTCTATGCCAATGTCGTCGAATGTATTTTATGAGTAGACGCTGATGATCTCGTGCTGAGTAATCATGCGTTAAGGCAACGGTTATTGACTCAGTCCCGTTCCCATCTTGCTATCGCCTCGACTGCCATCGTCTTTCCTTGTTCATATCCTTCGATCAGCGCGCTGGCATCTCGCGTGAACCTACCCGGTCGAAAACTTTCAGGTGGACATATCTCGATGATGGACACGCCGTCGGGCGGACGCCGGATGAGTGCGACCGCATCATTATAAATTCGGTCATGGGACTTAATCGTGGATTGCAGCGCGGGATAACTGCGAAGGAACCAGCATAGAAGAAATGACATTGCATCAGGACTGCTCCGGTGGCCGTGCGGACGGGAACGCACGACCATAATGCGCTTTGCTCCGCGGCGGATTGCTTCAGCGACAGGGATCGGGTCTGACACGCCACCGTCGGTCATGGGACGGCCATCGACGAGGGGGAAGCCTCGGTAGATGACCGGCAGCGCACTGGAGGCCTTGAGCACCTGTTCGAGGTCGGCGGAGGATGTAATCCGGTAGACCGCTGAGCCGGTCCCCACGTCGGTCATTCCGACCAGGAACGGCCTTTGCCGGGAATAGATCCGGTCAAGGTCGAGACGCATGCGGGCGATGGTGAGATCCCACATCCAGTCCAGGTCCATGAGATGGCCACCGCGCAGGAACCGCCTGAGACTGATAAACTCCGGACCTACTGAGAACTCGGTGTAAATTTTCCGGTTCCGCCCAGGCATCCTGGCAAGGTACGCGGCAATGCTCGTCGCGCCGGCGGAGACACCGATGCACAGACGGAAGGGGTCGAATTTCCGCTCAAGGAAGCCGTCGAGCAAGCCGGTAGAGAACACGCCGCGCATGCCGCCGCCTTCGACCACAAGGGCCGTATCGGGCTGCTCCCGTTCCATTCGGTCATCTTGGTGATATTTACTCATTTGATGTTTTCTGCGGCTGGCATTTTAAGATGTTCTCATTTCCTCGCAGGACATTTCCACAGCTTTCTTTCCAACACAGACAGCGACGGGTCCCGTGCACCCATGAGAAGAACGCAGTCTCCTGGCTTCAACCCTAATTCAGGCACCCCAAAAAACAATAAAAAACTTGAAAAACTATATTTATTGTGCTAACCTAAAATACAGTATCCGCTCGGACATGATGTTGCCAAGGGGCAAACAGGAAGAGTTGAGGTAGCTATGAATAATACGTAACAATATCAACAATTTATCCGTATTTTCAATTGGAGGACTTCAAAAATGGGAATAACACGCGTTGTCAATGGTCAGGCTGCTGGGAATCGGAGCATCAGTTTTTCTATTTTCACTCCCCGCATATGGAAAATAATGATTGTGGTCGCTTATCCCTTTCTCCTTTTGGCAACAAATTACTTTGAAACACTGGAAAGAACGGGATCAATGGGGGCGTTTATTGCAGATACCCTCATGCCGGTGACGATGATCAGTTACGTAACGCTTATATTCGTGCTGAAAAAACGCGCCATATGAAAATTACCCGGTTACTTCCCCCCAAGGGGGGTAAATGAAAGAGTGATGAAGTAATGAGAACGCTCTCGGTGAAAGGACGTGCTCAATCATGAATTGCTGGGACTTTAAAAGATGCGGCTGCCGCGAATTCTGCGCTGCATATCCTTCCAATGGAAGGCAGTGCGCCCTTGTACTGGGAACTCTCTGCAATGACGAGAAACAGGATACTTTTGATGATAAACTATACCATTGCCTGAAGTGCGATTTCTTCAGAAGCGAGTATCATGTGAGATGTGTCGATTAGCACATAACTTCGTGGTGAACACTTTGCTGAGCCTGTCGAAGCACTCAAAAAACTTTCCGAATGCTTGCAGGACACCGTCCCCTCCCCTCGCCGCGAACATTGCGTCATTTTTTGCAATACTGACCGGTCATCGCATCCTTCTCACATCCCAGGTAAGGAGTTTCCCCAGTCGGGGCGCTTGAAGCGGCTGGTCCGAAAAACAAGACGTCCTCCCATATTTCGCCGACAATATAAACGCATATTCGATCTTATTCAAACGTGGGAAGGTAAATAGCTATGGTTGTACCTTTGCCGACCTGAGAGTCAATCGTAATAAGTCCGCCATGCCTTCTGATAACAGAGTAGCAGACAGCCAGGCCGAGCCCCAGGCCCTTCTGGCTGTAGGTATCTTTCGTCGAAAAATAAGGATTGAATATCCTCGGAATATTTACCGTTTCAATGCCGATACCCGTATCCTGCAATGTCAATATAATGTAGTCCCCGGCTGGCAGTGGCAAACCATCATCCGCGGTAAGATGAAGATTTTCTCCCACGATGCTCAGGACGCCTCCGTCAGGCATCGCTTCTTTTGCGTTTTCCACGAGATTAAAAAAGACCTGCCCCATTTGCTCCGCGTCAATCGGAACGGGATGAAGATTTTCCGGAAGCTCCAGCTCCGCTTTCAGCGGGGTATCCTTCAAGACCTCTTTTACGCTCGCTTCGATTATTCCGGCGATCGGCTGCATTGCTCTTGCATGCTCCCCTCCTGTGGCAAAGGTCAGGAGACGCTGACTCAATTCTCTGGCATGGAGACAATTTCTCATCGCAGCAGTCATGGTACTGTGCACCACGTCACCGGGCTGAGATTCGCTTCTTGCGATCTGGACGAATCCGATGATGGCGGCTATGAGGTTGTTGAAATCATGGGTCATCCCGCCGGCAAGAATCTCAAGTGATTCAAGATGGCGCAGTTTCAGATGTTCCTCTTCCGCCTTTTTGTGCTCCGAACGGTAGCGAATCATGGCAACAGAGACAGCAATGCTGATCCCGCACAGGAAAATATAGAACGTAATAAGGATGGAGGTGTCCCTTCCCCAGGGAGCCAAGACAGGGTCCAGACTGCGGCTTACCGATATGACAAGCGGATGTTCAACCTGCAAACCGGCAGGTGTGCAGGTGATGAATGCTGCAATGCGTTTATCGCCCAGCATGGAGGAGCGGCCATGTTGAATGGAGGCCCGTTTTCCGCTTTCCCGGTGCCGTAGAAAAAGGGACCCGGACTTAAACAGGTTTTTCCCGGCAAAACCGGGCTGCGTATCCGGAAGGGATATAAAAACATCTCCGCCTTCATGCACGAGGCTTACCCGGTTATCGGGAGCGTACAGCACCGACCCAAGGAGGGTGCCGAAGTAATCCTTGTCCAGACTTGCAGAGACGATCCCGAGGAATTCTCCGTGCTTTCCCGTCACCTTCCTTGTTACATTAACGACTGAAGTCCCGAGCGCGGTCTGAAAGGGCGGCGTAATGATCAATCGGGCCGGATCGGAAACCGTGAGCGCCATTTTGAAGTAATCACGATCGCTACCGTCAAATCCGATTATCTTTACTCTGCTTGAGCGAATAATGCGGCCGTGGGAGTCGGCGATGATAATCGTGCGGATGCCGGGGATCAGTTGTTCCTGTTGGCGCAAGTATGCATTCATTTCAGTGGAGCTCGGACGGGATGATCCATACTGCATTCTGATGACATCGGTCAACAAGACGTTTGTGAATATCAGGTTGGCACCCAGATTCGCGTCCAAGACGCGCGCCTCCGCCATCAGGCGATCCTCGGTGCTCGCAATCGTACGGTCGTATTCTATGTACCGCTGTCCGGCCAGAAGCAACCCAAGGAGCAGAAGAAAACCTGAAATGCCGACCCATACTAGTTTATGCCCCGTAAGAGCGCCTTTTTTTTGTAACTGTTGTGTGTGATTCGTGGCCATTGGATATATTAGGCATTGTACTGAAACTGTTTTTAATTGCAACTAATTATAAAAATTTTCATAGGTAAAAAATAGGGTCCTATATTTAAAGCAAAAATTTAAATCCCGCTAAATATATATAGGACAAACTATTTTTTGTTGAGCGAGGTGATGATCGTGGATGTACGGCCGAGTGTTGCCTTTTTTCGTAATCACACGTCCTCGATGGCCTGTTTGCCGTATCCGATTGCTTTTTTCAACGGCTTAAGGAGGGCAAAGAACGCCATGCCGGCCGCGAAAGACAGGGTGAACATCAGCAGGAAGAAATTCTCTTTGGGCATTTTTCCCCAGAACGTTCCAAGATATCCTGACAGAAAGTTGCCGAAAAAGCTCGAGAGGAACCAAACGCCCATCATCACGGAGACGATCCGGGCAGGAGCGATTTTGGTCACCAGCGAGAGGCCGATCGGGGAAAGATAGACTTCACCAAGCGTGAGCACGAACGTGCAGGCTGTCAACCACCAGAGGCTCGCCTTCGTGTTGACTGCCAGTTCCCGGGCCGGCGGAACCAGGATCAGGAAGGCCGCGGCAAGCAGGATGCAGCCGATTCCCATCTTGGCAATGCTCGAAGGTTCTTTTCCGCGGCGATCCTGCCAGCTCCAGAACAAGTTAAGTAGTGGAACTAAAATGAAGATCATGAGTGGATTGAAAGATTGAAACCAAGAGGCCGGCATTTGCCAGCCGAAGATCATCCGGTCAGTATTGGCGTCGGCCCAAAGCGCCATTGTGTTGCCCTGCTGCTCGTATACACTCCAGAAAACGATGCTCAGGGCCATCATGGCGAAGATCGCACCGATCTTCAGCCAGTCCTCGTGCGTCATGGGTTCTGAGGACTTCTGCTGTTTGTCTTCCTTCCTCTGCATGATCAGATCCGGGGCAAGGTACTTCTGTCCCCAGAGATAGACGAGAAGCCCGATGACCATGCCGACGCCGGCTGCGACAAAGCCCCAGTGGAACCCGATTCTCTCACCGAGGGTTCCGCAGACGAGAGGTGAAAAGAACGCGCCGAGATTGATTCCCATATAGAAAATGCTGAACGCGCGATCGCGTCGATGGTCGCCTGCAGGGTAAAGCGCCCCGACTTGCGTTGAGATGTTCGGCTTAATGAAGCCGTTTCCGAGGATCAGGAAAATCAGCGCCGGGAAGAAAAGGCTTTCGAAGGCCATCAAGAAATGTCCGATGGCCATGAGCACCCCTCCCAGGATCACGGCCCGACGCTGCCCAAGGAGCCGGTCTGCAAGCAAGCCACCGAAGAGAGGGGTGAAGTAGACAAAGCCGGTATAGAGCCCGTATATTCCGGACGACCGTTCCTGCGTGAATTGCAGGTGCTTTATCATGTAGTAGACTAGCAGTGACCGCATCCCGTAGTAGGAAAACCTCTCCCACATCTCAGTAAAGAAAAGGACATACAACCCAGTGGGATGTCTCTGGCTTTTAGTCATGTTCTCGGTTACGGCTATCGCGTCGCTCATCTATCACTCCGAGAAATTAGGTTTAGAAGGATATGACTATACGCGGGCCGCTTTTTTTCAAGACGCCTACTTCCCCCCGACGATTCTTTCAGTGTGTCACAATTACAACGCATTCTGAGAAGCGATGTCCTATTATGTTCCATGATATCGATTTTATGGTAACGAATACGGAAGAAATATGCTACGCTTTTTCAATCGTAAATCCAACGCTCTCACGGAAATGATTGGGTATGCCGCCGTTCGCAGCGCTATCCCGGCCAACGGGTTCAATGTTGGCGGCATGATTGTATTTGAAGGAATCCGCTATGGCTTGGTGAAAGCGTCAAGGAGATAGAGCCTCACAAAAGCAATCGAATGGCTTTTTTATGGATAGATGTTAACGCCGTTCGCAATCCACGCAAGAACTTAAGAACGTTGTGTCCACTTTATCCCGTCCGGAGATGCGAGGATGACGTTGCTCCATCCCACGGCCACAAACTGAGATAGGGCCCCGGACCAGGCAACGCCAAAAAGGGAATTTGATGTGCCCGAAGCCCGTGGCGTCCATTTTACGGCATCGGGGGAGGTAAGGATGGTTCCCGTGTCCCCTACGGCTACAAATTGCGTTCCCGACCAGGCAATACCGCTCAGGCCGTTTGATACTCCGGATGTCTGAGCTGCCCACGTCACCCCATCGGAAGAGGTTAGAATAGCGCCGTTGTTTCCTATTGCCACAAACTGTGTCCCGGACCAGACAATGCCACCAAGAGGATCGGTAATGCCCGAAGTCTGTACTGTCCAGGTAACTGCGTTTGGAGAGGTAAGAATTATGCCGGCATACCCGACAGCAACAAACAGTGTCCCGGACCAGGCAAGGCCGTAGAGACTCGTGGAAGTGCCCGATGTCTGGCGAGTCCATTGCGTTCCCGTCGGTGAGGTAAAAATGGAACCGGCATCTCCGGCTGTTGCGAACTGCGACCCGGACCAGACAACACCGTAGAGGTCACTGGTAGTTCCCGAGGTCTGCATGGTCCACGTTACTCCGTCTGGAGAAGTGAGAATGGCCCCATGATTGCCCACTGCCGTAAATTGTGTTCCGGACCATGCAACATTGAGCAGCGACTCCGTTGTGCCGGAGTCCTGGGATGTCCACGACACTCCATCGGGGGAGGTGCGGATCATGCCGCTGCTTCCCACTCCCACAAATTGAGTCCCTGACCAAATAATACCGAACAGCCCGTTTTCTGATGGTTCTTTGCCGCCACCACAAGCCACAAGCGTAAACAGAAGCATCGCGTAAACAAGCCGCATCGCGAAAGACTTTATCATGGAATCCCTCCTGAAAAGATACCATATGCAAAGCGTACCTGATGCGTATCACACAAATCGGCTATCAGAAATTCGCGGAAAGTGTAAGGCGAGCTTCAAGGGGATCCGCCGGATGAGTAGAAACATCCGCTACGCCTGCCGGGGGCTCACCCGGAAGCCGGGATACATAAAAATAGTCAATATCGCTGACTTTTGCGTTTAACAGGTTGAAAACATCGAGGAATATGCGCCATTTATTGAAAAATTTATAGCCGACCCGGGCATCCACGATTGTGGACGCGTTGGATCGGACACTGTTGTCATCATAAAGCGGACGTGGTCCGAAATAACGCACCTTCAGGCTGCCGAGATAGCCATCTATGCTGTCAACAGAAGCTCCGGCAGAGGCTACCCCTTCGGGTGAACCAGGAATGCGGTTTCCGACAGGATCACCGACAAAGCGCGCATGAGACAGGGCTAAGTCCGCATCAAAGGTGAACCAGGAGGTCGGCTTATAATAGCTTGCCCATTCTACACCGTACCGGCGGCTCGCATAGCTCGGCGTAGTTATGCCGTGGTCGCCATCAAAGATAAGCTCCGAGGCCAGATTCAATGCCCAAAACGTAAGCTCGCTTTGCACATGGGGGATGACTGCGGTTCTCGCCCCGATATCGATTCCCTCTGCCCGCACGAGGGGGCTGACTTTGCTGACCGGCTCGCCTGTCAGCGGGTCCACCGTCATGGTTGTTCCCCGTCCGTCATTGCTGTGGAAACCTTGACCAGCATTTATATAGTATTCTGTCTTTTCCCAAGGCCCGAAAATCAGGCTCAGTTTAGGATCCAGGAGGGATGCATGGGCAACGCCGGAATTTTGGGGGATATTAGCCGTAACGTCCCAACGGTAAGCGTCCCCGCGGAGCCCCGCTATGCTGCGGAATTTATCCGACCATTGAAAGCGGTTCTGCACATAAACGCTCCCGCTGGTCTGGATGACATGGTCCCGCTCTGTTACGGAAATCTGCTGTTGATCCACGGTATGGTAAAGTCCGACCGGACTGATGTCATCGTTGCGTACCTGCACTCCTACGGTATTGACCATATCGTGACCAGCCAGCTTCGTTATCCAATCATGGCTGACACCGAAGCCGGAAACGATCCGGTTATCGTACTGACTAAACTGGTCGCCGTTGACCTGATCTTCCAAATCATACGTAAAATTGTTCCACAAATTCATTTGATACTTGATTAAGTATGCATTCGCCTTAGTAATCGAATCCTCCGATGTCTGTTGCCCTTCTGCGGAAAGGCTGTATCGATACGAATTTCCCGCATCCGTGGGAGAGAGGGATCCATATCGGGAGATCAGGCCTTCATCTATGGCGCGGATGGCGACTTGGTTCGTAGCATTCCAGGTACCATTGTAGCCCATGGCGGTTATACTGTAGCCGTTTTGTACATCACCCCGACTGTAGCGAAGCACGCCATTGAATCTATTGTAGCCGTCAGGGTGAACCCAAGGACCGTTATTATGGTACGCTTCGAAACCATAGAGCAAATACCCTCCGGCAAGCTCCGGGGATCCCGCCACCAAAGCCCGGCGATAGCCGTCGTTTCCTATTCCCACTTCAGCGATATTCCGTTCCAGCACATTGCGGTAATCCATGATAACGGCGCCAGCAGCGGAAAAGTCTCCTTGATCTGCATAATACGGGCCTTTTCTGTATTCGATGCCGCTCAACAGTTCCGGCATCAAGAAGTTCAAGTCCGTATACCCCTGCCCATGCGCGTGAGTCGGCATATTGATCGGCATACCAGCCACCGTCGTCGCCAAATCAGTCCCGTGATCGAGGTTGAATCCGCGTAAATAATACTGGTTCGCCTTGCCTTCGCCGCTGTGCTGGCTGACAATCAGACCTGGCACTTCTTCAAGAACTTCGCCAGTCCGCAATATAGGCAGATCCTCAAGCTGCTTGGGCGTGATGGTCCCTTCCGTTGCTGAATCCGCCGAACCCACTAGCTCTTCGGCGGAATCGGTCACTTCTACAGTATTGAGAGTCTGGACCCCTCCGGCAAAAACAGCTGCCGTATACCCACTAGAAAATAGCAAGATGCCAATAGCAATTTTCAGAAGGAGCCGACTATTAATCCTTTTTTGCACCAACGCCCCCCCTCCAGAAAATTAGGCATAACTTTTCGGTTTTTATCTGCGATGCGGGCCGCGTCACTCGGTCAAGCGAAAACGAATGGGGACGTCCACCCAGGCGGATACCGGCTGACTACCCTGCTGCGCCGGTACGAATGACCACTCTTGCACAGCATGTAAGGCTGCCTGGTCCAGCACATTCGATCCGGCGCTCGTTCCCAACCGGACAATTTCAGCCTTACCCTTCGGGCTAACCAGCACCCGTATTATAACAGTTCCCTCCAACTTCAACCGCCGCGCAAGAAGCGGGTATGATGGTTTTGGATTATGCAGATAATCAGCATTAAAGGCGGGACCGACTATCAAGCCGTTCGATGCAGTTTGATTCCCTTTTACAGGTTCGTCCGTTCCTGTTCCTGTCTGCGGAGCCGACATAGTCTGTGGGGCCGACACTGTCTGCTGGGTAGTTATCTCCTGCTTCACCATCGGGCTCTCAGCTACCGCTGTCTGAGAGAGTGTTTCCGGCTGCTGCGCAGGCTTAATCGTTTCTTTGACCGCATTTATTCGGTTCCTATGCTGCTGCGCAACCTTAACCGGAGCAGGCTTAGGACACGAGAGAATTCCGATCTCGATGGGAATAGGTGCGCTCGTAGGGACCAACAAGTGGCTGTAACCTACGCCAATCGCAAAGATCAATGTGTGTAGGAGTATGGATGTCTGTAAACCGATAAGCTGATACTTCATCATTTCATCTCTTGTGTCTGCAAGCTGACCCTTTTAAACTCGAGGTTTTTAACGACGTCAAGGACGTCTACAAACGCCTGCAGACGGATATTTCGATCGGCCCTGATGAGAAGCGGAGTTTCTCTGGGAGTAGCTTGCAACGAAACCTTCAATTCATCGAGCGCTGCTAGACGGCCGTTCAGATATATGTTGCCGCCGGCATCTATTTCAATGGTCTGGGTCTTTAAAATCTCTGCCGGGCTTTTTGATGCCTGGGGAAGTTCAACCCGGATGGCCCCCGTTGCGATGAAGGTCGATGTCGTGAGTACCATGGTGAGCAGTACCAGCATCACATCAACAAGAGGAATAACATTGATGTAATCAAACTCTTTCTCGTCCATTTTTTATCTCCCATTGCATCATCAGGACCTTTGCCCTTCTCACCAGAAGGTTGTAAAGTACAACTGATGGTATTGCGACAAGCAATCCGGCAGCGGTAGCCTTCAAGGCGAGGGAAAGACCAACCATGATCTTCCCCGAGTCCATGAAGCCCTCTTTCCCCATGGTATAAAAGGTAAGCATGATACCAAGCACCGTGCCAAGCAGCCCGATATAGGGGGCATTGCTTCCAATCGTTGCAATGAAGTGAAGCTTCTCGGTAAGCACCATTTCCAGGCTTTTTATATCAGGATATTGGCTTATGTTTAGATTCTTGTAGACAAGATGTCTTTCAACAGCTATTGCAACGGCCACAATACTTAAGAACAGCAGTAACCCCATGATTCCGTAATCGATAGCGACTCTAAGCCATTCCATTTTTCTCACTCCCCTGATGTTGCTGTATTATTTCGCACCAGAACATGCCGAACGCGGCTCTGTCTTTTTATCCAAAAATGATCATCTTGGTACGATCCCATCGATATAATAAAGAAATAAAACAACGGTTCCATGAAATGCAAAGACGCCTGGATTGGTGTTACGATTTTTTATTTAGTAACACAGACTATCAATTTAGTCAAGCGGTTTTTAAACACCGGAAAAAGGAAATACACGATAGTTTTAAGGGGAGTTTTTACGAGAGAAAGATTTGTTGTTCCGGGACATACAAACGAACCAGTGTTCTTCGTGGAGCTAACAACTTCGGCGCAATCTAAATCGAAGCGGTGTATGTAAGTCTATGCATAGATTGTAACACCGGAGGGAAGTGGTCGAGAGTAATAACGAAATGCTTTATCCGCATTCAAGATGGGAGGTGGGTGTAATGAGCAGAAATGGTTCTCTATTTTTTTAGGATTTGACTTAAACTAAGATGATTTAAACAGACGCTTCAACGGATTCATAGATTACTCGAACTCAAAGGTGATGCCGAGACCGGCATATTCTAATCGGTTGTTATAATATTGGCCATAAGGTGAATATCCATTGTAGCCTTCAAGCAGCAAACGGATGGATCGACCACTCGAACCGGTCCCGTCGAATTGTAAACCCGCCTTAAGCGATGTGTTCAGGGGCCAATTATTCTCCTCTGTGCATTTCAGATCCAAACCTCCGACTAGCCGCCCCCCCCATAGGAATTTATCGGTACCGTAATATTCCATGCCGCCTTGTACGGTGACCGGCTTATAATTGCTCGGCTCCACGTGGACCATAACTTCGCCACCGTAATAAATGCGCCACTTTGTCCATTCATATGATGCTATGAAGTTAAGCGCCTCATATTCAAATTCGATTCGCGTAATGTTGGAATACAGCAAGTACTGGTCTCCCATGTGGGAGCTTTGGTGATAAACGTTAAGCCGGTATGATGCGGGCCCGTTGCGAAAAGTGAAAGGAAAGCCGATGAAATAATCAGTATCCACCAGGTAGAAGTGCTGGTTGTGAAGATCAAACTCGGAATAAATTCCTCCGCCAATGTTGGCCTGCCAACTGTAACCTCCGCTGTTACTGATGGAACGATACAATCCGAACACATCCCCCAGGCTGCCGGCAAATATTTGTGTACTTTGAGACAGGTACTGATAAGCATCCTGGTAGGGTCGATAAGTGAGATAAAAGCGAAGTTCCTTCGGGTCAGCCATCAGCGGTTGAAAAAGGTTACCTCTTGGTAAAAATATAGTTTCATCAGATTTACCCGTCCCCCCAGGGATGATTTGACTTTCCTCAGCCAAAAGGTTTCCAGCATTATCACCCGCTTGTGCGGCATGATAAAAAAATATCAACATGAACAAAAGCAGGATAGCAATGAGTCCAATTGTAAAAATCTTATGTCGCATTGCGCTACCATCCCCTTTAGTGCTACTTGCAATTAGAGTTTATGGGTATAACGCTCACGAAAACAGATTGAAACATTATGTGCTGCAAAAAAATAAGAAATTCACCAGATACGCGAAGTTGGCATGCCTCTCATAGATCCACGGCCATCGCTTGGGGGAAATCCCTGTAATGATCCGCCAGTGCCGTCCCGACACTTTCCTGGGAAATCTTACCGCTCACAATCGCGTACATGAGGAACGCGGGCAGCAGAACGATAAAGATCCCCGCCCATCCGAGCGTGTTCTCCCGGATGAAGAACGTGACCGATAAATTGAAGACCAGCACGCCGAAATAAAGGACGGGGCCGATCAGGAATCGCCAGGGATATTTGTATCCGATGAGATCCGAGGCCCCTTTTCTCCGCAGGTACCGGTCGATCTTTTGCAGGATGTAGATCATTGAAAAGCCCACTGCGAACCATCCGATGAAGTTCGAGAGAGGGACGCCGAAATAGACCCCTTGTTCAGGGTAGCCATAGATCCGGCCGAGAAACCAGCGATCGCCCCGCAAGGCAAGAGGGTCAATAATGATATCGAGGTAGACGAGCAGCAACGCCCCGAGAATTCTCACTTGAAGGGAGTCCCTTATTTTTTTTGTCTCAAGAACGTACACCATCCATCTCAAGCGGCGCAGAGGAGAGTAAACGAGAAGCGCCAGAGAATAGCTGGCATAGGCTAGAAAGACGTAACTGATCGAGTCCATGAGCGGAACGCCCAGGACCCATATCTCTTTTCCCCTCGTGCCGTCAAGATAGTAATAGTGCCCGTAGGGAAAGCCGTTGTGGATGGACGAGAATTCCGACAGCCACGCGATAACGTATCCCGCGACTGCGAAGAGGAGGGCCCTCTTTAGTCCCAAGTGCAGCGCGCACCCGCCAAGGTAGACGGCAAGAAAGACGAACACGTAAGGCCTGAGGAGGACCGTCTCGAGGAGGAGCATGTCCAAGAACCTCCTCAGGTTTTTCCCAGGTTCCAGAAGGCTAGCCTGACGAAGTCCTTCGGACTGGAAAAGGCGATTCTCTGCACGGTCGCTTCATATCCGCTGTGGACCATGCAGTCCCGGCACCGCGGATCGGTTCCGGCCTCGTACCGGTCCCAAGGGGTCTTTTCCATCAATTCGCGGAACGACTGATAGTAGGCATCGGTGATTAGGTAGCAGGGGGATTTCCAACCCAACGGATTGCGCGTCGGATTGCCCCAGGGAGTGCAGCGCAGGTGCCTGTTCCCTTTCAGAAAGTCGATGTAGAGGGGGGAGCTGATGAACGGGAATTTTTTGAAAAAATCCATCCGCCTGAATTTTTCCCTCGCCTCCTCCCTGCTGAGGAAAATGTCGTTCTCAACCCGTTCATAATTGAAGGCGGGAGACATCAGGATGCCGTCTACCCGAAGGTCTTTGAGGGTTTCGAACAACCTCTCCAGCTCTCCGATGTCGGAGTTCTTGTACACCGACGTATTGGTGCTGATGCGGAAACCCTTTAGCTTCGCCAATTTGATCGAAGCGGTCGCCTTTTTGAACGTTCCGGGCTTGCCGGTAATGCGGTCATGCGTCTCTTCCATCCCGTCCAAATGAATATTAAGCGTCAGCCTCGCGTCCGGCGTGAAATCCTCGATAAAGTCACCGGTAAGAATGCCGTTCGAACAGAGGTAGACGTGCCGCTTCAGCCGGAGCAGCTCCTGTACAAGAGGCTTCAATTCTTTGTACAAGAGCGGTTCACCTCCCGTAACCGTCACGACCGGAGCGCGTGATTCCAGTGCCGCATCGATGCACTGGCCGAGGGAGAGGTCTTCGGTATGCTCGCGATCGTACAGCCGTATCCTGTCGCAGCCGGCGCAGGCAAGATTGCACCGGTGCGTCGGCTCAAGCATGAGGACAAGCGGGAACCTCTTGACGCCTGTGAGGGCGTTCTTCGCGAAAAATGATGCTAACGACGCATACAAGCTGACAGGAAAGCGCATGGAGAAACCTCGAATGTTGGAACAATCCGGCCCGGAAGCTCTGCTCAAAAACACCGTGTCCCGGTGCCTGCCCTGGGCCTGCCGGCGTTGCGGTCTGATCCCTTTCCGGTTACGACCGTGCGGCCGCCAGAGCTCTGAGGGCCTCATCCAGCTCGCTCAGGGGAAAATCGGTATTTTTACACGGGCCCTCGGGCCTCTTATTGGGGATAGCAATCACCGGAATCTTGTCTGCGACGTCCTTTATGCCGCCCATCAGGTCCCGCTCGCAGGCGATGGCAAGAATAGTCGTAGGACGATACTGCCGGATTGCTTCCCGCGCCTCCTCGCCGCCGGCGGCGGTGAAGACTTTATAGTCTCTCCCGTTCAATCTGTTCATCAATCGGGCCCGGGCCTCTCTTTTCAGGCATCGCGGTAGCAGGATCAAGATCCGGCCGGCATTGAGCTTTCCGACAAAGCTCATGGTTACGAAATTATGCATCTTGATGAAGGAATTCCCTATTCTGTCCTTGCTGATACCGAACTTTCTTCCAAGCCAGATCGTCTGCGGAAGCAGCGAGACAACGAGCCTTTCAATCCAGCTGTAGGGGAACAAAGACTTTTTGAATGTCCGCAGCAGCACGCCCTCAAGAATCGCGGAGATAACAAGACAGGTCGCGAACCCGATGATCAGCCATCCCGCACACATCCCAAAAAGTGGGTTTAACTGCTGGAACCGGGGTTTCACCATGAACCATCCGAGAAGCAGCAGGACGATGAATATGATGAGAACGCCCGATGCCAGGGAGAGGAAGGTGGAAAGGTTCTCGTTGATTTCCCCTTCCCGCGGGTCCGCGTCGCCTTTCCAGTCCATCCACTCGTCACCGAGTTTTCTGTCTATCCGATTTTCCTTATACGCAGCCGGATCTGTTCTTGTCTCTGTCAAGACGTCCTCTCTTCTATATAATCGTTGCTTTCAAACCACTGTATTGCTTTCTCTACTGCCCCCTCGACGGGACTCTGGGGCAGATGCAACTCCTTGACTGCCTTTGCACAATCGAAAAACATGTACTTTCTCGCCATCTTCACCCCGGTCAACGGGATCGCAGGTTGCTTGCCGGTTACCCATGTGGAAAGGGCCTCGTTAACGTAGGCGGCCATGAGTACCGGCAAATAGGGAAGCCGCACGGCCGGGGCCTTTTTCCCCGTCATGCGCGCAAGGATCCCAAAGAATTCTTTCAGCGTGATATTCCGGTTACCGAGTATATACCGCTGCCCAACCCTTCCATGCTGTGCCGCAAGTGCGTGGCCGTCCGCCACGTCTTCAACGTCGACAAAGTTCAGGCCCGTATCAAGGAATGCCGGAATCTTTCCATTCACAAAATCAACGATGATCTTCCCCGTCGGGGTGGGTTTTCTGTCGAAAGGCCCGATCGGCGTGGATGGGTTGACGATGACGGCGGGCAGGCCCTGTTCGATACATTGCCTCACCTCGCCTTCAGCCAGGAACTTGGACTTTTTGTAGTGGCCGACCATGTCCCGGATATCGGCCGACGATTCCTCGTTCGAGGGCGCGCCGTCCGCGCGCGCGGCCAAGACGCCTACGGTGCTGGTGTACACTACCTTTTCTACGGAAAGCATCAGGGCGGCGCGCATGATGTTCTTTGTCCCCTGAACATTAATCGCGTACATAACGGCCGGGTCGGGCACCCAGAGCCGGTAATCCGCTGCAAGATGATACAGGTGCTGGCAGCCTTTCAACGCGTCGCGGCACGCGTCGAAATCCCTGATGTCGCCTTTGACCAGTGCCACGCCCAAGCTCTTGAGAGCCGACGCATCGTTTTCATCGCGCACCAGGGCCTTCACGTAAAAACCCTTCTCGGTCAGGCGCTTTGCAACGTGAAATCCAATAAAACCCGTTGCGCCGGTTACAAGGACCTTCATCGCCCGGCCGACTCGTTCCCGAGCGTGGAGAGATATCTGCCCAAGGCCATCAGAGGAAAGCAATTCCGGTAATTATGATACCGGATATAGAAGTACTTCGGGAATCCCGTGCCCGTAAACTCTTTCTCGTCCCACGTGCCGTCGGCCCTTTGCCTTTTGAGAAGGAACGTCACCCCGTTCATGACTTCCCTGCCGCCTGCTTCGCCCGCGGCGATCAAAGCCATAATTGCCCAAGCGGTCTGCGAGGTGGTGCTCCGATCCGTGCAGGTATTTGAAGGAGATTGGCGGTAGGATTCACAGTTCTCGCCCCATCCCCCGTCTGCGTTCTGCATCGATTTGATCCACTGCACTGCCCTCCGGATGTACAGACTCGACATGTCTTCTCCTACCGCATCCAGCCCTGCCAGCACGGTGCTCGTTCCGTAAAGGTGATTGACACCCCACCGGCCCCACCAAGAGCCTTCTTTTTCCTGGGTGAGCTTGATAAACGCCATCGCACGCCTGACCACATCGTTCGAGAGGCCGTATCCTAATGAGCCGAGAAGCTCCAGGACCCTGCCGGTGAGGTCGGGAGTGCTCGGGTCTATCATGGCCTCCAAATCCCCGAAGAGTAGCTGGTTCAGGATCTTCATGTCGTTGTCCACGTCAAATGAGCCCCATCCGCCATCTTTTCCCTGCATCCCCAGGACCCACCGCAGGCCCCGGGAGAGGTTCTGCTGTGTGACGGAATTCTCATCAGCGCATTTGTTGAGGAGTAAAAGTACGACTGCGGAGTCGTCCACATCGGGGTACCAGCTGTTCTCAAACTCGAAAGCCCAGCCGCCGGGTTCGAGTAAGGGTTTTTTGACGCTCCAGTCACCCCGCCGGAAAATCTGTTTCGAAGCCAGCCAGTCGCATGCCTTTTTCAGGGACGGATGATATTTGTCCATTCCCCCTTGGAGCATTGCGAGGGACGTAAGAGCGGTGTCCCATACTGGAGAGATGCATGATTGAAGAACGATCTCCTGGTCGTTTTCGATGGTAAATTTCTTCAGCGCTTCAAGCCCTTTTCGTACCTGCTCCGATGTGTTCGGATACCCCATAGCAGTAAGGGCGAGGATAGAGTTGATCATGGCGGGTTGTATGCCCCCCCAGTCTCCGGTCGGCTCCTGGTGGTCGAGGATCCATTGTTCAGTCCTCTTAAGAGCCGTCTTTCTGAAGGGTCTGACCGGCAGTCGTTCGTACACCTTGACGAGTTTGTCAAAGGCGATAAATATCCTCTTCCACGAGAAACTCGGCAGCTTGCCGGACGTGATCGGCGGCACCCTGTCCGGTTCCCGGTACAGCTCCCGAAGCGTCATGCCCGGGTTCGAAATCCTCACGGGCTTGAACGCGCAGATCATTGCCAGAGGCACGAGCGTGGACCGCGCCCAGCTCGAGAAGTTGTAGATGTTCACAGGAAACCAGACAGGTAAAATATTGAGCTCGACGGGAATGGAAGGAATCGCCCGCCAGTCGTAGAGGCCGAAAAGAGCGAGATATATTTTGGTGAATACTCTCGATGCCTCCACTCCTCCTTCCCGGAGGATGAATTCTCCGGCCTTCTTCAGCGGTTCATCGTCGGCGGAAAAACCGGCGAGCTTCAGAGCGCAATACGCTTCAACGGTGGTGCTGAGGTCGCCTCTTCCCCCGTAGAACAGCGACCATGTACCGTCCGCCCGCTGATTTCGAAGAATGTTGTGTACGAACTTTCTGTCCCGTTCTTCGTCCCGTAGCCACAGGAAATGAAGGAGCATCAGGTATTCCGATATCATGGTGACGTTGGATTCCAGCTCATACCACCAGTACCCGTCCGGTTGCTGCTGGTCAAGGTAATAGGACAGCGTTTTTCTCACGGCTTCTGATACCGGGCCGGCGAACGACGAGCGCTCCGGGAAAACACGAGGTTCGTTTTCCTGTATCCCGGCCAGGACGCCTGCCAGGTCCCCGGAGCCGCACCGGTAATCCAGTTTTTTATCGTTCTCGTTGATGGATAGCCTCTTCATTGATTCCCTTCTTCCCGCACGGCTGTCCTCTCCTCGAGGCTAGAGGGTCTTTGAGTGAAAAAACGGCAGGCATGACGTTCAGTTTCCGTCAGCCCTCCCGTGATGCCCTGCGAATCCGTAGTTTGGAGGGTCGGGACGGGAACGACAGATCGTGATTTGCCGCCGAACGCTACCATGACGATGCCGATCACAATGACAATCGTGCCGGTCCAACGATACCATGAGACCTCTTCCTTGAGGAAAAACTTTGCCAGCAGCGCAGCGAAGAGGTACGACACCGCGGTCAGCGGCAGGACGAAACTGAGGTCCGCCCATGACAGGGCAGCGAGATAGAGAAAAAAGAAAATGCCCAGAAAGACGACCCCCAGAAACACGTAGCGATTTAGGACCACCGAAGAGACCAGTACGAGCCACTGGGACGGCTCCGCAAGGTTCATCGCTCCATATCTCCTCATGCCGAAACTCAGAAGGGACTCGCCTACTGCCGCGGAGAGTGCGGCGATCATAATGACGACATACGTTTTCATACGCTCTCCATCGCGCCGTCGGGAACGACCGCCTCCGCGGGAAGTTCCCGGTATCCCGCAAGTACCGCGCCGCATGCAGAGAGTTCGGCGCGCACCGCAACGGAGGTCAGTGCTTCCAGTTCGCGCCGTCCCGCCACGGTTGTGGTGTCGGGGTGCGTGAAAATTTCCAGGGAGCCTCTGGCCCGGTTAAAAATATGCAGCAGGTAACGCTCGTCGCACTGCCCGGTCCGCGCCAACCCGTACACGGCATCGACGGAGCGCAGCCCATACTCGCGCGCCTTTCTTCCATGCATTCTCCCGAAGACCGCAAAAGCCGCCCATTCGATGAAGGGCATGGCGCCGCGTCCGAATGAGGGGAAACGGAGCAGGAGGGACAAGGGCTCACGAGGTATCCGGACCCATCGAATCCCCCGCCGTGACGCGTGACCGCAAAGCAGCTCGAATATCACGGGATGCATGTGGAGGTGGTGGTGGCCGTCTATGTGCGTTGGATGGACACCCGCCTTTTCCAGACGTTCGAACTGCGCTTCGATCTCTCGATCAAGCTGGCCTAGAAGACCGGCGCGCCGGTATTTCATCCAGGCCCTTAAAGGGCTGTTTTCGAAACGGCCGCGGGAATCCGCGAGACCGGGGACTTCGGAACAGGGCAGAACGGCCTTTCCGTCACAGAGGGTCACATGGAGCCCGACGGAGAGGCCCCTTCGCTTTCGGGCTATCTCCACGGCCTCCTCGAAAGCGGCCCCTCCCGCCATGAGGCTCGCCGCAGTGAGTATTCCCCTGTCATGCGCTTCGGCAACTGCCAGGTTCACCGAAGAGGAGCTGCCGAAATCGTCGGCAACGATGACCGCGTATTTTTTGCGACCGTGCGCCATTACGACTGAACCACCTCTTTCCGCTTTGCCATGAACGAGAAAAACTCCGCCCCTTCCCTCACGCGGCGGACTAATACCTGTCTGTCACGAAGCATTTCCTTCAAGATCCTCAGGATCGGACCCGGTCTGAGGTAGAAGCGTCGGTAGAAGCGTTCCACCGCCTCAAAAATATATTCCCGGGAAAGTCCGTCGTAGGAAACGGCGGCGTTCTGGATCCCGTCTTTCAACAGATGTTCACCTGACCGCACGAGCCAGCCCTCTTTTATTCCCTGCGCATACATCTCTGTCCCGGGATAGGGAGCGACAAGAGAGACCTGGATACTGTAGGGGTCGAGCTCCAGCGCATACCGAACGGTCTCTTCAATGGTTTCTTTCGTTTCACCCGGCAACCCAAGAATAAAGGCTCCGTGGACGAGAATGCCCAGCTCTTTTGCCGCCTTCATAAATTCCCGAGCCTGGCCGGGATTGATCCCTTTTTTCATGTTGTCGAGTATTTTCTGGTTGCCCGATTCAAACCCCACGGTCAGCAAACGCAAACCGCTTTCTTTCATCACCTTGAGTGTTTCCTTTTTAACGTTCGCCCGCGCGTTGCACGACCACGTCATCCCCAGCGGTTTTATTCTCCGGGCGAGCTTTTCGGCCCTGGCCGTATCCTGGGTCAACGTATCATCGTCAAAGAAAAACTCCTTCACCTGCGGGAACAGTCGCCCGGCAAGGACCATTTCTTCATATACGTTTTCCACGCTTCTCACCCGGTAGGCGTGCCCGGAGATCGTCTGGGGCCACAGGCAGTACGTGCACCGCGAGCGACACCCGCGGCCGGTATAGAGAGAAACGTACGGATGGAGCAAGTAGCCATTGTAATAGTTCTCGATCGTGAGGTCCCGCGCGTATATCCTGCTCACAAAGGGAAGCGCGTCGAGATCCTCGATGAACGATCTGTCCGGCGTACGCACCAGGCTACCCTTTGAGCGGAAAACGATTCCCCTCACGCGGTGAAGCGGGACTCCATCGGCGATTTCTGCCAGAGTATAATCATACTCTCCCGTGGAGACGAAATCGAGGGATTCCGACATCGTCATGGTTTCTACGGGGAGTACCATGGGGTGAGGGCCGACAAGTCCGATCCTCACATGAGGATAGTGTTCCTTCAGCGCCCCGGCGAGCCCGACATCATGAGAAACGGTTGGAGTGCTGGTACTCATGACGATCAAGTCGTATCCATTCGCGAGACGGATCACCTCATCCCTGCTTAAATTGTCGGCAGGAGCGTCGACGAGACGGCTTTCCGGAATAAGGCCGGCCGAATACGCCAGCCAGGTGGGATACCAGAAGGAGCGGATTTCACGCCGCGCCTGATATCGTGAACCGGCCCCACCATCAATCCCCGCATATGACGGCGGGTTGAGAAGCAGTGTTCGCACCCTTATTTCCCCCCCCATTTATAAAGCCCGACCGGAGCAAGCGCTCCGTTACTGTGCTCCGGTATAGAACCCTGGAGTAAATAAAATGAGAAGAACCTCCGGGACAAAAATCGCCCTGCAGCAGCATCCTCGCAGGAATTAATGTCCGCCGAGCGACACTCCGCTTATATGCTCCATCGCGAGAATGAGCCACGGGGTGTAGAGTTGTCCGTTCCTCTTGATTGCCTTCATCAATACGTTCAAATCCACCAGCCTGACCTCCGATATCTCATTGCGGTCGTAAAAAAGACCGTCCGTTTCAACGCCGCGGACGACGGTCACGGCGCATATTTCGTGCTCCGTACCGACGCCGTTATAGCCGGCTTTATAGCGGAATTTGAACGTATACCGCACCTGGTCGGTCACGAGCCCTATTTCCTCTCTTAACCGCCGCATTGAAGCGTGTACGTAATCCTCTCCCCTGAACACATGGCTGGCGACGCTGCCGTCCCAGAACCCGGGCCACAATCTCTTCTTGTCGCTTCTTCGGGTCAGCAGCAATTCCCCCGCATCATTGAGAACCATGGCGAGAAAGCCACGATGCAGGATCCCTCCCCCGTCGTGACACTTTTCCTTGGCCTCTTCGCCGATCACATTGTCATTTTCATCGACCGTGACAATCTGCTCTTCCTGTTTCTCCATAAAACAGATATCATTTCCTTTCCGAAGTGGAACTCTATTAAAAATGGATGGAATTGTCAATCAATTAGCGGAATTTTCCGCTCGTTTCCATCGCGCACGCACCCACAATTAGTAAAACGATAGCTCTATTCTTTAAAAATATCAATGCAACTAAAGTATTATTTTAATGAATCACTCAACCCTATCGCGGACATCCATAATCCTGCACTCAGTAGTTGAAAATAAGTTTGCCATTTAAAAACAATATATTATAGCAAGTTACCCAACTTAAGGGCGGTTTAACTTATCACCCTCGGTGAAAAATTGAAGCATATTATTGATTTTATAAGAAAGCATCGCGTCAACTGCCGTTTTTTAGGAAGACCCATTCCCGGCCTCCGCGAGAAAAAGCGGTTCACTCAGAATGGGTAGCCGAGATCAACAAATACAGCCGTCCCCTCATTACCAAAGCCGATGTCCACCCTGCCGACAATGTTGGGCCGGACCAAAAGAATGGGGACTTAAACAAGCATAGGATGTAGTCCCGTGGATCACCTGTAAGGTTCTTTTGCTCGATCATGTTCATCCATGGCCGGCCGCTTGTTCACTCCGACCTGAACGGATGGCGGTCATAAGTCCTTGTTCCAGGTGAGGATTAGACCGCTGCCCGGCGTGCCATTGCGGATGAAGCCGGAATCCCATTCGTAGGCCAGGTAAAGCTCGGAATTCCATAAAAAGCCAGTGTCCAGGCCAATGAGTGCATTCTTTCCGTAATTGGTCACGAATCCCACCTGGTTTGTCCCGACGATGCTGGACCGGGACGCCTCGATATAGGTACCGCGCAGGTGAAGATACATGAAGAACGTGAGCTCGCGCCGGTATTCCACTGCCGCCATGTTATAATTTGCCACGGGAATCAAGCCGAACATGGTACCGGGATAATCGACTCGAGAGAGGTCGTCTGATTCGCCGGGAAGAGGACCACCGCTGATACGGAATGCATTGTAGCGATCAACGCTGCTCTTTTCGGACGTGCCGCCATGGTAACTAACCAGAATCTTGTTTTTCTCGGACAGGCCGGGGATGCTACTGACAGCCATGACATACCCGCTCGCCTGAGTATAGTCCTGGGTGCTATGCTTCGTAAAAACGTTGGGGGGAGAGCCAAAATTCGCCCACTTATCCCGGTAGGTGAAATCCAAGTCAAAGCCGGCAGCGATGCCTTGATGGGGAAGTTCCAGGATGTTGCGGCGCATGCCATCATAGCGAGCCCGCAGCTTCGCGCCATACAGCATCGTGTCGGGTGGCAGTACCACATTTGACCCCGTATCGGCCACCCGGTGGTCGTAAAAATAACCAGTCCGGGCTAAAAGCTGGAGCCTCAGATCGTTATCGATCTGGAAGGGCGCCACCTTAAACCGAAGACCCGGCCCGATGGATGCCATGATCGTACCGTATTCCTGGGAAGTCGCATCGATTATCTGGTTATTCAACACCTCGGCCTGACCACCGGGGATCGTGTTGTTTTCAAAACGGGTGACGAGCTCAAGATTCTTCCAAAGTGTTCGGTCGTACTCAAGATCATTGATGAAAATGCTGATTATATCTCGTGTCCGTGACTCATCCCATACCCGCTTAAAATACAGGGCGAAAATGGGAGAACCGTCGGTGTCCCCCTGACTCGGTGTATAATAGGTTGCGCCGAGGGTAAGGGCTGATACGTTCCTACGGTCTTGGGCCGGAACGTCGATGGGTTGCCCCATGAACACCGTGTGATAAGGCTCCCCCGCCAGAGGGGTGTGATATTCGCCGCTGTCCCCCGCCGGAGCCGTTGCAGTTTCTGTCGGGGAAGAGGCGACCGCCAGCAATTCATCGGCGTAGACGCATCCTACGCCTGCTATACCAAAAAAGCACATGAGCAGAAACGTAGTGATGCTTTGAATGAAAAAACGGTGCTTATTAGGCATTTTGTCGACTCCCTGTTTTTGTGTACGGCCGGGGATTCAGATCCTCCGGCCGTTCTTCTGTCCGTCATACTTCCCGTATCTGTGCGCCCAGATTGAATCACCGTTACTCCTGATTAATCCGAAGAAACTGAATATCTCGCATCTACACTATTGCCCCATGTTAGCAATATGCGTGTTCCTGAAAAAAATCGACAACATATTTTTCAAGTGAACCACTCCCCAGCCTGAAGGGTGGGGCCTCAGGCAGCTTGGCATGATATGCCATACGTCATTGTTCAGGGGGGTACGGGTGCGCCATGGTGGTGCAGCCAAACACGCACAAGGACATTATCAGCAACAGCAAGGGGGCCGAGAATAGCATATTTATGTGCCGGAATGGAAATACGTTTTTGGCGGCGGTCCGCTTTGCAGCCCTAACCTGCGGTTACTCCGTCTGCCGGATTTTTCCGTCTTTCAAAATAAGATACTCGTTGCCCCGCCAGCGGACTCTCCGGCTCGTGAAGCTCCAGGCCCAGATACCGAAGCCGAGGATGTCCTTGATCGGCACGAGCACAAGCCATTTCAGCCACTGCCGTGAGTGGATGACCTTTCTTTGCAGCACATACGCAAGGCCATACCGCACCATGATGGCAGACCCGAGTACGGACAGCGATAGGGCGGTCGGACCTTCCACGATGAGGAGGAGCAGGGAAAAAGGGACCATGTGCGTAATGCCGTAACCGGCAAACCCCTTCGGTCTCGACGCCCGGTAGGTCCGCGCCCACCTGAGCTGATGCCTCCAGAAATCGGCGATGCTCATGGGACCCGCAACATTCTCGATGACATACCGGGATAGAACGATCGAATACCCCCGTTTCCACAGCCGGTTGCCGAGCTGGTAGTCGTCTGCAAGGTAGTCGCTGATCGCGACAAAGCCGCCGATCTCCTCCAGCGCCTTCTTCGAGAGCAGCAAAGATGCCCCTAATCCGAACGTAATGCCTTCCAGTCGCCGGGCGACAAGCACGGAAGGAATGAAGTCGAGCGCGATCGTCAGGGACTCCAGCGCGGCGCCGATTGATTCGGGGTCTGAGATCTTGTACAGAGACGTGACCAGCCCGACATTTCGGCCGCTGAAGTATTCCTCCATGCATCTGCCGAGATAGGATCGGTCCACTCTCATGTCGCTGTCGCTGATTGCGAGCATGGGGTGCCGGGCTGACTCAGCCAGCCCTTCGAGATTCGACACTTTCCGATTCGCGCCCGGACGGCCCGTGCCGATGACCGTACGGACATTACAATCCGTAAGGGAAGCAACCATCCCGTTTATCCCCGGGATAGCGTCGTCGGTCGGATCGGAAAATCCGAGTAGGACTTCATATTCGGAATAGTCCTGCTCGCAAAAGGTCCTGAGGTTTTCCCCTAATCCGGGCTCGATGCCCTTGAGCGGTTTGACAATCGATACGGGGATGTACTGCGAATGCGCCGTTTCGTTTCTTTCCTTCCGGAAAAATTCCCATACGCAATAGAGAGAGAAAAGATGATAGCTTCCCGCACAGAGAATAAGCAGAATAAGAATTGCCGATATCGAGTCAATCATGATCATGTCGCTTCGCGTCCCGCGCCGCGGGACGTCAACGGAGACTGTCCTGACCCGCGCTCCCTTGCACGCTCCTGAGAGGTCTATGGTATCAGAAATCAAGTCATCACTCAAGTCCTCTCTCCAAAATAACTCGCCGTCTCCCTTTTCCCTGCTATACTTGGGACTATACTGCAAAACGAGGAGAAAGAGTCCATCTCCGCGCGAAATTGGCTTTACGGGAGGCAAGAGATGCTTCCGGAACATATCACATCACCGGCGGACATAAAAAAACTTTCGATCCATGAATTGAAGGAACTCTCCGCAAGACTTCGGCAGACGGTCATAGACCAGGTGTCTCTCAACGGCGGTCATTTGGCATCGAACCTTGGAGTAGTTGAGTTGACGGTCAGTCTTCATTATGTGTTCAATTCACCTGCAGATAAGATCATATGGGATGTGGGCCACCAGTCCTATTGCCACAAGCTCCTGACGGGAAGGAGTGGGCGGTTTTCCACTCTCAGAAAGAAGGGGGGCCTTTCGGGTTTTCCCAGACGTGACGAGAGCGTACACGACGCGTTCGGCACCGGGCACAGCTCCACCTCGATTTCGGCGGCCCTGGGGATTCTCGAGGGTCGGGACAGGAACGGGGAACACGGCAAGGTCATCGTCGTGATCGGCGACGGAGCGATGACGTCCGGGCTCGCATTCGAAGGGCTGAATAACGCGGGCCACAGGAAAAAAGACATGCTCGTGATCTTGAACGATAATGAAATGTCCATTTCGCCGAACGTCGGGGCCCTATCCTCCTATCTGAACAGGATCATCACGGGTAAGTTTTATCAGCGGTTCAAACAGGAAACAAAAACATTTCTCGACGGACTGCCGAAGATAGGCGAACATGCGGCAAGGGCCGCCCACAGGATGGAAGAGATGCTGAAGGGGCTGTTCCTGCCTGGAATACTTTTTGAGGAACTGGGATTCAACTATGTCGGGCCAGTCGACGGACACGATATCCGGAAGTTGATCGGGACTTTGGAGGGAATAAAAAACTCGTCGTCACCCACCCTGCTTCATGTAATCACGAAAAAAGGCAAAGGATACAGGTTCTCCGAGGAAAACCCTTCAGCCTATCACGGGATCGGCCCCTTTGATCCGGAAACGGGGCTATGCGATCCGCAAGAGGGGGTAACGTACGGGGAAGCGTTTGGCAATGCTCTGACGAAATGCGCGGCCGGCGACGATACGATTGTCGCCATCTCGGCGGCGATGAAAGAAGGCACCGGACTCGACCGGTTTGCGGAAAAATATCCCGGAAGGTTTTATGATGTCGGCATTGCCGAGTCCCATGCCGTGACACTCGCCGCCGGTCTCGCAACACAGGGGCTGAAGCCGGTCGTTGCGATCTATTCCACATTTCTTCAGAGAGCCTATGACCAGATCGTTCACGATGTCTGCCTGCAGAATCTTCACGTCGTATTTGCGATCGACCGGGCGGGGATAGTGGGAGAGGACGGGCCGACGCACAACGGGCTCTTTGACCTTTCTTATCTCAGACACATTCCGAATCTTGTCGTCATGGCCCCGAAGGACGACGTAGAATTGTCTGCCATGCTCGGTTTGGCGCTGAAACACAACGGCCCTGTCGCCATCCGGTATCCCAGAGGAAAAGTGAAAAGGCTCTCCGGGCGACCCTCGGGCAACGGCGGTTCACCCGGTCCCTTCAACATCGGAGAGGCCGAGCTTCTGCGAAGTGGCGGCGACGTTGTGTTGATCGCGCTGGGCCATACCGTGCTTCCGGCCCTGTCGGCGGCGACACTGCTCGAAGCGGAAGGCATCGACGCAGCGGTCGTCAACGCTCGGTTCGTCAAACCGCTGGACGCGAGGCTGATCTGCTCCCTCGCGGCAGAGGCCAAAAGGGTCGTCACAGTCGAAGAGAACGTCCTTGCCGGGGGCTTCGGCAGCGCCGTACTCGAACTTCTCCATGATCGCGAAATAGAAGGCGTACACGTAAAGCGATGCGGTATCTCCGACGCATTTGTCGAACAGGGCCGGCAAGATGAGTTGAGGAAAAAGTACTTTCTCGATCGGGAAGGGATTTATCAGACCGCGCTGTCGATTCTCAAAGAAAGGAAGTACACCTTCTCCAAATGATCGCTGCACTTTTCGCGGCCTTTCCGCAGGAATTAAAGCACATACGTAAAAATTATCCGTCCGCGCAAAATGCGGATAGCCGTCCTTTCCCCTTGCAGGGAAAGCAGCATCCCCCGTGTGACATCATCACAGTACAAACCGGCATTGGCGCAGCGAACGCGGAAACCGCATTCCGGCGCGTGCTCCAGGAGCGCCGCCCGGACATTGTTGTGTCCGCCGGGTTCGGCGGCGCCCTGTACGAGGACGCTGAAATCGGTGATATTGTATGGGCTTTCCGCTCCCTCCTCATCAGGGTAGACAGGACGCGGCAGCTCGAACATCTCCCGGAAGATGCCGTCCCAGATTCCGCCCTTGTCAGACAATTAGGGAAAAAGCTCTGCGAGAAAACCGCCGCGAGGGAGGGAAGCATCATTACCCTCTCGGAAATGATGACGAAATCGAAAATTAAGAAGATGATTCCAGGGGACCTCCCGTTCCCCGTATGCGATATGGAAACGTTTTATCTCGCAAAGCTCTCGTATCAGAATCGCGTGCCCTTTCTCGCGGTACGCGCGATCACCGACCAGCTGGATGAAGATATTCCTCCGGAGCTTCTTGCGGTAACAGACGGGACAGGCCGGTACCGTTTTTCTCGGGCCATAGGCCTCCTTCTCGCAAAACCGCAGCTTATCCCGGCAAGCGTAAAACTCGGGAGAAACGCTGCAAGGGCTTCGAAGAACCTTGGGAAGGCCGTGAATTCGCTGGTGGAAATTCTGTCCAACACGTCCCGGGAATGAGGCTGTTGTAAAAGTCGCTTGTGGAATAAAAATTCTTAATGCCCGTCTGGCACTTTGTGCATGGCAAGAGGAACGAATCCGGCTTGGAACATGATGAGTTTAAACAAAATGGCAACTACATCAAGTTCGGAAGTCATTATTCGAAGACCATGTCAAACACTTCCAGAAAATATGCAGGCTGGCTAATACGATTAAACGCACGAACATGATTGTCTTTTCTATGGCAACGGCCTCCACTTTTCGGGCAGACCGTTTTCGGAGAGCAGGTCAAGAGTAATGAAACCTATTGCGCTTTTTGGGAGTTGTGTTCGGATCTGGCTCCAAAAATAAAAAAACCCACTCAAAATCGAATGGGCTTGAAGTGGTAATAGGATGACGGTGTAATTATTTCTTCTTGCCGAGGATTGCATCCTTGGCTGCTTTGGCAACCCTGAACTTCACAACTTTTTTTGCGGGAATCTTGATGGCTTCCCCTGTTGCAGGGTTCCTGCCCATACGTGCTTTACGCTGAACGAGCACGAGTTTTCCGAGCCCTGGAAGCGTGAACGAGTTTTTGGCTTCCTTGTATGCCACTTCAGCGATGAAGTCCAACATTTCACCGGCTGCCTTCTTTGAAAGAGATGCCTTTTCCGCTACCTTTGCTACCAACTGAGCCTTAGTCATTGCTTTTGCCATAAATGCCCCCTCCTGTGAAGTAGATTGGTGTCCCGATGTCTATACTATATTACAACGCGGGGTGATTCACAAGGCTTTTCGACTACGAACGTAGAGATGAGATACTTATTGTGAGTTTCGAAGATTACGCGGAGAAGTGCAGGTACGGAGAATTTTGAGTAGTTAGGAGTCCGCAATTTCGATCAGACGCGCATAAAAACCCCGCCGCATCGAAGCGGCGGGGCCGTGTTACACCCTCCGAACTTTCCTTCCCTTCGCACGGTATCCCAGGCCGCTCAGTGCATGTGCTCGTGCATCGGCGGCATGTCTTTGTGCTCTGCCTCGCCGCCCATCATGCCGCAACCTGCGCCGCGACCCGCTTCCATCATCTCCTTCAGACGCTTCTTCTGATCGGGCGTCAGTATGGACTTTATCTCTTCAAGTGCTTTTATATGAGCAAGAAACATCTCCGTTTTGAGAGACTCGTTCTTTTTCACCAAAGCCTCCACTGCCTTCATGTCCACCGGATCCTTATCGAGGAGGTCTTTAAGCTCGATACCGGCGATCTGTTTATCCGCCATTGCTTTTATCATTTCCTTCATCGTCTTGCTGCGAATCCCCTTGATCGCATCTTTTTGTTTATCATCGAGACCGAGACCCATGAGGTGTTTCCACATGGGATGGTCATCACCCATCATCATTCCGCCACCCTGCATGCCGCCCATGCCGTGCATCATGCCCATGTCCTGGTGTCCCATTCCACCCATCATGCCGCCTTCTTGCATGCCCCCGCCTTTTTCGCCCATGCAGCCGCACATCTGTGCCTGCACATTCGAGACAAGCGCTGCAATGAAAATAAACCCAAAGCATATACTAACTAAGCTTTTCCTCATTTTCAAACCTCCTCTTCGATTTATACGCACATATAATCAATGATAGCAGAGTGAAGAAACGAATACAACCTCGATCCGGCGCGCGAATTGACTCACAATAAATGTTACCCAAGCGAATCCTGAATTATATCGTTGACTCATAATTCATGTTACCGGA
>Ga0209415_10003211_pt1 | contig 30383 bp, 31 predicted proteins | sample PeaSoiSIISIP2007_FD_187696 | JGI IMG/M metagenome (GOLD analysis project Ga0209415, IMG submission 187696) | Peat soil microbial communities from Weissenstadt, Germany - SII-SIP-2007 (SPAdes) (version 2) | ecosystem: Environmental > Terrestrial > Soil > Wetlands > Peat | place: Germany... | reverse complement strand
GCCTTCGCGGACGAGGAGATGGTGGCCGCGGCGCAGATCCGCCACGACCGCGGCGTCACGCCACAGTGCAAGGCGCACTACCGCCACGTGACGCTGCCCACCGATCCAGCGGTGATCGACGCTCTGGTCCACGGCACCAGCAAAGTGCTGACCCTGCTCGGCGAGCTCGGCGGCGAGACGCTGGACGAGGCGGCCTGACGGGACCGGCACGGAAACAGGGGAGGCTATCGCACGAATCGGGATTCTGAGACGGCAGTGAGACGGTCCTGGCGCCCGGTCCCCGGCCGCCACCGGGCTTCGCGCCAACCGGTTGGAAGGACCGTGATGGGTCGCAAGCGGTCCACGGAGCACGCGATCTGCATCGCGCTTCCTGTCACGGCGGTGGCCAGGCACGCAGCCGGTGCCCGCGCAGCACCGCGACCTCCGCCAACACCCGGCCGGCGTGGCGGATCGGCGCCGGCGGCAGGGCGTCGATGCTGTCGAACACCGGCGCCAACGCCTGCGTGGCGCGCTTCGCGTGCTCTGGCACCAGCAGTAGCACGTCCTGTCCGACGAACCGCTCCGGTGGATCCGCGAGGCCGAACTCCCGCGCGTCGCGGTTCAGGCACAGTACGGTGACGCCCGGGCCCAGCGCGTAGGCGATCTTGCCGGCATCGCGCCAGTCCGGCACGCCCACTACCGTCCCGGCGTCCAGTAGGCCGCGCGCGGCGAGGTCGGCGCGCAGGGAGGTCCAGTCGATCGCTTCCAGATCGGGGTCCTGCCGGGCCATGTGGGCGATGACCGGATGCAGCCAGTGGAACCGCACCTGGGTGGCGACGACAGCGGCCGCGATCAGGACGAACGCCGCCGTGGCGCGCAGCGCGCGGCGCACCGCCTTGTGGGGCAGGCGGGTCGCCACCGCTTCGCCGAGCAACGGGAACAGCATCAGGTAGCCGGGCGCGGCCCAGTGGAACAGGACGCGCTGGCTGGACCAGGCGGCGACCAGGGCGAACAGCACGATCGGCGGCGCGGCGAGGCAGACGAGCATCCAGGACCGCCACGCATCCGGACCTCGCCGCAGGGCTGCGACGAACAGCGCCACCATCGGCGCCCAGATCCACGGCAGCACGAACAGCGCCTCGCCGCCGAGCACGATCAGCGGGCCGAGCAGATGGAAGCGCGCGCCGGCTGCCGCGCGCTCGCCCTGGAAGGCGAATGACGCCCAGTTGTGGGTCGCGTTCCAGACGATCACGGGGGAAAAAACCAGCGCGGCGATCAGGGCGGCGAGGTATGGCTCCTTGCGGCCGAGCCAGTGCCGGCGTTCGCGGCAGGTCGCCAGATAGGCGAAGGCGCCGAGCAACGTCAGCACCGCGGAGTATTTCGAGAACAGGGCGAGACCGGCGCACAGGCCGGCGCCCGCCCACCACAGCAGCGCGGCGCGGCCGTGCGCCGGCAGGGCGCGCACGAGGCAAAGCGTGGCGCCGAGCAACGCGCAGTCGAGCGGACCGTCGGGCAGCACCCAGGTGCCGGTGGTCACGCCGAACACCGGCGACAGATTCAGCAGCACCGCCGCCCAAAGCCCGGCGCGTTCGCCGGCAAGCGCGGCGCCGAGGCGGAACATCAGCCAAGTAGACAGCGCGAACAGTCCGATGAAGGGCAGGCGCACGACGACGGGCGCTTCGCTGCCGGCGAGGTGGGAGGCAATCCAGGCCAGCCACCAGGATGCCGGCGGATGATCGAAATAGCCGAAGCTCAGCGCGCGGCCGGAGGCGACCATGTAGCTCTCGTCCACGCCGAGGCCGAGCGCGACGGCGAAGCCGAGCCGGACGAGGGTGGTGACGACCAGCAGCAGTACGAGTTGTTGCCGCACCGAAGTCGCGTCATTGCGAGACGACGCGCCATTGCGGAATGGCCCGTCATTGCGAGTAGCGAAGCGACGAAGCAATCCCCCGCCCGGGGCGTTGTCGCTCACCGGGCGGGGGATTGCTTCGTCGCTTCGCTCCTCGCAATGACACGGACTCGCGCCAGCGACTCTCGTCACCGCGAACGCCCGCTCAGCCGCGCAGGGCCCGGCGGCGCTCCAGGCTGGCCGCGGGCCAAAGGGTCCTGGCGTCGTAGTAGGCCTCGAACGCCGGAACGCCCGCCGGCAAGGTGACCCATGGCAGCTTCGACCGGACGTAGATGTGCACGTCGGGCGTCAGCGCGGCTGGATCGTCGAGCGTGCCGACGCGGACGAACCGCATTGTGCTGCGGCCGCCATATTCGCTCCACAGCGCGGTGCCACAGACGGTGCAGCGATGGATGTGATGCGGTCGGCCGCTGTCGGTAGGCATGGCGGAGGGCGCGGTCTGGCCGGACAGCAGAGTGAACCGGTCGGCCTCGATCAGCGCGTTGATGGCGAAGGCGCTGCCGGCCTGGCGCTGGCAGTCGCGGCAGTGGCAGCAATGCACGAACATCGGCGCGGTGCCGAGGCGGTAGCGCACCGCTCCACAGGCGCAGCCGCCTTCCAGCAAGTCGGTCATGGAACTCCTCCGGTCCCATGATGCTATACCACTCCGGTCAGCGGCGGGAGAGACGCATGTTGGTCCGCGTTGCGCTCCAACCGGCCGGCTCGATGCGCCATCTGGGATGCAAACGGCTGGGACATCGAGACGGCATTGCTGCCCTGTTATCCCGGCGCGGCGACCAGGGACATTCCGGCTGCTCGACACCGAGCCTTGGTGTCATTGTGCCTGTGTAGCTACCTGCTTTTCTTGGTTGCCTTCCGGGCCACAATCACTGGCACGGCGCGTCGGATTGCGGCAGCATCGCTTCCCGATCTCGGGAGCAAACGACCATGCACCGCCTGCGCGCCGCTGCCCTCACCCTGGCTCTGGCACTCATCGGCAGCGCCGCCTTCGCCAACGGCACGCTGCGCATCGGCCTGAACGAGGACCCCGACGCGCTGGACCCCGCCCGCGGCGGCACCTTTGTCGGCCGCATCGTGTTCGCCGCGGTGTGTGACAAGCTGATCGACACCGACGCGGGAAACAACTTCGTGCCACAACTCGCCACCGCCTGGCCGTGGTCGCCGGACAACTTGGCGCTCACCCTCACCCTGCGCGACGGCGTGCGGTTCCAGGACGGCGCGCCGATGGACGCCGATGCGGTGCGTGCCAACCTCGAGCGCTACCGCACCGCGCCGGAGAGCGTGCGCAAGTCGGAGCTGAAGCCGGTCGCGGCGGTGGAGGTGATCGATCCGCACACCGTGCGCCTGCACATGTCGCAGCCCTACGCGCCGCTGGTGGCGGTGCTGGCGGATCGTGCCGGGATGATGATCTCACCGGCCGCGCTGGGCGGCGACGTGACCAGGACGCTGCCCTGCGCCGGACCGTTCAAGTTGACCGAGCGGGTGGCGCAGGACCGCATCGTGGTCGACCGTTTCCCCGGCTACTGGAATGCCGGAGCGATCCACCTGGACCGCATCGTTTATGAACCGCAGCCCGACACCACCGTGCGGCTGGTGAACCTGCAGGCTGGGCAGCTCGACATGGTGGAGCGGCTCGGTCCGACTGACGCCGCCACGGTGCGCAAGAACCCGAAGCTGAAACTGGTGGGGCAGGCGGCGCTCGCCTACGACTCGATCAGCATCAACCTGGCCAATCACGGCCCGCTGACCAATCCCCTGGTGCGCGAAGCGCTGGAAGACGCGATCGACCGCGCGGCGCTGAGCCAGGTGATGACCGATGGCCAGTTCATCCCGTCAAACCAGTTCGAGGCGCCCGGCAGCCGCTACTGGGACCCGGACCATCCGGTGCCCCCGCGCGACCTGGGCAAGGCCAAGGCGCTGCTGCACCAGGCGGGCATGCCGCACCCGGCCTTCACCCTGCTGGTCGGCAACAGCTCGGTGGAGCAGCAGGCGGGCGAGGTGCTGCAGGCGATGGCTGATGAGGCGGGGTTCGCGGTGAAAGTCCAGGCAGCCGAGGCGAACGCTCAGGTCGCGTCGGCGCGGGCCGGGGACTACGACGCGACCGTGGTGATCTGGAGCGGGCGGCCCGATCCGGACGGCAACGTGGCGATCTGGCTGCAATGCGACGGGTTCCTGAACTGGGGCAAATACTGCAACCCGACCTTCGATGCGCTGCTGACCAAGGCGCGCGGCGTGACTGACCTGGCGGCGCGCCAGGCGGTGTATCGGCAGGTGGTGGATACCTACCTGCGCGACCGGCCGCACATCGTGCTCTACCACGCGAAATGGCTGTGGGCGCTGAGCGACAAGGTGTCGGGCTTCGTGCCAACGCCGGACGGGCTGATCCGGCCGCAGGGCATGGCATTAGCCCCTTGAGCAGCGTCCAAGGAGCGCCGCGTTGGCGGGCCTGCCTCGCCGGGGCCGTTTTGGTGCTGTTGTCCGCTTGGCTCGACCAGCTTTCAGTCGGACACGCTCATTCCGCCAACGGGACACCGCACTACGAGATGGCTTTCACTGCAGACGATCAACTCTGCCCAAAGGTTCTCTCTCTATATAATCGATTGCTTGCCGACGCGATGGTAGAGGACAGGCGTGCGCCGCGTCGTCTCGACGGGATGCTCACCGACTTTGCGACGGCTGCGGCTGCCAGCTTTGTGTGGGCAGGGCTGACAAGCCCGCCCAAGATCATCGAGATTCCCCCTGTCCAGTTCTATTCGGTCCTGGCCAACGGCGATCGGCAACCTCGGACGCTTGCATTGCAGGAGCACTACCGGGGCAACTATTTTCAACCGCTCACCGAGATTGCCGTCTTCAAGCCGGGGATTCCCCCCAGGCTCGGAGACGGACATAATGCGATTGACTTCCCGCCAGTCCGGCAGGATGACGTCGAGTACCGAGTTTCCGTGGGGGCGATTGCGGACGCTGAACACCTGTCGACGCCAATGCATTGGATCGGGTCTTACTTTCTGACGAAGTGGCCTGGGTTTTCACGCCTTCTGGCCGACCATAAAGCGGACGATCCGGCCAGCCCGATTCCGTTCATCAGCACGGCAACGGGAGTCACCATCGCGCCGTTCCAAGGTCGGAATGCGGAGCTGTATTTCATCTACGATCAGTATCTCGCCCTGGGGCAGATCAAACGGCTGTCCAACGCATCCGGGGACGACGGTTTAGTTCTCGTACAGCGCCTCGGGGCAGCAGAGTTGGATGATGTATGTTATCTGGTGGTTGCACCAAGCAAACTCGCTACGACCCTGGAGACCGAAAATGCCAAGTGATCAAAGATGGTGCAGAGCGCGAATGCGTCGGGAGCCGCTGGTTTGTTGGATGGCCCGTGGCTGACCCATCGCATGACCGGGGCGGGGCCGGGCTGGTAGATGGCTTCGATGACAAGCGCCTGCTGAATGACCTGCAAACCCTCCGGTCGATCGGCGCCTATCGCACCGGTGTGCATCGCCCGACCTACTCGCCGCAGGACATCGAGGCGCGGCACTGGCTCGCGGCGCGCCTGACTGAGGCCGGGCTGGACGCCGAGATCGACGGCATCGGCAACGTCATCGGCCGCGGCCGCGGTGATGGGCCATTCCTGCTGCTGGGCAGCCATCTCGAGACGCAGTCGCATGCCGGCTGGCTGGACGGCGCGATGGGCGTGATCTATCGGCTATAGGTCGCGTGCGCCTTGGGGCGCGGCATCGACGTGGCGGGCTGGGCCGACGAGGAGGGACATTACGGTTCGTTCCTCGGCAGCCGCTCCTTCTGCGGACTGGTGGACGAGGCCGAATTGGATGCCTGCCGCAACCGCGACGACGGCACGCCGTTGCGCGCGGCGCTGCAACGTTCCGGGCTGGCCGGGCGGCCCCGGGCGGCGCTCGATCCGGCGCGTTATCGCGGCTACCTGGAGGCGCATATCGAGCAGGGCGACGAACTGGACACTTCCGGGAAACGGATCGGCGTGGTTACCAGTATCGTCGGCGCCCGGTAGTTCCGCATCGCGTTCGAGGGCGTGCAGAACCATGCGGGCACCACGCGCATGGCGATCCGCCGCGATGCCGGCGTGGCACTGGTGCGGCTGGCCGGCGCGATAGACCGGCGATTTCCGCAGGTCGCCGGGCCACGCACGGTGTGGACCGTGAGGCGGATGACGCTGCATCCGGGCGCGCCGAGCATCGTGCCGGGGCAGGCGGAGATGCTGTTCCAGTTCCGCGACACGGACCCGGTCGTGCTCGACCGCCTGGAACAGGAGATGGAGGCGCTGGTGGCGGAGGCGGGGCAGGGGCCCTGCCAGGTCACGCTGCACAAGCTGTCGCGCTCGGTACCGGTGACAATGGATGCCGGTTTGCAGGATGTGCTGGCGCAGACGGCGGAGCGCCATGCGCCGGGCCTGGTGGTGAGGATGCCGAGCGGGGCGGGTCACGACGCGCAAATCCTGGCCAAGCGGCTGCCGGCCGCCATGCTGTTCGTGCCGAGCATCGGTGGGATCAGCCACCATTGGACGGAGGATACCAGCGAGGCGGACGCCGTATTGGGTTGCGCGGTGCTCGCTGACACCGCGGCGGAAATCCTCGGCGTGCCGTAGGCCCGCTTGCCTCAAAGGAAGGGGGGGATATTAGGCGGCAAGCGAGCTGCTGCGGCTTGTGCCTGATCCTTGCCGCAGGGGTCGTTTGGCGGCTTCAGCATGCTCAGCGTCGATACGCCGCATCTCCTCGTAAATGCAGCACGTCTGCTCTTGCGGCGAGAGCACCAATCAAGCCTCCGCGTGACGCCGCTGGGCCGCCTTGGCGGCTTCCTGGAAGACGTCCATCCAACAACCTCGTCTGGCGACCCCGCGTTCAGGCCGCGGGTTTCGGTGGCTCTCCAGGATATTTATGCAGGTTAGCGTTGGTCTGGATCGTGTCCAGAGCAAACTAGGTACCGATTAGGAATGAATGGCACATCAGCTCCGTGAGCTCCGGTACGGATAGATCAGTTTGCCGGAACGGAATTCGGCCGGCAGCAGCACCACCTCGCTGTTCGGGTCCTTGAATTGCTCCAGACTGTTGCCCTTGATGTTCTGAAACTGTGTGACGATCATGCGCGGTGTCGCCCATTCGCCATCCTTGCCGAAAGCCACGTCGCCGATCACCGTATTGAAGGTGTGGCTGCGCGCATAATCGGCGAGCTTGCCGTCATCGATGCTGCCGGCGGCCTGGATCGCCTGTTGCAGCATTTGCATTCTTGCATAGGCCCAGGGCGGCAGGAACACGCCCAGAGGATCAACCCCCGCGGCCGTCGCCCTGGCCTGGTAGCGGGCGAGAAAATCCATCACGCCAGGGAATTGCAGGGTCGGTGCAGGCACCCAGTTCTGCTGCACGACGATGCCATTCAGCAGCGGCCCGAGCTGGGTCTTCAGCGCCGCGGTGGCGACGCCCACCATGCCGCCACCGAACAGCTTCGTCTCCAGGCCGATCTCGCTGACAGCGCGCAGGATGCCGGCGGTGTCGACCGGATAGGAGGCGACATAGATGAAGTCGGCATTGGCGGCGCGGAGGGCGCGCACGACCGGCGAATAGTCGGCGGTGGTGGGTGGATAGGTTCCGTCATAGACGATCTTCAGGCCCGCGGCCTTGGCATTGTCGCGCGCTCCGTCCGAGGCGTTCCGAGCGAACTCGGCGTCGGCGGCGAGGATGGCGACGGTCTGCGGCTTCGGTTCCAGCGTCATCGCCAGGTTGAAATACTCCTGCGAGAAGTAGTGCTTCGGATCGGGACCGGTCGGCAGCATCGAGAAATAGCGCGGGTAGTGGAACTCGCTGTTCACCGCGAGGCAGAACAGGCTGATGAACAGCTTGTTGCGTCCCATGACGACCGGCATGGCCGGTGCGGTCATGTTGGTGGAGTAGCCGGAGATCACCAGGTCGACGTGGTCGATCTCGAGCAGTTTGACGTAGATGCCGGGGACATTGGCCGGGTTTGACTGGTTGTCGTAGAACACCAGCTTGACCGGGCGGCCAAGCAAACCGCCCTTGGCATTGACGTCCTCGGCCCAGATCTGCATGGCGAGGATGCCGGATTTTCCGACCGCGGCGAGCCCACCGGTGAGTGCCTCGGCGAAGCCGATGGTGATGGGCTGCGCGGCGGGGACCGTTGCAGTGCCCTGGGGATGCGCTGATCCGGGCAGAGTCGCTGACAACACGGCGGCAAAACGGGCGGCAAGCCCGCGGCGGGTGATCGGTCGCATGGTCGTTTCCCCACAGTGCCTGACGTGATGCCGGCTTCGGGGCAGAGGCTAGAGCGGATCGCACCCGACGGGAACAGCCAAACACCGTCCAGGGGCCGGTGAACGGCGCGCGACGCAACGGCCGCCGAAGGCCCGTGCCGGTTGGCGCAGCGACGGCGTTCGCAGGTGGCGGAATGCGCTGTGCTGTTCCGCTCCCGGACGGTCGTGGCCGACGTCGCGGGCGGAACAGCGCATTCCACCGCCAGGCAGGGTTGGACGCCGAGGCGCGGCGAAGCGGGGACTCCCGCGCCGACGGAACGATCTGCACGCCGCCGTGACTTGCTACGACCGCACCACGTTCCTTTATGCTAGTGGTGGCGTCATGCCCGCGTGCAGCGCGCCGGAGAGGCCGACATGTATCAGCGACGTCCGTGGCTCAGCGAGGAGGAAGCGCAGGAAGAAGCCAACCGGCAGACCGCGAGCCTCGCGGGCGTGGCAATCACATTGCTTCTGCTGGTGCTCGGCGTGTTCCTGGTGCACGAGTTGCACGCCAACGCGGAGGTCGAGGACTGTCTGTTGGCGGGGCGCAGCAATTGCGACATCCTGCTGCGGACGGCGCCTGATTCGGCGATGCGCTGATTCGGAAATGGCTTGGCGCGATGCCGTGCCGGGTCAGGGCAGCAATGCGCGGATCGTCTCCAGCTCGCGCAGCGCCTCGGCCAAGAGGGCGCGCAGGCGTTCGGCTTCAGGGTCCACTTTCGGCCGGACATTGATCCGCGCGGCACCCGGCGGCGGAGGCGGTGCGAGGCCCGGCAGCGGCAGTTCGGGATCGGGCGCGGGCTGAGCTTCTGCTGCTGCTGCGGCGCGTTCTTCCTCGGTGGGCGGGGGGATGTCGTCCGATAGACGCCCGCCGCCCTCGCGGAGCAGCCGCTGTACGCCCTTGATCGTATATCCCTGTATGTAGAGCAAATCGGAGATGCGCCGGAGCAGGGCGATGTCGTCAGGACGATAGTAACGGCGTCCACCGCCGCGCTTCAGCGGCTTCACCTGGGGGAACTTGGTTTCCCAGAAGCGCAGCACATGCTGCGGAATGTGAAGATCGTCCGCTACCTCGCTGATTGTCCTAAACGCGTTAGGTGCTTTCTTCGGCCGGTTGCGGCCGGATTGCAATTCGGGACCGGCGTCGTCCGCCGGGTCGCTCATGTGGCCTCGGCGCTGCCTGGCTCGGCGGCGTTGACGCGGGCCTTCAGCACGTGGCTGGGGCGGAATACCAGAACGCGGCGGGGCAGGATCGGCACTTCCTCGCCGGTTTTCGGGTTGCGGCCGATCCGGCGCCCCTTCTGGCGCACTGAAAATGTCCCGAAGCCGCTGATCTTGACGGAATCCCCAAGTTCCAGCGTGGCGGCCATCCGCTCCAGCACGATTTCCAGCAGATCGGCGGACTCGTTCCGCGACAGCCCGACCTGGGTGTAGATGGTTTCGGCCAAATGCGCGCGCGTGACCGTTTGCATGCTGGGACGCTAGGCAGCGCGGCAGCGCACGTCAAGCAAGATCGCACGAAAAATCCGCCAGGATCAGACAGTTGCGGGCAACGGTGCCGAGCGTGCCGCAAGTAGGCCAGGGGCTTGGCGCGATATAAGTGGCGATTGCTTTGCTTCGCTCACGATGACGGCTTTGGCCCTTGATGAGGGGCGGTCTGCCCCACGCTGCCAATCATCCAGGCGCGGGTCTCGTCCGCCGACCACCAGCTTACGAGCAGATGCGGCGCTAGTGCGGCGATGCGGATCGCTTGTTCCGGATCGCTTTCGACGAAATGTGTGCAACCCCAGCGCGTCGCGGTTCTGGCCTTGTAGTACGCGACGGCGGCGGCATCGTCCGCTATGTCCGCGGGCCGACATTCCAGGTTCAGGCCGGCATAGCCCCACCGCGCCAGCCATGCCTCGGTCTGCCTGCGATCGATGTCCGGGCGGCCGGTGATGACCACTGCGCGTTCGGCCGAGAACGCTGGCAGCACAGCGAACGGCTGCAACGCATGGCGGCGGCGCAGGACCTCGGCCAGGTCGGAGTCGTAGTGCGCGCGCGGCACATCGGGCAGGAACACACCGTCGAGGTCCAGTCCGATGAACGGTGCCTCGGTCGAGGGGTCTGCCGGCGCACCGGTCTCCCGCAAGGCGCGGGCGGCGGGCGTTGCCTCGCCCCGTTCCCATGGAAAGCGGAACAGGTCGCGCATCGGATGGGAGAAATCGGGCACATAGCAGGTGGTATCCGGATCGTGCACGATGGCCAGCGTCGCGCAATCAAACCCATGGCTCACCAGCGCGGTGCGCACCGCCCGCATGGTCTGCCCGGTCGCACAACAGTCGTCGACCAGCAGGATGCGCTTTCCGTTCGGCGGCGGGCCGATCCACGCGGTGGTGCCGGCGCGCCGGTCCCAACCGATCATGAACAACGGCAGCGCCAGCATGCAGGCTGCCATGGTGGCCGGCACCACGCCGCCGCGCAGGATGGCGACCACCGCGTCCCGCTGCCGCGCCATGACGTCGCCCAGCAGCGCGGCGACCATTCGCTCGGCCTGATCGTAGCCGATGAAAACCGGCATCTGGTCGGTGCGCAGGCCTTTCCAGGGTGGCGCCGCGTTGTCGGGCATTGGTCCTCCCGGGCGAGCGTTATTGCTTCATTTCGATGCCGACGCGCTTGTCCACGAACTGCGTCGTATAGGCCTTGCCGATATCGATCCCCAGCTTGTAAACGCCAACCGCCACCATGGCGTCATAGAACGCCTTCCATCGCGCGTCGGTCATCGCGCCGATACCCAGCTTGAGGGCGTCCCCGGAATCGACCGTGCCGCGCTGGATCATTGTCTTGCGGCCGAAATCGATCAGGTCTACCGGCATGTCCGGATTGGCCTGTCTGATCAGCCGGTTCGCCGGCGCCGGATCGCCGTAGAGATACGAGTACCATCCCTCGATCGACGCATCGACGAAGCGCTGCACCAGCCCGGGATTCTGCCGCACCAGATTATCGCTGGTGGTGATGATGCTGGCATAGCCGAGATAGCCGGAATCCGGTATTGGCAGGACAACAGGCTCGATGCCGGTCTTCTGCCTGATCAGATAGGGCTCGCTGCTGATATAGCCTTGCTGGATCGCGCCCTTGTCGGCCAGGAACGGCGCCAGGTTGAAGGTGTAGGGACGTATCTGGCTGTCGCTGTAGCCGTATTTCGCCGCCAGGAAGCGCCACCAGCCGTTGCGCGTATCGGCGCCGATCATGATCGGCTTGCCTTTGAGCGCGGCGAAACTGTCGTTGCCCTGGCCGGGATGGGCGATCAGCACCGCCAGGTCCTTTTGGAAGATCGCCGCGACCGCCATGAAAGGCAGGTTCTCCGCGGCGAACTCGATGGCGCGACCGCCGCCCAGGTTGAAGTCGAGCCGGCCGGCCATCAACAGTTGCATGTGGTTGATCAGCGGCCCGCCTTCCTGGATCGTAACGTCCAGGCCGTGCCTCGCGTAAATGCCTGTCGCGAGCGCCTGATAATAGCCGCCGTATTCCGCCTCCGCCTTCCAGTCCAGACCGAACACAATCTTGTCCTCGGCGCGAGATGGCGTCACGGCGAGCAACAGAATGAGGAATACGGCCAGTTGGGCAGCCACACGTCGCATGGATCGGGCCTTCTGCTGTCTTTGTGTTTCGTGTCAGCCGACCGGCAGCAAGGCGCCGGTGACACCGCTGGCCCGATCGGACAGCAGGAAGGCAATCGCTTCGGCGACTTCCGAAGGCTTCACCCAGCGCGACGCATCCGCCCCTGGCATCGCCGCCCGGTTCTGCGGGGTGTCGATCGTGGTCGGCAGCACCGCGTTGACCCGGATATGGTCGGGACGAAGCTCATCGGCCAGACTTTCGGTCAGCCGCATCACGGCGCTTTTCGTTGCGCCATACGCGGCCATCTCGGCGCTGCCCTTCAGGCCGGCGGCGCTGCCGATGGCGACGAGGGCACCGCCCCCGGCCTCACGGATCGCCGGCACGGCGGCGCGATAGATATTCCACGTGGTCTTCACGTTCAGGCTGAGCATCGCATCCCACTGTTCCAGCCCCGCATCGGCCAGCTTCGCCATGGCGAAGCCGCCGACCGTGGTGCCGACGCCGTCGAGCCGGCCGCAATTCTTCCGCACCGCGGCGATCAGGGCGCTCGTCGCGGCGGGATCGGTCAGGTTGTAATCCGCCAATGCAATATGGCCGGTGCCGGACAGGCTCGCGGTCACGGCTTGCAGCCGGTCCCGCGCAGTGTCCACGGCGGCGACGCGCGCGCCGCGCGAGGCGAGCAATACGGCCAGGGCGGACCCGACATTGCCGGCCGCGCCGGTGACGATGATGACCTTGCCGGTGAACATGCGGCCTCCTCTGGTTCGATGGTCAGGATGCGTGCGCCAGCAACGGCCGGGGCCCCAGAACACTTACGGGCGACGAAGTGTCCGGTCCCGGACAGGGTTATGTAGGCGGTTCTCAGCCTGGGTGTAAACCGGCACCCGGTCGGGCCCGGAGCGAGGGCTCGCCGTTCCCCCGACGCAATCGCACGAAGCGCCCCACAATGACATTGTGCTATTCTTTCCAGGGCTGTTCCTCCTCGCTTCGGGGCGATACGCCAATCAGGTAGCCGGTATCTTTAAGCCCTGCGTCGCATCACTGAACGGTTCCCGCGCAGATCACGACGTTGCAACTGGCAAAGAACCGGCCTCGCGCGTCGAGTTCCCGCATGGCTTGCCACCACGCCTCCCCAGCGTCCCGCGCGATTGCTCCATTCGCCATCGCGGCCTCCAACGCGCCACGAATCGTCAGCACGAAATCAAACGTTCCGAGGTCGCGGCACCACAACACGCGGCCTTCCACGTCCACGTCATCGCATCCGGCGTCCATCAACAACTGGACGAGCCGCCGACCGATATCCCCTTGGCGGTTCATGACGACGGCGCGTTGCCGGGTCACGGCCTGTGCCACCGCCAAGTCGCCGCCGGCGATGGTGAGCGTGTGCCAGTCCGGCTCCAGCACGCTGACCCGCCCACGTGGCCGAGTTGCCCGCACCATCTCGGCCATGGCCCGCGCGGGATCGTGCAGATGCTGCAGCATCCGGTCCTCCCGACAGGCATCGAACGTGTCATCGGCGAATTCCAGCGCCAGGGCGTCACCCACAAGGAATTCGGGGCGCGTGGCCAATCCTTTTGTCCGTTCGGTCGCTTTGGCGATCAACTCCTGACTGAAGTCGATCCCGACGACGCGTCCCGAGGGGCCGACGTGCTCGACCATCGCCTCGGCGTCGCGGCCGAGCCCGCACCCCACGTCGAGTACTGTGGCACCGGGCTGCAGCCCGAGCATGGCGATGCTAACGCGTTTCGCCGGATCGGCCAGCCGTGTTGCCTCTTCCAGAAAACGCGCGGCCCTCTCGGGATCGCGATCTACGGTGCGCCAGTACGAACTGATGTTCTCGGTATTGCTCATGTCGCCTCCAGTGCCGGTGTGCCAGATGTGGTTGGGAAAGTCGTTTATTCTCGCACCTGGCTTCCGCGGTTTGATTTTTCTGAACCCAGTGACGTGGATAAAGCGACGGCGCAGGCCGATCCCCTATCCGTGCACCGCCAGGTGCCCGTGAAACCGTGCGCGCAGCTCCGTCTTCAGCAGCTTGCCGGTCGCGGTGTGTGGCAGGCTGTCGACGAACACCACGTCATCCGGCAGCCACCATTTCGCGATCTTGCCGGACAGGAAATCCAGGATGTCCTGCTTGTTCGGCTCGCGTCCGGGTTTCGGCTGCACGATCAGCAGTGGACGTTCCTGCCAGACCGGATGCGCGATCGCGATCACCGCGGCTTCGAACACGTCCGGATGCGACACCGCGAGGTTCTCGATTTCGATCGAGGAGATCCACTCGCCGCCCGACTTGATCACGTCCTTCAGCCGGTCGGTGAGCTGCACGTAGCCATCCGGATCGATCGTCGCCACGTCGCCGGTGCCGAACCAGCCGTCCTGGTCGACGACCTGGCCGCCCTCGCCCTTGAAGTAGCCGGAGAGCACCCAATTGCCTCGTACTTTCAGTTCGCCCACTGCCTTGCCGTCATGCGGCAAATCCTTCCCGTCGGGGTCGGCGAGCTTCAGCTCCACGCCATAGATCTGCCGTCCCTGCCTGAGCTGCCGATCGACGGTTTGTTCCCGGGTCGCCCCGTCGTGTTTGGCCAGCGGCGAGCCGCATGTCACGATCGGGCTGGTTTCCGTCATGCCCCAGGCATGCAGCAGGAAAACGCCAAGCAGATCGTGGAACTTCTCAAGCGTCGCGCGCGGTGGCGCGGCGCCGCCGGCGAACACGTGCTTCAGCCGAAGCCGCGACCGGTCCCACCGCGACGGATTGTTCTCGAGCCAGGCAAGAAAATTGAGCCAGATCGTCGGAATGCCGCCCGCCTTGGTACAGCCCTCCTGCTCGAGCAGCAGATAAATGCTCTCGGGGTCAAGCCTTGGCCCCGGCAGCACGAGCTTGGCGCCGCACATCGCGGCGGAGAACGGTATACCCCAGGCGTTGATGTGGAACAGCGGCGGCGCCACGAGAATCGAATCGCGCGCGGAGAACGCGAAGGAATCCGCCGAACAGGCGCCGAAGGCGTGCAAGACCGTCGAGCGGTGGCTGTACAGCACACCCTTCGGATTGCCGGTTGTGCCGGAGGTGTAGCAGAGCGAGGCGGCCGCGTTCTCGTCGAACAACGGCCAGTCGTAGTCCGGCGATGCCGCCGCCAGGAGATTCTCGTAGCAGAGCAGGTTGTCGACCTTCACCGCCGGCATGGCGGCGCGGTCGCACAGCGCCACCCATCCGCGCACCAACGGCACCAGCGGCGCCAATTGCTCCACCAGCGGCGCGAAGACCGGATCGAAGAAGACATAGAGGTTCTCGGCGTGATGGACGATGTAGCGGATCTGCTCGAGGAACAGGCGCGGGTTCACCGTGTGCAGCACGCGGCCTGCACTGGTGACGCCATAGTAGAGTTCAAGGTGTCGGTAACCGTTCCAAGCCAGCGTGGCGACGCGCTCGCCCTGGCCGACGCCGAGGGCGTCCAACGCGTTGGCGACCCGCTTCGCGCGCGCCGCGATGGCGGCGTAGTTGGTGCGGTGAAACGCACCTTCCGGATCGCGCGAAACGATCTCCCGGTCGCCATGCCAAGTCGCGGCGTAATCGATCAGGCTGGAAACGAGAAGCGGACGTTGTTGCATCAGGCCAAGCATCGTTGTTTCCCCCCTGTGAACCCGCATCAGGAATCCGCCCGGCTCAGTCAATCTGGCCTGCGCTCGCGCAGGGCGAACTTCCGCACCGTGCCGGTGGATGACTTTGGCACGGCAGCGAACACCTTGTGCCCGTGTGCCTTGGAGTGCGCCATATCCACCGATGCCCATCAAAGCACGGGCACGAAATGCCCCAATTTGCTTTGATCTGGATCAAATGAGACCCTGATTTCAGACCTTGCTCAGCCAGAGCAAGCTTGAGAAAAAACCGGAACATTGCGCACGAAGGCAAGTCGTGGATGCCGGCCTTCGCCGGTATGACGGCGGCACGTCAGCTTTTGTAGCAGGGTGCTGGTGCCACGCAGGCGCGTCTTCTACCGGTCAACGCCCATTCTCATGCCCGTAGGGCTTGATGCGACATGACGCGGAGGATGGCACGCCACTGCTTATGTCAGCGGCCGCGGGATCACGTTCGGTGACAGACTCGCTCCCCTCTGGCGGCGGGAGAGACTTACGGCCGCCGGCACCGCGCGCACGGCCTGCAACAGCGCACCGTCTCGTAACGCACGCACAAGATAGACTCCGAGCCGCGGCAGCAGCCCCACCCAACTCGCGCCGTGTTTACGTCCGACATACAGGCGGTTGCGCACGAAATAGAACCAGCGTGCGCCGGACCAGCCGACACGTTGCTCGGCGCTGACCTTGTGGCGGATCACGATGTCGCCGCGGTAGCGCACGCGCCAGCCACGAGCGCGGGCGCGTTGGCAGAAGTCGTATTCTTCCCAGCAGAAGAACAGCGCCGCATCGTAGCCGCCGGCATCGCCCCAACAGGTGCGGCGAATCGCGTGGCCGGCGCCGACGAACGTGGCGGCGTCGAAGCCCTCGCCCGCGCGCGGCAGCAGGCGCCGCGCATAGCCCCAGGACGACAGGTCGTCGGCACCGGTGGCAAACTTCACGATGCGGCAGCCGACCGCGCCGACGTCGGGTTCGGCGTCCAGCGCCGCGATCAGCCGCGCCAACGTGTCGGGGGCGGCGAATTCCGCGTCGTTGTCCAGCCCCACAATCACCCGCCCGTGGCCGAGCGCCGAACCGCGATTGCGGCCGTCCGCCACGCCGTAATTGCGACCGAGCGCAATCAACGTCGCATCGCGGCGTCCCGCCACGACGCCGGCGAGCACTTCAAGGTTCTCCGGACGCGACCCCTGATCGAGCACGAACACGTGCCGAGTCACGCCAGTCTGCGCCAGTGCTGACCGTATCGCCGCCACGGTGTCCTCGGGGCGATCCAGCGCCAGGATCACGACATCCGCGTCATACGGTCCATCGGGCGCTCCGGCGGCCCCGGCGGCAAGCTTAGACATCAGAGGAGGGCGCGGCGGGAATCGCCAGATAGGCCAGCCGCTTCATCTCCTTGCGACCTCGCTCGACGGAGTCCAGCACCAGGCCGCAGACCAGGGTGAGTGACGACAGCAACACCAGCCCGGTTGCCAGTAGCGCGCTGGGCAGCTTCGGCACCAGGCCGGTGTGCAGGAACTCCATCACCACCGGCGCGCCAATGCCCAGCGCGACCAGCAGCAACACGGTGCCGGTCGTAGCGAAAAACAGCAGCGGCCGGCCCTCCTTCACCAGTATCAGGATGGTGCGCAGGATACGCAGCCCATCCGACCAGGTGCGCAGCTTGGAGCTCGAACCCGCCGGACGTTCGCGGTAGCTGGCGTCGATCTCGCCGATCGGCATTTCCAACTCCAGGGCGTGCACGGTGAATTCTGTTTCTGTCTCGAAGCCGCCGGCCAGCGCCGGAAACGACTTCACGAACCGCCTGGAAAAGGCGCGATAGCCGGACAGCACGTCGCTGATGCGACCGCCGAATACGCCGCGCACCATGGCGCTGAGCACCACGTTGCCCAGCCGGTGGCCGCGCCGGTATGCCGCGTTCTGCGCGGTCACACGCGCCGCGTTCACCATGTCGAGCCGCTGGCCGAGCAACAGCTTCAGCATCGCCGGTGCGGCGGTGGCGTCGTAGGTGTCGTCGCCGTCGACCAGGAAGAACACGTCGGCTTCCACGTCCGCGAACATGCGGCGCACGACATGTCCCTTGCCCTGCAACGGTTCCGCCCGCACTACGGCGCCGGCGGCGCGCGCCACGAACGCGGTGCGATCGTGCGAATTGTTGTCGTACACGTAAACCACCGCCTGCGGCAGGCTGGCATGGAAGTCGGTTATCACTTTGGCGATCGCCGCTTCCTCGTTGCAGCAAGGAATCAGCACCGCGACACGTGGGTCGGGTGGGCTGGGCGCTTCGAGGCGCCATCCTGGCTTGGCCTGCGGGAGCCGTCCGGCAGCGGCGAGCTGTACGACGGTGTCGGACACGGATGCCAGTCCCCATCCTCAATATGCGTTGCGCATGCGCAACACCGTCGCCACGGTGCGCGCCAGGATGAGGCAGTCCAGCCGCAGCGACCACGTGGCGATGTATTCCAGGTCGCTATCGAGCCGGCGCAGCAGTTTTTCCTCGGTATCGGTCTGGCCGCGCCAGCCGCGCACTTGTGCGAGGCCCGTCATGCCCGGCCGGACCTGGTGCCGACGCGGATAACGCTCGGTCACCTGTTCGAACGGCGTGCCGCCGGCGCAGGTGCCTGGCGCGTGCGGACGCGGCCCCACCAGGGACATTTCGCCGCGCAGCACATTCCAAAGCTGCGGAAGCTCATCAAGCGAGGTCTGCCGCAGCAAGGCGCCGATCCTGGTGACGCGCGGATCGTGCGGGCAGGTCTGCAGCAGCCGGCCTCGGTCGGGCGGACGATGGTGCATCGTGCGGAATTTCAGCAGCTCGAACGGGCGGTTGTGCAGGCCGATGCGCGGCTGGCGGAACAGCACCGGGCCGGGGCTGTCGAGCTTGATGGCGATCGCGATGAGCAGCAGCAGCGGCGCGTGCAACGCGAGTGCCAGCAGCGAGACGGCGACGTCGATGCCGCGTTTGGCGGTGCCGCGCCAACCGGCGAGCGGCAGCGGCAAGGTGACGCGGCGGTGGTACAGCGGGATCGCATAGGGAGACGCCTGCCACGCCACAGTGGTGGTGGTGAGCCGCGGACGCTCGAGCGTCGTCTCGTGCGCGTCGATGAGAGACACGTCGGATTCCTCGCGTCTTGTCGCCACCAGTGGTGGCCAGACGCGCGATGATGTGGCGGTGACAGATGACTTAGTCGTTAACGCGCGCGCGGCGAATCGTCGTGCCGGTCAGAAAAACACCAGTGTATGCCTGAGTTCTTGAAACATCTCGCGAAATGGCCGCTTTGTCCGTAGTGGTACGTATGACCTAGCGGAATACAATGGTAACTCAGCGGAATACAATAGCACGCGAGAGGCCGAAGTTCATAAACATGCCGGCGATCGCGCCGGCGCCGGTGGCGAAAACCGGCTGTGCCGCACATAGCGCGACAAAGGTGACCAGCAGCGCGTAGGTGCCGCGGTTCAACACGAATCCGACGAAGTTGACGGCGAGGAAGCGAGCCCATTGCCGGTGCGCCGGCCCGCTGCCGCGGCCGCGAAAGGTCCAGAGCCGGTTGCACAGCCAAGTGAAGGTGGCGGCCACCACGTAGGATACAAGGCCGGCGCCGTACAGGCCGAGTTGTTGGCGCAAGCCATAGACCGTCACAGTGTCGATCAACCAGCCGCAGGTGCCGACCGTGCCGAACATGAGGAACTGCACGAGCGTGCGGATGCGCGCCCCGGTGGCAAAGTCCCGGGCCGGCGGCGGGAGCTGGGTGGCGAGGCGGATCAGCAGGGTGTGCATGCGGGGGGCGGTTAGACGAGGACGGCTCGAATCGCAAGGCGATGGCCGATCACGCCCTCTCGCCGGCCTGCCGCGCAACAGGGTTAGTACATCACCGCCCGCAACGGAGTCGCCTTCGACGCCGCCTCGCCTGGCGGGAAGGCGGAAATCTCCGGGTCGGGCACCGAGCCCCACATGCATACCGCATAGCGCTCGAACGGGAACTGGCGCGGGCGGTAGGTGGCTTCCTCCTCCGGCATGATGTGCTTCACGCCGCAGGAATATTCGAAGATCATGCCGTCCGGACCGCGGAAATACAGCATCACCGCGGTGGACAGCGGGTGCCGGCCCGGGCCGAGCAATATTTTGACGCCCTTGTCGCGCAGGAAGTACCAGGAGCGCATGACGTCGTCGATGTCCTCGACCTGGTGGTTGATGTGCTGGATGCCGGGGCGCGGTGCGGGGAACAGCGCCAGCGAGTGGTGCGCGGTGGCGATGCGCAGCAGTGCGGCGTCGCCGATCCAGTCGGAGACGCGGGCGTTGCACAGCCGCGTCCAGAACTTCTCGTCGCGCGGCGCGTCGGTGGTATAGAGGCCGATATGGCTGAAATGCGTCACGCCGGCGTCGCGGCCGGGGAAGAAGCGCGGGCCGCTGTGGTACGACCTGGCGACGAACTCGATGCGATTACGGGACGGATCATGCGACGCAATGAACGCCTTCACCCGGCGCTGCGCGCATTCGTCGCGCGTGCCGACATGGACGTGGTGGCCGGCGTTTTCCAGTTCGGCGCCGACCGCGTCGAGCGCCGAGGGGTCGTGCAGGTCGAAGCCGATCGCCTGGTCGGCGGGATCGCCCTCGAAATAGACCATCGTGTGGTCGCGCGTATCGCCGCGCACCGCGACCTTGTCGCTGCGGAAATAGGCCGCCTTGCCCTCGCGGGCGACGAGTTGCAGGCCGACGATGTCGGTGGTGAAGCGGATTGCACTGTCGAGGTCGGTCGTGCCGACGCGCACGTAGCGGATGTCGTGCAGGTTGACCATTGTGGGGTACCTCTCGGGGAGTATTGACTGCAGCGTGAGGCACGGTTGCGCGGAAGGCAAGATTCATCACCAATCCACCCGAACGCTAAGTCGGTTCTCATCCGCGCTGCGCTGGCGGCCTGTTCTTTATTTGTTCCAAATCCCGGACATGAAGAGCGATTGCAGACGCATTTCGTGAAACCGGGGCCAAGTATGGCTGCCCGCGTATCGCAAGGCCGATGATCGCCGCGCTCAGGAATTGATCTAGATCAATGTGCTGATCAATCTATGGGTAATAATATGTTTTTTTGGACGTTATGCGGCGCTGGGAGAAAAGGCCATGGACAGGAAAGCGAAGTCGGTCGGGGTCATGGGACTGGCGCTGTGCGGCGGGCTCGTTTTGGCGATTGGCGCAGCAGGAGCGGCACGTGCCGACGAGATCGTCAATTGGTCGAACCGGTTCTACGACAAGATCGAATCGACCAGTGCCATTAACGGGACCACCATCATCGGTAACACGCCGTTCGGAGCGGGCGACCCCGACAGCCTGGTTTTCGACAGTAGCGGCAACATCATCTACGGCATGGTCAGCGGGTCGGCCGGGTTCAGCACCCAGCTCTACCGGATGGATCCGACCACCGGCGTGAGCACCGCGATCACCTCGGGCAACTTTTCCAACAACCTGCGCGACCTCGCGCTGGACCCCGGTGGACAAACGATCCTGGTCAGCGACGACCAGAACAATGAAGTGATCCGTGTAAACCTCGTCGACCTGCCGAGCGGTCCTGTGGGCACGCGTACGGTTCTCGCCCGGTTTAGCGGCGCGCCCGCCGGCATCGCCTACGACCCGTCTGGCGATCTGTTCGTGGCCGTCAACAACGAGATCGTGCAGATCAGCCTGACCACCGGAGCAACCATTCGACACTCGGCCGCCTACGGCTTCGTGGATGGATTGACCTACGATCCGTTCAGCAACATGCTCTATGGAGCTGAGGCGACCTGCATCCGGCCGTTCGCTCTGGCCACCCTCGCCTCGTCGACCTGCTTGGGCAGCTTCTCCGACCTGGACGGCATCGAGGCAGACGGAATTGGCAATATCATCGCGGCCGATACTGGCTTCTATTCGAGCTTCCTTGGATCGTTCGTAAACGCCGATATCTACCAGTACAATCTGGTCAACAATACGCAGTCCTATTTCCTGATCAACGCTGCCGGCATCGACGATGTCGCGCCGATCGTCGGGCTCGGCTCGCCACCCGCTGCCGTGCCGGAACCGGGTACGCTCGCACTCTTCGGCACCGCGGTCCTTGGCCTCATGGCGCGGTACCGCAAGCGCAACTGAGCGGGAGCCCGATCGTGACCGCGGGCCTTTGCTATAGCAGGTGTTAATCGGCACCTCACCCATAGTGCCACCGTTGAAGCAGTGGTTGGGCGCCGCCCTAATGACCCGCGGCCGGCCCGGCGGCCCAATCCTCGAAGATCAACCCCTGCACCCGAGAAAACTCCGCCACTTTCGCAGTGACCAGGATCCGTTGGTAACGCAGCGCCTGGGCGGCGATCAGCAGGTCGTAGGCACCGATCGGCGTGCCGGCGGCTTCCAGCCTAGCGTGTAGCATACCGGCGATCTGCGCATCTGCGTCATCAAAGGCAAGCATGTCGAGCGGACCTGCAAGGAAGGTCCGGACTCGCTCGGTATCGAGCGCCCGACGCTGACTCTTGCCGACACCATACCAGAGTTCGAAGGTGACAACGGATGACACCGCCATGGCGGCACCGTCCATGAGAGCAGCCTGGAAGCGCCCGCGTACCACGGCCGGCCTGTCATTGATGATGGCGATGCAGGCATTGGTATCGAGCAAATAGTTCACTCGAAGACGTTTCGAGTCGGAGTCGGCGGCTGATCACGCCCATCGGGCATGAATGGCTCTGTCGCGAACCGGTCGAGTTCCGTGAACCACTGCGTAACGTCGGTCTCGATTGGTTCGAGGAGCACCCCTTGGCCCACGCGTCGGATGCGAACGCGGTCGCCCTGGAAGCGAAAATCCCGCGGCAGCCGGACGGCCTGACTCCGGCCGTTCATGAACAGCTTGGCGGTGGCAACTTTCGTCATGAGAGGGGCGTCCTGCTGATATATATTGTCGATATATACCAACAGGATCGAAAATCAAGGACCCGGCGGCGGGCGACGGTGGCAATGTGTGCCAGTGCAGCGGCAGGATCGGCCAAGGCACTCCCGGCCGATGATATTCTCGGCTAGGTTGCGAGCACTGCTCCAGAGGACACCAGCCCCATGCGCCGCCGCACCTTCCTCGCCGCCTCCGCCGCCAGTCTTGCGCTCCCCGCGATCGCGCATGCGCAGGGCAGCCGGGTGCTGAAGTTCATCCCGCAAGCCGACGTGACGGTGCTGGATCCGATCTGGACCACCGCGTATGTCACGCGCAACCACGGGTTCATGATCTTCGATACGCTGTACGGTATCGACAACCAGTACCGCGCACAGCCGCAGATGGTCGAGGGCCACACCGTCGATGACGACGGCAAGCTGTGGAAACTCACGCTGCGCGACGGGCTGAAATGGCACGATGGCGAGAAGGTGCTGGCGCGCGACTGCGTCGCCTCGATCCAGCGCTGGGGCAAGCGCGACGCGTTCGGTCAGACGCTGATCGCCTATACCGACGAACTGTCCGCGCCGGACGACAAGACCATTCAGTTCCGCCTGAAGCGCCCGTTCGCACTGCTGCCGGATGCGCTGGGCAAGCCCGGCAGCAATTTCTGCGCCATGATGCCAGAGCGACTGGCGAAGACCGATGCCTTCACGCAGCTCAAGGCCGATGGCATGGTCGGTAGCGGCCCGTTCAAGTTCAAGGCGGATGAGCGCGTAGTCGGCTCGCAGGTCGTTTATGTGCGTAATGCCGACTATGTGCCGCGTTCCAGCGGAACGCCGGAATGGATCTCCGGCCCGAAGGTGGTGAACTTCGATCGCGTGGAGTGGCACGTGATTCCGGACCCGTCTACCTCGGCGGGCGCGATGCAGGCGGGCGAGATGGATTGGTGGGAGAACCCGACGGGCGACATGCTGGCGCTGCTGAAGCGCGGCGGCAAACTGACGGTAGCGATCCCCGATACCACCGGGCTGATGGCCTGCATGCGGCTGAACGAATTGATTCCGCCGTTCGACGACCCCGCCATCCGCCGGGCGCTGCTGAAGGGCGTCAACCAGACCGATTTCATGATCGCCGTGGCGGGCACGGATCCGTCGCTGCGACACATTCCGTCCGGCATTTTCTGCCCCGGCACGCCGATGGCGAGCGATGTCGGGCTCGACGTGTTCACCGGGCCGCGCGACTACGCCGGCGCGAAGCAGGAACTCGAGGCCGCCGGCTACAAGGGGGAAAAAGTCGTGGTTCTGGCGCCGACCGATTTCCCGATCCTGAAGGCGCTGGCCGATGTCGGCGCCGACATGATGCAGAAGATCGGCCTGACGGTGGACTACCAGGCGATGGACTGGGGCACGGTGGTGCAGCGTCGCGCCAAGCAGGACCCGATCGACAAGGGCGGCTGGAGCGTGTTCCACACGTTCTGGTCGGGTCTCGACCAGGCGAACCCGGTGGGTCACACGTTCCTGCGCGGCAACGGCAAGGACGGCATGATGGGGTGGCCGACCGCACCGAAGCTCGAGGAACTGCGAATCGAGTGGATCCAGGCGCCGGAGCTCGCGGCGCAGAAGAACATTGCGGTGGAGATCCAGCGCCAGGCACTGATCGACCTGCCGTACGTGCCGCTGGGGCAGACGTTCTCGCCGACCTGCTTCGCCAACGACATCAGCGGGGTGCTGAATGGATTCGTCATCTTCTGGAACGTGAAAAAGGTGTGAGCCGCGAAAGCAGCAGACACCACTGATGCCAGCGTGCCGACCGGCGTCGGCGCGGCGAACGCGGAGGGCGTAGCGTCGGACCGCCATCTCCCCAGGTGGGCTTTACCTCTGCTATGCTGTCCGCCACGGCCACAGGCCGCACAAAGAAAACCGCCGCACAACCGCGCAGGGAACGTCCATGTTGATCCGCAATGCCTGGTATGTCGCCGCCTGGGCCGATGAGATCGGCCAGGCGCCGCTCGCCCGTCGCATCTGCAACCAGCCCGTGGTGCTGTTCCGCGACGGCGAGGGACACGCCGCCGCGCTGCAGGACATGTGCTGCCATCGCGGCGCGCCGCTGCACATGGGCAAGGTCGTCGAACAGGGCCTGGAATGCGGCTATCACGGCCTGACGTTCGACCGCAGCGGACGCTGCGTGCGCATTCCGGGCCAGGAGCGCATCCCGGAGCGGGCACGCGTGCCCAGTTACCCCGTCGTCGAGCGCGATGCATTCCTGTGGATCTGGATGGGCGATCCGGCCAAGGCCGACGAGACCCAGGTCGTCAGCTACCCCTGGCACAACGACACGCAAAACTGGCCGCACAAGCATACGACCTACCACATCAAGGCCGCCGCCACGCTGATGGTCGACAACCTGATGGACCTGACGCATCTCGGCTATGTCCACGTCGGCAGCATCGGCGGCAACCCGGCCATCCATGTCGAGGCGAAGATGGAGACGGTCCGCACGCCGCGCGGACTGAAATTCACTCGGTGGATGCTGAACTCGGTGCCGCCGCCCACCTATGTCCGCGCCGTGGGGTTCCAGGGACGGATCGATAGGGCGCAGATGTTCGAATTCATCGCGCCCGGCTCGATCGTGCAGCTCAGCGCCGCGGACGAGGCCGGCGCCTACCAGGATGGGGACGTGACCGACAGCAAGCTGCAATTCCGCCTGTTCCACGGCCTAACGCCGGAGACCGACACGAGCTGCTTCTATTTCTGGTCCACCGCCAACGGCTTCCGGCCGAACGATCCGGCGGCGACGGAGCAATTGTTCCAGGAGATCGGCGCGGCGTTCCAGGAAGACCTGACCGTGGTCGAGGGCCAGCAGGCGCGGCTGAGCGAGCTCGGCGAGGACATGCTGGTCGATATCGCGACCGACTCTGCCCGCCTGCACATGCGCCGCACCATGGAACGGATGCTTGCCGAGGATGCGCCGGCACTGGCCGCGGAGTAACAGTCGTGCAGGACACCGCCATGTTCGTCCGCAATGCCTGGTACGTTGCCGCCTGGTGCCACGACGTAGCCGACGTCGGCGTCCTGGCCCGTACCATCATCAACCACCCGCTGGTGCTGTACCGCAAGCACGATGGCGCGATCGTCGCGCTGGAAGATCGCTGCTGCCACCGCCTCGCACCGCTGTCCAAGGGCCGGCGCGAGGGCGACGATCTGCGCTGCATGTATCACGGCCTGAAATTCGCGCCAGACGGACACTGCATCGAAATTCCCGGTCAGGACATGATCCCGCCGCGCGCGCTGGTGCGCAGCTATCCGGTGGTGGAGCGCGGAAGTTGGGTCTGGGTGTGGATGGGCGATGCGGCGCGCGCGGACCCGTCGCAGATCCCGGCCACCATCGCCGCCACCGATCCGGCCTGGCGGTTCCAGACCGGCCACCTGGACTACGCGGCCCACGCCCAGCTCATCAACGACAACCTGCTCGACCTGTCGCATCTGAGCTTCGTGCACGAGAGCACGCTTGGGCGGAACACGCCGCAATGGGCGACCGAGCGTCCCAACGTGACTCCTCTGCCGCGCGGCGTGCGATTCCAGCGCTGGATCCAGAACCGGGGGCCGTCGCACTACTTCGGCAAGCCCGGCGAGCTGTACGACCTTTGGCATTCCTACGACTTCCTGGTGCCGGGCATCTTCCTGCAAAAACCCGCGTGGTATCCGCCCGGCACCGCGCGGCGCTATAACCTGAAGCCGCCGACCGAGCCGGCGCTGTGCGTGCGCCTCGACGAGCAAGCGGTGACGCCGATGAGCGGGTCGACGTCGCGGTATTTCTATGCGACGGGTGCGCGCAGTTCCGATGCCGACGTCGCGCTGGTGGACGAGATGTTCCGCTTCACCGAAACTGCGTTCCACGAGGACAAGGCCATCATCGAGGCGCAGCAAAAGGTGATCGCCCTTGACCCGGACAGGCCGATGTTGTCGATGGCGTTTGACGCCGGGCCGAACCTGTTCCGCGGGATCGTCCGGCAATTGCTCACCGCCGAGGCAGCCCAGCCGGAACGCGCTCTCGCCGCGGCGCAGGCCGACTGATGTCCCACTGGGGCCTGGCGAAACCGATGATTGCGATAGGGGGAAAGAATGTCTGCAGATGATGCAACCGGGCCGGTGACGCCGGTCGGTCTCAACCACTTGGTGATCAACGTCCGCAACCTGGAAGAGTCGCACCGGTTCTGGACCGAAATGCTCGGCTTCAAGCAGGTCGGCGAGGTGCGGCCGCGTCCCGATCGGCCCGTCACGCCGAAGATGCGCTTCTACAGCGGCGACCATGGCGGCGGCCGCATGAACCACCACGACATCGCCCTGGTGGAGAACACCGCCCTGCCGGAGCCGCCGAAGGAATGGAGCATGTACGGCGGTGCACTCTGCGCGGTGAACCACATCGCGATCACCTTGCCGGACCGCGCGGCCTGGCTGCGCCAGCTCGACTACTTGCAGCGCAAGGGAGTCAAATTCGACCGCCGCACCGAGCATGGCATGACCCACAGCCTGTACATCCACGACCCGAACGGCTACGGCGTCGAACTGCTGTACGAGCTGCCACGCGAGGTGTGGGAAGGCGATATCGACGGCGCGCTGAACTACTCGAAGGCGCTGCCGACCGAGGGCGCCGCGGCGCTAGAGGACCAGGCCGAGGGCGTGCCGGTGTTCCAGCCGAAGCAACACGAACCGGCCTGAGGAACGGACATGGCAAAGCGTCAAAGCGTGAATTTTCCCGGGTTCAGCCACCAGAACCCGATCCCCAATGCCAGCCGCATCGGCAACATCGTCATGTCGAGCGTGATCGGGCCGTCGAATCCCGGCACGCGTGACATCCCGCCGACGCTGGAGGCGCAGGTCGCGAACCTGTTCGTCCATCTGCGCGCCGCGATCGCCGCCGCCGGCGGCACCCCGGACGACATCATCAAGATAGACTTCTGGGCGAAAGATCAGGCGGCGGGACGCGAGGCGCTGAACGGAGAATGGGTAAAGATGTTCCCCGACGCTGCTTCGCGCCCGGCGCGGCACACGCAGGCGCTTCCGGCCGACAGCCGGGCCATGGTGCAGTGCGCCTTCACCGCGGTGCTCGGTTGAGGGGCTTCCGCTCGGAATCACACCACGCGCTGTCATCACGAGGAGCGTAGCGACGAGGCGATCTCCCGCATGATGAGCCTTCACTCGCCACGCGGGAGATTGTTTCGTCGCTGTGCTTCGCTAACAAGAAACACGCTCCCCTCACAAAACGGGAGGGGGACCTCCTTCGCCCGGGCGACCGGCTTGATCTCATCTAAGGCGCGTCGGCCGCCGCCGGCCGGAGGTCAACTCGCAGTGACAAATTCATCAGGACGGTAGACCCACCTCATGCCGACATTCACGCCGCAATCGCTCTACGCCGTCTCCCACCTGATCGCGTCCCGCATGGGCAGTGCCGAGGCGGAAGCCGCCGAGGTGGCCGATCATCTGGTGCGCGCCAACCTCGCCGGGCATGACAGCCACGGCGTGGGCATGCTGCCCGCCTATGTGCGTCTGCTGCACGACGGAATGCTGGTGCCGAACCAGACCGCCGCGACCGTGCTCGATGCCGGCGCGCTGCTGGTGATCGACGCCCGCCGTGGCTGCGGCCAGCGGATGACGGCCGACGCAGTGCGCCGCGCCATCGCGCGGGCCAAGGAGCTCGGCGCCTGCGTGCTGGCGCTGCGCAATGCCTCGCATATCGGCCGCGTCGGCACCTATGGCGAGCAGGCGGCGGCCGCCGGCTGCGTGTTCACCGCCTTCGTCAATGTGGCAGACACGCGCGACGTCGCCGCCGCCTTTGCCTGCGCCGAGCCGCGGCTGGGCACCAACCCGTTCTGCACCGCGGTGCCGGGCGCGGACGGCCCGTCGGTGATGCTGGACATGGCAACCACCACGATCGCCGCCGGCAAGGCGCGGGTCGCATTCAACAAGGGCGCACCGGTGCCGGAGGGCACGCTGATCGACGCCAACGGCGAACCCACTACCGATCCTGCCGGGTTCATCCGCGACCGCACCGGCGCACTGGTCACCTTCGGGCGGCACAAGGGCTCCGGCATGGCGGTTTTGTGCGAAATCATGGCGGCGGCGGTGGGCGGCGGACAGCGCGGGGATGAGCCGCGTCGTGGCGGGGTTCTGAACTCGATGCTGGCAACTGTGATCGACCTGTCGAAACTCGGCGATCCCGCGGCGATCGGCGAGGCGGTGGAGGCAACCAAGGCGCATATCCGTTCCAGCCGCGTGGCGCCCGGCTTCGACGAGGTCCTGCTGCCAGGCGAACCGGAGCGGCGATCGACCGAGGCGCGACGGCGCGACGGCATCGCGGTGGACGATACCACCTGGCGCGACATCTGCGCGGCAGCGGGGACGCTTGGTATCACCGAGGCCGAGATCACCCAGGCAGTGGGGGCAAACCGCGCGTAGAGGGAGCCGGCCTCAGAACTTCACCGAAATCGACGCCGAGCTGAACTTGAACAACCCGCTTGTCTGGCCACGGAACCCCTGGGTCTGCGCCACCTCGACGAAGTTGATCCGCGTGCCCCAGGCGATGACCACCAGCCCGCCTTCCAGCTCGCCCACCAGCGGGTCCTCCGAGACGTGCGCGGTGTGGCGGAACGGCTCGCCGTCGAGCGTTTCGTCGAATGCCACCGCTTGGCCGTCCACGCCGAAGAAGACGTACCAGGCGAATGGGCGCACCGCTACGTAGGCGTCGGCTCCGGTCATCCCGGGCTGGATTCGCGGCGCGCCGAAATCCGAGGCAAGGCCCTGGCCGAGGCGAAGATCTCCGCCGGCGACGCCATAGATCCGCCAGGTTCCGACGGCGCCGGTTGGGGAGGTCCAGGCCAGGCGCTCGCCGGCGGTGTAATAGCGGTCCGTGCCAGTGGTGGCGTCGTTCTCTATCTGGATAGTGACGGTGCTGGATGGGTCGGGCGGCGGCGCGGCTCCGGCGGTGACCGGCGCCGCGAGGCATGCGTACAGGACGACCGGGATGCTGCGCGCGCTCATGGGAACGGTTGCCTTTCGCGACCACAATCGATCGGGCAATGGATGTTTTGGGCGGTATGGTCAATCGGATCCCTTGCAGAGTTGAGGCTTGTGCGCGGCGGCATTAGGGTCCGGCGCGCGCAGGATGGGTGGCCGAGCGGTTGAAGGCAGCGGTCTTGAAAACCGCCAGGGGGCAACTCCTCGTGGGTTCGAATCCCACCCCATCCGCCGGAACGGCCTTCGCAGACGTTCGCTAGCCTCCGGGTGACCCCCAAAAAATCCAGGTACAAGGCCAATATCGGAGCCATCCCCTTCCGCCCAGTTCCGCTTGCGTTCGCTCTCGTTCGGAGATGCGTTGAGGGGATAGGAAAGGGGATCATCCATGCCAGTGCGCGCCACTCCATTGACGGCAGCCAAGGTCCGGACCGCGGGTCCGGGCCGCTATGGCGATGGTGACGGCCTCTACCTGCTGGTGCGCGACAACGGCACAGCATTTTGGAATGTCAGATACGTCCTGCCCCGTGACAGCGCGGCCCCTGGGGCTGATCAGCCGCAGAAGAAGCCGAAGCTGAAGATGAGGGAGATCGGACTGGGCCGCGCCCGAGGCCAGAATGCGGTCTCCCTGACAGATGCCAGAACGGCCGCGGTACCCCTTCACCGACTGGTGCGGAACAAGGTCGATCCGCTGGAGCAGCGCAATGCCGAGGCCCAAGCGGCAAGGGCCGCCGCGCAGGCAGCGAAGGCGCGCGCCATCACCTTCAAGACGGTCGCGGGGATGTACATCGAGTCGCATGAGGCCGGTTGTCGCAATGCGAAACACGCCGCGCAGTGGCGCGCCACGCTGGAGACGTACGCCACCCTTACCTCGGCGACCTGCCAGTCGGTGGGGTGGGCGTCGCCGAGGTCCTGGCGGCGTTGCAGCCGATCTGGAAAACCAAACCGGAGACGGCAAGCCGGGTGCGCGGCCGCATCGAGGCAGTGTTGGACTACGCCACGACGCGCGAGTGGCGATCTGGCAAGAATCCCGCGGCGTGGCGTGGCCATCTAGCAGCCTGTCGGACTTAGGACCTGGCTGCCTCCGTGGGGCCGTGTTAGAATCGTAA
>Ga0209415_10003210_pt1 | contig 30386 bp, 29 predicted proteins | sample PeaSoiSIISIP2007_FD_187696 | JGI IMG/M metagenome (GOLD analysis project Ga0209415, IMG submission 187696) | Peat soil microbial communities from Weissenstadt, Germany - SII-SIP-2007 (SPAdes) (version 2) | ecosystem: Environmental > Terrestrial > Soil > Wetlands > Peat | place: Germany... | reverse complement strand
AGCGGGGCGGTCCGCATGGCCAGGGCGTCCCGCAGCGCGTAGGAGTAGTGCGTGAACGCGGCGGGGTTGATCACCACCGGCATCCGGGCGTCGGCGGCCTCGTGCACCCAGCCGATCATCTCCCCCTCGTCGTCGGTCTGCCGGACGTCCACGTGCAGGCCGAGGGCGCGCCCGGTCGAGCGGCACAGCTCGGACAGTTCGTCGAACGACACCGATCCGTAGATCTCCGGTTCCCGGATGCCGAGCCGGCCGAGGTTCGGGCCGTTGAGCACGAGCACCCGCGTGATCACGGGGATACCGCCTTCCGGTAGGCGTCCCACAGGAGTTCCTCGGGCGGGTCGTCGAGGATGCCGGGGCGGGCCAGGCCGTCGAGCACCACGAGCCGGAGGCGGGCGCCGCGGGCCTTCTTGTCGACGCTCATCGCTTCCCGCAGGGACGGCCATGCTCCGCGCCGGTAGGAGGTGGGCAGGCCGACGCTGGCCAGGACGGCGCGGTGCATCGCGGCGGTCTGGTCGTCCAGCCGGCCGGCCAGGCGGGCCAGTTCGGCGGCGTACACCAGGCCGATGGCCACCGCGTCCCCGTGGCGGAACCGGTACTCCTCCACCCGCTCGATGGCGTGACCGAGGGTGTGGCCGTAGTTCAGGATCTCCCGCGGGCCCTTCTCGGTGAGGTCGCTCGACACGACGCCCGCCTTGACCCGGATCGCGCGCTCGATCAGCTCGCGGGCGTTCCGGCCGTGCGGCACGGTGGCGCCGTCCGGATCGTGTCCGATCAGGTCCAGGATGACCGGGTCGGCAATGAAGCCGGCCTTGATCACCTCGGCCAGGCCGGCCGCATAGTCGGCCCGGGGCAGCGTCTCGAGCGTGGCCAGGTCGGCGAGCACGCCGGCCGGCGAGTGGAACGCGCCGACCAGGTTCTTGCCCGCGGGGATGTCGATCGCGGTCTTGCCGCCCACCGCGGCGTCCGCCATGCCCAGCAGCGTGGTCGGCACCAGTACCGCCGGCACCCCGCGCAGCCAGGTGGCGGCCACGAACCCGGCCAGGTCGGTGGTGGCTCCCCCGCCGAGGCCGACGATGCAGTCGGCGCGGGTGATCTTGCGGTCGGCCAGGCTCGACCACAGCCTGGTGGCGACGTCTATGGTCTTGGCGCCTTCGCCGTCGGGCACGGGCTCGGTTTCGACGGTGAGCCCGGCCGCTTTCATGGCCCCGCAGGCCGGGCGGACGATCTCGCCCAGGCCTTCGGGGTGGATGACGACGACGGTCCTGGATTCCTTCGGGATCAGGCCGGGCAGCTCGCCGAGCACCCCGACGCCGACGACGACCTGGTAGGGCGGGCCGTCCGAGGGCTGGACGTCGATCCTGGTCGCGGTCATCGCCGGCCGTCTTCTGGTTTTGCGGCCAGTCTCGCGGCGATCTGCTCCGCGACCTCGTCGGGGTCGTCGTCGTCGGTCGTCACCGTGACCGTGGCCAGTCGCTCGTAGAGCGGGCGGCGCTCCTCCAGCATGGCGCGCAGCCGGCCGCGCGGGTTCCCCGGGATGACCACGCGCGGGCGGTCCAGGCCCAGGCGGCGCGCGACCGTGCCGAAGTCGGCGGCGAGGTAGACCACGGGCAGGCCCTCGAGCCGGTCCTCAAGGTCCGGGTCGAGGACCGCGCCGCTGCCGAGGGCGAGCACGCCATGGTGCTCGCGAAGCGCCCGGGCCGCGGCTTCGCGTTCGAGCTGGCGGAAGGCCTGCTCGCCCTGCTCGATGAAGATGTCGCTGACCGGCCGGCCCGCGGCGGCCACGACGTCCGCGTCGGTGTCGCGGAAGCTGGTGCCGAGGAGTTCGGCCAGCAGCGGGCCGACGGCGGTCTTGCCCGCGCCCGGCGGGCCGATCAGCACCGCTACGGGTGCGTTCATGAGATCACCAGGGCCTTGAGGTAGTTCTCCGCGTTGCGGCGCATCTCCTCGGCCGAGTCGCCGCCGAACTTCTCGATCGCGGCCTCGGCCAGCACCAGCGCCACCATGGCCTCGGCCACCACGCCGGCCGCCGGGACCGCGGTGGCGTCACTGCGCTGGTTGATCGCCTTGGCCGGCTCGCCGGTGCTCGTATCGATGGTGTCCAGGGCGCGCGGCACGGTGGAGATGGGCTTCATCGCAGCCCTCAGCCGCAGCGGCTCGCCGGTGCTCATGCCGCCCTCGATGCCGCCCGCCCGGTTGGTGCGCCTGCGTATCCCGTCGTCCGCGGCTTCGATCTCGTCGTGGGCCACCGACCCGCGCCGGGTGGCGGTGGTGAAGCCGTCTCCCACCTCGACGCCCTTGATGGCCTGGATGGACATCAGCGCCCCGGCCAGCCGGGAGTCGAGCCGCCGGTCCCAGTGCGTGAAGCTGCCCAGCCCCGGCGGCAGCCCGAAGGCCAGCACCTCGACGACGCCGCCCAGGGTGTCGCCGTCCTTGCGGGCCGCGTCGATCTCGGCCACCATGGCCTGGCTGGTCGCGGGGTCGGCGCAGCGCACCGGGTCCGCGTCGATGGCGGCCTTGTCCCGCGGTCCTGGCATCGTGCTGCCGGGAGCGGTTACCTGGCCGAGGGCCACCACGTGGCTGAGGATCTCGATGCCGAGCACCTGGCCGAGCAGGCGCCGGGCCAGCTCGCCCAGGGCGACCCGGGCGGCCGTCTCCCGGGCGCTGGCCCGCTCCAGGACCGGGCGGGCGTCAGTGTGGCCGAACTTCTGCATGCCGGCCAGGTCGGCGTGCCCGGGCCGCGGCCGGGTCAGCGGCGCGTTCCTGGCCAGGCCGGCCAGCTGGCCGGTGTCCACGGGGTCGGCGGACATGACCGCCTCCCACTTGGGCCATTCGGTGTTGGCGATCCTGATCGCGACCGGACCGCCGAGCGTGCTGCCGTGCCGGACGCCGGCGGTGAGCTCCACCTCGTCCTGCTCGAACGTCATCCGCGCGCCGCGGCCGTAGCCGGCGCGCCTGCGGGCCAGCGCGGCGGCGAGGTCCTCGGTGGTTATCTGCACCCCCGCGGGCACGCCCTCGCAGATCGCGACGAGCGCGCGCCCGTGCGATTCACCCGCGGTCAGCCAGCGAAACATGCACCCGATCCTAATGTGATCACTCTGCGATGATGACCTCGATGCCACGGCGCAGCCGGGTCGCCAGCCGGGCGGCGATGCCGGCCGCGGCCCGGTTCACGGCCGGCCCCTTTCCCGGCGCCTTCCCGGTCAGGTGCAGCACGATGGCCAGATCCGGGCCGTCTTCGCGGCCCGGCGCCAGGGTGAACCCGGCGATGGCGGGCTCGGCGGCGGTGGCGGCCTGGACCTCGGCGCGCACGTCGGGATCTTCGTGCGGCGGCGGCACCGGCTGCCCGGCGGCCAGCGCCGCCAGCCGGGCGCCCTCGACGGCGAGCGGTACCGGCCCGGCCACGTCGATGACGACGGCGCAGCCGTCGGCGACGGCGGCGCGCCATACCCGGTCCGCCTCCGCGGGCACCGGGCGGGCGTCCGGGCGCCATCGGGCGAGCGCGTCCAGGCTGGTGAAGGCGAGCACCGCGGGTCTTCCGTCCCGGCCGATCAGGGTGGGCAGCACCATCTCGCTGTCCTTGTCCCCCTCGGTCGCGGTGCCGTCGGTGAGGACGGCCACCACCGGGACGAGGAGCCGCGCCGCGGCCAGCGCGATCAGCGCCGCCTGCTCACTGCCCTGCCCGGCCTGGTACGCGGCGAGCGCCGCGGCCACCCGGGGTTCGGCCCCGCCGCGGTCGCCACGGAACCGCTGCCCGCCCGGATTCAGGTGACCCGACATGCCACAGACCCTACCGTCAGCGGCGGTAACATGAAGTGAGCAGTTACTGCGCAGAGTAATATTCCCTCTGAATGAGGCGCTTTCCCGCTAATGACAGTCATTCACTCGGCACAATCAGTTGTGCGGGGAGAATTCGGCGCGAGCGGCCAACGGAAGGGAGCGCGGTGACCCAGCCCGAGCGGGTGCCCGCGATCGCACCGGGCACGCCCATGTGGAAGGCGGTCCCGCCACGCTTGGTAGGCCCGTACCTGAACGGGCAGCGATCGGTGCTGGCCGGCTACGTCTACCGCGCCCAGGATGTCCGGTTCCACAACCCGGCCGAGGCGTACCTCGCGCTCGGCCTCGGCTGGGAGGATTCGGAGTTCTCGCCGGTCATGAACGAGCTGTACCTGGTGTGCTGGCTGGCGCGGGCGGTCGACGGCTACCAGCCGACCACAGGCCCGGCCGTTCCGGAGTTCTACCTGGAACCGATCCCGGTACCGGTCGGGGCCGGCATGTGCCGGCTGGGTGCCGACGGAGACGAGCTGGTGGCCCGGTACGACGGCCTGTCCTGGCACCCGGCGGAGCCGTGAGCCATGCGATTGCGGCTGATGGCAACGTACCTCGGTGTCCCCTACCAGGCGGGACTGGGTCCGGACGGCATGGAGGCAACGCTGTTCTCTCCCGGGCCGCCGCCGGAAGAGCTCGGGTTCACGGCCGCGGCCGGGCACTGGCGCAAGCAGGTCAGCGTCACCGATCTCGACGCGCTGTGGCAATCGCGGCCGGTGGGCGACTACCGGGGCGAGCCGTGCCTGGTGCTCGATGACCTAGGTGACCGGCTGCACATCGCCTACCTGGGCCGGGACGCCGCGCGCGCCGCGCAGCTCGGCTACTGGGAGATCGACCGGGAGGTCTTCGAGGTCGTGGTGGCGCGGAGCGACGTCACCGGCCTGAACGAGGAACGCGTCGACTTCCCGCTGACCGCGGCGATGTTCCCGCCCGGCAGGCAGCCGGTACCGGCGCCTGAGGCGGTGCCGGCGTCTGAGGCCTTGCCGGCATCTGAGGCCTTGTCGGCGCCCGGGGCGGTGGCGGCGCCCGAGGCCCAGGCAGATGCGGCGGCGGCCGCGGCCGGGCGGACCGGATACACCGGGCCTGCGGGATATGCGGGAGCGAATGGATTTCCGGAACCGGCCGGAAATACCGGACGTGAGGCATATGGCAGTGCGACGGTAAATGGCGGGCCGCCCGGAAATCGCCGGCCGACGGGATATGGCGGCACTGATCACGTGCCTCGCATGCCGGACCGGATGGCCGCCTGGCACGGGTCGCCCGAGCCCTGGCCCGGACCGCCGGCCACACCGGAGTATGAGACCGGGGCCAGCACGCGGGGGAAGGCCGAAGGCCGGGCCGATCCGGAGTCCGGGGCCGGGCCTGAGCGCGAGCCGTGGACCGAGCGCGAGCCCTGGCCGGACCCGCGGCGCGAGCCCTGGCCGGGCGCCGCACGCGAGCCCTGGCCGGACCCATGGACCGAGCGCGAACCGGGATCCGCGCCCGAGACGGCTTCGGTCCCGGGCCGTCGCACCGGGCGCAAGGAGCGCATCTCGCCCGAATCGGTCTTTGCCGAGCTGCTGTCCCTGGCCGCGATCCCGCAGGGCGCGTATGCGGTCGACGAGGAGGTACCGGGCGCGATGTGCCTGGTCGAGGCGGACGGCGGCTTCGAGGTGTTCAGCCGGACCGACGACGCGCGGCTGGAGGTGCACTTCTTCGAGGACGAGGAAGCGGCCTACTTCTACTTGTTCGGCGTGCTGGCTGCCGAAGCGGTCCGCAGCGGCCGTCTCCGGCCCAACGGGTCGGCCCGGGTCAACGGACACCACAACGGATCCGGCCCCACGGCCCCCTCAGGCCCGTCGCCGACCTCATCTGAAAACGTTTCGAAGTACTTACGGGGTAGAAAGTTACCCACCTCGGCATCTCATCCGGCTAGGGTTTATTTAGCCGGCGGGGCTGACGGTCCCCCGCTCCCCAAGCAGCCCCGTCGGCCTCCCTAAGCTCCAGCTGAGAAATCCAACTTGCGTATCACAAATTGGTTTCTTTCTCTTTAGCGGACAAATCGTTATCAGCGCCACGGCAGGTGGCAACCCCGGGCGCCGGGACCGGACCACGGTGACGGCCGTGCCAGAAGTGGCAGAGGTCCGGGCCGGAGCCCGGTACCGTGGCGTGCGTGGCAGAGGTACGCAGTCGGCGAGCCGGGGACGCGTGTCCCGCGCTGGTAAGCACGGGGGTCGCCAGCCTGGCCGTCCGTGGCGTGCTGCGCGGCCCGCGCCGGCCCGGTAAGGTCCTGGCCGCTCTGCCGTACGCGATCTATCTGGAATTCACCGACATGGTTCCCGAGCCGCGCGTCATCGCCATCTCGCCGCCCGACGCCCTCCGGCTGCCGAACGCGATCATCACCGGCGCCTGGGAGGCACGCACGTCCGCGGACTGCTGGGCGGGTGAGGGCCGGGTCCTCGCCTGCGGGCTCGACATCCGGATCATGCGCTGGTGGGATCCCTCCCCGGTGTTCGGGCCGCTCTCACGGGCCAGGCTCGATCATGGCTGCAGCGTCCTGGCCAAGCTCTGCGCGGCCTCCGAGCATAAGCCGGGCCTGGCCGGCCACGACGGGCCGGCGCGACTGGCCGCCTGCTGTGCCAGCGGCGACCTGGCGGGTGCCGTGGAGGCGGTCGAGCGTCTCGTCGGCCTCGGCCCGGGCCTGGTCCCCAGTGGCGACAGCGTGGTCAGCGGGGTGCTGCTGGCGCTCAGGCTGCTCGGCGGGGCCATCTCCGGCGGAACGCGGGCGGTGTGGCTGGCGAACTGGCTCAGCGCCTCGGCCACCTGCTACGCGGCACAGCGGACCACGACGCTGGCGGCCTCGCTGTTGCACTGCGCGGCCAGCGGCCAGGCGGCGGCGGAGGCAGCCGCCGTCCTGCTGGGGATGGCGGGCCAGGAGCCGCTGGAGCCCGCGGCCGCGAGGCTGCTCGCCGCGGGCCAGGGGGCCGATCTGGCCTGGGGTTTGGCGGCGGGCTGCCGCGCGGCGCTGCTGCTGTCCGTATCCTGACGCAGTGACCATCCCCCTTTCCGGGCAGCAATTCCAGATCTCGGCCGGCCCGTACCGGGCCACGGTGACCGAGCTAGGCGCGGGGCTGCGCGAGCTACTGTTCCGCGACGAGCCGGTGATCCTGGGCCACGAAGCCGACGAGCTACCCCCGGCCGGCGCGGGCCAGCTCCTCGCCCCCTGGCCGAACCGGATCGACGGCGGGCGCTACGCCTTCGATGACGCCGAGTTCCAGCTGGCCCTTACCGAGCCCGCTCGCGGTAACGCGATCCACGGCCTGACGCGCTGGACGCCGTGGACGGCCGTCAGCCACGAGGCCGGTTCCGTGCTGCTCCGCAGCGCCCCGCACGGCCACCAGGGATATCCGTTCTGCCTGGAGATCGAGGCCGGATACCGCCTTCATCCGGACAGCGGCCTGCACGTCGCCATCACCGTACGTAACCGCGGGAATCACGCGGCCCCCTACGGAACCGGCTCGCACCCGTACCTGACCGTCCGCGCCTCCTCGGTCGACGACTGCGAGCTGTCCCTGCCCGCGGCGTCCTGGCTGCCCATCGACGACCGCGGCATCCCGTCAGGACCGGCGGTCTCCGTCGAGGGCACGCCGTATGACTTCCGCAGGCCACGCACCATCGGCGCTACCCGGCTGGATCACGCGCTGACCGGACTGGAGCGGGACGGCGACGGCCGCGCCTGGGCGCACCTGACCGGCGACGGCGGCTCGGGAGCGCGGGTGAGCCTGTGGGCCGGGGAGAGCTATCGCTGGCTGCAGGTCTTCACCGGCGACCCGCTCGGGCCCGACCGCCGCCGCAGGGCACTGGCCGTCGAGCCCATGACCTGCCCGCCGAACGCCTTCGTGACCGGGGACGACCTGCTGGTCCTGAAGCCCGGCGAGGCGGTCACGCACACCTGGGGCATCCAGGCGCTCAATCCCGAAAGGCGGTGATCCGGGCCAGGTCCGCGGGCGTGTCGATGTCGTCGGGACGGCCGGTGTCCCCGCATTCGACGAGGGTGACGAGGTCGGGGCGGGCCCGCAGGAACGTCCTGGCGCCCTGATCGCCGGTGGCCGTCGCGACCACCTCGGCCCAGTGCTCCCGGGCCAGGAGCACCGGGTTGCGCGGCTGCCCGCCGTAGGCCGCCACCGCCACGCTGGCGCCGTCGCGGTAGGCGGCGATCAGGCGGGCGACCGCCTCCGCCCCGACCAGCGGCTGGTCGGCCAGGGCCACGACGACCGCGCCGACGTCGGTCTCGGTGCCGACGCCGGTGCCGGTGCCGGTGAGGGCCTGCAGGGCGGCGCGGAGCGAGGACCCCATGCCGGTGCGCCACTCTGGATTGTATACAGTACGTGTTTCGCTGAGCTCGATCGGGACGGCACCGGTGACGACCAGGATCGGGCGCGCGCCGCCGGCCCGCAGGACGTTCACGCCGCGCTCGGCGAGTGTCTGGCCATGCAGCTCTACCAGCGCCTTGGGCCGGCCGAACCTGGACCCCTCTCCCGCGGCGAGCAGGACACCCGCGACCTTCGTGCGCACGGCGTCCAAGGGTACGCGCCGGCCTTGATAACATCCATCCCCATCGGGAGTTGATGAGACATATGACCGAACGGGGCCGGCCGGCCAGGGCCATCGACACGAACACGCCGAACGTGGCCAGGATCTACGACTACCTGCTGGGCGGCAAGGACAACTTCGCCGCCGACCGGGAGGCGGCGCGGCAACTGATCGCCGCGATTCCCGACGTCGCCGCGATCGCCCGGGACAACCGGTCGTTCCTCGGCCGGGCGGTGCGGTACCTGGCCGGACCGGCGGGTATCCGGCAGTTCCTCGATCTAGGTGGCGGCCTGCCCACCCAGGCTAACGTGCACGAGCTGGCCCAGGGGGTGGCCCCGGGCGTGCGGGTCGCCTACGTCGACAACGACCCCGTGGTGGCCTCGCACGGCCGGGCCCTGCTCGCGTCCCGCGACCGGGTCGCCATGGCCCTGGCCGACCTGCGCGATCCGGCCAGCGTATGGCGGCACCCCGACGTGGCCGGCTTGCTCGACTGGACACAGCCGATCGCGGTGCTGTGCACGAGCACGCTGCACTTCGTGCCCGACGAGGATGAGCCGCACAAGATCATCGCCGAGTACCGGGACCGCATGGCACCGGGCAGCTACCTGGCCATCACCCACGGCACCATGGAGGAGGACCCGGCGGGGGAACGCGACAAGGCGGCCAGCGTCTACCGCCAGGCCTCGTCTCAGCTGCACGTCCGGTCGCTGGCCGACGTGCGGCGGTTCTTCGACGGCCTGGAGCTGGTGGAGCCGGGGCTGGTCTGGATCACCGAATGGCGCCCCGAGCCGGGCACCGCGCCGACCGGGCGGGCGCAGTCGATGCGCGGCGGGGTCGGCCGCAAGCTGTCGTAACGTTCAGCCGGCGAGTTGGTGGTGGATGCGGCCCGCGGTGGCGGTCAGCGGCTGGCCGCTGCCGCCCCAGCGAAGCTGGATCAGCTCCGCGGCGATCGAGACCGCCGTCTCCTCCGGCGTCCTGGCTCCCAGGTCCAGGCCGATGGGCGACCGGAGCCGGGCCAGCTCGCTCTCGGTGAGCCCGACCTCGCGGAGCCGGGCGAGCCGGTCTTCGTGGGTCCGCCGGCTGCCCATCGCCCCGATGTAACCCGCCGGGGTGCGCAGGGCCACCTCCAGCAGCGGCACGTCGAACTTCGGGTCGTGGGTCAGCACGCAGATGACCGTCCGGCTGTCCACCGCGGTCCCGGCGAGGAAGCGGTGCGGCCACTCGACGATGACGTCGTCCGCGTCGGGGAACCGCGACTTGGTGGCGAACACCTGCCTGGCGTCGCAGACGGTGACGTGATAGCCGAGGAACTTCCCGACCCGCGCGACGGCGGCCGCGAAGTCGATCGCGCCGAAGACCAGCATCCGTGGCGGCGGCGCGAACGAGTTCACGAACACGCTGAGCTCGTCGCCGCGCCGCTCGCCGTGCGCGCCGTACCTGCGAATCGCGGTCAGCCCCTGGGCGAGCATGCCCCGGACGTCGTCGTCCACCGCCGCGTCCAGCCTGGCCCCTGAGCCCAGCGTGCCGGACGCGCCGGCGTGCCAGCCGTCGTCGGCCGCCTCCGGACTGGCCTGATCGGAGCCGGCCCGGCCCCAGATCACCCGCCTCGCGCCGAGCTGGCCCGGGCCGGCGATCACCGTAGCGACCGCGACGGGCTCGCCCCGCTCCACCGCCGCGGCGATGTCGCCCAGTTCGGGGAACTGAGCCTGGTTCACCCGCTCGACGAAGATGTCGAGGATCCCGCCGCAGGTCAAGCCCACCGCGAACGCGTCGTCGTCGCTCACGCCGTAGGTCTGGAGAACCGGGTTCCCGGTCTCCGAAACGTCCATGGACAGCTCGTAGACGGCGCCTTCCACGCATCCGCCGGATACGCTGCCCACGACCTCGCCGTCAGCCGACACGGCCAGCGCCGCACCGGGGTCACGGGGCGCGCTGCGGAACGTACGCACCACAGTGGCCAGGCCGAACGTCTCCCCGGCCTCCCACCACTTGGTGACCTTGTTCAGGATGTCACGCACTGCGTCACCTCGGCCCTACCGTCCCCTCATGCTCCTGATCGGGGAACCTGTCGTCCCACCGAGACTATTCCCCGTGTGAGGCGCGGGTCATGAGCTCCTACGGCTAACGGCCGCGGAGGCTGGCCGCGGCGGCGCGCATCAGGTCGGGCAGGCCGGGATCGGCGGGCGGCTTGTCGGGTCCCAGCTCGTCGGCTGTCAGCCAGCCGTAGGTGTCGGTGGTGGCCCGCTCCCACTGGTCCAGGCCGTCGAGGGTCACGTCGGCGGACTCGACGAACACGGCGTAGAACGTCTGGTCCTGGGCGATGTGATACCCGGCCCAGGAGAACTCGACGGTGTTCTGGGCGATCGGCTCGCCGAGACAGGCCGGGTCGAGGACGATGCCGGTCTCCTCGCGCAGCTCGCGGGCGCCCGCGTCGCGCAGGGACTCCCCCGCCTCGGCCGCGCCGCCGATGGTGAACCAGAAGGGCCGGTCCGGGTGGTGCGGATCCCACCCGTGCAGCAGCAGCACCCGCCCCTCCGGGTTGACCGGCAGGACCCGGGCGGTCTGCCTGCGCCACGGGGACACGGCTACTCCACGATCTTTGAGATCGGGATCTCCAGGATGTCCTGTGCGCCCGCCGCCTTCAGCGCCGGGATCAGGGTGTTGACGCCGCGCTTGGGCACCACGGTCTCGACCGCGTTCATGTCTCCCCGGGCCAGCGTGGTGATCGTGGGCGAGGACAGGGCGGGCAGCATCTCGGTGACCGCGGCGAGCCGGCCGGCGGCGACGTTGAGCTTCAGCAGGACGTGGCCACGGGCCTGGATGGCCCCCCGCAGCAGCAGCGCGATGTCCTCCATGGCGGCCTGTTTCTGCGGGTCCGCGAACGCCGGACCCGACGCGATCAGCTCGGTGTAGCTGGTGAGCAGCGTCTCCAGGATCCGCAGGCCGTTCTTGCGCAGCGACGAACCGGTTTCGGTGAGGTCCACGATCGCGTCCACGATGTCGGGCACCTTGGCCTCGGTGGCGCCGTAGGACGGTATGACCATGGCCTTGACCCCGCGCGCGTCGAGGAACCGCCTGGTCAGGGACGGGAATTCGGTCGAGATCCGGACGCCCTCTGGCAGGTCGGCGGCGGACCGCCACGGCGCGGAGTCCGGTACCGCGAGTACCACCCGGACCGGCTGGGAGGTGGCCTTGGAGTACTGCAGTTCGCCGAGCGACACCACTTCGGCTTCGGTCTCCTCGATCCAGTCGCGGCCGGTGATGCCGAGGTCGAACAGCCCGCGCTCCAGGTAGGACGGGATCTCCTGCGGGCGCAGGAACCGGACCTTGTCGATCCTCGGGTCATCGATCGACGCGTGGTAATCCCGGTCCGAGGATCGCCGGACCGTCAGGTCGGCCGCGTCGAACAGGTCAAGGGTGGCGCGCTCCAGCGAGCCTTTCGGCAGTACCAGTGACAGCATGGGGCGTCCTTATCAAGCCTTCACGGGGAGGGGGTCTCGGTGGGTGCGGCGGATGGAACGGAGCAGGAGCGCCACCTCGAGCGCCGCCACCACGGCGTCCCACCCCTTGTCCTCGTGGCTCCCGGGCAGGCCGCACCGGTCGCGAGCCGACTCTGCCGTGTCACAGGTGAGCACGCCGTTGCCCACCGGGGTGCGGGCGTCGAGGGCCACCCGGGTCAGGCCCGCGGTCACCGAGTCGCAGACGTACTCGAAGTGCGGGGTGCCGCCGCGGATCACCGCGCCGAGGCAGGCCACGGCGTCGTGGTGCCGGGCCAGCTCGGCGGCCACCACCGGCAGCTCGATCGCGCCGGGGACGCGGACCACGAGCGGGTCGGGGATGCCGCACGCGGCGGCCGCCGCCATCCCGCGAGCCACCAGCGAGTCGGTGATCTCCTGGTGCCAGCGGGTGGCCACGATGGCCAGGCTGAGCCCCGAGGCATCGACCGCGGCCCCATCGGGCCGGCCCGCGCCGCTCACCCCGCCCACCTCCCCCATGCCTCTTCATCCGCTTCATCCGCCCGGCTCAGATCATCGATTTGATGCCCGAGCTTGTCGCGCTTGGTGACCAGGTACCTGAGGTTGTAGGGAGTGACGGCGGTCTCGAGCGGGATGCGCGTGGTGATGTCGACGCCGCCGCTGGTCAGGCCGCGGACCTTGGCCGGGTTGTTGGTGAGCAGGCGGATCGAGCGCACGCTCAGATCGGCCAGCATCTGCGCGCCGGCCGAGTACTCACGGGCGTCGGCGGGCAGGCCGAGCTCCAGGTTGGCGTCCACGGTGTCCGCGCCTGCGTCCTGCAGCGCGTAAGCCCGCAGCTTGCTGAGCAGCCCGACGCCACGGCCTTCGTGCCCGCGCAGGTAGAGCACCACCCCGCGGCCTTCCGCCGCGATCGCGGCCATGGCCGCCTCGAGCTGCGCGCCGCAGTCGCAGCGCAGCGAGCCGAACACATCCCCGGTCAGGCACTCCGAATGCAGCCGGGTCAGCACGTCGGTACCGTCGGCGACGTCGCCCAGGACGAGCGCCACGTACTCGGTGCCGTCGATCTCGTGCCGGTATCCGTAGGCCTGCCACAGTCCGAACGCGTTCGGCAGCCTGGTCTGAGCCTCGCGGGCGAGCTGGCGTTCGGTGCGCCGGCGATACTCGACGAGCTGCTCGATGGAGATCAGGGCCAGGTCGTGCGTGTCCGCGAACTCGCGCAGTTCGGGCAGCCGGGCCATGGTGCCGTCGTCGTTCACCACCTCGGCGAGCACGCCCGCCCCCGGCAGCCCGGCCAGCCGGGCCAGGTCGACCGCGGCCTCGGTGTGTCCCGGCCTGCGCAGTACGCCGCCCTCGGCGTAGCGGAGCGGGAATATGTGCCCCGGGCGGACCAGATCCTGCGCGGTGGTATCCGGGTCGACCAGGCGGGCGATGGTGGCGGCCCGGTCGGCCGCCGAGATGCCCGTGGTCACGCCCACGCGGGCGTCCACGCTGAGCGTGAAGGCGGTGCGCATGTGCTCGGTGTTCTGGGAGGTCATCAGGGGCAGATGCAGCCGGTCGAGCTCGGCACCGGGCAGCGGAACGCAGATGACGCCGCTGGTGTAGCGGATCATGAAGGCGAGCAGCCCGGGGGTGGCCATGCTGGCGGCGATGATGATGTCGCCCTCGTTCTCCCGGTCGGCGTCGTCGACCACGACTACCGGGCGGCCTTCCGCGATGTCCTTGATCGCGCGATCGACGTCGTCGAATACCTGGTTCATGCCGGTCCCTCCCGGTTCAGCAGCCGCTCTACGTACTTCGCGATCACGTCGACCTCGAGGTTGACGACCTCACCCGGCTGCCTGGTGCCCATGGTGGTGCGCTTGAGCGTCTCCGGGATGAGGCAGACCTCGAACCAGGACTCACCGCCTGACCCGCCCCCAAGAGCCCCGGGGGGTCCCAGGGCGGAAACCGTGAGGCTGATCCCGTCCACGGCGATCGATCCCTTGTGCACCACGTAACGCGAGATGCTGCCGGGCAGGCTAATTCGCACCTGATCCCAGTGTGCGGCAGGCGACCGCGAGATGATCGTGCCGGTGCCGTCCACGTGGCCCTGCACAAGATGGCCGCCGAGGCGGTCGGCGAGGCGGACCGAACGCTCCAGGTTGACCGCCGCTCCCCAGGTCAGCGCGCCCAGGCTGGACCGGTCCAGGGTCTCCCCCATGACGTCCGCGGTGAACGTCCCGTCCAGGATGCCGGCGACGGTCAGGCACACGCCGTTGACCGCGATCGACTCGCCTGGGGATACGCCTTCGGTGGAAGCCCGGATGGTCAGCCGCGCGGCATCACCGCGCCGCTCGATGCCGGCTACCTCGCCGAGTTCGGCCACGATCCCGGTGAACATCCGCGCTTGCCTCCTCGAAGCCCGACTTACCGTTCGGCTCCGGGTAGCGCGGGTACATGCGTACGCGCTCGTCACGGCCGGCATCGCCGGCCGCCCGCGTGCTGCCTCCCATCCGGACTTTGACCGTCGGTCCCGGAATTTCACCGGGTCAACCGGCCGCTGGCAGCGGACGGGTCGCGGACTATCACCGCCGGTTCGGAGTTTCACCGACCCCGGAGCACGCTTTGCTCGTACAGCCAGTGTGCCACACGGGTTATTCCCCGCTTCACGGGGCCAGGGGGCGGAACTGGTAGCCGGCCCGGTGCTCGGTGACCAGGCACTGACCGTAAACCGGGCCGAGCTTGCGCCGGGGCTCCCGGGGGGCCGGGCGGTTGAGCAGTTGCGTTCCGATCGTCGTGTAACCAGAGGACACAGGCCCTATAGTCAATCAAAAAGGTCGTTTTTGTCAAGAAATGGCGGACCTGCCGCTGGGCGGGCGCCGCAGGACCGGGCGGGGTACGGCATACCATCGACTGGTGACGGTCAGGGCGGTCATTTTCGACTGGGGCGGGACGCTGACGCCGTGGCACTCCGTCGACCATGAGGGACTGTGGCTGACGGTGTGCGCACGGCACTACCCGGCCGCCGAGGCGGCCGCCGCGGCCGCCGCGGCCCGCGCCGCCGAGATGGAGCTGTGGCGGCTGGCCGAGAGCGTGCAGCGGAGCTCGACCCTGGACGCCGTCTTCGAGCGGGCCGGGGTCACCGCCTCGGCGGGCTTCCTGGCCAGTTACTACGAGGCATGGGACCCGCACACGCTGACCGACCCGGACGCCCCGGCGCTGCTGCGGGAACTACGGCGGCGCGGCGTCAAGGTCGGCGTGCTGTCCAACACCATGTGGCCGCGCGCCGCCCACGAGCGGATCTTCGTCAGGGACGAGATCTTCGACCTGATCGACGGGGCGGTCTACAGCAGCGAGATCCCGTGGGTGAAGCCGCATCCGGAGGCCTTCCGGGCCGCGATGCGAGCCATCGGCGTGACCGATCCGGCCGAGTGCGTGTTCGTCGGCGACCGGCCGTACGACGACGTGCACGGGGCGAAAAGCGCGGGCATGCGCGCCGTCCTGGTGCCGAACTCCGACGTGCCCGCGTTCCCTGGCGCCGAGCCTGACGCGGTGATCGCGCGGCTGGCCGACTTCCTCGGCCACCTCGACCGCTGGTCGGCGTGACGAGCAAAAAATCTTCTCGGGAAAAGCGTTGGCGGATTCCCGTCCCCCGACTCATAGCCATGGGGAGCAAGTGGGGGCTGGCCGGCGGCCGGGAACTCGCTACTTGAGGGGGGGCGGGTTTCCGGCGTCCGGTCAGTTACAGCGACGACGCCCTGACACAAAGGCCACTGGATGTGGTGTATATAAGCAATTGCGGTGTTACATAGCACTATGCGCGACAGCGAGGTGGTCGCGGCCATCGTGGCGGGTGACCCTGACGGGTTGGCCGAAGCCTACGACCGGTACGCGTCACCGCTGTACACCTACTGCCGCTCCCTGCTGCGCGAGCCGGCCGATGCGGCCGACGCGGTGCAGGACACCTTTGTCATAGCGGCGTCCAGGGTGGCGGGATTGCGTGATCGGAACCGGCTGCGGCCGTGGCTGTATGCCGTGGCCCGTAACGAATGCCACCGACGCCTGCGCGCCCGCGCGGTCCAGGTCGCGACGCCGCTGGATGACATGCCCGACGTGACCGATACCTCGGCCGACGTCAGCGGCGAAGCCGAGCGGGACGATCTGCGGAGGCTGCTTCGCTCGGCGGTGCGCGGCCTGAACACGGGCGAGCAGGACCTGATCGAGCTCCAGCTGCGCCAGGGGCTCGACGTCGCCGAGATCGCGGCCTTGCTCGGCGTGTCCCGCAACCACGCCCATGCGTTGCTCTCCCGCGCCCGGGATCAGCTGGAGATCTCGCTGGGTGCGCTGCTCGTGGCCCGGTCGGGGCGAGGAGACTGCGCCGCCCTGAACACGATGCTCGAGGACTGGGACGGCCAGCTGAACGTCCTGATGCGCAAGCGGATCAACCGCCACATCGAGCACTGCCCGACGTGCGCCGAGCGGAAGAAGCAGGAGCTGGCCCCGGCCCTGCTGCTCGGGCTGGCCCCGCTGGCCGCGCTGCCGATCGCCGCCATGCCGGCCGGGCTGCGGGAGCAGGTCCTCAGGCTGGCCAGCAGCGACACCCCCGACGCGGCCGCCCACCGGGCCAGCGTGGCGCAGCGCACCGAACCGTTCGGGCACCACGGGTTCCCCAAGCCGCTGGACCCGCCGAAGTCACCGTGGTGGCGGACCCGCTCCGGGCAGGCCGCCGCCGCGGCCGGCGCGGCGGCGGTCATAGCGGCCATCACGCTGACCGCCGTGGCCCTGGCCGCCACGGGCCCGGGCCACCCCGGCGGCGCGGCGGCCCTCGGCCCGGGTCCGGGTCCCGGAACGAGCGCGGCGGCCGCCGCCGGGACGCCGGGCGGGGCCAGTGGCGGACCGCAACCCGCCGTGTCCGTGAGCGGCGCGCACGTGTCCCCCACCCCAGTGGCGGGCGGTGCCCCGCCGGCCGGCGGAGGCGGGGGCAGCGGAGGCGGCGGGGGCAGCGGGAGCAGCGGGGGCGGGAGCAGCGGGCCGTCGGCCGGCCGATCCGCCACCAGCCCCGGCTCGCCGGGCCACAGCGGACACGCCTCGCCGACCAGCCCGGCCCCGGCATCCAGCGCGAAACCGAGCTCGCCGGCCCCCAGCACGCCGGCCAGCACGGCCACGGCGGCCACCAGTTCCCCGCCGGGCCGGGGCCTGCTGACGGTGACGCCCACCACGATCGTGCTCGGCCCGAATGGCGGCACGCTGACCCTGAAGGCATCGTTCGGATCCGTCAACTGGTCCATTGCCGAGTCCTCGGGCCTGGTCGGTCAGGTAACCGTCTCGCTGACGGCAGGCACGCTGGCCTCCGGGCAGGGCATGACGGTCACGCTCGGCGTCTCCAGCCCGCTGGGCGCGCTGCGGCCGGCCGCCCTGGCCGGGCAGGGCGCGTGTACGGACTGCACGCTCACCGTGAACCCGGGCAACATCACGGTCACGGTCGTCCTCGACATCGGCACCAGCGCCAGCTCCAGCCCGCCACCGTCGAGCCCGCCGCCGTCCAGCCCGCCACCGTCGAGCCCGCCGCCCGACGCCGCGAGGACCGGCGGCGTGGTGGGCCGGCTAGTGCACTGAGCCGGTGCGCTTCAGGGTCCGGATGATCGGCGCGGTCTGGACCGAGCTCACCCCGGGCAGGGCGGCCAGCTCGCCGGTGAGGTACTCGTAGAGATGCCGCGTATCGCGGAAGACGGCGCTGGCCAGCAGGTTGGTCGGCCCGGTGGTGGCGGCGGCGAACGGGATCTCGCGGTGGGAGGCGAGGGCGCGCCCCGTCTGGTCCAGCCTGCCCGGCTCGACCGTGAGCCAGAGCATGGCCTGCACGTTCATGCCGAAGGCCCGGTTGTCGAGGTCGATCTCGAAATGCAGCAGGCCGGCCCGGCGGAGTTCGTCCATCCGGCGGCGCACCGTCGACTCGTGCCAGTGGATGGCGGCCGCGAGCGCGGCGTGGCTGGCTCTTCCGTCGCGGGCCAGCTCGGCGAGCAGCGGCTCATCGTCAGGAAGCAGCGTCGTCTCGGCGTGAGCCTGGACGGGCACGGCCGGCGGCCCGAGCATCTCGAGCTGGGCCGGTGACAGGGCGCGGGTGATCTCCAGCCAGGGACCGGGGGTGAACTCGTGCAGGATCGAGTGCGCGGAGATCTGCGCCACGCGGCGGCTGCCGGGCAGGCCGCGCAGCAGCAGGGCGTCACGCTGCTCCGGGGTGCGCTCCTCGAGCGTGCACGCGATCTCGGTGCCGCCGGAGGCCAGGCGCACCCAGCTGGTGTCCGGGCGGCGGGCCAGGGCCTCGGCGATCGAATCGGCGCTGCCCGGGGTGGTCTGCAGGCGGAGAAACCAGTCGACCCAGCCCAGCTTGGTCCCGTCGAGCACGCCGAGTACGCGCAGCCCTGCGGCGTCGCTCAGCTTGCGGTACCGGCGGGCGGCGGTCTGGTCGGAAATACCGGTCACCTCGGCGATGGCGCGGAAGGACGCCCTCGGCTCGATCGTTAGCATGTGAATGATCTGGCGGTCAACCGCATCCAACGTCGTCACTTCCACGCTGGTCAGCTTAATGACTGTCGAGATCCGGCACAATCTGGCTCGAGCGTGGATAATAACTGGCCCGCTGGCGCAGCATGGACTGGGGCGACCGGGGAAGGGCGCCTGTGATGGAGGGAATCGATGGATAAGAAGTGGTGGACCCTGCTGGCCGTCTGCGCGGGGACGTTCATGCTGCTGCTGGACGTCACGATCGTCATTGTGGCTCAGCCCGCGATCCAGAGCGGGCTGCACGCCAGCTTCAGCGACGTGCAGTGGGTCCTCGACGCCTACGCCCTGACCCTGGCCTCGCTGCTGCTGACCTCGGGGGTGCTGGCTGACCGGTACGGGCGGAAGCGGCTGTTCAGCATCGGGTTGATCATTTTCACGCTCGGGTCGCTGCTGTGCGGGCTGGCCCGGGACCCGCTGATGCTGATCGTGTCGCGGAGCGGCCAGGGCGTCGGCGGCGCGATCATGTTCGCCACGTCGCTGGCCCTGCTCGGGCACAGCTTCCGGGGCAAGGACCGCGGCGTGGCGTTCGGGGTGTGGGGGGCGATCACCGGCGTGTCCACGGCGCTCGGCCCGGTGCTCGGCGGCGTGATCGTCAGCAACTGGAGCTGGCGGGGGATCTTCCTGGTCAACATACCGATCGGCGTTCTCGCCGTGGTGCTGACGGCCTGGCGGGTGGACGAATCCAAGTCGCCCCGCCCGACGCCGCCGGACTGGGCCGGGTTCGCGCTGCTCACGACCGGCCTGGTGAGCCTGGTCTACGGCCTGATCCGGGCGGGCGAGAACCGCTGGTCGGACACGGGCGTCATCATCTTCCTGGCCATCGGCGTGGCCGCGCTGGCCGCGTTCATCGCGGCCGAGCGGCGCGTCGCGCACCCGATGTTCGACCTGTCCCTGCTGCGCACGCCGACCTTTGCCGGGGCCTCCATCGCGGCGTTCGCGATGAACGGCTCGCTCTATGCCGTGCTGCTCTGGCTGGTCATCTACCTACAGGACATCCTGGGGTTCTCGGCGCAGGACGCGGGCCTGCGGCTGGCCATCATCAGCGGCGCCCAGTTCGTCACCGCGACGGTCGCCGGGCGGTTCAGCGAGCGCGTGCCCGCCCGCTGGCTCATCGGCCCCGGGCTGATACTGGTCGGTATCGGCCTGATCATCATGGCCGGGCTGACCGGTGGCAGCGACTGGACGCACCTGATCCCCGGGTTCGTCGTGTCCGGCCTGGGCGCCGGCCTGGTCAACCCGCCGCTGGCCTCCACCGCGATCGGGGTGGTCCCGCCGCAGAAGGCCGGGATGGCGTCGGGAGTCAACGCGACGTTCCGCCAGATCGGCATCGCGGCGGGCATCGCCGGCCTCGGCTCGATCTTCAACTCTGCGCTGCAGCACAACCTGACCAGCACTCCGGCGGTGGCGTCGTCGGCTCCGCGCATCGTGACCATGGTCCGGCAGGGCCAGGTCGGCCAGCTGCTCGCCAGCCTGCCGCCGGCCCGCCGGGGAGAGGTCGCGGCGGCCATCAAGGCCGCGTTCGCGGCCGGCCTGAACGACCTCCTGTACGTGACCGCCGCCCTCGCGCTGGCCGGCGCGGTGTGCGCGCTGCTCCTCATCCGCAGCAAGGACTTCGTGAGCCGCACCGAGCCGGCGGCCGCGCCGGCCGGGGACGCGCCGGCGGGCGCGGACGGTGTCAGCCCGGTCCGTTCGGCATAAAAAACCGAGGCGGTCCCCGGCGGTCCAGGCGGCGTGGGCGGTGGCGCGTTCGGCCTGGGCGCGGAGGGCCTGCACGGCGCGGGCGGGGTCGTCTGATCCATAGACCGAGGAGCCCGCCACGAACACGTCCGCGCCCGCCTCCGCGCAGCGCTCGATGGTCTCCTCGTGCACCCCGCCGTCGACCTGCAGCCAGATCTCGGCCTCGCGCCCGGCTACCAGGGACCGGGCTCGGCGCAGCTTCGGGAGCACGATGTCGAGGAAGTGCTGGCCGCCGAAGCCCGGTTCCACGGTCATCAGCAACAGCATGTCGAGCTCGGGCAGCAGGTCTGCGTACGGTTCCACGGCGGTGCCCGGGTTGAAGGCCAGCCCGGCCCGGGCGCCCGCGGCGCGGATGGCGCGCAAGGTACGGACCGGGGCGCGGGTCGCCTCGGCGTGGATCGTCACGTTGCGCGCGCCCGCCTCGGCGTACCCCGGCGCCCACCGGTCGGGCTCCTCGATCATGAGGTGACAGTCGAGGGGCAGCGTGGCGTGCTTGAGCAGCGCCCGGACCACGGGCAGGCCCAGGGTGAGGTTCGGCACGAAATGGTTGTCCATGACATCCACGTGCAGCCAGTCGGCGACGCCTGCCACCGCGGCGGCCTCGTCGGCGAGCCGGGCAAAGTCCGCGGACAGGATGCTCGGCGAGATCTGAACGGCCACAGCCCCGAGTGTAGATTGCCTAGGTGTGACGGCGCGGCGGAGGCGGGAATGTCGGATCCTTGGGGTACAGTTCGATACTGAGTTCGACCTAGTGAGCGTTATGCAATACCGACTCGCGAGTGCAGGCCTTTTGGGCCTGCGCGAGCGATCGGTGCAGGTGAGCGGCCAGCAAACGAAGGGGGAAGGGGAGGTGCGCAAGCTATACGCGGAGGGGTTCTTTGCATAACGCGAACTTTTGCAAGACACAGTATGACCTGGAGGGTGCTCATGCCGTCAGAACCGCCCAGCGCGCTGCTCGACCGGGTGCGCAAGCTGCTGGCGAAGGCCGAGGCCGAGGGGGTGACTCCGCCCGAGGCCGAGGCGCTGACCGCGAAGGCGGCCGAGCTGATGGCCCGCTACGGCATCGACCGGGCGCGGCTGGCCGCGTCCCGCCCGGATACCGACCGGCCCGGCAGCCGCGTCATCGACATCGACAACCCCTGGGCCCAGGTCCGGGCGCACCTGCTGGCCGGGCTGGCCGGGGCCATGCGGTGCCAGTGCGTCCTGCTGCACACCAGCGGGCCGGGTACACGCATCCACGTGTTCGGCTACGCCTCGGATCTCGAGCGGGCCGACATCCTGTACACCTCGCTGCTGCTGCAGATGGCGCGCGGGCTGGCCGCCGCCGCCGTCCCCGACGGGGTCCGCAGCCCGCGGGCGTGGCGGCGAAGCTGGCTGCTCGGCTTCGTCACCGCGGTCATCACCCGGGTGCGCTCGGCCGAGGACCGCGCCGCCACGAGCGCCGAAGGCGAGGAGCAGTCCGGGCCCAGCACGGCGCTGGTCCTGGCCGACCGGGCCGTGGTCATCCGGCGCCAGGTGGAACAGGCGTACCCCGTGACCCGGAAGACCCGCATCACCTACAGCGGCCGGGGTTACGGCGCCGGCTACGCCCAGGGCCAGCGGGCCGACATCGGGAACGCCCGGCTGGGCCGGGCCAGGGCGCTCAACCGCGCCTGAGATCGGCAGGCGGGTCGCGTTTGAGCAGGGCGAGGAAGATCGCGTCTGTGCCGTGGCGGTGCGGCCAGAACTGGGCGAACCTGGGATCGGAGGCACCCAGGCCGGGGACCTCGGCGAGCACCGCGGGGGCGTCGAGGATCGTGACGTCGCCGCGGCGGCCGGCGACCTCGGTGACCACGTCGCGGGTCTCGGCCAGGTGCGGGGAGCAGGTCACGTAGGCGATGACGCCGCCGGGACGGGCCGAATCGATCGCCGCGTTCAGCAGCCCGCGCTGGGTGGCGGCCAGGCCCGCCACGTCGTCCGGGGTCTTGCGCCACCGGGCTTCGGGCCGACGGCGCAGCGAGCCGAGGTTGGAGCAGGGGACGTCGGCCAGCACGCGATCGAACGTCCCGGGCCGCCAGGGGACGCGCAGCCCGTCGGCGGCAATCACGGCCGGGGTGAGCCCGGCGCGGCACAGGGCGGCGCGGACCAGGCCGGCCCGGTGCGGGCGGACGTCGGAGGCGACCAGGCGGGCACCGCGCTGCGCGGCGAGCCCGGCCAGCAGCCGGGCCTTGCCGCCGGGGCCCGCGCACAGGTCGAGCCACAGGCGGTCCCCGGCGATGACGGGGACCGCCCCTGGCGGGGTCGGGCTCACGCGGGCAAGCGCAAGCGCGGCGAGCTGGCTGGCTTCGTCCTGGACGGCGGCGTGCCCGCTGGCCACGAGAGGGGCCGGGTCTCCGGCGGCCAGCCGCAGGCCGTAGGGCGACCAGCGGACCGGGGTGGCATCCGGCGGGGAGAGATCTTCGCCGGGGGTGACGGCGAGGGTCACGTCCGGCCGGAGGTTGCCGGCCGCGAGGGCGTCCTCGAGCTCGGCGGCGCCGGCCTCGCCCAGCGCGTCGCGGAACGCCTCGACGATCCAGCGTGGGTAGCTGTAGCGGACGGCGAGGTGCCCGGCCAGGTCGCGGTCCCGGCTGGGGGCGACGATCCCGGTCCAGGCGTCCAGGTCACGGGTGGCGACCCGGCGGAGCACGGCGTTGACGAAGCCCGAGGGACGAGGACCGCACACGTCCTTGGCCAGGTCGACCGAGGTGGCCACGGCGGCGTGGGCGCCGACCCGGGTAGCCAGGAGCTGATGGGCGCCGAGCCGCAGGACGTCGCGGACCGGCGGGTCCAGCTCGTCGCGGTCACTGCAGGCGGCCAGGATCGCGTCGTAGGTGCCGCGGCCGCGCAGGGTGCCGTAGGTGAGTTCGGTGGCGAAGGCCGCATCCCGGCCGGTCAGGCCGCGTTCGGCCAGCAGGGCGGGCAGCAGCAGGTTGGCGTAGGCGTCCCGGTCCGCGACCGCGCGCAGGACGTCGTAGGCCGCGCGCCGGGCCGGATCGGCACGGCGTCGGCCGGCGCGGGGAGATCCCGCGGCCCGGGACCGGGGACGCGACCTGTGCTCTGTCATGTCAGCCGAGCATGTCAGGTGAGCCGAACGGGGCCGGCTGAGCGCAGGCCGCGGGCCCAGTCCGAGGCGGTCATGCGGCGCTTGCCCTCGGCCTGCACCTCGCCGAGGCGCACGGGGCGCGAGCCCGTGCCGACGAATACGTCGTGTCTGGCGGCCAGCACCTCACCGGGCGCCAGGTCCTGCGCATCGGCCGCCGGGTCCGGGCCGGCGGGCGAGACCGGCCCGAGCTTCAGCCGGGCGCCATCGTGCTCGGTCCACGCCCCGGGCTCGGGCGTGCAGGCGCGGATCAGCCGGTCCACCACGTGCGCGGGCAGCTTCCAGTCCACCCGCGCGTCGGCCGGGGTGATCTTCGGCGCGAAGCTCACGCCCTCGGCCGGCTGCGGGATGGCCGCCAATGTCCCAGCCTCGATCCCGTCCAGGGTGGCGACGAGCAGCTGAGCGCCGGAGTGCGCCAGGCGGTCCAGCAGGTCACCGGTCGTGTCGGTGGGCCGGACCGGCTCGGTCAGCACCCCGTACACCGGACCTGCGTCCAGCTCGGCCACCACGCGGAACGCGGTGGCGCCGGTCACGTCGTCGCCGTGCAGGATGGCGTGCTGCACCGGGGCGGCCCCGCGCCAGGCAGGCAGCACCGAGAAGTGCAGGTTGACCCACCCATGGGCCGGCACGTCCAGGGCGGCCTGCGGGATCAGCGCGCCGTAGGCGACCATCGGGACGCAGTCCGGGGCGATCTGGCGCAGCCGTTCGAGGAACTGCGGATCCCGGGCCCGGGCCGGGGTGAGCACCTCCAGACCGGCCTCGGCGGCCCGCCGGGCCACCGGGCTCGACACGACGTGGCGGCCGCGGCCGGCTGGCGCCTCGGGACGGGTCAGCACCGCGGCGACCTCGTGCCGGGAGGCCAGCACCGCGTCGAGCGCCGGCACCGCCGTCTGCGGGGTACCCGCGAACACCAGGCGCATTGGTTACAGAGCCCGCCCGAACGTCTCGTGCGGAGACACCCGCACCTGGGGAATGGGGTCGCCCCACCATTCGGCCTCACGGATGGCCTTCATGGCCAGCTTGCGCTGAGCCGGATCCATCCGGTCGATAAACAAGACGCCGTCCAGGTGGTCGGTCTCGTGCTGGATGCAGCGGGCCAGCAGCTCGGTGCCCTGGATCGTCACCGGATCCCCGTACATGTTGAAGCCCTTGGCCACCACCCCGTAGGCGCGCTTGACCGGATAGGCCAGGCCGGGAAACGACAGGCAGCCCTCGTCGTCCTCGTCTTCCTCCTCGGACAGGTCAAGCGAGGGGTTGATCAGGTGGCCCGGCTCGTCGGAGTCCACGTGGTAGGTGAAGACCCGCAGCCCGACCCCGATCTGCGGCGCGGCCAGGCCGACTCCGGGCGCTTCCAGCATGGTGTCCGTGAGGTCCTTGACCAGCCTGCGCAGCTCAGCGTCGAAGTCACGCACCGGCTCGGCCGGCGTGCGCAGCACAGGGTCACCGAACAGACGTATCGGCTTGACGCTCACGAAACCTCCTGGACGCACGACGGCGAGGCGCCGCCGTTTTCAGTTTATCTGTCAGGCGACCTCGGCCGGGTCGAGCTGGACGCGCAGAGCAGCGCCGTCCTTGCGCGCGCTCCGGGCGGCCTGCGCGGCATGCAGGGCCCGGGCCAGGGCCAGGCCGTCGGCGCGGGGAATCCTGATCAGCGCGCGTTCGGCGGGCTCGGGATGGTGGTCCGCGCCGTTCGGTTCGGCCGGGACCGGCCCGAGGACCTCGGCCCGGGCGGGGAGCCCGGCCGAGCCGACGAATTCCGATATCGCCGCGGGCGAGCCGGTGATGGCCGCCATCCGCACGGCCGGCGGGAAGCCGAGCTCGGCTCGTTCGGCCAGTTCCCGTTCGGCGAAACCGGCCGGATCCCAGCGGACCAGGGCCTGGACCACGGGCAGTGACGCCTCGGCCAGCACCACCACCGCCCCGGCGGGCCTGACCAGGGCGGCGGCGTTCAGCCACCGGCGCAGCGTCTCCTCGGCGGCTCGCAGGCTCGGCCGGCCGAGCAGCGCCCAGCCGTCCAGGAGCAGCGCGGCAGCATAACCCTCCGCCGCCACTGGCTCGGCCCCGGGGGTGGCGATGACCAGGGCCGGCTCGGCGGGCACCTCGGCCAGCACGTGCTGGCCACCCGAGGTGCGCACCGGCACCCCGGGGAACGCGCGGCCCAGCTCCTCCGCGGTCCGCGCCGCGCCGGTGACCAGCGCGCGCAGGCGGCCGGATCCGCACCGGGGGCAGGTCCAGTCCGCCGCCAAGGCACCGCACCACCGGCAGCCCGGCACCTCGTTCGAGCCGCCGACCTGCAGCGGCCCGCCGCACGCGGCGCAGCGGGCCTGGGCGCGGCACCGGTCGCAGGCGATCGCGGCCAGGTACCCGCGGCGGGGCACCTGAACCAGGACCGGCCCGGCGTTCGGGGCGTCGCCCGGCCGGGCGTCGCCGGCCAGGGCGGTGCGGGCGGTGCGCAGGGCCAGGCTCGGCAGGCGGGCGGTCATCGCGGCAGCATCCCTGGCCAGTTCGGCTTCGTCCGGTGCGGCCCGGACCCGAGGCGCGACCTGACGCAGGACCTCCGGGCGGCCGGCCAGCGGCTTGGCCCACCCCGCCGCGACCAGCTGGGTCAGCTCGGCGGTCCGGGCGAACCCGCCGATCAGGGCGGCCGCGCCGAACCGGTGCGCGCGCAGGGCCAGCACCTCCCGGGCGTTCGGGTACGGGGCACGGGGCTCGGCGTGCAGGTCGTCGCCGTCGTCCCACAGGACCACCAGGCCCAGCTGGCCGACCGGGGCGAACATCGCGGCCCGGGTACCCGCCACCACCCGGACCGCGCCCCGCAGCACGGCCAGCCAGCGGCGGTAGCGCTCGGCCGGGCCGAGATCGGCGGTCAGGCAGACGTGGCCCTGTTCGTCTCCTTGGTTCACAGCGGTCAGCGCCGCGTCGACGCGGGCCAGGTCGCGGGCGTCCGGCACGACGATGACCGCGCCGCGGCCGGCGGCCGCCGTGGTGGCGGCGGCGATGGCGATCTCGGCCGGCCACTTCGGGCCGGGCAGGGCCGACCAGGCGGCCCGGACCGGGCGGCCCTCGGCCAGCGCGGCCAGGAACGCCTGTCCGGCCGGGTACCGGGTCCATGAGCCCGGTGCGGGCCGGGGCGGCACGGGGCCCCGCGGGGGCGCGGCGGGGGCTGCCGCGGCGGGGCCGGGCGCTTCGCGTTCGGCGGTGGCGCCTGACGCGGCGGGGGCTTCGCGTTCGGCGGTGGCGTGGCGGGGCGGGATGGCCAGCCGGAGCACGTCGGCCAGCGTGCCCGCGTAGCGGTCCGCCACCGCCCGGGCCAGGTCGAAGATCTCGGGCGTGAGCACGGGTTCCGGGGAGATCACCCGTTCCAGCCGGGCGAGCCGGCCCTGGTGCTCGCTGGTCTGGGTCCGGTCCAGCAGGTAGCCGTCGACCAGCTGCCCGGCGAACCGGACCCGGACCCGGCAGCCGGGGACCGCCGTCTCGTCCATGCTCGCCGGGATCAGGTAGTCAAAGGGGCGGTCGAGGTGAGCGAGCGAGATGTCGACCGCCACCCGGGCGACCGGCAGCCGCTCGCTGACCGCCTGATCCTTCAAGCCCTTCGCCACGGTTCCGTCCTACCAGAACGAGGGCGATGCTTACGCTTAGGCGGCGAAGTGGCGGGATTTCATGAAATTTCGGATTTATGTTCCGCAGCCCGGGCGATGGCGGAGCGAACGACCGGGGCGGAGGGCACGAACCCCGCTTCGTTAGGAATAAATTCATGCGTCGGCGGCGGCCCGGAGCTGGTCGGCGCGGTCGACGCGCTCCCAGGAGAAGTCGGGCTCGGTGCGGCCGAAGTGCCCGTACGCGGCGGTCTGCGCGTAGATCGGGCGGAGCAGGTCCAGGGCGTAGATGATGGCCCGCGGCCGCAGGTCGAAGACCTTGAGGACCGCGTCCTGGATCCGTTCCACCGGCACCTTCTCCGTGCCGAAGCACTCGACGAACAGCCCGACCGGAACCGCCTTCCCGATCGCGTAGGCCACCTGGGCCTCGCACCGGTCGGCCAGGCCCGCGGCGACCACGTTCTTGGCCACCCAGCGCATCGCGTAGGCCGCGCTGCGGTCCACCTTTGACGGGTCCTTGCCCGAGAAGGCGCCTCCCCCGTGCCGGGCCATGCCGCCGTAGGTGTCAATGATGATCTTGCGCCCGGTCAGCCCGGCGTCCCCCATGGGACCGCCGATCTCGAACCGGCCGGTCGGGTTGACCAGCAGCCGGAACCCGTCGCAGTCGATCTGCGCGTCAGCCAGCACGGGCTCGACCACGTAATCCCGGATGTCGGGGGCGAGCAGTTCCTTGAGGTTGATGTCCGGCGCGTGCTGCGTGGAGACCACCACGGTGTCCAGCCGGACCGGCTTGTCGCCGGCGTACTCGATGGTCACCTGCGTCTTGCCGTCCGGGCGCAGGTACGGCACCGTGCCCGCGCGGCGGACCTCGGCCAGCTGCCGGGCGAGCTTGTGCGCGAGCATGATCGGCAGCGGCATCAGCTCGGGCGTCTCACGGCACGCGTAGCCGAACATGAGCCCCTGGTCGCCCGCGCCCTGCCGGTCGAAGTCGTCGGTCCCCTCGCCCTCACGGTACTCGAACGCGTCGTTGACCCCCTGGGCGATGTCCGGCGACTGGGAGCCGATCGAGACCGATACGCCGCAGGACGCGCCGTCGTATCCCTTGGCCGAGGAGTCATAGCCGATCTCGAGGATCTTGTCCCTGATGATGCCCGGAATGTCGACATAGGTCTGGGTGGTGACCTCGCCGGCCACGTGCACCTGGCCCGTCGTGATCAGGGTTTCCACCGCGACCCGGCTGCCCGGATCGTCCTTGATCATGGCATCCAGGATGACGTCACTGATCTGGTCGGCCATCTTGTCGGGATGACCTTCCGTCACGGACTCTGAAGTGAACAGGCGACGCGCCACGTCGTTTCTCCCCCTCTTAGTACCCGGGTAACTGCGGCGATTGTATCCGGAGTCTGGCAGGCTGACGGTTTGCTCCGGATCGGCCGCCCACTTCGGATTTGACGCCCAGCGCTCACTTTAGGTTGACAACTACCAGATCCCAGACCACGTTGGCGAGCGCTTCCTTGGGCCCGCGCGGTATGGGCGTGACCGTCCCGTCGGCGCCGAAGACGACCGCCTCGTTGTCGGGCGTCCCGAAGCCGAGCCCGTTGCCCACCGGGTTGACCACCAGCAGGTCACAGCCCTTGCGGGCGAGCTTGGCCCGGGCCGCCTGCTCGGAGGTGTCCGTTTCGGCCGCGAACCCGACCAGGACCGGGTGCTTCCGGCCGGGGCCGCGCTGCACGGCCAGCCCGGCCAGGATGTCCGGGTTCTCGACCAGGCGCAGCGGCTCGGGCGGCTGACCGTCCTTCTTGATCTTCGCCCCGCTCCGCGTCTGCGGGCGGTAATCGGCCACCGCGGCGGCCATCACCACCACGTCCGCGCTGGTGGCGGCGGCTAGGACGGCGTCCCGCATCTCCCGGGCCGAGATGACCCGGGTGACCTTGACGCCGGCCGGGTCGGGCAGCGAGACGTTAGCCGCGATTACGGTCACCTCGGCACCCCGCGCGACGGCGGTCCGGGCGAGCGCGTAGCCCTGCGTCCCGGTGGACCAGTTGCCGATGAACCGCACCGGGTCGATCTCTTCCCGGGTGCCGCCCGCGGACACCACCACGCGACGGCCGGCCAGGTCGCCGAGGCTCCGCTGGCTGGCGCTTTCGAGCAGGCGAACCGCGGCCGCGAAGATCTCCGGCGGTTCGGGCAGGCGGCCCGCGCCGCTGTCCGCTCCGGTGAGCCGGCCGACCGCAGGCTCGAGCACGACGGCTCCGCGGCCGCGCAGCAGCGCCACGTTCGCCTGGGTGGCCGGGTGCTCCCACATCTCGGTGTGCATGGCGGGCGCGTACAGCACCGGGCACCTGGCGGTCAGCAGCGTGGCGGTCAGCAGGTCGTCGGCCATCCCGGCCGCGGCCCGGGCCAGCAGGTCGGCCGAGGCCGGGGCGACCAGGACCAGGTCGGCCGACTGGCCGAGCCGGACGTGGGGCACCTCGGATACGCCCGTCCACACGTCGGTGGTGACGGGCTCACCGGACAGGGCCGCCCAGGTCACCTCGCCGACGAACCGGAGGGCGTCGGGGGTAGGCACAACCCGGACACGGTATCCGGATTCGGTCAGCAGCCGGAGCAGCTCGCAGGCCTTATAGGCCGCGATGCCCGCGCCGACGCCGAGGACGACGCGTGCGGACATGCCTGATCCGGGGTCAGCCCTCGATGATCTCGACGCTGAGCAGCCGTTCCTTGATCTCACGGAGCGCGATCGACAGCGGCTTCTCCTGGCTGCGCGTCTCGACCAGCGGGCCGACGTACTCCAGCAGCCCCTCGCCGAGCTGCGAGTAATAGGCGTTGATCTGCCGCGCACGCTTCGCGGCCATGATCACCAGCCGGTACTTGCTGTCGACGACCTCGAGAAGTTCGTCGATCGGCGGGTTGATGATGCCGTCGGCCACCTGAGTCCCTGCCACGTTCTGCCTTCCGCTAAGACGCACTGCTCCATCAAGGCTATCAGCTGCTGGCACACGTCCTGGACGGATGTGTTCACCAGCGTGATGTCGAACTCCTCGGCCGCCGCGAGCTCCTCCTCGGCGGCCGCGAGCCGGCGCGCCAGCACCGCCGGCGATTCGGTGCCGCGGCCGGTGAGCCTGCGGACCAGTTCGTCCCAGGACGGCGGGGCGAGGAACACCAGCCGGGCGTCCGGCGCGGCCCGCTTGACCTGCCGCGCTCCGGCCACGTCGATCTCCAGCAGGCAGGCCACGCCCGCCTCGAGCTTCTGGGCGAGAGGCGCTCGCGGCGTGCCGTACCGGTGGCCGGCGAACTGCGCCCACTCCAGCAGCGCTCCGCTGGCGACCAGGCGGTCGAACTCGCCGTCGTCGACAAAGTGATATTCGCGGCCGTCCGCTTCCCCGGGCCGCGGCCGACGTGTCGTGACCGACACGGAAATCCAGATATCGGGGCAAATCCTGCGGAGTTCGGCGACGACCGTGCTCTTCCCGACCCCGGAGGGCCCGGAGAGCACGGTCAGCCGCGAATGCACCGGGGTCG